>Ga0209181_10002027_pt1 | contig 33876 bp, 34 predicted proteins | sample MAT05_FD_187208 | JGI IMG/M metagenome (GOLD analysis project Ga0209181, IMG submission 187208) | Freshwater microbial communities from Lake Fryxell liftoff mats and glacier meltwater in Antarctica - MAT-05 (SPAdes) (version 2) | ecosystem: Environmental > Aquatic > Freshwater > Ice > Liftoff... | reverse complement strand
AGAAGAGCACGCTGTTCGAGATGGAGTACAGCCCCGAGCTGGAAGCGGTGCAGAAGGAATACATGCGGCTGGCGGCGCAGATGTGGCTGGGCACCGACCCGCTGCCCTCGGTGCCGCTGAAAGACCGCGACATCTTCGACTTGCTGGGCTTCGATTGAGCAACGCAAACATGAAGAGTTCGTCCACAGTCAGAACCAGCCGCGCCGCTCGGGCGCCAAGCGAAGCGCTGCACACGCCCGATTTCTTGCAACGTCGCAGCCAGATCGAAACCTATTTCGACCGCACCGCCGTCAAGGCCTGGGAGCAGCTCACCAGCACGGCGCCGGTAGGCCGCATCCGCGCCACGGTGCGCGCGGGCCGCGACCGCATGCGCAGCCTGTTGCTGGACTGGCTGCCGGCCGACTTGCACGGCGTACGCATCCTGGACGCCGGCTGCGGCACCGGTGCCTTGGCGATGGAAGCCGCACGCCGTGGAGCCGACGTGGTGGCAATCGACCTCTCGCCCTCTCTCGTGGACGTAGCCCGCCGTCGTGTGCTGGCCGACCCCGTGGGCGCCACCTGCGCCCACCGCATCCGCTTCAGCGCCGGCGACATGACGGCATCGGCACTGGGCCACTTCGACCATGTGGTGGCGATGGACTCCTTGATCCACTACGACATGCCCGATGCTGTGCGCGTGCTGGACGGCTGGGCCACGCACACCACGGGCTCGATGCTGTTCACTTTTGCGCCGAGCAACCCGCTGCTGCGCACCCTGCACACCATGGGGCGGCTGTTTCCCCGCAGCGACCGCTCACCCGCGCTGCAGCCTGTGTCAGAAACCGAGCTGCGACAGGAAATACTTAGCCAGCCTGGTTTGCACGCCTGGCCCGCCAAAAGAACGCAGCGGGTGAGCAGCGGCTTTTACACTTCGCAGGCACTGGAACTGCTGCGCGCATGAAGACCGCTGGCAGCGCCACACACAGCCGCACCCTGGGTGCTCTGAACGCCCGGCTGGCGCTGCGCTGGAAAAGGCTGGACGGCCGCTTCCTGCCCTTTGCCGACGCGGCCAGTGCCGAGCTGCCGCTGTCGCGCCTGCTGCGCCTGGCACTGTTCCAGGTCTCGGTGGGCGTGGCGCTGGCGCTGCTGGTGGGCACCCTTAACCGGGTCATGATCGTCGAGCTGCGCATGCAGGCCTGGCTGGTTGCTTTGATGGTGGCGCTGCCCATACTGGCAGCGCCTTTCCGTGCCCTCATCGGCCACCGCAGCGACACCCACGCCTCGGTGATTGGCTGGCGGCGCGTGCCTTATCTGTGGCTGGGCACGATGCTGCAGTTCGGCGGCTTGGCCATCATGCCTTTCGCGCTGCTGCTGCTCACAGGCGAAGGTGAACTGGGCCTGGGCTGGCTGGGCCAGGGCGCCGCCGCGCTGGCCTTCGTGATGACGGGCGCCGGGCTGCAGACCACCCAAACGGCCGGCCTGGCCTTGGCCAACGACCTGGCTCCCGAGCGCACCCGCCCACGGGTGGTGGCGCTGATGTATGTGATGCTGCTGCTGGGCATGCTGGTTGGGGGCCTGGTATGCAGCGCGCTGCTGACCACGTTCAGCCCCACGCGTCTGATTCAGGTGGTGCAAGGCGCAGCACTGCTGACGGTGCTGTTGAATGGCCTGGCGGTGTGGAAGCAGGAGGCCCGTAACCCCAACCGCCGCCGCAGCGCGGACGAACCAGCACCCGCTTTCACGCCGCGCTGGAAGAGTTTCATTGCCCAGCCCAAGGCACGGCGCTTCTTGTGGGCGGTGGCGCTCGGCACAGGCGCATTCAATATGCAAGATGTGGTGCTCGAGCCTTATGGCGGCGAAATCCTGGGCTTGAGCGTAGCTGCCACCAGCATGCTGACAGCGATCAGCGCGGCCGGCGCGCTGCTGGCCTTTGCGCTGGCCGCGCGCTGGCTGTCGCGCGGTGGCTGTCCGAGCCGGGTAGCCGCCACTGGCGCCCTGATAGGGCTGCCGGCCTTTGCAGCGGTCATCTTCTCGGCACCGCTGGGCTCGCCCGACCTGTTTCGCGCCGGCACCGCACTGATCGGTTTTGGCGGCGGCCTGTTTGCCGTGGGCACCCTGACCGTAGCCATGAGCCTGGAAAACGCCGACCACGCCGGCCTGGCGCTGGGCGCTTGGGGGGCCGTGCAGGCCACAGCAGCGGGACTGTCGGTGGCCGCGGGCGGCGCGGTGCGCGATCTGATGTCGGGCCTGGCCACCCAAGGCCACCTGGGCACCGCGCTGAACAGCCCCGTTACTGGCTACAGCTTTGTCTATCACATCGAGCTCTACCTGCTCTTTGCAGCGCTGGCGGCCATAGGCCCGCTGGTGCGCCCATTGGGCAGTTCGAAAAGCTCAGGCAGCCGCAAGGCCGCCCCGGATTCCAAGCGGTTCGGCCTGGCCGACCTTCCCGGCTGATACGGCCAACCACAAGCACCACCACCATCAGGAGCCTCCAATGGGAACCGGAGCCATTACCCAATACATCGATGTCGCGCAGTTGACGCTGTATCTGTTCTGGTTCTTCTTCGCCGCGCTCATCTACTACCTGGTGCGCGAAAACCATCGCGAGGGCTACCCGATGGAGGTCGACGGCAAAACCGTTGTGGCGGGCTGGCCCATTCCTGAGCCCAAGACTTACCGCATGGCGCATGGCGCGGATGTCCAGAAGCCTGACTTCCTGCCCGAGCCTGTGAACTACAACGCAGATCCTGCGCACGGATACATCGGCGCACCGCTGGTGCCCCACGGCGACCCGATGAAGGCCAACATCGGCCCGGGCTCTTACTGCGAGCGCGCCGATGTACCCGACCTGGACCACACAGGCAAGCCAAGGATCCTGCCCCTGCGGCTGCTGCCCAAACACAGCGTGTCTCGCAACGACATCGACCCTCGAGGGCTGCCGGTGGTCGGCGCCGACGGCGAAGTGGGCGGCACCGTGCGCGACCTGTGGTGCGACGCATCAGAACAACTCTTTCGCTACCTGGAAGTGGAAACGGGGCCGGCCCACGCCACCTACCGAGTCTTGCTGCCCATACCGTTTGCACGCATCGGGCGCAACCAGGTGAGTGTCAACGCGGTGATGGGCCACCAGATCGCCGGCACGCCCGTGCAGCGCAGCGACAACCAGATCACGTTTCTCGAAGAAGAAAAAATCGTTGCGTACTTCGGCGCGGGCACTTTGTACGCCGACCCGGAACGTGCCGAGCCGTTGGTCTGAAGCGCCCCGCCAGCCACCCGCAGCCAACCGTCGAATCCTGAGGACAGAGCGATGAAAGCCACCACTGCCAGCCCACGCGCCGGCCACCGTCACACCAACGGCCACGAACACGACTTCGAGCCGGTGCATGGTCTGCCCGAGGTGCTGCCCGCAGGTGAACGCATCTTGTGGCAGGGCGCCCCCGATTGGCGCGCGCTGGCCGTGCGTGCCTTTCACGTGCGCAAGCTGGCGGTGTACTTCGGGCTGCTGCTGGTGCTGCAGGTGGCGGTGGTGCTTAACAACGGCGGTGGCCTGGGCGCGGCGGCTGTTTCACTGGCCTGGCCAGCCGGCCTGGCGCTCCTGGCCATTGGGGCTTTGTGCCTGCTGGCTTATCTGTCGGCAACCACCACTGCCTACACCATCACCAACAAGCGCGTTGTGATGCGCGTGGGTATCGTGCTGACGCTGGCTTTCAACCTGCCCTATGCACGCGTCGCCGCGGCCGGCCTGAACCAGGGCACGCACGGCGTGGGTGATATCGCGCTGACGCTGGGCGACGGGGACCGTATTGCGTGGCTGAACCTGTGGCCGCACGCCCGGCCGTGGCAGCTGGCCAAGCCGCAGCCCACGCTGCGCTGCGTGCCAGAAGCCGCAGCAGTGGCACAGCTGCTCTCTCGCAGCTGGGCCGAGGCTACGGGCCGTTCACTGGTGGGCACTGCCGGTGACAAGGTCGACCGCAACGCATCCAGCAGCGCCGATGGCTTGTTGGTGCAGACAGCCCTGTCGCCGCGCTGAGCCACACCGGCACCACCAACCTTCCCACCGATGCCCATCATGGACACTGTCACACGCCCCGCCCCTGCCGTTTCGCACTTCCCGCGCGGCCCTCTGTTGCTGCTATCCGGCCTGGTGTTGGCCACCGTGCTGGGCGTGACCGCAGTGCGCGTCAGCGGCGTGCAGATACGCGAGCCCGACGCTGCCACCGTCAGCAGTCGCCTGCTGCGCTTTCAAGACGGTCCACATGGCAGCGTGGAAGTGGTGGACGTGAAGAGCGGCCAAACGCTGCAGCAGTTCCAGGGCGAGCAGGGCTTCCTGCGCGGTGCCTTGCGCGCGCTGGCTCGGGAACGCAGGATGCGCGATCTGGGCCCCTCGCTGCCCTTCGAATTGAGCGCACGTGCCGATGGCCGCCTGACGCTGATCGACACCGCTACCGGGGCGCGGCTGGACCTGGAATCGTTCGGCCCCACCAACGCCGCCGTCTTTGCGCAGCTGCTGCGGCCAGGCATCAACGCCCAACCGAGCCGCCCGCTCCAACCTTGATTTCGAGGAGACACCACCATGTCCGCCCCAGGCACCCAGACCACGCAAACCATCGACAGCAGCGCCGCAGCAGCCGCCAAGGCCAAGCAGGAAACGATGCTGACGCCGCGTTTCTATACCACTGACTTCAAGGCCATGGACCGTCTTGACGTGGAGCCCATCCGCGCCGAGTGGGACAAGATGATGGCCGAGTACGAAGGCGACAACAACCACGACCACTTCCAGCGCACCGCCGAGTTCGCTGAAGAAGCCAAGGCGCAAATGGCGCAGATGACGCCAGAACTGAAGCAAGAGTTTCTGGACTTCCTGGTCAGTTCACTGACCTCAGAGTTCTCGGGCTGCATTCTGTACAACGAGATCCAGAAGAACGTCGAGAACCCCGACATCAAGGCCCTGATGCGCTTCATGGCACGCGACGAATCGCGCCACGCCGGCTTCATCAACCAGTCGCTGAAAGACTACGGCCTGGGCATGGACCTGGGCGACTTGAAGCGCACCAAGAAGTACACCTACTTCAAACCCAAGTACATCTTCTACGCCACCTACCTGAGCGAGAAGATCGGCTACGCGCGCTACATCACCATCTTCAGGCAACTGGAGCGCCACCCCGAAAAGCGCTTCCACCCCATCTTTCGCTGGTTTGAACGCTGGTGCAACGACGAGTTTCGCCACGGAGAAAGCTTTGCGCTGATCATGCGCGCCAATCCGCACCTGCTGCGCGGCGCCAACACGCTGTGGATCCGTTTCTTTTTGCTGGCGGTGTACGCCACCATGTACGTGCGCGACCACACGCGGCCGCAGCTGAAGCAGGCCATGGGTCTGGAGCCCACCGCGTACGACTACGAGGTGTTCAGGATCACCAACGAGATCACCAAGCAGGTGTTCCCCGTCAGCCTGGACATAGACAGCACGGCCTTCCGCGCAGGCATGGACCGGCTGCTGAACCTGTCTCGGCGCATGGATGCTGCCAAGGCGCGCGGCGGCATCGTGGGCAAGCTGCAGCAAGCCGGCCTGGCGGTGGCGGGCTTCGCTGCCTTCTTCAGGTTGTACGTGCTGCCGGTGCGCCACCACGAGCTGCCGCAGCAGGTGCGCATGGCACCGGCCTGGTAGCGCCTGCCATTCACGACTGCGCGCAACCACGCACCCGGCCTAAAGCCAATACGCAGAACACTGCACACCGCACACAGGTTCCATGCTCAGCATCGCGCTCCCCGTCGCTTTTGCAATCTTCATCTGGTGGTTTGCCACCGGCATCGTGCTGCTGCTCGACGGCCTGCCCCGCCACACCTTCCGCTGGAGCCACCTGGTGTCCACGCTGCTGGCGCTGGCGTCCCTGGCCGGGCTGTACAGCTCGGCCGACATGAATTCGACGGCAGGCGCCTTCTGTGGCTTCACCTGCGCGCTGCTGGTATGGGGTTGGCATGAGCTCAGCTTCTTGACCGGCTGGGTCACCGGACCGCGCAAAGCGCCCGCCACTGCGGGCGCGCGTGGCTGGTTGCGCTTTACGCAGGCGGTGCAGGCCATTCTTTGGCACGAACTGGGCATTCTGGCTTCGGGTCTGATCATCGCGGCGCTGACCTGGGGCGCACCGAACAGCACCGGCATGGCCACTTTTGTCGTGCTGTGGGTGATGCGCATCAGCGCCAAGCTCAACGTATTTCTGGGCGTGCGCAACCTCAGCGTGGAACTGCTGCCGCCCCACTTGTCCTATCTCGGCAGCTATTTCAGGCAGCGGCCGATGAATTTGCTGTTTCCACTGGCCGTCACCACGGCCACGGTGGCCGCGGCCTGGCTGGTGGGGAACACGCTGACTGCGCCTGCGGGCAGCGCGGCTGCCACCGGTGGCCTGTTGGTGGCCACCCTGCTGGTACTGGCCATCGTCGAACACTGGTTGCTGGTCCTGCCTGTGCAATCCACCGCGCTGTGGCGTTGGGCCATGCGCAACCACCCGTCTGCGGCCCAGGCCCAGGCTCAAGACGTCGCCGACGGAACCCATGCAGAGTTACTTCACGCCCGCTGACCAAAGCCCTCGGCAGCCTGCCCTGCCCGGCCACCTGCCAGCAGCCGGGGGCGTGGCACGGCCGCGGCCCAAAGCGGTTGTCATCGGCAGTGGTTTCGGCGGCCTGGCGGCCGCCATACGACTCAGCTGCAAGGGCTATCAGGTGGAGGTGTTCGAAAAACTGGACGCCCCCGGCGGTCGCGCCTACGTGTGGCGACAGGACGGCTTCACTTTCGATGCCGGCCCCACCATCGTGACCGCGCCCAACATGTTCGAAGAACTGTGGGCGTTGTGCGGCCGGCGCCTTCAAGACGATGTCACGCTGCTGCCGATCAACCCCTTCTACCGCATCCGCTTCGATGACGGCACGCATTTCGATTACAGCAGCGACCCGGTGGCCATGCGCGCGCAGATTGCGGCCATCGCGCCTGCAGATCTGGCCGGCTACGACCGCTTCGTGAAAGAGGCCGAGGTCTGCTACAGGCTCGGGTTCGAAAAGTTGGGCAGCGTGGCGTACGACACTTTGGGCAGCCTGCTGAAGGCCGTTCCGCAACTGCTGCGCATGCGCGGCTGGCGCAGCCTGCACACGATGGTGGCCAGCCACATGAAACACCCGAAGCTGCGCATGGCATTCAGCCTGCAGTCGCTGCTCATCGGAGGCAACCCTTTCAGCGTCACCTGCGTCTACAGCCTCATCAACGCACTCGAACGCCGCTACGGCGTGCACTGGGCCATGGGCGGCACGGGTTCGCTGGTGCAGGGCATGGTCAAGCTGCTGGCTGCACGCGGTGTGCCGGTGCATCTGAACACCGAGGTGCGCCGCATCACCATCGATGATGGGCGCGCCCGCGGCGTCGAGCTCGCCAACGGCGAGCGCGTACGCGCCGACCTGGTCGTCAGCAACGGCGACACCGCCTGGACCTACCGCCATCTCGTCGAGCGCCAGCACCGGCCCTACTGGACTGACGCGCGCATCGAGCGCAAGGCCTATTCGATGAGTCTGTTCGTTTGGTATTTCGGCACCAAGCAGCAGTACCCCGACGTGCCCCACCACCTGATGGTGCTGGGGCCGCGTTACGAAGGCCTGCTGAAAGACATCTTCAAGCACCATCACCTGCCCGAAGACTTCAGCCTCTACCTGCACCGCCCCACCGCGAGTGACCCGTCGATGGCCCCGGCAGGCCACGATGCGTTCTACGTACTGGCACCGGTGCCGCACCTGGACAGCGGCACCGACTGGGAATCGAAGGCTGAACCCTTCCGCCTCGCGGTGCAGCAGCGCCTCGAAACCACCGTGATGCCCGGGCTGGGTGAGCACATCGTCTCCTCGCGGGTCACCACGCCGCAGGACTTTCAGGACCGTTTGCTGTCCTACAAGGGCGCCGCCTTTGGCATGGAGCCACTGCTTGTGCAGAGTGCTTACTTTCGCCCGCACAACGCCAGTGAAGATGTGCGCGGCTTGTTCATGGTGGGCGCCAGTACGCACCCGGGAGCGGGTGTGCCCGGTGTGTTGATGTCGGCCAAAGCTTTGGAAACGGTGGTACCCCATGCACACAAATTCGTCTGCAACTGAAGCGCGCATGACACTGCCTGCAATGCCTTCGCTGTCTACACTGCCTGAACTGCCTGAACTGCCTGAATCGCAACTTCCAGGCCTGCACAGCACGCTGCCGCCGTATGACCCCCAAGCCTGCCGCGACCTGATGCGGGGTGGCTCCAAGAGCTTCTTCGCTGCCTCGCTGTTGTTGCCCGCGCGCGTCTGTGCACCCGCCAGTGCGCTGTATGCCTACTGCCGGCTGGCCGACGACGAAATCGACCTCGGCACCGATCCGCTGCAGGCTTTGCGTGGCCTGCAACGGCGGCTCGGCGATGTGTACGCCGGCCGCCCCCAGGCGATCGACGTCGACCGTGCGTTGGCCAGCGTCGTGCACCGCTTCGCGATACCGCGTGAACTGCTCGACGCGCTGCTGGAAGGCTTCCTCTGGGACACCACCGGCCGCGAGTACGAAACACTGGAAGACGTGATGGACTACGGCGCGCGGGTAGCCGGCACCGTGGGCGCCATGATGGCATTGGTGATGGGCACGCGCAGCTCGCACGCGCTGGCCCGCGCCTGTGAGCTGGGCGTGGCCATGCAACTGACCAACATCGCCCGCGACGTCGGCGAAGATGCCCGCAACGGCCGCCTGTACCTGCCGCAAGCATGGCTGCGCGAAGCCGGCGTCGACCCCCAGTCATGGCTGTCGAACCCGGTCTTCAACGATGCCATCGGCCGCGTGGTGAAGCGCCTGCTGACGGTTGCCGATGAGCTTTACACGCGCGCCGAACAGGGCATCGCTGCGCTGCCGCGGGACTGCCGCCCCGCCATTCACGCAGCGCGTCTGGTCTACGCCGAAATTGGCCGCCAGATCGAACGCCAGGGGCTCGATTCAGTGAACAACCGCGCCGTGGTGCCGCGCCAGCGCAAACTGGCCCTGATGGCGCGCGCAGCCGGAACCGTGCTGGTCCTGCCCGCCGACGGACGCTGGAGGCCCGCGCCCCTGCCAGCCATCAGCTACCTGGTGGACGCAGCGGCAGCAGCCCGGCCGCCGGCTCATGCCGCCAAGCCCTCCGTGGCGCCGGTCGCCGTGCCATCGCGCGGACTGGATGACCGCGTGGGCTGGGTGATCGAGCTCTTCGAGCGTCAACGCGAGCGCCAGTTGGCGCAGCAACGCGCCGTTCACTGAGTCGTTCACCAGACCCTCGCCAACCATGCCCACCACAGCTCGATCTCATGCCACAAACAGCCTGGCCTTACATGTGGGTGGAACTGCTGCTGGTGTTTGGCGGTGTGGTGGCCTTTGGCTGGTGGCAGTTGCGCGATGTGGCGCGCGAACAGCGCAAGGCGGCGCGCGAAAAGGAATCACAGGGCAAACCCCTGTGACCCTGCAGGGCATTTTTAGTGTCATTTGACATTGACACTTTGTTATGTCCATCGATAATGACAGTCAGAGTTTCCAGACCACCGTGCGGGTTACGCACGGACCCGCGTGTGGGTTGAGCACGAAAACCGGTAATTCCATTGAGGAGCAATACCATGTCTGACCCCAACAGGGTATGGCCAACAGGCCTGACGGAAGGCGAGGCGGAAGACCTGCACCGCCATCTCATCCAGGGCACGCAAATCTTCGGTGCCATTGCGGCGCTGGCGCATTTGCTGGCCTACATCTACTCACCCTGGCTGCACTAGCCACAGGAGCAACAAATGATCTACGGAAAAATGTGGTTGCACGTGAAGCCCGCGGTGGGCATTCCCCTGTTTCTGAGCGCCGTGGCGGTGAGCTCGTTCGCAGTGCACTATGCGCTGCTGACGCATACCACCTGGGTGCCGAAGTTTCTGGAAGGCGGCACCGTAAAGGTGCAAAAGGCTGCTGAGGTCAAGGCCCCAGTACCCACACCCGGCTAGTGGATGGTGGTGGGTTCGTCCTGGCCCGCTGCTGGTTGCCCGGCGCACCGGTGAGGCCTGCTTCGGCCATGACGATCCCCACTTTTACCTTCGATTCAAGTTTGCCTGGAACCGTACCTTGAACCGCTACCCGAGCCCCCACGCGATGGCAGTCCCATGCGCGGCCTGACCCTTCGGCTCGTTTCGAGCTGGGCCAGCCTGGGCACACGGTTTTTGCCTTTTGCAGACGCTGCCACTCCCGACCTGCCCTTGCCACGCCTGCTTCGCCTGGCGCTGTTTCAGGTTTCCGTCGCCATGGCCCTGGTGCTGATGGTGGGCACGCTGAACCGCGTGATGATCGTGGAACTGGGCGTGCCGGCCTCGCTGGTGGCGATCATGATTGCGCTGCCCGTGCTGTACGCACCGCTGCGCGCACTGGTGGGCCACCGTTCCGACAATCACCGCAGCGCTCTGGGCTGGCGCCGGGTGCCCTATATCTGGATGGGAACGCTGATTCAGTTTGGTGGCTTGGCCATCATGCCTTTTGCGCTGTTGGTGCTGTCGGGCCAGGGCAATGCCAGTGCCTGGCCGGCCTGGATCGGGCCCGCCGGTGCCGGCCTGGCCTTCTTGCTGGTGGGCGCCGGCCTGCACACCACACAGACCGCCGGCCTGGCGCTGGCCACCGACCTCGCGCCGGTGCAATCACAACCCAAGGTGGTTGGGCTGATGTACGTGATGCTGCTGGCGGGCACCGTGGTGGCCGCGCTCGTCTTTGGCGCCATGCTGGCCAACTTCAGCCCCGGCCGCCTGATTCAAGTGATCCAGGCTTCGGCCGTGGTCACGCTGTTGCTGAACACCGTGGCACTGTGGAAGCAAGAGACCCGCCGACCTGCACACACGCTGCCGCTACCTCAGGCCGTGGCTCCCAGCTTCGGCCAGGCCTGGGCACGATTCAGCCAAGGCCCTCACGCGCGGCGGCGCCTGCTGGCCATCGCGCTGGGCACGATGGCTTTTGCGATGCAGGATGTGCTGCTCGAGCCTTATGGCGGCCTGTTGCTTCAAATGTCGGTGGGTGCCACCACGGGCCTCACTGCCAGCCTGGCTTTGGGCGGGCTGCTGGGCTTTACCTGGGCCTCATTCGTACTGGGCCGGGGCGCCGACCCTTACCGCATGGCCATGGCAGGCGCCGCCGTGGGTGTGCCTGCCTTCGCCATGGTGATCGCGGCTGCCTCGGTGCACTCCGTGCCGCTGTTCGTGCTGGGCGTGGGCCTGGTGGGCCTGGGTGGTGGTCTGTTCAGCCACGGCACCCTGACGGCCACCATGAACAGCGCCCCCAAGGACCAGACCGGCCTGGCGCTGGGTGCCTGGGGCGCCGTGCAGGCCACAGCGGCAGGCGCCGCAGTGGCGTTGGGCGGCGTGCTGAGCGACGCCGTGGGGCACCAGGCGCTGCAGGGAAGTTTCGGGCCTGCACTTGCAGTGCAGAACACCGGCTTCGTGTTTGTCTACGTACTTGAGATGCTGCTGCTGTGCCTGACGCTGGTGATGATGGCGGCTTTGGTAGGCACCCGGCGCGACACCTCTGTGGTGCAAGCAGCCGATGCGGGCTCGGCATGAAGCTGGCACTCCATCCAAGACTTCCGGCAGAATCTGTCTCCGCCCTCAATCCGCGCCCTTCGAAGCTGCTTTGCGCGGCTGTGGCATAAAACCAGACCCGATAGGAGAGACCCTCATGACCTTACCTGGCATCTTGTTCGTGGCTTGGCTCGTGGTGGTGTTGTTCTGGATGAGCAACCACTACTTCCGCGACAACCAACGGTACGAGAACGAGTACAAGCGCGGGCTGCGACCCCGCTGGCATAGACCTGACGACTACGACGAAGACTGAAGCTTGCTGACCGACGGCAGATCAAAAACGGCAGGCCTAATCCGCCTGCGAAGAGAACCTGAGCCAGCTTCGGCCCTGTCGCGGCAGCGTGGCGTGGCTGCAATCGGGTCTGCCACCGCGACCGCAACTTTGACGGCAACTGCTTCCGGAACTGCTTCCGGAACTGCTGCCGCAACTGCCTCCGCACCTACGACCGCAACTTACGTTCGCGACTGCTTCCGCAACCGCGGTAGCAGCCTGTCCAGCACCACATCCACCAGCTGATCCACCATCAACGCGGCCAGCACAGCGATGTTGGCCGCGGTCACCCATCCGAGCAGCGCACCATTCAGCCGGCTGCCGAAGCCATAGCCGTAGACCAGCGCCACAGGCACCGCCAGGGCGCAGCCGGCTGCCACCAACAAGCGGCGGGTTCTCACAGGGTTCAGTTCGGTTTGCATCGCTGTCTTCCTTTGCTGTTGGCTGGCAGGCATTCAAGCCCGGCGTGGCATGCGCCAGGGCAGCATCAAACGCGTGGATCGGGCATCAAGCCGCGCCACGTCCAGACTTTCGTGCACCGACTGCACGCGTTCACCCAGCAGGCCTGAGCTGAGGACCGAGCGCACGTAAAACGGGGTGTCTTCCAAGGTCTGGGTGACCCGCGCGGGTGTTCCCTCGTTTCGGCTGTGCCGCTGCACACGCCAGGCGCTGCGCGGCAGCACCTGGCGCGCCGGCGCCTCGAAAGGCTCGCAACCCCCCTTTGGGAAAAACCGCTGTGCGATGACGTGGTCAGGCCCAGCCTTGGCGCGCACGTCGTAGACCACCGCCGAACTGCCGTCGCGCAGCGTACCGCGTGACCAGTCCCAGCTCTTGAAGGGCACAGCCAACGGCTCGTCTCCTTCGTTGCTGTCCAGATAGGCATGCCCCTGCCAGCGCAGTGCGGGTTGGTCCAGTTCCACTTCGATGCGCGAGCATGGCGCTATCGGGCCCCAACGATGTCGCCCGGCAACGTCGAGCGCTGTGACGTAGGTAGACAAGGCTTGCGGCCACACCCGCAGTTGCCCACGCACGCGTTGAGGCCAGGGCATGCCCCACTCGTGCAGGTCCAGCACCATGCAAGCACCGTCCCAGCGCAGGCTGCTGGGGCCGACCGCGAAGTGACTGCGGCTGCGCTGCACGCGGTGCCGGCCACGCTCGGTCATCGTCCATCGCCGCGCGCCAGGGCCGTAGAGCGCCACGTTGATGGCGCAGTGGTCCTCCGCCGGTGTGTGCGGGTTTCGTCGCAGTGCCCAGTGGTAGTACGGTGAAAAGACACTGCCGACAAAAGCGATGACCGTCAGCGCGTGGCGGCCGTCGTCGCTGATGGCGTCGACATACCACCAGAGGTAGGCCCCCGGCGCCACCGGCTGGTCGAAACGAGGCTGTCCATCAGCGCCGCGGCCGCCTGTTGCCCTGACAGCGCCGCCATCGGCACGCCCGGCCCCGGGTGCACCCCCCCGCCCGCCAGAAACAGCCCCGGCACCGCTGTGCCCGAGCCCGGGCGCCGAAAGGCCGACATCCAGCCGTGTGTGGCCTGGCCATACAGCGCCCCGCCCGTGGCCGCAAAGCGCTGGGCAAAGTGCGCTGGCGTGGTGCACTGCTGCTGGTGAGGTTGTGGTGCCAGCGCCAGGCCGCAACTGCGCAGCAAGTCCAGGCTCTGTCGGGTGCATGGTTCGGTCTCCTGCAAATCGAAGGGGCGGCGGTCGCCGTCGGGCGGCGCGTTCACCAGGCACAGCAAGCGGTCGTTGCCGCCGGCGGGTGCTGTCGCGTCGTCGCCACGGTCTTGTGCGCAGACGTACACCGTGCCGCGCTGCGGAAGTCGGCGGTGCTTGAAGATATCTTCGAACTCCGCCGCGTAGTCGTCTTCAAAGAACACGTTGTGACGCGCCAGCGGCCAGTCGGGTGCGGCCACGTTCATGGCCCAGGTGATGGCAGAAAGCGAGCGCCGCGCGCGCGGCACGGCAGGCACTGCCGACATCACATCGGGCCCGAGCAAGCCTTGCACCAGTGCCTGGGGGTCGCCGTTGAACAGCACGGCATCAGCCGCCAGCTCTTCACCGCTGGCCAGCCGCACACCGCGCGCGCGGCCGTCACGCGTCAGCACCTGCGCACACGGGGCGGCATAACGAAAAATGGCACCACGCGATTCGGCCAACCTCGCCATGGCACAAGCCAAGCCGTGCATGCCGCCTTGAACCGACCAGACGCCGTCCAACTCCACCTGCGCCACCAACATCAGCGTGGCCGGCGCTTGCCACGGAGAAGCGCCACAGTAGGTGGCGTAACGCGCAAAAAGCTGCCGCAGTTGCGGATGGTGGAAGTGCCGGCCCAGAGTTCGCCACAGGCTGTTGAAGGGCCCCAGACCTGCCAACACGCCCAAGCCGGCAGGCCCCAGTTCACGGCCCATGGACCACAGCGTGGGTCGGCCGCGGCGAATGTAGGGCGCTTCCAGATGCGCCAACACGCGGCGCGCCTGCAGGCAAAAGCCCTGGAAGCGGCGCGCCTCTGCCGCGCCTGCAAATTCGCCTATGGCCTGGGTCGAGCGCGCGGTGTCGGCATACAGGTCCAGCCGTTTTTCCTGGCCGCGCCAGGCATGGCGCGCCAGCAGCGACAGCGGTGTCATGGGCGGCAGGTCGTCCAGGCTGGCGTGGGCCTGGGCCAGGATCTGTTCAAACACCCAGCGCATGGTGAAAACGGTCGGGCCCGCGTCGATGCCCACGCCGTCCACCCGCAACTGGTGCATCTTGCCGCCGGGTGCGGCTGCGGCCTCAACCACCGTGACGCGCAGGCCGCGGCTGGCCAACAGCAGCGCGGCGACAAGGCCGCCAATGCCTGCGCCCACCACGACGACGTGGTGATCGGGTGCCAGCGCAGCACCCTTGCCCGCCGCATCCTGCACACGGCCGCCCGAGAGCATGTCAACAGCCATGCAGCTCCGGCGCGCCATCGCTGGTCTGCCGGGGACCTCCAACTGCGCAGTCGCCCAACCAGGCCGCCAGGTCCACGCCTTGCCAGTGGCCTTGACCCCACAGCGGTGCAAAGCGGGTGAACATCGTTTCGCTGAAGTGCCCACCGCCATAGGCAGCGCGTATGGCCTGCAGATGCGCCCCGCTGCGTGCATAGGCCTCCATCGACGCGGTGCTGTCCCAAAGGCTGAAAGTGGCCTGACGCAACAGCGGCGCTTCACCCAGCCCCATCGCCAACCGACATCCCGGTGCGGCGGCGAGCGCCGCTTCGGCCGCCGGCGACAAACGCCAGAAGGCCCGCGCCTGCAGCGGCTTGATGGAGGCCCGGGTCAACACCGCCACCGGGCCAGTGGTCGGTGCCGGCGTGCTGGTCTGCAGCGCGCGGCCCGACCAAGCACCGCGGCTGGAACTGGCACGCAGACCCACCACAGCCCAGGCGCGCGCATGGCGCTGGTAAGCCGCCAGCTGTGGGCTGTGCTGCACGAACATCAGCGCTGCAGACTCGTCGTCGAAGCCCAGGTACAGCCCCTGGTGCGTGGCACTGGGCAAGACGCCGAACCCGCCGCCTTGCCCGCTGCCCAGCACCTTGGCAAAACGCAAGCCCTGCACGCCATGCAGCGTCAGACCCTGCAACACCAGCCGCGACCAGGCCCACCATGGGTGCGAAGGCTTGAAATCCACCATCACCAGAACGGCCACGCTGCCAGCGCTGAGCGGAGCCGCGCCCTGCGCCGAAGGCCTCATGGCGGCAAGCTCCGGGGCACCAACCACAGCCGCCCCTGGGGTGGTACCGGTCTCTGGGGTACGGGCAGGTTGGTCTGTGGTCGGCCTGAGCGCTACAAAGGGTGTGGACTGGGCCATGGCCACAAGCCGCTTGGTTCCAATGACGGCAGCGCAGGCTACCTGACCGTCACTTCCACGCGGCGTGCGTTCGGATCTTCTCCCGACACGTTGGCTTCGGTCTGCTGCGGCTTTTCAAGCACCACACGCGTCGGCGCCACGCCACCCGCAGCCAGCGCATCACGAACGGCAAATGCGCGCTTCTTCGCCAGCTCCTGGTTCTGTGCCAGCGTACCGGCTGCGGAGTGATAGCCCGAGATCACGGCCTGCGTCGTCGGTGCACCTTTCAATGATTCGATCACGCGGGCCAGAGAGGGCAGTTGGTCGCCCTTCAGCGCGGGCGAACCCACATCGAAAAACAGCACCGCGCGCAGTGGGTCGGAAGCCGGGGCGGCCGCAGGCAGCACCGCCGCCACGGGCTTCAGCAGTTCCGGGTAGTCCTTGGCCATGGCGGCGCCGTACAGCGGCTTGAAGGCTCCCTGGTGGCAGGTGGCGCAGTTCACCTTGGCCACGTCGCCCAGCGGCCCCTTGCGGTAGGCTGGGAACACGTTGGCCAATGGGTCCAGGTAGCCCTCGTTCAGCGAACCCACCATGCGCAGGCCATGCCAGGCGGTGGTGCGCTGCGGGGTGCTCTGGTCCCAGGCGCCAAAATTTCGCGTGTTGTGGCAGTAAGTGCAATTGACGCCCAGCGAATCTGACATGTGCATCATCAGTCCGTAGGTAGCCTCCGTGGCCTGGATCGAAGCCACGTGGCCCGTCGGCAAGGCCGTCTGGGCCCCCACCTTGATGGCGCCGGCCGAGCCCTTGTTCGCCAGGTAGGCACTGAAAGGGTCATTGGGCAGCGACGCGTAAGCGACGCTTTTGGCCGGCGCGTTGCTTTGGTTCAGATTGCCGATGAAATCGCTGCGCTTGTCCTGCGGCACCCCCTTGGTCCACACCTGCGACGGAATGTTCTGTCCGCGGTGGCAGGTGTAGCAGGTGACACCGGCGCCGGCCACGCTGGCATTGCCGACATGAGTCTGCCAATTGGCGTTGATGTCCTGCGTCATCTGCAGCATGCGGCGTGCCACCACCTTGGTGTATTTGCTGTCGTCGCTCATCTCCTCCACGTTGTGGCAATAGGCGCAGCCCTCGACCGGCGATACCCAGGCCGTAACGGCCACCATGTGGCGGGTGAAAGCACCCACGCTCAGATCGCCCAAAACCTGAACGTTCTTGAACACATCGCGTGCACGTGGGCCGGCGTCAGCCGCCGCCGGTGCGGCAGCAAGCGGCTGGTTTACCGGTATCTGGGCCTCTACCGTGCGGGGGTTGTAGACCTGCACCATGCCAGTGCCGCGGTAGCCGCGCTGCACTGAATCGACGGGTGGGCGCTCGCAGGCCGACAGAGCCAGCACCAAACCCAGGACGCCGGCCAGCGCCGCAAAACGTCTTGTGTTGCTCATGGTTTGACTCCTTGCAGCGTGGAGGGGTCCACCATGTCGCCGAACACCGCCGGGTAAGGCGGCGCCACGCCGTGCTTCACGGCCCACAGGTACCAGTTGTCCACCACGGTGCCGGTCAGCAGGATGCCGATGCCGCCCACCAGCGGGCACAGCACGGCAAACCACCAGGCCCAACGGTGGATGGACTCCATCGTGGCGTTGAAGCCCATCGTCCAGCGCCAGAACAGCGCCGCACGTTCACTGGCGGTGCCACGGTCGGTGATCTGCTCGATTTCGCGTTCACCACCAAAGCGGCTGACGGCCAGGATGGTGGCGCCGTGCATCGCAAACAGCAGTGTCGCGCCGTACAGGAACGCAATCGACAGCGCGTGGAACGGGTTGTAGAACAGGTTGCCATACCGCAAAGAAAACGCAGCCGTCCAATCCAGGTGCGAAAAGATGCCAAAGGGCACCGCTTCGCTCCAGGTGCCCATCAGCACCGGGCGGATCAACCCCAGCACCAGGAACAACCAGATCGCCGCAGCAAAGCTCCAGGCCACGTGCGTACCCATGCCCAGCGCACGGGCGCGGGTGTACATGCGGGCCCACCACAAAAGGATCGATGTAGTCAGGAACAAGCCCGCTATCTGCCACCACCCGCCATCGTTCAGCGGTGCCAACGTAAGGCCGTAGCCTGGTGAGGGCGGGTCGAGCGACAGCCAGAAGAACTGACGCACGAACTGGATCGGGTTCCAGTCCACCGAGGCCAGCATGTTCAGGCCCATGATGTTGATGCTGAGCATGCCGAAGACCAGCGATGCAATGCCCAGCGGCCCCAGGTAGATGGGCCCGAGCTGGGCATTTCCCAGCCTCCCGGCCAGATGCCACAGCGCAGGCTTGCGCCCGGTGCGTGGACTGTCGCGGCCGGGCAGCGGCACGCCCCTGTGGGCAGGGCCCACCACCTGCACGGTGGTGAACAGGTTCAGGTATTCAGCCATGGTGTCTTGCTCCTGTGCGGCGCGATCGGTCGGTCACTTCAGAGGCCATTGCGACCAGATCGGCAGGTTCAGCCACCAGCCCCACCACTCGGGCCAGCCGCGGGTCCAGAACGGGCCGCTGATGACGATGCACACGGCACTGAAGAACACCGCTGCCAGCGCCAGAAAGAGGCCCAGCCGGTGTATGCCCAACGAACCCACCGAGTAACCTATGACGTCGCGGAAGAAAGTATCTTCGTGGTCCGGTGTCTTCACCACTTCTCCGGCAGGCGGGTTTGAGGCCGAAAGAATCAGCGAACCGTGCAGAGCCAGCGCAAAGGTCGTAGCGAAGAAGAAGGTGATGGCCAGCATGTGCGCCGGGTTGTAATGGAAATGCAGGTACTGGTAGCCCACGTTGGACACCCAGTCCAGATGGCTGAAGATGCCGTACGGAAAGCCGTGGCCCCAGGCGCCCATCAACACCGGCCGTATGACCACCAGTGTGAAGTAAGCAAAGATGGCAAATCCGAAGGCCACGGGCACGTGGTATTGCATGCCCAGCTTGCGACAGATTTCAACTTCGCGCATCGCCCAGGAGCAGAAAGCACCCAACGCGCAGACCGTGATCAGTTGCCACAAGCCGCCTTCCATCAGCGGCGCCATGCGCAGGCCGTATGAGAGGTCGGGCGGTGCGATATTGATTTGCCACACGTTCCACGTCGGCCCCTGCGAAGCACCCCACAAAATCATTGCGGTGCCCAGGATGCTGAAGAACAGCGTCGTGACACCAAAGAATCCAACCCAAAACGGGCCTACCCAGAAATCGAAAAGGTCACCGCCAACCAGCGTGCCACCGCGGACACGGTATTTACGTTCAAAACTCAACATGGCCATGGCTAGCTTCCTCCGGCCTGGGATGTGAAAACCGGCGCTGCTTCTTTCGAAACCACGCGCCGGCTGGGCGGGAGCACTGCAGCCCATTGCGTCAGCATTTGAATCTTCCTACGCAAGTTCATGGTGCGGGCCCGCCCGGTGATGACTCGACTTACTTTGGTGCAGTGGCCGAAACCACGGCCGCCGGCATCGGTGCGTTCAGCGACGCAACCGTCGACTTTCTTGCGCCGTCGAGCCAATTGAACTTGTTGGTACTGAGCAGCACAAGATGAATCATCGCTGCCAGTGCAAACAAGAAGATCCCTTGGGCAACCATGGCCCGAAGTGGATCGAACAAACGCCAAATTCTCCACATGATTCCAAGCTCCTATGAAATGTGCGACATGAAGGTGTAAACCGCAGCCTTGACGCCGCTGATAGCCGATGTAGCCCCTTCAGCACCGGGAAGCCAATTACGCCAATGCAAGCCCAACAAGGCGCCGAGCAGAGCAATCGGAACGATCACCACAAAGGCCACCCACAAAATGAGGCGGTCGCTGTGCAAGCCCGTTTCCAAGGGATGCTTTTGCAACGTGCTGTTGATATGAGGCATGACATTACTCACTTTCCAGGCGTCAGTTAAGGACGTCAATGACTTGCGCCAAGTTACGAACGCTCAGAGCCAGGGGCGCCAGGCCCAGACCAGAACGTGCGCCACCACGGCGATGACCGTGAAGCCCACGAAGCCCTGCACCCAGTACTTGTGGAACTCTTGGGCCTCATCGTCGGACAGACCCGAGATGGAACCTTTTCTCTCAGCCATTGGAGTGCTCCTTTAGCTTGGGCCTTGCGGCCCACTGCGCGCAATGCCCGCACAGCAGTGGCAGACGCAGCCGGATGCCGCATCGTTTGTATTGCTGCGCCGTGCCAGGCACTGCGCAGCAAATCAGGTATGCCGTTTGACCGGCGTTCGGGCTGCCGAAGACTGAAGAGTGCATTCAGCCTGCCTGCGACATCGTTCGGCGCGCGCGCGCCACGCGCCCTTTGGTGATGCGCGTTTCGCCAGCCTGGCGAGCGTCGTGCTCGGCGCGGTCACGCAGTTGCTTGGCCGCCGAGATCTGCACCAGCACCGGCTGACTGCGCACCAGCTCCTCCAGCAGCAGCTGCGCGTCGTCGTCCCACGGGCTGGGGCCGTCTTCAGGGGCAGCGCCGGACAGCCGCGACGGCGTGGCGTCCACACGGTCCAGCTCAGTGCCCAGCGGCAGGATGTGGAACAACGCATCAAACAACGCGTTGCAGAACTCCTGGATGATGTAGGTGGCACCTGCATAACCCATGAACGGTGTGCCGGTGGCGCGGCGGATGATGGCGCCCGGGAAAGAGGCCGCGATGTAGGTCGGGCGTGGGCCGAAGCCGGCGGCCATCTCGGCCAGATACATGCGTTCGTTGTAGCTACCGAACATCACCAGCGGTGTTTTCTCGTGAGTCAGCTTGCGCACGGACTCGCTGTCGGTCTTGGTGCCAGCGGTGCGCGAGATCGCGAAATTGCAGGGCAGGCCCATCTCGTCTTCGAGGAAATGCCGGATGCCACGGGCGTAGGTCTCGCCGGCCACGACGGCAAAGTTGGCAGTGCCGAAAAAGTCTTGCGTGACGCTGCGCCACAAGTCCCAAATGGGCTTGATGGTGGTGTGCTTCTCGCGCTGGATGAAGGGCTCGGGGTCGAGGTGCAGCAACTGGCCCAACTGGCGCAGGAAGGCCGTGGTGCTGTGCAAACCAATGGGAGCTTGCAGGTAGGGCCGCTCGAGAGCCTCGCACAACATCCTGCCGTACTCTCGGTACATGCAGATGTTGACGTCGGCTTCCACCAGGCGCGACACGTCCGCGAGGTGGCTGCCCAGCGGGAAGACCATATTCACTTCGGCGCCGATGCCCTGCACCAGACGGCGCATCTCGGCCAGGTCGCTGGGCATGTTGAAGGTGCCGTAGCAGGGGCCGATCAGGTTGACGCGCGGGCGCTCGCCGACAGGGCGCTCGCTGAAAGGCACACGTTGCGGCACCTTGCGCAGACCGTACTGCGTCCACAGCCAGAACATGGCGCGGTTGGCGCACTGCCACTGGTCTTCGTCGATGGTGCGCGGGAGGAAACGCTGGATCGTCGTGCCCTCGGGCGTGACGCCGCCGCCGATCATCTCGGCTATGGAGCCAGTGACCACCACGCTGGGCAGGTCCGGGTCGAGCGCCGCGTGGGCGCGCTTCATCGCGCCTTCGGTGCCTTCGCGGCCGAGTTGCTCTTCGGCCAGGCCGGTGACGACGATGGGCAGTTCGTGCGGCGGCAGCGCGTCGGTGTAATGCAGCACGCTGGTGACGGGCAGGTTCTCGCAACCCACCGGACCGTCGATGATGACCTGCAGCCCCTTGATGGCGGTGAACACGTACACCGCACCCCAGTAACCGCCCGCGCGGTCGTGGTCGATGACGTAGTTCAGCTTCGGTGCTGCGCCCATCTCAACCCCCGCCCGGCCGCCCGAAGGGCGTTGACGCCCCCTCGGGGGGCACTGAATGAAATGACCGTGAGGGCCTCACATCATCTCCTCGGCCTTGCGCTTCTTGATCAACTTGATGACCTGGCGCTTGGTTTCGGCACGGAACTCCGGGCGCTCCTGGGGCACGCCTTCCCAGACACCGGCGCGGTCGCCGTCGCCGACGTCGCCGAAGAATTCGCGCATCTGCTCAAAACGCGCCTTGTTGCCGATGGCCGAGTTGATGACCTGCGCCAGGCTGCCGGCGCCGGCCGGGCCCATCAACGGGCGCGCCGAGATCAGATTGGTGAAGTACAGCGACGGGATGGTGGCCGACTTGGCGGCCTGCACCACGGGCGTGGTGCCGATGGCCAGGTCGGGCTTGAATTCGCGCACCGCCGCGATGTCCTGCTCCAGGCTGGCGCGGTACTGCACGTGCACGCCTCGGGCTTGCAGCCACTCGGCGTCGGGCGCGCTCCAGGGCGTCTTCGGGCAGGCGCTGCCGACGTAGTGAACCTGGGCGCCACTCTCGATCAGCAGACGCGCCACGAGCAGCTCGCTGCCTTCGTAGCCGCTGACGGTGATGCGGCCCTTGATCGGCGTCTTGGCGAGAACGCCGCGGATGGCCGGCAGGAAGCGGTTCTTGGCCGCGTCGATTTGCGCCTGGCCGATGTTGCAGGCTTGGCCGATGGCCTGCAGCCAGGCTTCGGTGCCGTCATGGCCGACCGGCGCTGATGCCACGACCGGGCGCCCGGCCGTCACGAACTCGCGCACGCTGGCGGTGTAGAACGGGTGGATGGCCGCCACCGCGGCGCAGTCCAGTGCAGCGTAGAGCTCGCGCCATTCGCGTGTGGGCACCACCGGCCCGGCGGCCAGGCCCATGGGTTCGAGCATGGCGCCGATGATCATCGGGTCGGCCGGGAACATCTCGCCCAGCAGCGACACCGTGGGCTTGCTCGAAACGCCCAGACGCGGTGCTGTGACGGGGCCCGCTTCAGCCTCTGTGCGCGCGTACTTCAGCATCGCACCGGCCAGCACGTCCTTGGCTTCGGCATGCGTGGGCACGCCGAACCCCGGCACGTCGATGCCGATGATGCGCACGCCGTTGATCTGCTTGGGCAGCAGCTGCAGCGGCACGCCGCTGGCGGTGGGCACGCACAGGTTGATGATGACGATGCTGTCGTACTTTTCGGGGTCGGCCTGGGCGTGAACGGCTTCGCGGATGTCCTCGAACAGCTTGCCGGTGACCAGGCTCTCGCTGTTGAAGGGCACGTAGCCGACGCTGCGTCGCGCGCCGTAGAAGTGGGACGTGAAGGTCAGGCCGTAGACGCAGCAAGCCGAGCCCGAGAGGATGGTGTGCGTGCGGCGCATGCGCAGACCAACGCGCAGCGAACCGAAGGCCGGGCACATGCTCTGCGGCTGGTCGTGAGGGCCGGCGCCTTCGCGCAGCGGGTAGTCTTTTGCGTACTGCGCCAGGGTTTCACTCTTGCCCGCTGCTTTCGCTGCGTCGAGCATCGCGTCCTTGCCGGAGTGACAGCCGGAACCGTCGCCCTGAAGGGCGGCAGGATTGGTGACGGTGGATACAGCGCTCATCGGTGTGTCTCGCGTCAGGCAGCGTCGTACACGACTTCCAGCGTGGGCTTCACGATCTCGTGTTTGCCCACCATGTCGAAGATCGTCGCCGGCTCCATCTTGAAGTTGCGGCCCGTCACTTCGGCGCTGAACAGTCCGAGCAACTGGTCCTGCGTCTGCGGCTTCGGACGCACCGGCGGCGCTTCGGCAACGTTCGTGGCGAGCTCTTCGAAGAGCGACGCCCACTGCGTGCCGGGACGGCCGATGATTTCGTAGCTGGCGCTCTTGCGGCGGATGTCTTCGTTGGCAGGAATGGCTGCCAGCACCGGGATGCCGGCCGCGCTGGCAAAGGCTTGCGCTTCACCGGTGCCGTCGTCCTTGTTGATGACCACACCAGCGACGCCGACGTTGCCGCCGAGCTTGCGGAAGTACTCGACCGCGCTGCACACGTTGTTGGCGACGTAGAGCGACTGCAGATCGTTGCTCGCCACGACGATGACCTTCTGGCACATGTCGCGTGCAATCGGCAGGCCGAAGCCACCGCAGACCACGTCGCCCAAAAAGTCGAGCAGCACGAAGTCGAAGCCCCAGTCGTGGAAGCCGAGCTTTTCCAGCGTCTCGAAGCCGTGGATGATGCCGCGTCCACCGCAGCCGCGGCCCACCTCGGGCCCACCCAGTTCCATCGCATACACGCCGTCGCGCTTGAAGCACACGTCGCCGATGGCCACTGCTTCACCGGCCAGCTTCTTCTTGCTGCTGGTCTCGATGATGGTCGGGCACGCCTTGCCGCCGAACAGCAGGCTGGTGGTGTCGCTCTTCGGGTCGCAGCCGATGAGCAGCACCTTCTTGCCCTGCTGCGCCATCATGTAGCTCAGGTTGGCCAGCGTGAAGCTCTTGCCGATGCCGCCCTTGCCGTAGATGGCGATGATCTGTGTCGTCTTCGCCGCCGGACTGGTGGAGACGGGATCGGGTTCGATGGCGGCTTCGGCCTTCAGGCGCTCGTCACGCATGAATATGACCGAGGCGCCGGTCGGGCCGTTACGGCCGTTAGAGCCGTTGGATCCGTTGGAGCCTTCAGCACCAGCGGTGCCAGACAGCGTGACATGCGTTTCACTCATTGCACCGATCTCCAGTCCAAAACCATCTTCAAACAGTCGGTATCGACAAATGCCGTGCGGTAGGCGGTATCGGTCGCCTCGGCACGCGCACGGTGCGTGATCAGCCCCTCCAGCGACAGCGTGCCGTCCTCGATCAGCGCCTTCACGGCCAACAGGTCCGGCCGCTTCCATTCGGCAGCCGCGCGGATCTGCGCTTCGCGCATGAAGGCCGGCCCAAAATCGAAACTCAGGCGCTCGCTGTAAAAGCCTGCCAGCACAATTTCGCCACCCGGCTTCAGGCGCGACACCAGCGAGTCAAGAACCCTGGAGTCGCCGCTGACGTCGTAGATGGCGCGGTAGTCGCGCCGGGGGTCGTCTTCGGGCCTGATGACGGCGTAGCCCTGAGCGCCATGCGCGCGGCGGTCGTTCAGTTCCCACACGGTGGTGGGGTTGCCTGCGGCCACGTTCAGGCGCGCCAACAGGCGGCCCAGCACGCCGTGGCCGACGATCAGGTCAGGCGGCTCGATGTGCTCGCGCAAGCCACCACCCGATACCGCGTGGTAGGCCGTGGCGGCCAGCGCCAGCAACACCGCGTTCTCGCCCAGCGCCGGATCGACCTGCACCAGGCGCCGGCTTGGCGCCACCAGACGTGAAGCCGCGCCGCCAAACAAGCCACGCACCGGCCCGAAACAGTTGGCACCGGGCACGAACACCTGGTCACCTTCGTGCAACCCAGAATGCGCGCCAGCCTGCACCACACGGCCCACCGACTCGTAGCCCGGAACCAGTGGGTAACCCATGCCCGGGAAGTTGGGCATGCGGCCGGTCCACAGCAGCTTTTCAGGGCCTGTGCTGATGCCGCTGAACGCGACATCGACCACCACGTCTTCGTCACCCGGCGCTGTCAATTCAAGTTGGCTCAGCGTCAGCTGTTCGGGCTGCTGCAGCACAGCGGCAATGGTGTTCATGAATGCCCCCACTTCACCAACCGCGCCAGCACCGGCAGGCTGTTCAGGCGTGTGAAGTGCAATGTCATAAAACAGGGGTTGTTCTGTGCTGCGGGGTTGATGAATGTCACTTTAAGATTACTTTTTAAAGTGTCAAGACTTATTTACACCACCCCGAGGCAAAAAGCCACTCAAGGTGCCGCGGCACCCACGCGCGCCACCAGCAAACCGACCTGCAATGGCAAACGCGAAGGCAGGCTGCGCACGCGGTCGAAACCGGCTGCCTGCAGCATCTTCGTCAGCTCGTCTCTGCGCCGCGGACGGCCACGGCCCATGGCCAGCAGGTAGAAGCCAAAGTAGGCGTCGCCCATGGGTTCGGCGCCCGTGGTGCCGCTCATGGGCTCGGCCAGCACCAGCGTGCCGTCAGCCGGCAGCGCAGCGCGGATGGAGCGCAGCAGGTGCATCACGCGCGCGTCATCGTGGTCGTGCGCCACACGAATCAACGTTGCCACGTCGGCACCCTTGGGCAGCGGGTCAACCAGGAAGTCGCCGCCCACCACGCGGCTGCGCGCTGCCAGCCCCTGGCCTTGCAGACGCTGCTCGCCGCTGTGCGCCACCGCGGGCAGGTCGAACAGCATCAACGCCAGCTGCGGGCAGCGCTGCGCTGCGGCGGCCAGAAAGCGGCCTTGACCACCCGCCACGTCCAGCAAGCAGCGGTGTTTCCTGAAATCGTAGGCGTTCAGAATTTCTTGCGCCACCAGCGGCTGTGACGCCGTCATCAAGGCCGAATAGGCGGCCACGTCACCGGCGGGCAAATCACCGGGCCGGGCTGCTGACGCATAGGGGAAACAGCGCCCCAGTTCGCTGCCCTGGCCGCCGTCGCGCAGCAGCGCCACCGGGTCTGCCAGGTCGCGGTACAACGTGGCGTGGTGTTCCACCATGGCCAGCACCGCCTCGTTACCCACCATCGGCGCGCCCAGCGGCCCGAGGCCGATACGGCCCTGGAAGCGTGTTTCGAGCAAGCGCAACGACAACGCAGCGTCCAGCAAGCGGTGCACGGAATCCACCGGCAGGTCCAGCCGCGCCGCGATTTCCTGCCGGCTGAGCGCCCCCGGCGCCAGCATGTCGAAAAGCTGCAGTCGTACACAAGCCAGCAGCACCTGCGAATAGACAAAGCCCGCAACGATGTCGAAGAGTTCGCGCGCGCGTTTGCGCGCCACCGGCCGCGTGAACACGAACCCAGCCGCCCAGTGCTGAAAGCGCGCACTGCCCACCGTGCGGTCGCGCCAGTTGCACCACTGCTCCCACCGGCGTTGGCGCCAGCCCGCGGGACTGCCGTGTGGCAGGGTTGCGGCGGCTATCGCGGCTGGTTTCATGCGCGGTTTTCCGGTTGGATGAGCTGAATCGTTCAGGCGGCGCGCGCCAGGTCCAGCCGCATGGCCGTGGGCACCAGTCGCTCGGATTCGCTGCGCACCAGTTCCCGCAGATGAGGTGCACCGTTGCAGCGCGGCACGGCATCAACCGCTTCTTCAACCATCTGCTGGAACTGCCGAACGGCGCCTGCAGCGCCGAATTCGCGCACCACGCTGGGCCGCCCCAGCAGCGCGTCACGTCCCACCGGCTTGCCCAGCCAATCAGGCGCCGCAGCCACGTCGCGTATGTCGTCGGCCAGCTGGTAGGCCTCGCCCAGGCGCTCACCGAGCAACCGCCACGGCGCAGGGTCGGCACCCGCGGACTGAGCGCCGGCCATGGTGGCCGCAGCAAACAGGGCGCCCGTCTTCAGGCGGTGGTACTCACGCAGCGGCACGTGGTCTTCACATTCCCAGGCCTGCCCGGCCGTGATACCGACCGGCATGCCTACGCCACGCGTCAACGTGAGCAGCAAGGCAGGCAAACGCAGCGGATGAAGCAGCGCCGCCTGAGCCAGCGTTTCAAAGGCCAGCACGATCAAGGCGTCACCGGTCAACACCGCCACACGCTCGCCGTAGCGGCGGTGGATGGTCGGTTGCCCGCGGCGCGTGGCGGCGTCGTCGAAACAAGGCAGATCGTCGTGCACCAGCGACGCGCAATGCAGCAGTTCCAGTGCCGCCGCTGCAGCGTTGCTGAGCGCAGGGTCGTCGTCGCCGTGCGCCAGCGCCACCGCCAGGCACAGGTGCGGGCGTATGCGTGCGCCACCCGGAAACACCGCCTGTCGCACGGCGCCTGCCAGGCGCGGAGGGCAGCCGGCTGATGCAGCGCCGCACAGCGCTGCGTCCAGCGTTTGAGAAATTCTCTGCGTAGCTGTCATGTCTCTCCTTCGGGTGGCGCACTCGGCGCGGCCGCTTGGACGACCGCTGCGCGAATGTCACGTTACGTGTACTTTTAATGGTGTCACGCAGAATAGACACTCCAGACAACCTCGTCAACGGGGCACACCCCAGGGCAGCCAGCCGGGCTGGTTTCGGACGGCCGTTGGCGCTTGCAGGCCGAGCCTGGGACCGGGCCCTGGTTTGCGAGTGGGGCCTCTTTTGCGCAGACGCCGCCGCGGACGCCGCCGCAGATGCCGCGGCCGCAAACTGTCATGCTACATTTACACTGCGTGGGGCTTGTGTCTCTGATACGGTAGAGAACGCCCCTGTCGCGTCGGCGTTGCCACGCCGGCAGCAGCTGCTCCGTTGGTGATGTGCCGATCCCTGAGGGCCCGCCCCTGTATCGGCAGCCCCGCAATGCAGCTTGTTCCTGACGGCCTGCAAGCCGACCTCGTGACGCTGGCAAGGCGTCATGGTGGAGATTCACCGTGAACCCTGTCGCTACCGCACCCCTCCCGCTGCCTGACCTGCAAGCGCTGTGCGCACTTGCCCCCGAGTTGGCCAGCACCTTTGTCTCGGTGGCCGCCGACATTGCGCTGGTGATGGACGCCAACGGCGTGATCAAGCATGTGGCGCTGGGTTCAGACCCCATCGTGGGCAGCACCGGTCAGTGGTTGGGGCGTCCCTGGGTAGACACCGTCACTGGCGAGACCAGGCGCAAGATCGAGTTGCTGCTGTCTGAGGTGCAAACCTCGGGCGTGACGCGCCGCCGCGAGGTCAACCACCCGTCCCTGGAAGCCACCGACATCCCGGTGGCGTACTCAGCCGTACGCCTGGGAATTGATGGCCCGGTGCTGGCCGTGGGCCGCAGCCTGCGCGCGGTGTCCGCCATCCAGCAGCGGTTTGTGCAGGCCACGCTGGACATGGAACGTGATTACTGGGAGCAACGCCAGTCCGAATCGCAGGTGCGCACGCTGTACCACGTGGCCAACGACGCGGTGTTCGTGGTGGACGCCCACACACTGCAGGTGGTGCATGCCAACGATGCAGCGCACGCGCTGCTTTCACCCCGGCTGGTCAATGGCCTGGTGGGCACCGAGATGGCGGCCAGCGTGCTCCATGCTGAACGACCCGGCTTCAACGAACTGCTGGCGACCGCACGTGCCAGTGGCCGCCTGGGCGTGATGCGGGCGCATGCAGCACCGGCTTCGTTGGGCAACGCGCCCACGGCACCGGTGCCGGTCGAAGTGTCAGCCTTGCCGCTGCGATCGGGCTCGGCCATGCAACTGATGGTCCAGCTGCGGAAAATCAACGCAGAACCCGAGTCCGCCGAGGCGTCACGTCAGCGATCAGCCTGGGTGGATGCACTGGCCGATGCGCTGGTGGTCACGGATTCCAGCGGCAGGGTGCTGATGTGCAACCCGGCCTTCACCGCGCTGTGCCGGGTGCCTGAAGGCGCCAGCGCGCAGCGGCGCACGCTGGCCGAACTGCTGGGCGACCCGGCCCACACAGTGGCCAACGCACTGCTGCAGGCGCGCCACCAGGGCCTGGCGCGCGTGGAGCAGGCTTTCATCGGTCACCCCTCGCACCCGGCAGCGCTTCGCGACGCTGCGGGTGCAAGCATCGATCTGCATTTCGCCGGCGCAAAAACGGTTGCGGTACAAGTCTGCGCCACGCTGCTGGCCGAGGGCGACCAGGAACGCATCGGCTTGCGCTTGCGCAGGCTGCAGCCTGCTGCAGAGGCAGCAGTCGGCCCCGTGTCTCAGCTGGCCCAGGGCATCAGCCACCTGGCCGACCAGGTGGGCCTGCAGGCCATGCCGCAGCTGTTGCAGCAAGCGACCCTGATGGTCGAGCGGCACCTCATCAGCACCGCCCTGGCGCGCAGCCACGGCCGCCTGCCGCAAGCCGGGGCACTGCTCGGAATCCCGGTGCCTGCCTTGCAGCAACGCATGCAACACTTGGGATTGTCTGAGCCGGGCCTTGCCATGGGCGCGCTGGTCGAAAGCACGCCGCCGTAACCAAGGCCTGCCAATGAGCGGTCAGCGTGCACCGCTGCGGTCTTGAGAACCTGCGCTTCATGCTTCCATGCCTTTGACAACTGACAGCCCGGCCTTTGGCCAGGCCGACCTGAGCAACTGCGAACGCGAGCTGATTCACCTGGCGGGTTCGGTGCAGCCGCATGGGTTGCTGCTGGTGCTGGACGATGCGCAAGAGCGCGTGCGGCAGTATTCAGCCAACGCCGCGTCGCAGTTGCTGGGCAGCGCCGACGAGACCCTGCTGGGCCTGCGGCTGTCCAGCCTGCAAGGCAACCTGCAGCAGCAGGTGCAAGCCGCCACTGCCACACTGGCCGGTGACGCCCCAGTCACCGTGCAATGCCACACCGACCAGAACGGCCGCCCACTGCACTGGGAAGGCACGCTGCACCGCAACGCAGGCGGCTTGCTGATACTGGAACTGGAGCCGCGGCCGTTGCCCGAGATCACCACCGTCACGCACACCGCCAGCCAGTTGCTGGCCCTGGTGGCAGGCGCGGTGCAACGCTTCAGCAATGCCGCCAGCATCAGCGTGCTGACCGACGCGGCGGCGCAATGCTTTCGCGACCTGATCGGCCACGACCGCGTGATGGTCTACAAGTTCGACGCCGACGGCCACGGCAAGATCGTCGCCGAGGCGCGCGACCCGCGGCTGGATTCACTGCTCGGCCACCACTACCCGGCCACCGACATCCCGCAGCGCGCGCGCGAGCTGTACCTGCGCAACCGCGTGCGCGTGCTGGTGGACGTGCACTACCAGCCTTCGCTGGTAATTCCGCAACACCAGCCTTCGCTGGTAATTCCACAACACCAGCCTTCGCTGGTCATTCCACAACACCAGCCTTCGCTGGTCATTCCGCAACACCAGCCTTCGCTGGTAAATGCCCAAACCGCGCCATTGCCGGTGGTAGCGCCCACAGCAGGCGGCAACTCCGAGCTGGACATGTCGATGTGCTATCTGCGCAGCATGTCGCCGCTGCACCTGCAGTACCTGAAGAACATGGGGGTCACCGCCACGGTGGTGGTGTCGCTGGTGCGCGAGGGGCGTTTGTGGGGCCTGATAGCCGCGCACCACTACTCACCGCGCAACATCTGCCGTGCCGTGCGCGCCGCCTGCGACCTGCTGGCCGAGGTGGTGTCCACCCGCATCGCTGCGATCGAAAACTACGCACACGCACAGGTGGCGGTGATGGTGCGCCTGCTGGAACAGCGCCTGATCGAGGCCACGTCGACCGAGGGCGACTGGCGCATGGCGCTGTTTCGCAACCCGGGTACGCTGCTGCAGCCGCTGGAAGCCACGGGTGCGGTGCTGTTTGTCGATGGCGAGATCCTCACCACCGGCGAGGTGCCCTCGACGCCCGAACTGCGTGAACTGCTGCGCTGGGTGGACAGCCAGGCTGTCGACTCGCTGTTCAGCTGTGCTTCGGTGGGCAAGGCGCACGCTGAGCTGGACTCGCTGACCCCCACCGCCAGTGGCGTGCTGGCGGTGAAGCTGTCGGCCACGCGGCCCGACTATCTGATGTGGCTGCGCCGCGAGCAGCTGCACAGCGTCACCTGGGCCGGCGACCCCAGCAAGCCGATGGTGGCCAACAACCCGCTGGAACTGTCGCCCCGCAGCTCGTTCGCTGCCTGGTCTGAAATCGTGCGCGGCACCGCCCTGCCGTGGACGACCGCCGAGCTCGCCATGGGCCGCGCGATCGGGGTCGCACTGGTCGACATCATCGTGCAGGTGCATGCCGTTCGGCTGCTCATCGCGCAGCATCAGCTCACGCACGTGCGCGCCACCGTGCTGAGCTCCAGCGAGCCGGTCATGATTGCCGACGCGCAAGGTCGTCAGGTGACCTGCAACGAAGCGTTTGCCCTGCTGACCGGCTGCCAGGGTGGTGCTGAGCTCAGCCTGGCGGATGCCGTTCAATGTTTTGAGCAGCCCGCACGCATGCGGCAGGTGCTGGACAACCTGCGGCCCGACCAACCCCCTTGGCGCGGCGAGCTGTCTCTGGCGCGTGATGGCGGGCCCGGGCTGCCGGTGTCGGTGCGCGCCGAACTGGTGACCGCACGCGGCGGCACGCCCCTGGGAACCATCGTCACGCTTTTCGACTTGCGCGATACCAAGCGGGCTGCCGAGGCCCGGCGCCATCTGGAGGCATCGATTCAGCTCGCGTCGCGGGCGCAGGCTTTGCTGCAAGTCGCCGGTGAGGCGCCGTCCGGCACCGACCACGTCATCAGCGCGATCCTGACCAACGCCAGTCTGGCTGCGATGGACATCGCCGATGGCGCCGTGGGCACGCCGGTGGCGCAGTTGCTGGAAGAGCTGGAGGCGTCGACACAGCGCGCCACGGCGCTCTACAGTCAGATGCGTGAACTGGCGGAACCGCGGCGCCACTGAGAGGCTCTCGTCGCGCCGGCCGTCCTGGCGATTCAACTCGCCCGGGCGGCGCCGTCGAGTTGTTCGAACAAGGTCTTGTGGCGCTCGAAACTTTTGCAGGCTTCGTCGACCAGCTGGCCAGCCAGAGTCTCGTTGCCCGCCAGCCTTTCCAGTGCAGCACGAAATGCCTGCTTGCGCTCCTGCACCGTGTCGGCATTGCCAAAGTCATAAAAGTCGACGCCTTGCCCAGGTTCAAGCAGCAGGCTCCTGGCCACCACGCGCGTCAGCATCTGGCCACCACTGAGGTCGCCCAGGTAACGCACATAGGCATGTGCCGCCAACAGCAGGGGTTGCGTGCGCGACAGGATTTGAAGGTGTTCGGCGAACTCTTGTGCGGCGCCCACCAGCACCCGCTGGTCGCGCCACGAAGGCCCCTGCAACACCAGCAGATCCTGCTCGAGCGCACGGCAGCGAAAGAGCGGCACCAGATCGAGCGCCGCCAGCTCGGGCAGATGAGCGTTGTGGCTCGCACCCGCCTCCAGGCTTTCATAGATGGCGTGAAGATTGCCCAGCAGCTGCACATAGCCGGCTCTGTCGAGCCGCCCCCGCAGCAGACGGGCCATCACGCCGGCGCGTTCAACTTCGGCATGCAGGCGGCGCGTGGCCGAACGGAGGCGGTCGCCCAGTCCGAGTGAGGCTGCCGCTGGATCTGCGCGGCCCTCCATGCGAGGCCAAGGCTGAGGGTGAATGGGAGAGGATTGCAAGCAGACATGATAGCCACGCGGTCGCGGCGGCAAGGCCTCGGCCGCCAGGCCTGGTGTGCAAAGTGCACTGCAATCAAGGCACGGCAGCCTTGCCGCCAGCCGCGGTGGACAACAATGGCTGAGTTTCATGATGCGGGGCAGCGCCCAGGATCATGGAACATTGCCACGTTGACTGCGACTGCGACTGCAACTGCAACTGCGACTGCGAATGCGAACGCGAATGCGAACGCGAACGCGACCGAGAACGCGACGGAGACCGCGACTGCGACTGCGAACGCGACCGCGACCGCGGCGACTGCGAACGCCATCGCCACCGCCACCGCCCCAGGAATCCGTGCCCACCGCTGCACGCCCGCCACACTGACCCCCCTCACGCCATCATCCCTTGACCACACCCTTCAGCCCACGCCTGAACTGGGCCCGCGACGGGCAGGACTGGCCGCTGCGCGCCAGCAGCCGTTTCGTGCAGGCAGGCGGCCTGCGCTGGCATGTTCAACGCCTGGGCGCGGGGCCGCAGGTGCTGCTGTTGCACGGCACCGGCGCCGCCACGCACACCTGGCGCGGTCTGGCGCCATTGCTGGCACTTCACTTCGAGGTGCTGGCGCCCGATCTGCCCGGGCACGGCTTTACGGAGCCGCTGGCCGCACGACGGTGTTCACTGCCCGGCATGGCGCACGCGCTGGCGCAGCTGCTGGCCGAGCTGCAGTTCACGCCTCAAGGCGTGCTGGGCCATTCGGCGGGCGCTGCATTGATGCTGCGGCTGGCCCTGGACGAGCGCTGGGTGGGCCGTGAACTGGTCTCGCTGAACGGTGCACTGCTGCCCTTCGAAGGCGCAGCAGGGCTCTTCTACGCGCCGCTGGCACGGCTGCTGTCCAACAACCCGCTGGTGCCGCGCCTGGCCGCGTGGCAAGGGCGAAACCTGCACGCCGTGCGGCGGCTGCTGGCCGGCACCGGGTCGCCCATCGACGACAGCGGCGTGGCCTTGTACCAGCGGCTGCTGGGCAACCCGGGCCACGTGGCCGGCGTGCTGGCGATGATGGCCAACTGGGACCTGCCGTCGCTGCGACAAGACCTGCCTTCATTGCAGTGCCCGCTGCTGCTGCTGGCGGCGGACGGCGACCGGGCGGTGCCACCGCGCCAGGCGGCCCGCGCGGCGGCGCTGGTGCCCGGCGCGCGCCAGCAACTGCTGCAGGGGCTGGGACACTTGAGCCATGAAGAAGATCCGCAACGGGTCGCGGCCCTTCTTCTCGCAGCCTGGGCCCGCTTGACGGCCGCTTGACGCGCTGATGCCACCCGGGCCGGGACTTGCCTCAACTCTCCCTCCACTCTCCCTCAACACTCCCTCAACACC
>Ga0209181_10002026_pt1 | contig 33879 bp, 28 predicted proteins | sample MAT05_FD_187208 | JGI IMG/M metagenome (GOLD analysis project Ga0209181, IMG submission 187208) | Freshwater microbial communities from Lake Fryxell liftoff mats and glacier meltwater in Antarctica - MAT-05 (SPAdes) (version 2) | ecosystem: Environmental > Aquatic > Freshwater > Ice > Liftoff... | reverse complement strand
TATGCGATGCGGGCCAAGGACGGAGGCCCGTTCATTTCCATGCCGGTGACTTGGGACGAACTGGCGAAGGCCGTGAAGGGCAAAAAAGCCGGGGCGCTTTATTTCACGCCGGCCGCAGCCGTGAAGCGGATCAAGCGCCTGGGCGACTTGTTCGCGCCCGTGCTGAAGCTCCGACAAACTCTGCCGGTGGCGTTCACGAAAGCGCTCGCGGCCGGTCCGCCGCCGAAGCTCTCGTCCTGGCCGCGCAACCGCAGCAAGTCCGGCCAGGATCACGACAAGAGCCTGCGCGAGTACGCGGCCAAGCGCGATCACACCCAAACGCCCGAGCCCGCAGCGCGCCCGGTGACCAAGGCGGGCAAAGGCAAAGGAGTCCATCGCTTCGTCATTCAGAAGCACGAGGCGAGTCATCTGCATTACGACTGGCGGCTGGAGATGCAGGGTGTGCTGCGCTCGTGGGCGGTACCGAAGGGGCCGCCGACCAAGCCGAAGGAAGCGCGGCTTGCCATGCACGTCGAAGATCATCCGCTCGAATACGCGGACTTCGAGGGCACGATCCCCGCCGGCAACTACGGCGCGGGCACCGTGATGGTCTGGGACCAGGGCGAATATGAAGACCTCACCGGCAATCCCGCGGCGGCCTTTCACCAAGGCAAGATGCACATCATCATGCGGGGTAAAAAGCTGAAGGGAGAATGGATTCTGGTGAAGGATCGCCGCGAGGAGGACAGCAACAAGTGGCTGCTGATCAAGGCGGGCAAACCGCTCGCGCTTTCCGCGAAGGCGGATGACACCTCGGCGATCAGCGGACGCTCGATGAGCAAAATCGCGAAGGACAACGACGCGCAATGGCAGAGCAACACGCCCGCGGAAAAGCACGCCAAGGATGGTCCGACGAGCCATCGCGTGGCGAAGCCAGCGTTCATCGAGCCCATGCAATGCAAGCCGGTAAAGGAATTGCCGGCAGGTGATGACTGGACGTTTGAGATCAAGTTCGACGGCTACCGCTGCTTTGCGACCAAGGAGGGCAGCAAGGTCACGCTCTTCTCCCGCAACGAGAAGAAGCTCAATGCCCGCTTCCCGGCCGTGGCGAAGGCGCTGGCCGAGTTGCCGGGTGATTTTTCGATCGATGGGGAAATCGTGGCGATGAATGACGCGGGGAAACCGTCCTTCCAGCTTTTGCAAAATAGCGCCGAGCAACGTCCGCCCATCTACTTCTACGCGTTCGATTTGCTGAACCATGCCGGCGAAGATTTGCACCGCGCGCCGATCGAGCGGCGGCGCGAGTTTTTGCATAGGTTGCTCGAAACGCCCACCGATCCGTTGCGGCTGTCACCGCTGCTCGACGCCCCGGCCGGTCACATTCTCGAAGCCGTGCGGGCGCTCGGACTCGAAGGCGTCGTCGGCAAGCGCACCGGTTCGCTCTACGAAGCGGGCGAGCGGAGCGGAGCGTGGATCAAACTGCGCACCGACCGGCAGCAGGAGTTTGTCATCGGTGGCTACGTGCCGGGGGCGCACGGCTTTGAGATGCTGCTGGTCGGCGTTTACGAAAAGAAGCGGCTGATCTACGTCGCCAAGGTGAAGGACGGCTTCGTCCCGCGGATTCGCGACGCCATTTTCCCAGCGCTCAAGAAGCTGCAAATCGACAACTGCCCGTTCACCAATCTGCCAGAAACGAAAGCCTCCCGCTGGGGCGAAGCGCTGAACGCCGCGAAAATGAAGGAGTGCCGATGGGTGAAACCCGTGCGGGTCTGTCAGGTCGCCTTCGTCGAGTGGACCGATGGCGGCAAGCTGCGCCACCCCAGTTTCGTCGCGGTGCGGGATGACAAGAAGCCAGGCGCGGTGGTCCGGGAAAGCTAGTCCAACAGGAAGCGATTCGCGCTCAGGCCGCCTTCCTGCGCGGCGCGGTCTTCCGCGCCTTCCCTGCCGGTGCCGCACTCTTCTTTTTGGCGCTGGAAGATTTGCCCTTCGACTGTTGCAAGCTCTCCTGCAGGACGGCGACGAGGTCGATGACGTTGGTCGCTTTTTTCTTCTTCGCGGGCGCGGCTTCTTTTTTATCCGGATGCTCCACCTTCTCCTCGATCAGCTTCTCCAACGCCTCGTGATATTCATCGGTGTACTGTTCGGGCTCCCAGTCCGTGGTCATACTCTCGATGAGTTGCTTGGCCATCTGCATCTCCGCTTTGCCGATGGTTTTCTCGGCCGGTTCGTTGAACTCCGAGACGTCGATCAATTCTTTGGGAAAGTGCATCAGCTCAAGCATCAGCCCCTTTTTCTGCGGCTTGACCGCCGCGAGATGTTGGCGGGTGCGGATGACGACTTTGGCGATGGCGATCTTGCCCGTGTCGATGAGTGCGTCGCGCAGGAGAACGTAGGCTTTGTCGCCGCCCTTCGACGCTTCGAGGAAGTAGGGCTTGTAGAAAAGCAGCGGGTCCACGTCCTCGATGCTGACAAAGTTCATGATGTCCACCGTCTGCGTGGCCTCGACATCCACGCGGGCAAAGTCCTCGTCCTTGATGATAACGAACTTTCCTTTTTCATACTCGTAACCTTTCACGATCTGATCCCACGGCACTTCCTTGCCATCGGCTTCCGCCACTCGCTTGTAGTTCACCGGGCTCTGGTCGCTCGCGCGAAGTTGCCGGAACTTCAATTCCTCCCGGCGCGTCGCGGGGAATAGCGAAACGGGGATGGTCACAAGACCGAAGCTGATGGCGCCTTTCCAGAGTGCTCTCATATGCAGACTCAATCGCCGTTCCCGGCGTTGCTGGCCGCGGAAAGTTCAGTCCTCGACGATTCGCTTTAGCAGATTGAAAGCAGCGACGGCCTTGCCTTCCTCCAGAACCGCCATCGCGTGACGCACCTGCTTTTTCAAGTCAGCGATGTCTTCGTCATCGTCGACCGCCGGCGGAGCGGGTTTGAAGGGGACGACTTTTGATTTTGGCGCAGCGGCAGTCTTTTCGGTGCGAGCCTTTGGCGTTCGCGCCGGCTTCGGTGCGGGAATCGAGGATACCGATTCCTGGCGCGGCTTCTTCTTCGGGGGCCGCGGGGCTGCGGCACGCTGACCTTTCGGGATTTCAGTCGTGCCGAGCAGGTCGTATTTGATGCCGACCACGGAGCGACCAGCGAAGGCGCGCAATGATTTCGGGAAGACCAGGAATTGCCGCGAGGTGCCGGGATGAAAGCCAACTTCTCCGCGATCCGTTTTGTTTCCCACGGCGGTTTGCTGCACCGTCATCACGCGGTTGGCTTTGATGGCTGCTTGCAGGGTCCGATCTTTGGACGGCTCGACGAAAATCAAATGGGTCTCCGGCTGCCCCGCTTTCTGGACGACATTGGAGAAACGAACAGTCTTCACGCAAAAGAATCGCCTCCGTCCCGATCTTCGGCCTTTGCATCTCTCGCTGCGCCCGATGGACGGGCAATCGAGCGTGGACTCATCCGCGCGCAGCGGTGCGCTGGCGTCGCTGCTGGCGCCAGTTCATGAGCGGCGTGACCGTGATTCCGTGGAGGACAATCGACACGGCAATCACGGTGAGGGTGATGGAAGTAAGCTGCCAGGCTGTTTCCGCGTCGAGGCCGTGGTTGGCGGCATACATGAGGTAATAGACCGAGCCGATTCCGCGAATGCCGAACCAGCAGAGCAGACCGCGCTCGGACGCCGCGCCCTTTCGCCCAAGCAACCCGGCCAGCACCGCGGCGGGACGAATCACGAGGAAGAGGAGCGCGATGAACCAGACCTCGCCGAGGCGGAGGTAGCTCGGTGAAAGGAGCACGCCGATGATGAGCACGAGCGCCATTTCCAGGATGCGCTCCATCTGTTCGTTGAAGCCCAGCACGGCACCAGCCATGTGCGCCGGGGCGGTCTCGGGGGCGGTGGCGATCTCGTCGCGCTTTTCCGCGGTTGCGGTATCCAGGATTTGTTCGGGTGGACGGTCGCCCGTCTGGTGACGCTCCACCGCGCGCAGCGCCAGGCCGGCAGCGAAAACCGCGAGGAATCCGTAGGCGTGCAGCGAGAGCGCGGTGCCATAGGAAAACGCGATGAGTCCGAGCGCGATGAAGTGATCGCCGCCCAGACCTTCGCGATGTTCGCGGCGAAGATAGAGGACGAGCCGACCGACGGCCGCGCCGCACGCCGCGCCGATGCCCAACCCGCCGACGATCGCCCAGATCACGTCCACGGCCCACCACCGCCACGCCCCGGCGCCGAGATCATGCAAACCCAGCAGGCCGAGTCCGAGCATCACGAAGGGGAACGCCGTGCCATCGTTCAGCCCCGCCTCGCCCGAGAGGCTGAAGCGCAGCCGATCCCGATCATGAGGATCTTCGAGTTGCACATCGGAGGCGAGCACGGGATCGGTGGGTGCGAGCACCGCGCCGAGCAGGATCGCCGCGCCCAGAGGGAGCCCGAGCCCGTAAACTCCAGCGGCTGCAACGAGCCCCACCGTCAGCGTCATCGAGACAAAAGCCAACCGCAGCGGCACCCGCCAGCGACCATCGCGCAACGGCACGCGCAGCTTTAAGCCGGTGGTGAAAAGTGAGACGACCACCGCGAGTTCCGCCAGGCGCTCCAGCAGTGTCGCGTGCGCCTGCGCGTCAAAGGTTAGCAACTCGAAGCCCAGCGGTCCGGCGATCACGCCTGCGGCGAGATAGATCATCGTTGTCGTGAAAGGCAGCCGCTTGACGAACGAGCCCAGCACCGCGACGGCGATCAACAGCGCGCCGAGCAGGAAGTAGCCGGTGTCGAAGGTCATTCCGCGCGGCGCACTGGCGCGCTCGAATCAATCAAGGTCAGCCACATCGTGGCCTGGTGGGAATGCAAACCAAAGCATGCGTCCGAACCGCGGTCCTCACGGCTCGAAGTCCGGGTCGGCTGCTGCGAGTCGCAGGTCACGATCCGCCTCATCGGTGCCCTCATAGACCAACTGCTCGGCGATCGACACGTCGTCGTCGGGTCGGACCTTCGGCGCGACGGTGCCGGACGCTGCGGGCGGTTCATCCCATGCGGTGAGGTCCTTGGTTTGCTCGTTGAGTTCCGGCGCCGTCACATCGGTCGGTGTCTCGTCGGACGCGGACTGAATTTCCTCCGGGTCGATGTCGTCCTCTTCGTTGGGCTGCGGCGCTTGCGAATTCATATCCTTTGCTTCGCGCCGGGACTGCCTCATGGCTGTCCCTATCGGCCGGCGCGCACGATGGACTGGTTGAACTCGCCTGGCACGCACGGCAAAGCGGGCGTGCGGGATCGAAATCGGTGGCCCGGTCGGCGACGTTTTTCCATTCGTTGCGCGCCACAGTGAGCGTGCTTTCGATCGCGCGGTTGAGGTCGATCCCGCGGGAAACCGCCGTCGCCTCTTGACCGGCGGGGCCGCCGGGAGATGAAGCGGCTCGAAAGGGTCGCGAACGCGCTTCCGGGCGAATCGCCCGGTGCACGGGACGAGGCTTCAGAGATGAGCCACCGGTTGAAGAGGTGAGTCGTGTCACCCCTTGATCCATAACGTCCATCGCGCCTGCTCCCCCGTGACGAACCCGCATCTTGCCAGGGTAGTTGTGGATCACCACCCCCAAAAATCCCGCACCGAGCGCAGGCTGCCGCGGAAACTTCCACTCAACTCCGGAACGTCGCCGGAGGGATGTTCGAGAGAGAAGCCCTAGCTGGAGAGGCCGCTGCCGATGCTGTGGAAAGTGGCGTCGGCCGGGATCACCGCGCGTTCGCAGAAGTCGCCGAAGCCTTCGCCGGGCTCCCGCTCGAGGGCGTAGCGTTTGATGATCGGCGCGAGGAGTTTTACGCCGTCGTCGAGGGTGATGCTGGGCGAGACGAGGCGGTTCAGCCGGGTGCCGTCGTAGCGGGCGCCGAGGTAGAGCGCGTATTTGTTTGGCGCGCGGCCCACAAAGCCGATCTCGGCGAGGTAGGGGCGGGCGCAGCCGTTCGGGCAACCGGTGATGCGGAGGCTGATCGCGTCGTCGCGCAGGCCGGCTTCGTCGAGCACGGTTTCAAATTTCGCGAGCAGGTCGGGCAGGATGCGTTCGCTCTCGGCGAGGGCCAGGCCGCAGGTCGGGAGGGCGACGCAGGAGAGCGCGTTGAGGCGCATGCCGGAGCGGTTGTTTTCGCCAGTGAGGCCGTGCTTCGCGAGGATGGCGTCGATCTTCGGCTTCTGCTCGGCGGTTACGCCGGAGATGGAGAGATTCTGCGACGGCGTGAGGCGGAAGTCGCCGGTGTGAATTTCCGCGATCTCGCGCAGCGCGGTTTTCATCGGCCAGCCGTCCACGTCCTTGATCCGCCCGCTGAGGATGTGCAGGCCGTAGAACCAGGTGCCGTCCGTGCATTCGTGCCAGCCGTGCGGGTCTTCGATGGTGGTGAAGTGGAACGTCCGCGCGGGCTCAAAGGGGATGCCAGAGCGGCTTTCGACCTCGGCCTTGAACCAGGCCACACCCTTGTCCTGAATCGTGTATTTCAGCCGCGCGTGTTTGCGATTCGTGCGGTCGCCGTGGTCGCGCTGGGTGGTGAGCACGGCTTCGCCGATGGCGTTGACTCGATCAGGAGTGATGAAGCCGAGCACGTCGGCGAGGCGCGGGAAGGTTTCCGCATTGCCGTGGCTCATGCCGAGCCCGCCACCGACGGTCACGTTGTAGCCCGCGAGCTTTCCGTCTTCCACGATGGCGATGAAGCCGAGGTCCTGGCTGAAGACGTCGATGTCGTTCGACGGCGGCAGCGCGAAGCCGGTCTTGAACTTCCGCGGCAGATACGTGCCGCCATACATCGGTTCCGTTTCGCCGCCGGCCACGAGTTCCTCGTCGAGCCAGATTTCGTGGTAGGCGTGCGTCTTCGGCAGGGCGTATTCGCTCCACGCGCGGGCGTGCTCGTAGACTTGCTGGAGCACGGCGCTGCGCTCGGGGTTCGGCGCGGCCATGACGTTGCGGTTCACGTCGCCGCAGGCAGCGATGGAGTCGAGCAACACTTGGTGCATACGCTGCACGAGCGGCTTCACGTTGCCCTTGAGGATGCCGTGGAATTGAAACGTCTGCCGCGTGGTCAGCCGCAGCGAAGGCGAGCAGATTTCACCCGCCAGCGTGTCGAGCACCAGCCACTGCTGGGGCGTGGCGCGGCCGGCGGGCAGGCGCACGCGGAGCATGAAGGAAAACGCCTTTTCCTGGCCGGCCTTTTTCAGCGCGTTGCGGAGGTCGCGGTCGTCCTGCAGGTAAAGGCCGTGGAATTTCGTGAGCTGGCCGTTCGCTTCGGAGATCGCTCCGGTGGAGGTGTCGGCGAGGTCTTCGGCGATGGTGCCGCGGAGGTGGTTCGACGCGATTTTGATGCCCTCGTTGGCGGCGAGCGGCTTGGTGACTTCGGTTTCAGGACTCATGAGAATAGGGGCGGCAGTGGACGCAACGCGGGTGGGGACCTGCTAAACCGCAGCGGAGCGGTGTCGGCGAGGGCGGTTGGAAAAACGGGACATTCTGGAGAGTAACGCCTCCCCGGCAAGTGCGAAACCTGCCCTTGCGGGAAAGTGTGTCCTAACGCTCCGCCCTCCTCGTCCAATCCTGGAAGGATTTGCAGAAATAACGCGGAACACGCGGAAGCCACGCGAAGCACGCGGAAGAACAAGTTGTCTGGCATCCCTTTTCGCGATCTTCCGCGTTTTTTCCGCGTGTTTCGCGTGTTTCGCGTGCCAAATCAGACCTCCGATCCGTCGTCTGACTCTCGCATCGGAAGACGAAAAATCGCGAAGACCACACAAGGCCCGGATTGCATGCGTTTTCACCGTTTGCTAGCGTGGCCCGACCGCAGTGCGAGACGCGACGTTACGCCCGGCAAACACCTTCACCTCCCACTCCCGACCCACATGGCTCAAGCAATCATGGATCCCGAGGAAGTGCGGCGCTTTGCCAAGGAGCTGAAACGATTCAACGACGACGTGCAGGTGCGCGCGGCGTCGCTCCAGGCGAGGTTCGCGGCGCTCGGCAGCACCTGGCAGGATCAGGAGCATGAGCGGTTCGGTGAAGAGTTCATCTCGACGATGAAGGTGCTGAAGAAGTTCGTGGAAATCTCGGAGAAGCATACGCCCTTCCTGCTCCGCAAGGCGCAACGCATCGACGAATATCTGGACCAGCGTTAGCCCATGGCGGAGCAGGCCAAAGTCACGTCGGTCGATGCGCTCGAGTCCTTTCGCTCGAGCCTGATCGTTTTCGTCCACACCGCGCACCAGCATCTCGATGGCGTGGGTGACGACGTGCGCCGGATGCGAAATTGGGTCCAGAACGACCAGCGCATGCACTGGCAGGGAGAACTTCGCCGTCGCTCCCGCGTGCTCGATCTGGCCGAGCAGGAACTTTTCAGCGCCAAACTTTCCGGCCTCCGGGACAATCTCGTGGCCCAGCAAAACGCGGTGCGCAAAGCCAAGGCGGCCGTGGAAGAGGCGGAGGAAAAGCTGCGCGCGGTGAAACACTGGACGCGCAATTTCGACCACGAAGCCGACCCGCTGCTGAAGCGTCTGGAAGGCCTCCGCCTGCTGCTCGACCACGACCTGCCCAAGGCGATTTCCTATCTGCTCCAGGCGCAGAAAACGCTCGAAGGCTACACGGAATCCGCGCCGCTCCCCGCGAAAGCCCCACCGGCTTCACCCGAAATGAACAGCGAGCCGTGAACCCGGTCCTCACCTTCCCGATCTCCCGATGAACACCCGCGCCGCTGCCGCCAATCTCGCCCAAGCCACGAAGGATCTCGCCGTCGCCTGGCAGCAAGCGGGGGCGTATTGGCGCGACGCCAAGGCGCTGGAATTCGAGAGCAAGTATCTCGACCCGCTGCCCGGCTACATGTCGCGCTCGACGACGGCGCTGGAGGAACTCGACGCGCTGCTCCGCAAGGTAAAGGCCGACTGTGAGTAACCGCCTCGACTTCAGCCTGACCCGCAGCCTCGCGCTGCTCACCGCGCTGAAACGCACGGCTGCCGAATTCGCAAAGCGCGAGGAAGAACTCACGCGCGATCTCGGCAACCGCCGGTCCGCGCTCCGTCGCAAACAGCGCGATACGACGACCCGCGTGGAGAGCCGCTTCGCCACGGAGACGGCCGATGCGAAGGCGTTTTTCGATGCGGCCGAGGGGCGGGTAAAAGCGAGCTACAATTCGCGCAAGGAACGCATCGAGCGGCTGCGCATCTCGTTGCTAAAAAATCTGCCGAAGTTCGCCGAAGAAGTGCGTGGACGCTGGATCGGCGATCTCCAACTCAAGCAGGTGCAAGCCGAGCGCCGGCGCGACAGCGATCTGAAAAAGGCGGAAAGAGTGTTCGGCGAAAACACCCGGCGGCTCGAAGCCCAGCGCAGCGCCTACGGCGGCGCGGCGCGCGAGGCGCATCACGCGGTGGAAGGGTTCGGCGCGTTCAAGAAACTGCTGGTCCAGGCAGCCGAGGCGAAAGGCGAGGCTCCGGTCGGGGAACCGGCGGTGGTGCTCGACGATCTCGAGCAGCGGGTCGCCGCGCTGCGCGCAGCGGTGGCGGCGTTTCGGCGGCCGCTGCTGCCGCGGATTTTCAGCGTGGTGCATCTCTCGGGATTCATCGTCATCGCGCTGGCGGTGGGAGTGGTGATCGCTGTGGCGCTCGGGATCACGCCGGCCGCTTTGCAAATCGCCAGCGCCGTGGCCTTCGGGCTCGTCGCGCTGGCAACCGTGCTGCATCGGATCGCCCTACGACAGGCCCGGCTCGCCGCCACGCAGATCGCAGAAACGCTCGGCTCGGTGCTGCGCTCCGGCACCGCCGCGGCGGCGTCCGTGACGGCGAAACGGGAGAGCGATCATCAGGAAATTCTCACCGGCTTCGACCGCACGCGCGCGGACATCCGCGAGAAGTGGAACCGCGCCGATGCGGTGGAAAGCGACTTCCGGATTCGTATGGAGCGGAAGATCGAAAAGCAGGCGCCGCGCGCCACTTCGCGCAATGCCGAACTCTTCCGCACCAAGCTGCGCCGCGTGGCCCCGCAGCGCGACGAACGGCTCACCGGCCTCAAACAAACCGCCGACGAGCAGCTCCGGAAACTGACCGAAACCCACGCCGCCGAAACTGCCGCGCTCGACGCCGACGAAGCCGCGCGCTGGGGTCAGATCGAGGGAGATTGGAAGACCGCAATCACCCCGCTCTACGACGATGCCGGCGCGCTCGAGCATGCGCTGGAAACGAGCTTCCCCGCGTGGTCCGAGGCGCTGGTGGAAGCATGGACGCCACCGCGCGAATTCCCGCCGGTTGCCCGGTTCGCCAGCCTGCGGCTCGACCTCGCGAGCGATCCCGCCGGCTTGCCCAAAGATCCGCGGCTCGCGCTGCCCGGACCAGCGCTGGTCCGCATCCCGGTTTCGCTGAATTTCCCGGCGCGCGGTTCCGTGCTCTTTGAAACACCCGACTCCAGCGAGCCGGCGGTGAGCGGTACGATCAACAATCTCATCCTCCGCCTGCTCGCCACCACGCCACCGGGCAAGGCGGCTTTCACCATCTTCGATCCCGTCGGTCTTGGGCAGAATTTTGCCGGCCTCATGCACCTCGCGGACTACGAGGAAAGCCTGATCAATCGCCGCATCTGGACCCAGCGCGATCAGCTCGAAGACCGCCTCGCCGAGCTGAACGAACACATTGAAAAAGTGATCCAGATGTATCTCCGCAACGAGTACGCGACGATCACCGAGTACAACGCGCAGGCCGGCAGCGTGGCGGAAAAAATTCACTTCCTCGTCATCGCGGATTTCCCCGCGCAGTTCAGCGAAGCGGCGGCGAAGCGGCTGCAGAGTATCGCGGTCAGCGGCCCGCGGTGCGGCGTGTTTACCTTCATCCACTGGGACCCGCGCGCGGTGTTGCCGGATGGTTTCATGCCGGAGGAACTGCGCAAGGCGAGCGTATGTCTGCGCAGGGAGAACGGCCAATTCGTGATCGCGCCGGAGCAGGTCGCGGCGGGCGCGACGCTGGTCTTCGACGGAGCGCCGCGCTCGGAACTGGCGGCCGCGCTGGTGCACAAAATCGGCAAGGCGAGCATCGACTCCAACCGCGTGGAGGTGCCCTTCTCGCAGATCGCGCCGAAGCCGGAAGAGCTCTGGCAAAGCGACACGACGAACGAACTCAAGATCGCCATCGGCCGCACCGGCGCGACCAAGTTGCAGTATCTCGCGATCGGCAAAGGCACGCGGCAGCACGCGCTCTTCGCGGGCAAAACGGGCTCGGGAAAATCGACGCTCTTCCACGTCATCATCACCAATCTCGCGCTCGCCTGCTCGCCGGAGCAGGTCGAGTTTTACCTCATCGACTTCAAAAAAGGCGTCGAGTTCAAGGCCTACGCCACCGCGCGGCTTCCGCACGCGCGGGTCGTCGCGATCGAGAGCGACCGGGAGTTTGGCCTCAGCGTTTTGCAGCGTGTGGACGACGAGCTGAAGCGCCGCGGCGACCTGTTCCGCAAGCTCGGCGTGCAGGACATCCCCGGTTACAAAAAAGCGGGCGGCACGGAACCAATGCCGCGCTCGCTGCTGCTCATCGACGAGTTCCAGGAGTTCTTCGTCGAAGACGACTCGATCGCGCAGACGGCCTCCGTGCTCTTCGACCGCATCGTCCGCCAGGGCCGCGCGTTTGGCATCCATGTCCTGCTCGGCTCGCAGACGCTCGGCGGGGCCTTCACCCTCCCACGGGCGACGATGGGTCAGATGGTCATCCGCGTCGCGCTGCAGTGCAACGAGGCCGACGCCTATCTCATCATGGATGAAAACAACTCCGCGCCGCGGCTGCTCTCGCGTCCCGGCGAAGGCATCTACAACGACTCCGCCGGCGCGCTCGAAGGCAACAGCCCGTTCCAGGTCGTGTGGCTCTCCGACGACGAACGCGACGCCCGGCTCGAACAAATCCGCGGACTCGCCGAGCGCCCCGGCAAACGTCCCGCGAGCCCGATCGTCTTCGAGGGCAATGCGCCGAGTGACATCCGGGAAAACGATCCGCTGGCCCTGGCGCTCGATTCCGTGCCGCTGGTCGCGCCGCCGTTTGGTCGCGCGTGGCTCGGTGCGCCGAATTCCATTAAGGGTCCGACGGAGGCGATCTTCCAACGGCAGAGCGGGAACCACCTGCTCATCGTCGGCCAGCGCGAAGAAGCCGCGACCTCCATCCTCACCATCGCGCTGCTTTCGCTCGCCGCGCAGTATCCGCTCGGCGCGGCGAAATTCGTCCTGCTCCATGCGGCGGCTCCCGGCTCGTCCGACGAAGCGTTCATCGACCGCATCGCGGGCATGGTGCCGCACGGCGTGACCGTTGCGCGTGGTCAGGACATCGCGATGGCGATGAACGATGTGGCGGAAGAATTGAAGACGCGCACCAGCGGCGGCGAAGGACCGGCGGGCGGGCCGGCGATCTTCGTCTTTGTGCTCGGGCTGCAGAAATTCAAAAAGCTGCGGCAGGAGGACGAGTTCGACTTCGGCGGCGGCGGCGACGGCGGCCCGAGCCCATCCGCGCAGTTCGGCGACCTCATTCGCGAGGGCAGCACCTATGGCGTTCACGTGCTCGCGGCGATCGACACCTTCAACAACGTCGGCCGCTGCATCAGCCGCAAGCTGCTCAGCGAATTTGAAATGCGCGTCGTCTTCCAGATGAGCGCCAACGACTCCGCCAGCCTCATCGATTCGCCCAAGGCCGGCCACCTCGGCCTCCACCGCGCGCTGCTGCACAACGAAGCGCAGGGCTCCGACGAAACCTTCCGCCCCTACTCGCCGCCCGATGGCGCATGGCTCGACGAAACCGCGGCGAAGCTCGCCCGGCGGCGCGTGCCTCCCGCTGAATCTGCTTCCTCATGAGTGATCCCGCCGAATTGCAGGCCGAAGCCACCCGCTTCCGCGAAGATTTCCAGAAACTACGCGAGACGATCGGGCAGGTCATCGTCGGCCAGCAGCGCGTCGTGGAAGGCGTGCTCACTGCCGTGCTCGCCGGCGGTAACGTGCTGCTCGAAGGGGTGCCCGGCCTCGGCAAAACCGAGCTGGTCAAGACGCTCGCCCGCGCGCTGACGCTGGATTTCCGCCGCATCCAGTTTACGCCCGATCTCATGCCCGCGGACATCGTCGGCACGAACGTGATGACCGCCAGCCCGGACGGGCGCTACCAGTTCGAGTTTCGCAAAGGCCCCATTTTCACCCAGCTCCTGCTCGCCGATGAGATCAATCGCGCCACGCCCAAGACGCAAAGCGCGCTGCTCGAAACGATGCAGGAAGGCAGCGTCACCGCGGCCGGTGCGACGCACATTTTGCCGCCGCCCTTCTTCGTCCTCGCGACGCAAAATCCGCTCGAACAGGAAGGCACCTACCCGCTGCCCGAGGCGCAACTCGACCGCTTCATGTTCAAGCTCAACGTGCCTTTTCTCAATCGCGCGGAGCTGAACGAAGTCGTCCGCCGCACCACGCTCGGCGGCGGTGCTGAAGTGAGCAAAATCATCGACGGCCCGCGCATTCTCGAACTGCGCGCGGTGCTGGAGAAAGTGGTCGTCGTCGACCCCGTGCGCGACTTCGCCGTGCGGCTCGTGCTCGCCACGCATCCGCAAGCCACCGAGGCCGGCGACTCCGTGCGGCGGTTTGTAAAATGGGGCGCCAGCCCGCGCGCCGTGCAGGCGCTCATCCGCGCCGCCCGCGTCCGCGCCCTCGCCGCTGGCCGCGGCTACGTCGCGTTCGAAGACGTGCGCCACTTCGCCCCCGAAGTGCTCGGCCACCGCGTGCTGCTGAACTACGACGGCCTCGCCGAAAACCTGAGCGTCCCCGCGCTCGTCGATGAACTCGCCCGCACCGTGCCGGAGGAAGCGGCGGCGTAGCTTGCCAACCCCACCGCACGGGCGCATCCTTCGAGAGTCATGACTGTCACCATTCCTGATGAGGCTGTGCTCGGTCTGCTCGAATCGCCCGAGCAGGCGCGGGTAGAATTAGCGGCCGCACTTTACGCCCGCGGGCGGGCGACGATGGGGCGCGCCATGAAAGTCGCCGGCCTGACGCGGCTGGAAATGCAGCGCGAACTGGCCCGCCGGGAGATTCCGCTCAATTACGGCATCGAGGACTGGGAGGCGGATCTGCGAACGCTCCGCGGAATGAACGGCCAGTGATCGTCGTCAGCGACACGAGCGCGATTACAAACCTGCTGGCGATCCGCCGGGAAAACCTGCTCCTCCAACTATTCGGGGTCGTCCTCGTTCCCGCTGCGGTGCAGGCCGAACTTTCCGTGACACACCTCCAGATCCCGGCGTTTCTCCAGATTCGCGTTGTGGAGGATCGAGCCGCGGTTCGGCAGTTCATCGATGCCGATCTCGATCTCGGCGAGGCCGAAGCGATTCAATTGGCGTTGGAACTCGACGCCGATCATTTGCTCATCGACGAAGCCGCCGGTCGCCGGATAGCCGAACAACGAGGTTTGAAAATCATCGGTGTGCTCGGGGTGTTGGCCCAGGCGAAGCGGAACGGGCTCATCACGGCGGTTCTCCCGGAGATCGACGCGCTGCGGAGCGCGGCTGACTTTTGGATCGCGCCCGCCCTGCGCGAGCGTTTCCTCCGCGACCTCGGCGAAGCATGAACGCGCCGCAACTCACCTCGCTCCTCAGCAACCGTGATCTCGATCGGCTCGCGCGGTTGCGGCTGAACGTCTCGCGAAGATTCACGAACCGTGGCCGCGGCGAGCATCTCGCGGCGAAGGGCGGCACGAGCACGGAGTTTTGCGATTACCGCGATTACACGCCGGGCGACGACGTGCGGTTCGTAGATTGGAACATCTTCGCGCGCACCGAGCGGCCGTATTTGAAGCAGTTCCACCACGAGGAGGAACGGCATGTGGCACTGCTCGTGGATGCGTCGCGGTCGATGATGTTCGAGGGCAAGCTGGAGCTGGCGCGGCGGGCCGCGGCGGCGCTCGGTGTGGTGGCTTTGCGGGGGAATGAAAAAGTCAGCGCGGCGACGCTCGGCAGCGTGGCGGGGGAGGCGCGGCTCGCATCGTGTCGCGGGCGGCCGGGACACACGAAGCTCTTCGGCTTCCTCGAAAACATCGCCGGCGGCGGTGCCGCACCGGTCGAGCAGGGGATCGAGAGTTTCCTCCGCCAGCACCACGGCCGCGGCACGGCGATCGTGATCAGCGACTTCCTCACCGCGGGCGATTTGCGCCGCGCCTTCAACCTCCTCCACAGCGCCGGCCTCGAAATCTTCGCCCTGCAAATCCTCGGCCCCACCGAACTCGCGCCCGAACTCACCGACGACCATCGCCTCGTCGATTGCGAGACGCTCGGTCAGCTCGACATCTCCTCCACCGGCGACCTGCTCGCGCTCTACCACGAACACCGCGCCGCCCACGAAGCCGAACTCGCCGCGCTCTGCCGCCAGCGCTCGGGCAGGTTTCTCGCCGTCAGCGCCGCCGAGTCGCTGGAGCGCGTCGTCTTCGATCTCATGCGCCGCCGCGGCTGGCTCGTATGAGCTTCACCTCGCTCGCCAGCGCCTGGCTCTTCGCCCTGCTCATTCCCATCGTCGTCTTTTATTTTCTCAAGCTGAAGCGGCCGCGGATCGAGATTCCGTCGCTCGTCCTGTGGCGGCAGGTGCTCAGCGATCAGCGGGTAAACTCGCCGTTCCAGCGCTTCAAGCGTCACTTGCTCCTGCTCCTCCAGCTCCTGCTTCTCGCGCTGCTCGTTCTCGCGGCGATGCAACCTTTTCTCCACCGCGGCGGCGACCGCGGGGATCGCCAGGTCATCCTCCTCGATGTCTCCGCGAGCATGGCCGCGCTGGATCGCGAGGGCGGCCGCGCGCGGCTCGACGAGGCGCGGGAGAAGACGCGGGCCGTGATCGATAATCTCCTGCCCGCGCAAGAGCTCAGCCTCATCGCCTTCAGCCGCCACGCGCGCCGGCTCACCGCTTTCACCGACAACCGCCGCGACCTCCGCGCCGCGCTCGATGCGCTGGAAGTCGAGGACGTGCCGAGCGATCTCGAAGAAGCCCTCCGCACCGCGCAAGCGCTCGCCCGCAGCGCCTCCTTCGACAAAGTGCTGCTCCTCTCCGACGGCAACTTCCCCGCGCAGGCCAACTTTGAACTCCCCTTCGCCATCGACTTCCAGCGCCTCACTCCGGCCGGGCCAAATCTCGGCATCACCGCGCTCGAGGCTCGCCGCACGCTCGGCGGAAAGTGGACCGTCTTCTTACAGATCGATGCCTCCGCGCCCGGCGATGGCGCGAGCGGCACCGTCGAACTCCGCCAGGATGGCGCGGTCGTCGCGCGGGAAAACGTCGTCCCCGGAAAAGCCGGCGGCCAGCGCCTCAGCTTCACCCTCGCCAGCGAGTCTGCCGCCGCCGTTCACGTCGCGCTCCGGCCCACCGGCTTCGACGCGCTCGCCAGCGACAACGACGCCTGGCTGCGCCTCCCCGCCGCCCGCGCGCTCCGGGTCTACGCGCCGCCGGGGCTCGCCAGCTACCGCCACGCCCTCGCCACTCTCGCGGGCGTGAATCTCTTCCCCAGCGACACCGCCCCACTCCCGCCCGCCTTCGACCTCGTCATCTCGGATGCCGCCGCCGACCTCGCGCTCCCGGCGCCCGTGCGCTGCGGCATCGGCCTCATCCCCGACGACGTGCGCCCGCTCCTCACCGTCGAGCCGCGCGCCTCCACCGCCATCGACTGGCGCCGCGACTCGCCGCTCCTCCAACACGTCTCGCTCGCCGATGTCCTCTTCACGGACGAAGCCGCCAGCGCCCCCGCCATCGACGACGCCCGCTACGCCGCGCTCGGCTACGAAATCCTCGCGCACAGCGCCCGCGGCCCGCTCATCCTCACCCGCACCGACGACACCGCGCAGCGCGTGAACGTGCTCCTCCACACCGACCGCTCCACGCTCCCGTATCGCGTCGGCTTCCCCATCTTCGCCGCGAATCTCGTCCAGGCCGCTCTCCAGCGCGCCGGCCTCGCCACCGCGGACGCCCCGCGCACCGGCGTTCTCCCCGCGCTCGCCCTCCAGCCCGGCGCCACCTACCGCGTCGAGAGTCCTGTCGGAATATCACGTCTCCAGCAGCGCAGCGAAACCGCCGACGACCGCGGCCAACTCACCGGCCTCCCCGCTCCGCGTGTCGGCGAATACGTGATCACCGGCGCGGGCGCGGACGGGCTTCGCTCCGGCGTCAGCCTTCTCTCCCCGAGCGAAACCGCGCTCACCGCCGTCGAGAGCATCCAGTTCAACGACCGGCTCACCGTGAACGCCGCGACCGCCGCGACCCGCACCGACCGCCCGCTCTGGTGGCCGCTCGCCGCCGCCGGTTTCGCGTTGCTGCTGATCGAATGGTGGTGGTTCCAGCGACGGATTTCACCCACCAACAGTTCGGGAAATTTGTCGCGCCCAGGGAATGCGAACCCGTCGCCGATGACGGTGCCGACAACCGTTCGCGGGACTCCCGCGCCGGGCACGCTCGTTACCCGCCCGCCTTGATCAGCTCCAGTTCCTCCCAGCGCGCATACAGCTCCGGGATGTGTTTCTTCGCTGCTTCGAGTTTGGCCTCGTAGGCCTCCCAGTGGTGCCCGTGCTGGGCAAAAAATTTCGGATCCGCAAAGGCCGTTTCCATCGCCGCGACTTCCGCCTCGGCTTCGTGGATCACGGCTTCGATCGTCTCCAGTTCGCGCGTCTCTTTGTAGCTGAGCTTGCGCGATTTCTCCTTCTTCACCGGCGCCACCTTCGGCGCGGCGACTGGCGCGACGAAGGCCGCGGCGAGCGCGTTCCGCTTCTCGATGTAGTAGTCGTAGTTGCCCGCGTAAATCTGCGTCACCGCGCCGGGCTCGAAGGCCAGCGTGTGGGTGCAGACGCGGTTCAAAAACCAACGGTCGTGGCTGACGAGAATCACGCTGCCCTGGAAGAACAGCAGCGCTTCCTCCAGCATCCGCAGCGTCGCGAGGTCGAGGTCGTTCGTCGGTTCATCGAGCACGATCACGTTGCCGCCGCGCTTGAGGATTTTTGCCAGCGTCACGCGGCTGCGTTCGCCACCGCTGAGCTGGCCGATCTTCGTGTTGATCCGGTCGTCGGTGAAAAGGAATCGCCGCAGGTACGCGCGCAGCGAAATGGCTTCTTCGCCCAGCTTCACGTGTTCCTGATTTTCGCCCACTTCCTCCCAGACGGTCTTGTTGTCATCGAGCGCGAGGCGGTTTTGGTCCACGTAGTTGATCAGCGTGCGGGCGCCGATTTCCACCTCGCCCCAGGTCGGCGCGATTTCGCCGAGGATGCAGCGCACGAGCGTGGTTTTGCCGACGCCATTGCGACCCACGATGCCGAGCCGCTGACCCGCGGCGAGGTCGAGATTCAGTCCGTCGAAAAGCACGCGCCCATTGATCTCCATGCCCACGTTGCGCAGCTCGATCACGCGGTTCGCCAGCTTCGGCGCGGGCGGGATGACCAGCTCCACGTCGAGTTCCTGCTCGGGCGCGTCTTTCCCGGCTTCCTCGAAGTAGCGCTCGATACGATCCACGCTCTTCGTCCGCCGCGCGCTCGGCCGGCGTCGCACCCACTCGAGTTCCTTTTTGAGAAAGCGCTGCCGTTTGTGCTCAGTCAGTTCCTCGGCCGCATCGCGCTGCGCCTTTGCGAGCAGGAAGTCGCTGTAATTGCCGTCATGCGAAACGAACCCGCCGCGCGCCAGCTCGATGATCCGCGTGGCGACTCGATCGAGGAAATAGCGGTCGTGCGTGACGAACATGCACGCGCCGGAGTAGCGCGAGAGGAAGTCTTCGAGCCACTCGATGGACTCGGTGTCGAGATGGTTCGTCGGCTCGTCGAGGATGAGAAAATCCGGCTTGGCGAGCAGCGCGCGGCAGAGCGCGACGCGGCGCTTCTCCCCGCCGCTGAGCTGGCCGACGATGCGGTCGCGATCCGGCGCGTGCAGATGATCGGCGAGGATTTCCACGCGCTGGTCGAGCATCCAGCCATCGAGGTGCTGGATGTGATCGAGCAGCACCGCCGCGCGGTCGCTTTCCGGCGCCACGGCTTCGTATTCGTGGATGAGCGCCAGCACCGGTGCGGCACCGGTGCGGATGTTTTCTTCCACCGTCTTCTCCTCATCCAGCGTGAAGGCCTGCGGCAGCCAGCCGGTGATCAGCTCGCGTTTGCGCGTGAAGAGGCCGCCATCCGGCTGCAAGTCACCCGCGGCGATGCGCATGAAGGTCGACTTGCCGCAGCCGTTGCGTCCCACGAGGCCGATGCGCTCGCCTTCATTGATCGCGATGGTGGCGCGATCCAGCACCGTGTGCGGACCGTAGCGCACGGTGAGTTCGGTGGCGGAGGCGATGGGTGTCGGGTCGGGCATTAGGGCAGGAGAAGAGGTGAATCGTGATTAGTGAATGGTGAAGGGGAGCGCGTCCACCAATCACCGATCACCAATCACTCATCACGATTCACCTTCCGACTCATTCCTCCTCGGCCAGCGTCTCGAGCCGTCGGCCGATGTGAACGTGCAGCACTCCCGTGAGCACGATGCAAAGCACCGTCATCACCACCAGCACCGACTCCTCGCGCGCCGCCGCCATCACGATGCCGACGAGCATGTTCCCGACAAAATGCGCAGCGATGGCCGCGGGCAATCCCCCGCGCCGGAGGTAGAGCGAAAACGTGGCCGTGACGTGCAGGAAAAGCACGCCTTGGGTGAACGCATACGCGAGCGCGATCACCGCGCCAGGCTCCCAGCGCGGCGGTGGCATTCGCGGAAACTCGTCTGACACGACGATGAGCCCGACGACGATGTAGGTCGCTGCGGGAACCAGCGACGGCAGGCAGCCGAGGATTTTCTGATAAGCGATCCGGCGCATGCTCATCGGCAGCATCGCGAGGCTGGAGAGCGTCTTCCAGCGGCGCTCGTGGCGCAGCACGCTCGCGGCGATGAAGGCGAGTTCGATCGCCAGGATCATTCCGGCGATGGAGAGCGTGAAGTAACCGAGTTCGTTCCAGCGCGGGCGCGGATTCCAGCGCATCTGCGCGGCATAAAAGAGCGCGGTCGGCAGCGCGTAGGCGCTCAGCTTGATCACCAGCCACACCTTGCCGCCGGTGAGAAAATGAAAGTCCTTCCACGCCAGCGCGGCCGGCCACGCGCGGCCGGCACCGAATGCGCGGAGCCGCGAGGTGCGCCGCACGAGCAGGCTGCGCGGTTGCGAGGCTTCCTGTTGCTCGCTGCAAAAGATCTCGAACAGCGCCCACGCGAACAGGAAACACGCGGTGCCCAGCGCGAGATTGCTCCACACTTGCGCGCCGAGCGGCCCCTCGGCGAAACCCGTGGAGAGGATTTGCGAGAGGCGGTTGATCGGCGACGCCACGCCGACCGCATCCGCGCACAGGTTCAGCGCGACCACCCACTCGCCCGGCGTCTTCACAATCCCGAAATACGTCGGCAGCATCGCCACCCAGCGGATGAACGGCACGCCGGCGAAGAACGCAAAAAGCGTGACGCCGGTGAAGACCGCCGCGCCGGTGCTGCGCCGGCAGACCACCGAGCCGAGCAGCGCGAGATTCGCCACGAAGATGATGAACGCACCGAGCGTGCAATACGCCGCGAGCACCTGTCGTGTGGCCACGCCGCCGAGCGAGATGGCGAGCAGGGTGAAGGGAAACTGCGCGGCGAGCAGGAGCAGCGCATTGACCACGCGGCTCGTCGATTTCCCGAGCAAGATGGAGAGCGCGTTGAGATTCGTCATGCGCAGCAGGCCGAGCGTCATCTCCTCTTTTTCCTCCGTGATCGCGGAGGCGAAGTGGCTGAACCCTGCGAGGAGGATGAACGAAAAATTGATGAACACCACCGTGCCGAAAAACCGCAGCCCCGGCGCATTGCCCCAGCCGAAGGCGCTGCTCGTCGAGGCCAGGAAAAGCAGGATGACGAAGACCAGTCCGACGCGGGCGAAGTAGGTCATCTTCAGCCGCGTGTCTTCGCGCAACGAGCGACCGAACAGGGCGAGCAGCGGGGAACTCATCGGCTAGCTGCGCACTCCCGGTTCCGTGAGGTCCATGAAAGCCTGGTTGAGCTGCTTCACGTCTTCCGCGCAGCTCACGATCTGCGCGCCGGCGGCGAGTGCGGTTTGCAGGATGGTGTTCAGCGAGACCTGCGCGCGGTCGAAGGTGATCGCGTATTTCGGGTCGTTCGGCAGCGGTGGGAGAATGCGCTGCACGCCCGGAAGTTTCGCCAGCGCGTCGGCGGTGGCGGGATGTTCGGCGGCGAGCGTGAGGTGGTAGCTGGAGAGGGTGCCTTCGCCGCCGGTCATCAGGCCGCGCATGGTGCCGGTGTATTTCACCACACCGCGGTCGAGGATGGTCACGTGGTCGCAAAGCGTGGCGAGTTCGCTGAGGATGTGGGAGCTGATGAAGATGGTTTTCCCCAGGCGGCGCAGCTCTTCGAGGATCTCCATGAGCTCGATGCGCGCCCGCGGATCGAGCCCGCTCGCCGGTTCGTCGAGCAGCAGCAAATCCGGATCGTGGACCAGCACGCGGGCCAGCGACACGCGCTGCTGCATGCCGCGGGAGAGCCCGTTGATCAGGTCGTCCTTGCGGCCCGCCATGTCGGTCAGCGCGAGCACGTCCTTGATGATCCGTTCGCGTTCCGCCTGCCCGAGCCCGTAGGCCGCGCCGAAAAAATCCAGATACTCAAAGACGGTCATCTGCCGGTACATCGAGAAGTGATCCGGCATGAAGCCGATCTTCCGCCGCACCTCCTGCCGCTCGCGCACGATGTCGCGGCCGAAGACTGAAACAGACCCGCCCGTCTGTGGCCGCAGCAGCGTCGCGAGCACCTTGAGCGTCGTCGTTTTCCCCGCGCCGTTCGGCCCCACGAAGCCGTGGATCGACTGCCGCCCGACGGTGAAGCTGACGCCGCCCAGCGCCTGGTGCGATTTGTAGCGGTGGGAAAGATTGCGGATGTCGATGATCGGTTCAGACATAGGATTGGCTCACGGTTTGAAGACCTCCTGCACGTAAAGGGTGTAGCCGATCTCGCGGACGAATCCCTCGCCTTGCAGGCTAAAATTCTCCGGCGATGGCGCGAAGACGTAGAGCTGCAATTCCCCCGCCGACTGCGGCCCGCGCGCGATGGAGTTTTGCAGATACCCTCGACCGTCCAGCCCCCGCACGTAGAGCAGCGGAAGCAGCGCGCGCAGCTTTTCCTCCACGGTTTCCGTCGGATTTGCCCCGCCTTGATTCATTCCCGCCTGCACCTTTGCGACGGGCAGAAATGTCTCGTAGGCCTCCGCCTGCTCGCGCGCATCCAGCGTCAGATCCGGCCCGTTGCGCTGGAGCAGATAGAAGCGGTCGCGGAACCGCGCGCGCACTTCCACCGTCTCCGGCGGGAACCCGGCCGCCGTCTTCAGCACTAGCGCCGTCAGCTTTTCGTCAGCCTCTTCCCAGCGCTCCACGGTCACCCTCGTATCGTCGCCCGCCATCGCCGCGCGGTGCGTGAACTGCCGCGATGAAAACAGCGGAATGTCCGCGAAATAGCGCCCGTCCTTGCCATTCGCCAGCGCCCCATTGATCGGCTCCGTGCTCACCGTCCCGTAGTGATTCGACGGCGCGCGATGCGTCAGCGCATACTCCGCGCCGCGCGTGACAAAGGCGCTCAACCACTGCGTCACATCATGGCGCCCCGGCTCCAGCGCCCGCGCGATGCTCAGCGAATGCACCGTCTGCGCCTCGCCCGAACCGCGCCGGCCCACCACCGCGAAGAGCCCCGCGAAAACCGCGACACAACCGAGGAACGCCGCGATGGACACCCGATAGTCGATTTTCCTCCCGAGGTAAAATTGCCCCGGCCCGATCAGCACCACGTAGAGCAGCGAGAGCCAGTTGATCAGCCCCCAGCGGATCTCCGGCCGGGTCAACGTCGCGAGCCGCTGAAAGATCGTTGTCTCCAGATTGTAGATCGTCACCGCCTTCGGTTGCTTGATCTCCGGCGCCGGCCCGCCCGCTTCCACGAACGTCTTTTCCGTCAGCTCCCGCCGCGGCACTGCCACCCGCACCACGCGGCCCGCACCCACTCGCGCGGAGTCGCCCGCGCCGTTCAGCACCGACAGTTGTTCGGTGAATTGCGGCACCTTCCCATCCGCGCCCGGCAGTACCAGCAGGAGCCCGCCGCGCCGCACCCAATCCACCAGCGCCGTGCGCCGCGCCGCTTCCCAGCGCGGCACATAGTCCAGCGCCAGCGCATCCAGCCCATCCATCGCCGCCACCGTGGTGGGAAAGAGCGCGTCCGAAAAACTCCGCACCTGCGAGCTCGCCGTGAACGCACTCCCCGCATCGCTCAGGATCACCCGCGCCGGCGGCCCCAACGCCGGCTGCAAGAGCTGCGCACGTCCCCCGCGCTCCCACTCCAGCGCGAATTGCTCGTAGCCCGACACGATGAACACGGTGAACTGCACCCACCGCTCCGCCCCCGGAGAAAGAAATACCGGCTGCACGTACGGCGCACCATTCGATCCGCCCACCCCGCTGGATTCCCGCAGCTTTAGCACCTCGTCGAAGTTCGCCCGACCGGGATTCGCCAACCGCACCGACACGAGATTCATCCGCCCCGGCATCACTCGCGCATCGAAGCCCCACACCGTTTCCCGCACCTCCAGCGCCCCGGCCTGGAGGGCGAGCAGCAGCACGATCAAGCCGTGCAAAAGAAAGCCGGGGTGGCGCATGGGCGCGCACTGTAGGAGGAAGCGCGCGCGTCGGAAACGGCGAAAACACGACCGGCGTTTCGCGCAAAATTGGCGTCCCCGATCGGACGTGCAGCGCTCGCGCAACACACCGGCCGGAACCCACTATCGGGGCGGCGTCGCGGGAGCGGGAGTGGCTGCGGCGGGAGTGGCCGCGGCCGGGGTCGCCTTGGGCGTGGCGCCGGGAGCGGGAGTCGCCGGAGTCGGCGTCGTGGGTGGAGGAGGTGGCGCGGGCGGCTTGATGAGGTCCGCCCACTTCACAAAATCCCCGGCGTGGCCGCCGATCTCGTCGAGCAGTTGGGCGCAGCGCGCGTTCCACTTCGTGAGGTCCGGCGCGGCGAAGGGGCGGTCGGCGGTGCCGGGAAAAACGAGGTAGGTGACTTTGAGTTCGTTCTCGGGGCGGAAGGCGGAGTTGGCGCGCTCGTAGATTTGTTTGCAGATGCGCAGCGAGGCTTCGCCCATCAACGCGGTGGGACCGGCGTCGCCGACGATGGCGGGCATGATCTGGCGGCCGTGGATGACCAGGCAGTAGTCGCCCATGCCGGGTGAAAATGGACCCTTCGCTTTGCCAAACATGGAGAGCGGCAGGACGATGAAGGGGTCGGTCTGCGCGACGAGGAAGCTGAATCTCTTCAGCTCGCCGATCTGGCCTTTCAGGTCGGTCTGGAGCGCCTTGAGCGTTTCCTTGCGCGCTGCCGGCGGATTGCCGGCGAGTTCCTGATCCACCTCGCGCAGCCGCGTCTCGCGGAAGATGCTGAAGGGGCTGACGGCGTCGGTGGTGCGCGGCCAGCGGTAGCTGGTGAAGGGCTGGAAGGTGCTCGACGCGCCTTCGATCACGGGCACGCGCTCGATGTCGGAGCCGTCGGTGTCCACGTCCATTTCGGACTGGATGAAGAGGGCGCGGCGCTGGGTGGGCGGGTGCTGGAGTTCGAGCGCGGTCTCGATGTCGTAGAAGTTGTGCCGCGTGAGGAGGTTGTCGAGGCGGTTGAGGTTGTTTTGCAGCGAGGTGGTTTTGCGGCGGTAGAGGTCGTCGAAAATCGGCGAGACGGCGCTGCTCTCGATCAAGGCGCCGAGCTGGGGCAGGATTTTTGGCAGCTCGGGATTGAGCCGCGCGACCTCGGCGAGGCTCTGGTGCGGCTTGGGAATTTTCACCTTCACCACGAGTTCGGCGCGGTAGCTGGCGGGGTCGTTGCGTTCGGCAGTGGCGGTGGTGCCGAGTTCGGTTTCCAACGTCACGCGATACTGCATGCCGTTGAAGATTTTGCCGGTCTCGAGGCGTTTGTTCGGGACGTAAGGCGGGGGCGGCGGGGTGGGGACCGGCGTGGGCGTCGGCTGCGGTGGCGGCGTGGGTTCGGTGCTGGCCGGCGGACGCGGGCACGCCGTGAGCCAGGCGGCGCAGAGCAGCGCACCAGCGGCACGAGCGAGCAACACGGAAACCCTCACGGTCGGAACGCGGTTACTTTTTCACCAAAGCCACGATGGAAAGGATGAGCCCGGCGAGGCCGAGCCAGCCTTCCACACCGGCGGGCCACCAGCCGCCTTCTTTGAGAAACTTCGGCAGGAAACGACCGGCCAGACCGAGCGTGACGACGAGCCCGAGAATCAGGCCGGGCGTGACTTTCCCCGACTGGACGAGGAAGCCGGCGACAAGCAGCAGCAGGCCGGAGAGGCCGCCCGCGATCAGCGACGCTCTGCTGCCGACGGCGAGGAAAGCCTGCACGCCGCCGACCAAAGTGATGAGGCCGAAGACGTAATAATAGAGGCGGGCGAGATCGATCATGGCCGTGGTGATAGTGGAGATTCGCGACGGCGACAACTACGGGGTGGGGGGAATGGTGAATGGTGAATGGTGAGTGGTGAATGGAATCCACCATTCACGATTCACGATTCACGATTCACCGATCACGCTCCCTCCGCATCCCGGCGCTGAGTGAGGAAGAGGCGCAGGAGGAAAATGGGCACGAGGGCGGTGAGCGCCATGGCCGTGGCGACGAGCCAGCCGGGAACGACGCGCGCGCGGTCGCGGGCCACCGCATCGAGCGCTTCGGCCACGACCTGCCCGGCGGGCACTTTGAAAAGATCCGGCGCGGGCATGCTCTCGCCGGTGCGCGGGCGCGCGGCGATGGTGGAAAACTCGGTGTCCACGGGCCCCGGGCAGACGGCGGTGACGGAGACGCCGGTGTGCCGCAACTCGGCGCGCAGCGCTTCGGTGAAGCTGGTGACGTAGGCCTTGCTCGCGGCGTAGACGGCCATTTTCGGCAGGGGCAAAAAGCTGGCGATGGAGCTGACGTTGAGGATCGCGCCGCGCCCGGCGCGGACGAGATCGGGCAGGATGGCGTGGGTGAGGCGGGTGAGCGCGCGGATGTTTACGTCGATCATCGCGGCGACGCGCTGCCACTCGCTGTTTTCAAAAAAGCCGTGGTCGCCGAGGCCGGCGTTGTTGATGAGCAGGGTGACGCGTTCGCCGCTGGCGGCGAGAGCGGCGAGCAGGGCTTCGATCTGCACCTCGTCGCTGAGATCGGCGGCGTGGCAGTGGACGGTGAGTCCGGGGCGATCGATCTCGGCTTTCAGTTCCTCGAGGCGATCGGTGCGGCGGGCGACGAGAATCAGCGCGCGGGCGTGGGGCGCGAGCTGCCGGGCAAACTCCTGGCCGAGCCCCGCGGAGGCGCCGGTGACGAGTGCCGTGCAGCCGTGGAAAAAATTCATGGCGCGGAGTTTCGCGGTGCGGGTGGCGGGTGGGAAGGATGAAGTCGGCAGCGCGCGAAACGGGCTCGCTTCGCGCACGGCTTCGCGGCTTCTTTTCCCCATGACCGTGCTCAATCTTGCCGACCAGAAACCCTTCACGTCGAAAGACGGTTCCACGATCCGCAGCATCCTCGACCGCACGAACGCCCCGGTGGTCATGCAAAGCCTCGCCGAAGCGCAGATCCCCGTGGGCAGCGCGACGCAGCGGCATTATCACAAGCTCGCGGAGGAGTTTTATTTCATCCTCGCCGGCCGCGGGCAGATGGAAGTGGACGGCGCGACGCGCGAGGTCGTCCCCGGCGATGCGATCCTCATCCCAGCGGGTGCCTGGCACACGATCACGGCAACGGAAGCGCTGCGTTTCCTCTGCTGCTGCGCGCCGCCGTATACGCACGAGGACACCTACTTCGAGTAAGGGCCGCCCCGGGCTCCCGCAGAATCTCGAAACGAACTAGCGCATCGGAGCCCGAACCGTGGTACTGAAAAGCCGAATGAATATCTCCGGGGGCGACACGCCCTCCACCGCACCCGACTCCAAGCGAATCCCCGCCGCGTGGAAATCCATTGTTCTGAAGTATCAGGAGCCGTCTCTGCCTCGGGCGACCTGGCAGCTTGTGAATACCCTCGGCCCTTTCGTCGGGCTCTGGGTGCTCGCCTACTTCAGCCTCGCCTGGTCCGGGTGGATCACCGCCGGCTGCGCCGTGCTCGCCGGGCTGTTTCTCGTCCGCATCTTCATCATTTTCCACGACTGCGGCCACGGCTCCTTTTTCAAATCGCGCCGCGCCAATGACATCACGGGCTTCATCACCGGAGTGCTCACCCTCACGCCCTACCACCATTGGCGGTGGGAACATTCCATCCACCACGCCAGCTCCGGCTCGCTCGACCGTCGCGGCGTGGGCGATGTGTGGACGATGACGGTGGAGGAATATCTCAAGGCGCCGCTGTGGGAGCGCATCGCCTACCGCCTCATGCGCAATCCGGTCATCCTCTTCGGCCTCGCGCCCATCTACATGTTTGTGCTCGAGCAGCGGCTCTGGTCATCCAAGGCCAGCGCGCGCGAACGCCGCTCCGTGCATTGGATGAATTTCACGATCGTCGCCATGGCCGTGGGGCTGAGCAGCCTGTTCGGTTTCTGGGTCTACCTCGGGATCCAACTCACCATCGTCGCGGTCGGCGGCGGGCTCGGCGTGTGGCTGTTTTACGTCCAGCACCAGTACGAGGACACCTACTGGCAGCGCGATCACGAGTGGGATTTCACCGCCGCCGCGCTCCAGGGCAGCTCCTACTACCAGCTCCCGCGCGTGCTCCAGTGGTTTTCGGGCAACATCGGCTTCCACCACATCCACCATCTCAGCTCCCGCATCCCGAACTACAACCTCGAGCGCTGCCACGACGCCGACCCGCTCTTCCAGGAGGTGAAACCGCTCACCCTCCTGGCCAGCCTGCGCTCGCTCACCTGCCATCTCTGGGACGAAGAGGCGGGCAAGCTCGTCGGGTTCGGGCACCTGCGGACGCTGGCGAAATAGCGCGCCGGCGGGGAACCGGGCGTGGGGTAGGGGTCTGGCGGTCGGGTTCGGCGCGGCCGATCACCCTTTCGGCTGGTGTGAGCGACGATTCCGGCGAGCACACGCGCCCCGCGGGTCGGTCTCCGCGTCCCGCGGAGACGCACTTTCGTTGAGCACCCCATCGTTGCGGGTTCCACCGAATTCGTCCGCCTCACGAAGTGCGTTTTGGCGGGAGGCTAAAACCAACACGCGGGACGCGTGTGCTCCCCGGATTACGCGCCCGCGCTTACGCGGTGGCGGCTTTGGGATCCTCGTCCGGGCGCTCGCTTTGTTTGATCTCAGCGCGCAGGTCGCGGCCGCCTTTTCCGCTCCACCAGAGGACGATCGGGGCGGCGATGAAGACGGATGAGTAGGTGCCGACGATGACGCCGACGAGGATGGCGAAGGCGAAGTCGTTCAGGACCGGGCCGCCGAAGACGTAGAGACCGGCGGTGGTGAGCAGGGTGACGCCGCCGGTAAGAATAGTGCGGCTGAGCGTTTCGTTGACGCTCTGGTTCATGATGGATTGCACGGAGCCTTTGCGGCCGGACTTGATGCCTTCGCGGATGCGGTCGTAGACGACGATGGTGTCGTTGATGGAATAGCCGGCGATGGTGAGCACGGCGCCGACGATGATGAGCGACATCTCGCGGCCGACGAGGGCGAAGGCGCCGACGGTGATCAGCACATCGTGAAGCAGCGCGACGATGGCGCCGATCGCGAAGGACATCTCGAACTGGATGGTGACGTAGAAGAAGATGCCGATCATGCCGAGGACGAGGGCGATGATGGAATTACGCGCGAGTTCGTTGCCGACGAGTTTGCCGACGCGCTCGACGCCCGCGACGCTGAACTTCGCTTCGGGGAATTGTTCGATGAGCAGTTCGGAGATGGCGTTGCTGCTGCCGGCGTTGCTGCGGACGGTGAGGAATTCCTTGTTGGCGGACTTTTCCGTCTGCACGACGGCATCGCTCTGGTTGATCGTTTCGAGAGCCTTGCGCACGTCGTTGTCGTTCGGGCGGGGGCCCTGAGCTTCGAGCACGAGGCGGTCGCCGCCCTTGAAATCGACACCGAAATTTTTCTCCCCGCGGACGGCGAAGACGACGGCGAGCGCGGCGATGACGGCGAGCGAGAAGCCGAGGGCGACCTTGCGTTTGCCGAGGAAGTCGAAGTGCGTGGCGCCGATCAGATTGGTCATCTTGATCTGCTTGATCCAGCCAGCGTTGAGGCCCCACTCGAAGAGGTTCCGCGTGACGATCAGCGCGGCGAACATGGAGGCGATGATGCCGATGGTCAGCGTGACAGCGAAGCCCTTCACGGGACCGGTCGCCTGCCAAAAAAGGATGATCGAGGTAATGAGCGTGGTGACGTTCGAGTCGAAGATCGCGGTGAAGGCCTTTTCAAAGGCGGCGTTGACCGCGGCTTTGATCGATTTGCCCGCAGCGAGTTCTTCGCGGAGGCGTTCGAAAATCAGCACGTTGGCATCCACGGCCATGCCCACGGTGAGGATGATGCCGGCGATGCCGGGCAGGGTGAGCACGACGTTGAAGGCGGCCATCGCGCCGAAGAGGAAGACGATGTTCACCGCGAGGGCGAGGTTCGCGATGAGGCCGGCAAAGCGGTAGTAGAGCAGCACGCAGATGACGGTCATGGCGACGCCGAGCAGGCCGGCTTGCACGCCGCTGCTGATCGCGTCTTCGCCTAGCGAGGCGGAAGCGGTGCGCTCTTCCTCGATGGAAACGGGCGTCTGGAGCGGATTCTCCAGCGCGCTGGCGAGGTTGCGCGCTTCCTTTTCGCTCATGTTGCCGCCGCTGATCTGGGCGCGGCCGCCGGCGATGCCGCCTTCGGTTTTCACGCCGGGGGCGGAGATGATTTTGCCGTCCAGCAGGATGGCCATGCGGGAGTTCTCCTCGTAGACCTGCTTGGTGAGCTGGAAGAATTTTTCCGCGCCGATGGAGTTGAAGTTCATGCTCACGCCCCACTCGGTTTCGAGATAGGCGGCGGCGCGGGTGACGGTGTCGCCGAGCAGGTCGGGCTTCTTTTTGACGAGGATCTTGTCGGTGAAGGTTTTGCCCTCGCGTTCGTCGGTCATCGTCTCGATGACGTAGCCGATCGGCAGCACTTCCTGCCCCGCCTGGATCATCGGGACGAGCCGGGAGCTCTCCGGATGAACGAGGCGAAATTCGAGTTTCGCGACCTTCTTTAACTGCTCGCGGGTATCCTCCAGCTTCTTGGGATCGAGGCCGGGGATCTGGACGAGGATGCGATCCGTGCCGGCGGGGGCAATCACCGGTTCGCTGGTGCCGAGTTGGTCGACGCGCTTGCGGATGACCTCGACGGCCTGATCCACCATCGTGGGGGTGATCTCGCGTTTGTTGCCCTGTTCATCCGGCTCGGCGATGAGGCGGATGAGGAAGGCGGTGCCGCCGCGCAGGTCGAGGCCGAGAGCGATTTTGCCGGTGGCGACCACCTTGCCAGCGGCGTCCTTTTTATCGAAAGGCGGGGTGACGGCCTTGAGGCAGAACGCGGCGAGCAGGACGGTCAGGACCGTGCCGAGGATGCGCTTGGCGCGCTCGTTGTCGGTGAAAAAATACCAGCCGAAGAGGGCCAGCAGGCCGAGGCCGGAAAAGAACGTGGCGATGGGTGTCATCGAGAGGGCGGGGAAGGCGGCGCCGGAGCCGCGCGGGTTAGGAGGCCGACGGAGTAGCCGTAATGGCCGGGGTGGAATTGTCGGAAGATTTTTCGACGCCGAGGATCGCGGATTTGTCGATCTCGAGTTTCACGTTATCCGCCACTTTGAGGAGCAGCGTCTTGCCGTCCTTCACATTGGCGATAATGCCGTGAATGCCGCCGGTGGTGACGACCTTGTCGCCGGTCTTGAGTGAAGAATGGAGCTTTTCGAGGGCCTTCTGCTTTTGGTTCTGCGGGCGGATGGCGATGAAGTAGATGATCACGCCAAAGAGGACCATCGGCACGAGCATGCTGCCGAGACCCTGCGCCGGAGGCTGGGCGGCGGCGTCGGCGACGAAGAGGGAGAGATGGGAAATCATGCGGCTGGTGAGGACAGAAAACCCCGCGCACACCGGGGTCCGGGCGACGGGGAGCGGAAGGTTATTCAGGGCAGGGGGGATGTCCACACGTTTTCCGGGCACGGGTGGCCGCACGGTGCCGGGGAAGTTTTGTCGTGACCAAGCGGGCCGCAGGGAGGATGAAAGCCGCCCGTGACTTACACGCTGGCCGAAATCAATGCGCTCGACCGCGCGGAATTCGTCCGGGTGGTCGGGCCGGTGTTCGAGCGTTCGCCGTGGATCGCGGAGCGGGCGGCGGGCGAACGACCTTTTGCCGATGGGTCGGCGCTGCACGCGGCGCTGTGCGCGGTGGTCCAGCGGGCGACGGCGGAAGAGCAGCTCGGGCTGGTCCGCGCGCATCCCGATCTGGTCGGGCGCGTGGTGCTCACCGCGGAGTCGCAGGGCGAACAGGCGGCCGCCGGGTTGACGAATCTTTCGCCCGACGAGGCGGCGCTCTTCGACCGCTACAACCGCGAGTACCAGGTGCGCTTCGAGTTCCCGTTCGTGATCTGCGCGCGGCTGAACAAAAAGGAAGCGATTCTCGCCGCGTTCCCCGAGCGCCTGCAGCATTCCGCCGAAGCCGAACGCGCTACCGCGCTCGCGGAGATCGAGAAAATCGCCAGCCTGCGCCTCGCCGACCTGATCCGCTCATGAGCGTCAAACTCAGCACCCACGTCCTCGATCTCACCACCGGCCGCCCCGCAGCCGGGATGCGCATCGAACTCCTCAACCTCGCCGCCGGCGCGCTGCTCGCCGAAGTGCAGACCAACGCCGACGGCCGCACCGAAGCGCCGCTGCTCGCCGGGGAAGCTCTGCCCGTGGGTGATTACGAGCTGCTCTTTCACGTCGGTGAATATTTCGGGAAACGCGACTTCCTCGACGTCGTCCCGATCCGCTTCCGCATCACCGAACCGACGCGCAGCTACCACGTCCCGCTGCTCTGCACGCCATGGGCCTACAGCACGTATCGCGGGAGTTGAAAGCGGCTGCCGCTGCCGTCATGCGCCGGGCGGATGAACTCGGCGCGATCAGCGACGAGGCGGGTCGGTTGACCCGCACTTTCCACTCGCCGGCGATGCAGCGGGCGAATGCGCTCGTCGGTGAGTGGATGCGAGCCGCCGGGCTGGAGGTGCGGGAAGATGCGGCGTTCAACCTGATCGGGCGCTGGCCTTCGCCGCGGCGCGGGGCGAAGACGCTGCTGGTCGGCTCGCATCTCGACACGGTGCGCGATGCGGGGAAATACGACGGGCCGCTCGGCGTGCTGGTGGCGCTGGCGGCGGTGGAAGAATTGCGCGCCACGGGGGTGACGCTGCCGTTTCACATCGAGGTGATCGGCTTTTCGGATGAGGAAGGCGTGCGGTATCAGACGACGTATCTCGGCAGCCGCGCGCTGGCCGGGACGCTGACGAAACGCGATCTCGCGGCGATCGAGGAGCGCGGGATCGAGCGGGCGAAGCGCAAGCGCGGGGAGTTTTTCGCCTACGCCGAAGTCCACATCGAGCAGGGGCCGGTGCTGGAGAAGGAGGGGCTCGCGCTCGGCGTGGTGAGTGGCATCGCGGGGCAGACGCGGGCGCGGGTGGAGATCATCGGCATGGCCGGCCACGCGGGCACGACGCCGATGGCGATGCGCCGCGATGCGCTGTGCGCGGCGGCGGAATTCATCCTCGCGGTGGAGCGCTGCGGCGTGACGGCGACGGTCGGGCAGATCGAAGCGCAGCCGGGCGCGAGCAATGTGATTCCGGGGAAAGTCGTGCTGAGCGTCGATGTGCGGCATCTGGAGATCTTGAAGCGCGTGGCGGCGGAACGGGCATTGCGGAAGGACTTGGCGGCGATCGCGAAACGGCGCGGCGTGACCGCGAAATGGCTGCCGGTGCAATCGACGCCGAGTGTGCGCTGCGATGCGGAAGCGGTGAAGATTTGGTCCGCAGTCGTGGACTCCGTGCAAGGTCGGGCGGTGACACTGCCGAGCGGGGCCGGGCACGACGCGGCGGCGCTGTCGGTCGTGTGCCCGGTGTCGATGCTCTTCGTGCGCTGCAAAGGCGGGATCAGCCACCATCCGGCGGAGTCCGTGAAAGCGGCGGATGTCGCCGCGGCGATTGCCGCGCTGCAGCAGTTCGTGCTCGCGCTGGCGGTCATCCCTCCTCCGCGTTCCTCTGCGCCTCTGCGTTTGAATGAGGCGGATCTCAACGCAGAGGCGCAGAGGAACGCAAAGCAGCGAAATAGTTCATCGCCGTGAAATCGCTCGACCTGCTCATCCGCGGCGCCGCGCCGCATCCCGTGATCGGCGTGGCCGAGGGGAAGATCGTCACCTTCACCGAAGCCCCGGCGCGCGAGGAAATCGACGCCACCGGACTGCTCGTGCTGCCCGGCGTGATCGACCCGCACGTCCACTTCAACGAACCCGGCCGCACCGAATGGGAAGGCCTCGCGACCGGTTCGCGCGCTTGCGCGGCGGGCGGCACCACCACGTTCTTCGACATGCCGCTGAACTCCACGCCGCCGGTGATCGACGCCGCGGCCTTCGACGCAAAACGCACCGCCGCCGAGCGCGAGTCGGTGGTGGATTTCGGCATCTGGGGCGGGATCGTGCCGGGAAATCTCGAACAGCTCGAAGCCCTCCGGGAGCGCGGCGTGATCGGGCTGAAGGCCTTCATGTCGAACAGCGGCATCGAGGATTTCCCGAAGTCCGACCCCGCCACGCTGCGCGCCGGGATGCAACGCGCCGCGCAGTTGGGCATGCTCGTCGCCGTCCATGCGGAGATTGATCACCCCGAGCTGCGGCACGGCACTTCGATCCGCGAGTACCTCGACTCGCGCCCGATCTCGATGGAGCTGGAAGCCATCCGGCTCGCGCTCGACTTCGCCGGTGAAACGGGC
>Ga0209181_10002023_pt1 | contig 33891 bp, 26 predicted proteins | sample MAT05_FD_187208 | JGI IMG/M metagenome (GOLD analysis project Ga0209181, IMG submission 187208) | Freshwater microbial communities from Lake Fryxell liftoff mats and glacier meltwater in Antarctica - MAT-05 (SPAdes) (version 2) | ecosystem: Environmental > Aquatic > Freshwater > Ice > Liftoff... | reverse complement strand
CGGTGAATGTATTGCCTGTTAAAAAAGTACACGCGCTTACAAATGTATATGCTACATTAAAAGTAGAACCGGGACAAAAAGTGGTGCCCGCAAATGTTGGAGCATTGAGATTGATGGCATTAATGGTAAGAACGCCCGCTGCATTGAGTGGACTTATCCTACCACTCGGAGAGGGATTTGAACTAATCACACGAATTCGATATCCATTTCCTGCGATAGCAATGACAGGGATAGTTGTGCTAATAGAACCTGCAGCATTTGATGTTACTGATCCGATGTCGGTTGGACTCAAAAAGCTTCCAAACGAATCTGACAATTGCGCAGTAAAAATATTATTGGACGGAGTATTTGGAAAAGCACATGCGTTAAGTAAAGTGTAGTTTACAGTAACCGATTGACCAGGGCAAAATGTTGTTCCGGCAAACGTAGGAGCATTAATACCAAAGTCGCTAACCGTAAGAGCTGCGGCATTTTGAGGGCCTGTAACTACAGGGTTTGTACCTACCACCCTTATTCTGTAGGCTGATCCAATAGGTGTGGGAAATGGAATAGTGACAGGTATTGTACCGCCCGCAGTTGTATTTGCAGCAGATCCAATTACTGTTGGGGTTGTAAAACTACCAACTGCATCAGACAATTCTACATTAAAATTGTTACCCGCATTAAAGCTACACCCTGTTCCCGCACTTAAGTTGTTGTTTATGTTAAATGTCGAGCCTTGGCAAAGAGTAGCCGGAATACCTGTAGGAGCAATTAGTAATCGACTAATTGTAAGATCTGCTCCATTATTAGCACTCGTTATACCTGGGTTAGAAGCTACAACGCGAATTCGATAGTTGGTGGCGGCAGTCTGCGCCAATGGAATAGTAACCGGAATGACACCGCCACTTGATGTATTAATAACAGAGCCTATAACTGTATTAGTAACAAAACCATCATTGGAAAGTTGAACTGTAAATGTGTTGGTAGGACCAAAAGTACAAACCGAACTTAAATTGTTTGTGATATTAAAAGTGCTGCCAACACAAAAAGGAGATCCAGCCACAGTCGGGCCATTTAACCCAACGGCAATGATCGTTAAATCGACACCGTTAATCACACCTGTACTTACTGGGCTACTACTAATCACCCGGATCCGGTAACCCAGGCCCCCGGTCGTAGCTAGGGGGATGGTTATAGGTATTGACCCACTTGTGATCGAGGAAATTGAACCAACGGTGATTGGCGTTCCAAACCCTCCAACGGCATTTGATAGTTGAACGGTGAAGATATTGCCCGAATTAAAGATGCAGCCATTGGAAAGGTTGTTGGTTATGTTAAAAGAAGAACCTGCACAAAAAGATGAGCCCGTAACAGTTGGTCCTGCTGGTACAGGCGCGTTGATGGTTACATCAGCCCCGTTGTTTGCACCATTTATTGCTGGATTTGAGCTGACTACTCTAAACCTGTAACCAGTTCCTGTTGCAGTTCCAAAGGGAATAGTCACTGAGATGGGGCCACCCGTCAACGAAATTGCTGTTCCTATAGTTGTTGGCGTTCCAAACCCTCCAACGGTATTTGATAGTTGAACGGTGAAGATATTTCCACTTCCGAATCCACAAGAATTGCTTAGATTATTTGTGATATTGAAGGTAGAGCCAGCGCAAAAAGGCGCCCCAGTAATTGTTGGAGCAATAATTCCTAACGAATTTATAGTTAGATCAATACCATTGTTGCTGCCGTTAATCGCGGGCGTTGAACTGACAACCCTAACTCTATATTGAGTTCCTGCTACTTGAGCTAGTGGAATTGTGGCCGAAATAGTACCAGCAGACGTGGAGGTTACATTACCAATGTTTATTGGTGCGCCAAAAGTACCGGTTGCATTAGATAACTGAGCAGTAAACACGTTGCCGCCTGTAAATGATCCTGTAATAGTATAGGGAACACTCACAGCACCGCCAGCACAAAACGGTGAGCCTGTAATTGCACCAGTAGTGATCGTTTGGGAAAAAGTAAAAAATGAGAATACAGAGAACGTTGAAAAGAATAAAAATCTAAGAATCATCTGCATCACTTAAGTCAAAAAATCACCGCAAATATAGGAATTAGAAGCTACAAATTAACTAATTGGTTTAATCAAACTTGTAAGGTATTATTTTGGAATTAATTATAGGATGTAGCCTTTACCCATAGCCCAATTTACTGCGCACCTTTGCTAATAAACTGCGTGCAATTGCGCTTGCCTTCTCTTCGCTTACTTTCAATTTACTTTCCAACTCTTTAGGATTGCTCATATAGAAATTAAAGGCCTCCCGCTCTTTTGAATATTTTGTGATTAACAATTCAAAAAGTTCTTGCTTAGCATGACCGTAACCAAAATTTCCCGCAAGGTATTTTTGTTTTAAAGTCTCAGTTTGCTCAGGCGTAGCTACTAGTTTATAAATAGCAAAAACATTATCAGTATCTGGATTTTTTGGAGCCTCCACGGGAGTGCTATCAGTTACAATAGACATGATTTGCTTTCGGAGTTCTTTGTCACTCAAGAAAATATCAATGATGTTGCCATACGACTTACTCATCTTTTGTCCATCCGTGCCAGGAACAGTCATTACATCTTCCTCAATTTTAGCTTCCGGAAGAACAAACGTTTCGCCATACTGATTATTAAATGCGCTGGCAATATCACGTGCCATCTCTAAATGTTGTCGCTGATCTTTTCCTACCGGAACGAAATCGGCATCATAGAGAATAATATCGGCCGTCATCAACACCGGGTATGTAAACAAACCTGCATTCACATCGGATAACTTATCGGCTTTATCTTTAAACGAATGCGCATTGGCCAGCATTGGGAAAGGAGTGAGGCAGTTTAAATACCACGTAAGTTCACACACTTCAGGGATTCGACTTTGGCGATACAATAGGTTATTCTCAACATCAAATCCAAAAGCTAACCAGGCCGCAGCTACAGCCTGAACATTGGCTTCCCGCTGTTTCGCATCTTTTATACTAATTAAAGAGTGAAGATCTGCAATAAAGAAGAAAGATTCGTTGCCAGGTTGTTGTGATAGTCGTATTGCCGGGATGATTGCGCCTAATAAATTACCAAGGTGTGGCCGGCCACTGCTCTGGATACCAGTTAAAATTCTTGCCATGGTGCAAAGAAAATGAAAGTTCAATTGCCAACAGCAGAGTTCGCAGAGAAATAAAAAAGGGAACTTAGCGCTAAATTAGTCGGCATGATTTCTCTCTGCGATTCTCGGCAGGTTCTTGTCGCTTTAATTCAAAATTTCAAAAGTTGATGCGGAAGCGGTAACTTTGAAGGTGGAAACGTAATTTACAACATAATGAAATTCAGAATTGTTTTCTTTCTCGTATTGTCTGGAATTCTAAGAAGTTATGGGCAGCTTGCTGACCCCTTACAGTTCACAGAGAAGATCCATGACTTTGGCGAAATCATTGAATCAAATGGAGCTGCAGTTTTTGAATTTACGTTCACCAACAATAGCGCGCGCCCGATAAAAATATTAACTGTACTAGCATCCTGCGGATGTACAACCCCAGGTTGGTCAAAAGAACCAATTGCTATTGGTAAAACCGGTTTCATTAAAGCGAGTTTTGATCCTAAGGGTAGACCCGGATATTTTAATAAATCGTTGACCGTTACAACCGATATAGATCGCAACCCAATTGTTCTTCAAATTAAGGGAATGGTTGTTGATACACGTTCAGAAAAGGAAGTTGCATTAAATGCTTCAAGTGGCAATCTTCGTTTAAAAAATAGTTCTTTCAGTCTTGGTAAGCTTTATATTAACAAACCGGCTGAATTAAAAGAGTTTAAAGTTCTTAATGCGGGTGATGCCAAAATCAATTTCACTAAAGTAGATGCCCCTTCCTACATTAAGATAACAACTCCGGATTCATTAAAAGCGGGTGCAGCTGGTATTATTAAAATCAGCTATGATGCGGCCAAGCGAAATGAATATGGATTTCTTTCGGATAAGATTAATATTCACACAACCGATTTACAGAATCCAATCAAATCATTTTCGATTTATGCTACCGCAGAGGAATTTTTTCCAACGCCTACATCCGAAGTATTAGCGAAGGCTCCGGCACTTTTGATTTCCAATTACGCTGTCGATTTTGGTCGAGTTCATAATGGAGCGAAAGTTAAAAATTCGATTCCATTTCAGAACAAGGGAAAGCAGAATTTGGAAATTAGAAGCGTGCAAAGTAATTGCACCTGTGTAATTGCCACAGTCGATAAAAAAATAATAAAACCCGGTGAAACTGCCCAACTTCAGATTTCGATGTTAACAGAGCGAAGAATGGGTACTCAAAACAAAGCCATTACAGTCTACTCGAATGATCCGCGTAATCCGGTGCAACGAATTACACTCAGCGGATATATTGAGGATTAGGCCAATTCTATTTTGTTGCAAAGTTTGAGCTTACCCCTCAACCATCTAATTGTATCTGATTGCATGCTGCTTCTTCCCTTTCCGCGGGGAGAGGGAAGCAATAGATTAGTTAACAGATGCTGTTTGGTGGGTGAGGGTGGAAAAGTTAATGATGCTAACTTTTTGTAAGGTGACTTACAATCAACGCTGCTGCGTGACCATCGCCATACAAACCTTGTTTAACTTGCAACGATTTATTGTAGTTCAATCTGAACTGATCGATAATTTCTTTTTTTGATGCGCCCGCCAAACTATTGGCTCCGGCTTCTACTAATTCAACCCACTCGGTTTGATCGCGCAAGGTGATACAGAATTTACTAAAGAAGTACGCTTCCTTTTGCAAGCCACCACTATCCGTTAAAACCATCTTGCAATTTTTAAGTAATGCCAGCATATCAAAGTATCCTACAGGATCAATGATGTGTGCGTTTAGCTGAATATTTTGCGTTGCGAGAAAAGACTTTGTGCGCGGATGCAGTGGTAAAACAATTTTTACCTCTTGATTGATTTCATTTAAGGCATTGCAAATTTCCTTTAACCGATTTGGATCGTTTGTGTTCTCAGCTCGGTGGAGTGTTGCCAGCACAAAAGGCTTGTCGGTTAATTTCTCTTTTTGAAGAACGGTCGAATGCGTATCAATCTTCGATTGATAATATTGGACAGCATCGAACATAACATCACCCGATAGAATCACTTTACAGGTCAGATTATTATAACCCTCGGCTTCAAGATTTTTAATGGCGGTGGTAGTAGGGCAGAAGAGAATGGAACTTATACGATCTGTTAAAATCCGATTTACTTCTTCCGGCATTTTCATTTCAAAACTTCTCAAACCTGCTTCGATATGCGCAATCGGAATATGCAATTTGGACGCTGCCAAAGCGCCTGCCAATGTTGAGTTCGTATCGCCATAGACCAATACATAGTCAGGTTTTTCCTTCAATAACACTTCTTCAATTTTCTCCAGCATCCTGCCAGTCATGGCGCCATGATTGAGTCCGCTTATCTCTAGATTATAATCTGGTTGTGGAATCTCCATCTCATCAAAGAAGACCTGACTCATATTATTATCGAAGTGTTGACCTGTGTGAACAATCACTTCGGTAATGCCAGATTTTTTTAGTTCGCGCGAGACAACTGCGGCCTTTACAAATTGTGGGCGTGCGCCTAAAATGGTAACTATTTTCATCTAAGAAAAAGCAGGTATTCCGGTAATATGATTCCCAAGTATCAACAAGTGAATATCATGCGTTCCTTCATAGGTGATAACAGATTCCAAATTCATCATGTGACGCATCATCGGATACTCTCCTGTAATCCCCATGCCGCCATGTATCTGACGTGCTTCACGTGCTACATCCAGTGCAATTTTAATATTATCACGTTTTGCTAACGAAATCTGGGCAGTAGTTGCCTTTCCTTCATTCATCAACACACCTAATCGCCAATTAAGAAGTTGTGCTTTCGTTATTTCTGTTAGCATCTCAGCAAGCTTCTTCTGAATCAACTGAAATGATCCTATCGGTTTGCCAAACTGAATTCTTTCTTTTGCATAGCGCTGCGCAGAATCATAACAATCCATAGCAGCACCCAATGCGCCCCATGCAATTCCATAGCGCGCTGAGTCTAGGCACATCATCGGGGCACCTAAACCACTTTTACCTGGCAGTAAATTTTCTTTTGGAATTTTCACATTATCAAAAACCAACTCTCCTGTTGTGCTTGCGCGAAGCGACCACTTACCGTGAGTTTCTGGTGTTGAGAAACCAGCCATGCCACGTTCCACAATCAATCCGTGAATTCGTCCGGCTTCATTCTTCGCCCAAACGACAGCAACATCAGCTTTTGGCGAATTTGAAATCCACATCTTGGCACCATTCAATAAATAATGGTTGCCCATGTCTTTAAAGTTAGTAACCATACCACTTGGATTAGATCCATGGTCTGGTTCGGTCAAACCAAAACAACCCAACCATTCGCCATTGGCAAGTTTGGGTAAATATTTTTTACGTTGCTCTTCACTTCCAAATTTGTAAATTGGATACATGACTAATGAACCTTGCACAGAAGCAGTCGATCGCATGCCAGAATCCCCGCGTTCAATTTCCTGCATCAAAATTCCGTAGGAAATATAGTCTAATCCACCACCACCATACTCTTGCGGAATAGTAGGTCCAAACGCTCCGATCTCACCAAACTTTTTAACAATCTCGTAAGGAAAAATTGCTTTCTGCGCCCAATCTTCGATGTAAGGTGAAATCTCACGTTTCACAAATTCGCGCATGGAGCTGCGAATAAGTTTATGCTCTTCTGTTAGCAAATCATCGATCAGGTAGAAATCGGGCTGTTCGTAACTGTCTTGCTTTAGTGATTTTTTAATCTTGGGTTGAGACGGGGTAGCCATAATTTTGGATATTCTTTTGAATGGGTCAAATTTACGTAAGTATTGATAATTCTATGGACAAATCTTTAGATCCCGTGCTCGTTGAACAATTGAAAAAGCTTCAACAAAAGTATGCCGTAATGGGGCAAGACTTATCCAGTTACCTGGATGGGTTGTTGCATTCAGATTATCTGACCTATTGGGACTACATTCATTTAGATACTTTGTTAAGCCTTCAAAGTCCGAAGACACAATTTCCAGATGAAAAAGTGTTCATTCTTTATCATCAGATCACAGAACTTTATTTCAATTTGATACTTTGGGAAATCGGACAGATTGCTGAAAAGGAAAACATAGAAGAGAAATTTTTTATCGAAAGATTAGATCGAATCATTCGCTATTTCCAATTATTGGAGAATTCATTTTCGGTGATGGTAGATGGGATGGAACGTGATCAATTCCTTAAATTCAGAATGTCTTTACTACCAGCATCTGGCTTTCAGTCGGCACAATATCGGTTGATTGAAATTTGTTGCACGGACATGGTCAATCTGGTGCATACGCAATTTAGGGAGGCAATGCTTGAGTATAGTGACATTGGTCAGCAAGTTGAGCATTTATATTGGCGCAGTGGTGCTACCGAATTAGCTTCTGGTAAAAAGACCCTCACGCTTCAACAGTTTGAAGAAAAGTATATGAAGACTTTTCTGGATACGGGAATGAAGTATCGAACAAAAAATTTACGAAAGATTTATCTGGAAAATTTCCCTAATTCAATAACTGTGATAGGTCGCCTGCGCGAGTTAGATATGTTATCAAATGTATTGTGGCCTTTGGCGCATTTAAAATCTGCGGGTCGTTACCTGCATCGCGATCCGGACGATATTAAAGCAACGGGTGGAACCAATTGGCAAAAATATCTGCCACCACGCTTTCAGCGGATTATGTTTTACCCAGAGCTCTGGAGCGATCAGGAAAAAGAAGAGTGGGGGAAGGCCGCAGTTACAAAGGCGATCTCTAAATGATTTAATTATCTTTGAGATTACGATTGCATGAAGAATCTGGTACTCATATTTTTAATTCTTCCACTAACGCTGCTTGGTCAGGGAGTCACTCGCAATACCTATCACGATGCCGAAAAAAATAATCTGAAAGAAGTTTATCAGGTTAAGGACACAATTCAAAACGTGTTGCATGGTCGTTACATTTCCTACTTTCTCAATGGCAACATTGAATCAAAAGGTCAGTTTGTAAATAATGAAACCTCGGGAGTGTGGGATTTTTATTATGAAACCGGCAACGTGAAGATGCGCGGCATTCTGCGCCAAAATTCTAACTACGGTTTGTGGCAATACTTTTATGAAAGCGGACAAAAGAGCATGGAAGGCACAATCATAAATAAACTTCGTGAAGGAAATTGGAAATTATATTATGAAAGTGGTGACTTAAAAGAAACAGGAGAGTACACCGACAATAAACGAACCGGATTTTGGAAAACTTTTTTTGAAGACGGTGTGCTTCGTGGTGAAATTGAGTATTCGGAGAATCACGGCCGGTACACAGAATATTATCATTCGTTGAAAGTTTTTGCAGAAGGCCCGAAGGCCGAAGCCCGCAACGTTGGGCATTGGCGCTATTTTTCGGAAGCTGGGTTTTTAGAAAGTGAAGGTGAGTATGTAAGCGGCAAGAAGAATGGGGCTTGGAAAAATTATTACCCATCAGGAAAAATTTCTTCTGAGGGAGACTATGCAAATGATGAGCCTGTTGGGTTGTGGAAGTATTATTTTGAGGATGGTAATTTGAGTTCTTCTGGTGAGTTTGTGGGTGGTAAGAAAAATGGGTTTTGGAGTGTGACTGGTCCTGATGGAAAATTGAAAAGTGAAATTACTTATCAAATTGGAATTGGCGAGTACCGCGAGTATTATCCAACTGGTAAATTGAAAATGAAAGGCTTGGTTCAAAACGGTAAGAGCCAAGGGCCATGGAATTACTATTATGAAGATGGAAAATTAGAAGGTGATTGTGATTTTGCGGACGGGAAAGGAATGTATAAAGGATACTTTAGGTCCGGGTCACTTCAAACAAAAGGAACAATCGAAAATGACTTACGGGTGGGCACCTGGGAACTATATGAAGAAGATGGTAAACTCTCAGGCTATTACAAGCCTGTGTATGAGAATAACACACTGGCTAATGAAATAACCAGTTTAGCAAAAGCACAGAGCAAAGCGAATAAAACAGCGGTAAGAAAAGGCTTTTATTATTTCAAACCCCGGGTGTCCGAATACCGCGGTGTTATTGTTGGAGGAAATCCGGCCACATCTTTTGTAGGCTCGATGCCTTTTGGAATTGAGTTTTACAACGAAAAGCGTCTTGGCCATGAATTTGGTTTTGAGGCTATTCGAAATCCCTTCTTTACTGCCGACTCAGATGTGCCTACGGATGATGTATTCGATAGGGGTTATGCTATTTCTGTCAAACAGAAATTTTATAATCCAATGAAAACCGGGATGTGGTATTTCGCTCAGGAAATTAGGTTTACAAACGTGAGTCATTTTTCTAACATCGATTTTCCTTTAGCGCCTGGCAATTTGTTGACAGCCAGCGCTTCAGAGCAAAGAGCTGAGTACGCAATTTTACTCGGAACCAGATTGATGCAAAAAAATGACGGTGATGGTTTCACCATTGACGCGTTTGTTGGGTATGGCATCGGTTACCGAATATTTGATGTTGAACCAATTTTTGAAACGGTATTTGAAACAGTCAATCAAAAGAATCTATCACAGACTTTTCGTTTCGGCCTCAACTTTGGGTATTCGTTTTCCTTTGATGGTAGAAGGTAAGTAGTTAGTTGACAAATATGCAATTGGCAAAAGTTTTCCATTATCACCCAGCGTTGTCAATTGATTGGTTGTCAATTGTCAATTTTATTTGAACCTTTCCAATGAAAAAGACAGAAGAAGTTCAGCTTACTCCGCAAGAAGCTTTTGATGAGCAACTAGTTACATCGGCACTTTATCAAAAACTGAAAATACCATACGATGGAAGTGTTTATCTCAATCCTGTTAAGCGATCCATCGATGCACGCGGCAGAAAGGTTGTTGTAAAAATTCTTGTTGAACTTATTCCTAAGTCTGAGGTCACTAAACTGATTTCATACAAAAAAAATTATCCCAACGTCTCGCAAGCTGATACTGTAATTATAGTTGGCGCTGGCCCAGCTGGTCTCTTTGCTGCAATTCGGTTAATAGAATTGGGCGTGAAACCAATAATACTTGAGCGCGGCAAAGATGTAAAAGGACGAAGAAGAGATATTGCAGCTATCAATAAGCAGCACATTGTAAACCCCGAATCGAACTATTGCTTTGGCGAAGGTGGTGCTGGTACGTATTCTGACGGTAAACTCTATACAAGATCTAAAAAGCGAGGTGATATAAGGAGAGTGCTTGAAATACTTGTTGCTCATGGCGCCAATGAAGATATTTTGTTTGACGCCCACCCGCATATTGGCACCAATAGATTACCACAACTAGTAGCCGCTATGCGCGAAAGTATTTTAGAAGCCGGAGGCGAAATCCATTTTGATAAAAAGGTGACTGAGTTTGTTTTAACTAACCAAGAGCTTACTGGAGTTGTTACGCAAAACGGAGATAAGATAATTGGTCGGGCTGTTATTTTGGCAACGGGTCACTCGGCTCGTGATATTTATCAATTGCTACATCAACAAAATATTCTGATTGAAGCAAAACCCTTTGCATTGGGAGTAAGGGTTGAGCATGCTCAAAATCTGATTGATCAGATACAATATCATTGCCCGGCAGAACGTGATAAATTTCTTCCAGCCTCTTCGTATGCGTTAGTTCATCAAGCGGATGTTAATGGCAGGCAGCGCGGAGTGTATTCATTTTGCATGTGTCCGGGTGGTTTCATAGTTCCGGCTGCAACAGCTTCTGGCGAGATTGTTGTAAACGGCATGAGTCCCTCCCGCAGAGATTCAAAGTATGCGAACTCAGGAATAGTTGTTTCAGTAGAAGAATCAGATTTTAAATCATATCAAAAGTTTGGTCCCTTAGCGGGAATGTATTTTCAATCCGATGTTGAAAAACGTGCCTGCGAATTGGCAGGCGGTTCTCAAACAGCACCGGCCCAACGCTTGTTTGATTTTGTTGAAAGTAAGGTTTCAAACTCGGTGCTGGATACTTCCTATCAGCCTGGACTTCATTCCGCAGACATGCGAGAAGTATTGCCAGGGTTCATTGCCGATAGTTTGCGTCAAGGCTTTAAAAACTTCGGTAGTAAAATGAAAGGCTACTTAACGAACGAAGCGCAGATAGTTGGTGTTGAAAGTCGAACGTCATCACCAGTGCGTATCCCCAGAGATAAGGACACATTAGAACACATTCAAACCAAAAGATTATTCCCTTGTGGGGAAGGAGCGGGCTACGCTGGTGGAATTGTGTCGGCAGCAATGGATGGGGAACGCTGCGCTGAAGCAGCGGTTCGAATGTATGTAAAGAAATCGATATGACTAAGAAGACAGTAATTATAGGAGCTACCACAAATTCAGCGCGATATGCTTTTATCGCAGCAGGTATGCTTTCAGAATATAATCATGAGATTGTTCCGGTTGGTATAAAGTCAGGTTCAGTCTATGGAAAAGAGATTTTACAAATCAATAAGCGACCTGTTATTACAGATGTTGATACGGTAACTCTTTACATTGGCCCGCAGCATCAACCAGAGCATTATGACTACATTCTGAGCCTTAAACCTAAGCGCGTAATCTTTAACCCGGGAACTGAAAATGAAGAACTCGAGAAATTGGTAACAGATTCAGGAGCGGAAGCCCTTGAAGCATGCACCCTGGTTTTATTACGATCTAATCAATATTAATAGACTTGAATTACTCGTTCGGATAAGAAGCAATTGCACCAACGCAAACAATACGCCACTTCCCGTCTTTCTTTTCAAGCACTCTCACATGTGAGGTTTCGTCATGATTAATATTGTCTTTGACTTGTTGCGTATATCGCGCATAGGCGCCATTTCCGTAAATCCGGATGCTTTGCCAGGTGCGCTCAATTTTAACCGCTTCGTCTTGATGCGCCACATCAATTTGGCGGTTGGCTACGTGCGTTCTGAAATACTCCGAGAAATTCTTTTTGATAGCCTCCCAACCTTCAATAAAACTTGTACCGGTAGAATCTGAATACGACCAATATGAGTAAGCTGCCGGTAGCCAACTGTCCTCCCAATCCTTTTGGTTGAGATTGAAAAAAGAAGAAGTCTCTTTTTCAATCACCGCTTTTATGGCAGCAATTTCCTTCGCATCCTGCGCACTTACGGATGAAATCATAAATGATAACAATCCGGCTAAAAACAATTTTTTTCTGATTTTCATAAAGTAGATATTTATGTGAATAAATTGATATAATTACTGATCACTGAAAACCGAACACCGACTACTGATTACTAACGCTCTTCGCTATCGCCACAAGGCAAACAATTTTCCATTTCCCATCATTCTTTTCCAATACCCGCATTTGAATAGTCTCTTCCATGTCGATTCCGTCTTTCATCTTCTGCGTGAACCGCACGTAGGCTCCATTACCATAAATCTTAATTTCTATCCAATCATTCGTTATCTCAGTATGGGCAGGACGGGCGGTTCTAAAATATTCCGCGAACGTCTTATTCAATTCATCCCAGCCCTCGATGTGGCTCGATGTCGTAGCATCGGAATAGGTCCTATACGTGTATGGTACTTTTAGCCAGGTGTCGGCCCAGCCTTTATAATCCACGTTCATGAAGGCTGAGGTTTCCTTCGCTATCACGGCCTTTATAGCTTCTTCATCCTGAGCGGTCAAGCGTGATGAAACAACAAAGAAAAGCAGGCTAAATAGACCTGTGGACAGCAGTTTTTTCAAGGCAATCCGATTTTTAAGTGAACTTTCTTCAATTTAATAATAATCGATTGAAACTTGGTGAGTAACTAATTAATTTCTAAAAAGTGTAAAAAATCATGGACTGGAAAGTATGATATGATTAAGTTTAGAAGATAAATCAATGTTGCATGTTTATTGATGAGAAACTTATTCCGTTAAAAAAATTTACGGTACCGGCTAAAAAGAAAGTAAAACTCAGGAGTTTTGATACCGAGTACAAAGGCAAAACCCTGAATAAGTCGGATTCTGAGCTACTTTTAGAAAACGGGCGCAAGGAATTGGCCAAAGTGCAAGACGAATTATATGCCCATAATCGCTACGGAGTTTTAATAATTTTGCAGGCCATGGATGCCGCAGGAAAAGATGGTGCGGTTAAGCATATTATGTCTGGTTTTAACCCATTGGGGGTAAAGGTTTACAGTTTCAAAGCTCCAAATACCGTAGAATTAGATCATAATTATTTATGGCGGCATCAATTGGCCCTGCCGGCCCGGGGCGAAATAGCGATCCACAACCGTTCGCACTACGAAAATGTGTTGGTAACCAAGGTTCATCCAGATTGGATCATGAACGAGCGCATTCCGGGCGTAAATAGTGTAAAGGATATTGACGCGGAATTCTGGGAAGAACGCTACAAGCAGATCAGGCGATTTGAAAAAATGGTAGCTGATAATGGGACAGTGATTATGAAATTCTTTTTAAATGTTTCTAAGAACGAGCAGAAGAAACGATTTCTTGAGCGTATCGATGATCCGAGTAAAAACTGGAAATTTTCGTTAGGCGATTTAAAAGAGCGCGCTCATTGGGATAAGTACCAACGAGCGTACGAAGAAGCATTGAGTGCTACGTCAACTGATTACGCACCATGGTATATTATACCGGCAGATGATAAGTGGTTTACACGATTGGCCATAGCATCCATTATTGCGAGAAAGTTTTCTACACTAAAAATTAACTATCCCGTGGTTAGTCTGGCTCAAAAAGAAGAATTGCAAAAGGCAAAAGTTCAACTGATGAGCGAGCCGCAAGTTGGTAAGGCTGGTAAGAAGTGAACGGTATTCAGTAATTGGTATTCGGTAATCGGTGGAAACTTTTCACCGATTACCGAATACCGATCACTACTACGTACCTCTAACCACTAGTCCACTTCCACGTGTACAACCACCTCGCGACCACGCAGCTCTTTTGTAAGGGCTTGCAAGTTTTGGCGAGTTTTATCATCCCACGGGTTATTGCCAGAATTAGTAATTTGAGGGATGGTAGCTGAGAAAGCCCGTTCGGCAAGTCAGAGATTTGATTCGATGAAATATCAATATTTTCGGTCTTTGTTAACCTGAGTAAATCGATAGGGAACCGAATTAATCGGTTATTATTTATCCTCAACACCTTCAGTTTGCCCATAGAGGCTATGCCTAAAGGCAATTCGCTTAGGCGGTTATTGGACAGGTAAAGTTCCTGAAGATTGGGAAGAGAGCTCAGGCTTTCAGGTATCGCTGCCATCAAATTATTGGAGAGATAAAGCACCTCCAGATTCTGGAGGTCAGCAATCCTATCATCTATCCTCTCAATTTGATTATAGTATAGGTCAATCTCTTTCAGGTTTTGAAGAGAATAAACTCCTGCCGGAATTTCCTTCAGTTTATTCGTATAAAATGATAACTGCTCATGCTTGGTTAGTAATGCAATAGCTCGATCAACTTTTTCAATTTGGTTGAAATTGAGCGTTAGTCGTGTCAGGCTTGGAAAGCTTTTAATAGTTGCTGGTAAAGCATTGATCTTATTTTTCTGAAGTTCAAGTTTTTCCAGCAATGAATGAATCGGTATTCGATCATTCTTAAGAGTAATTTGATTGCCGCTTAGCAGAAGTTCTTTTAATTTTTTGTTCTTTGACGCTCCAGCAGGAAATGCTGCTAAATCTGTTGCTGCGAGGTCAAGTTTCTCCAAGTTCTTCAACTTCTTAAATGAAGATGGAATCAATTCAGGATTGGCTCCCTTTATAACCAATGTTTTTACCGACTCATTTTTTCCAAGCTTAAGTTTGCGAGTAGGTTTATTACTTAATACCTGAATGGTGGTAAGGTGGGAGAGGCCTTTTAGTTTTGGAATCTTTCGGATTCGCGTGTTAACCAATTGCAGTGTTTCGAGGTCTTTACCCTGCAGCACCTCTTTAGGAATCTTTTTTATAGGCAGGGAAATAGTCAGCCTTTTAACATCAGAAAGATTGGCTTTGGAATCATATACCACAAAATCAGTGCATCCTTTATAAACCTTTCGGAAACCCACAATTCCATTTTTGCGAATGTCAAAGATTACTTTCATTAGGCTATCGACAACAGCTTGATTTGCCTGCGAACCCATAATGCCCTGAAACCCTTCCTGAGCTGAAGTATACTTAACTGAATCATCTAGTGATTTGAATATGGGTTCTTCAGAGTTCCAAAATTCAGTTTTAGAAACTTGGGAATGAGAGACCGAAGTTGTAGAAATAAGAATCAATAAAACCACTAATTTTTTCACGATGCCTTTGAGGTTTAGTAACTAAAACTAAATAGTTAGTTAGGTATTATAAAGTCCGGTTAAAATGATTTTGACAAAACCAAAAAATACTTCCGTTTTAGGGGTAATAGATGCGGAAAACGCGTTCGAAAACGTTATTTTTGAAGGTTATAAAAAGTTAAAATGAACGAAGAAAAAGCAAAGAAGGAAGCCAATTATTCGGCAAGCAATATTCAGGTTTTAGAAGGCTTAGAGGCGGTGCGCAAGCGACCCGCCATGTATATAGGCGATATAGGGGTAAAAGGCCTCCATCACTTGGTTTGGGAGGTGGTCGATAACTCGATTGACGAGGCCCTTGCAGGCCATTGCGATACCATTGATGTAACTATCAATGTTGATAATTCAGTAACGGTTGAAGATAATGGCAGAGGCATCCCTACCGATATGCATGAAAAGGAAAAACGGTCGGCACTAGAGGTCGTTATGACTGTGCTTCATGCAGGTGGAAAATTTGATAAAGGATCATACAAAGTATCAGGCGGGTTGCATGGTGTTGGGGTTTCATGCGTGAATGCTTTGTCATCAGTTTTAAAAGCTACTGTATATCGTGAGGGAAAGATCTTTGAACAGGAATATCATCGTGGTGTTCCTCAATATCCAGTTCGGGTCGTTGGTGAATCCGACCGAAGTGGTACAACGGTTAACTTCAAACCGGATGGTGAAATATTCACGTTAACAACAGAATACAACTTTGAAACTGTGGCAACCCGTATGCGCGAGCTGTCATTTCTAAACCCAGGCATAAAACTTAATCTTAAGGATTTACGAGATTTGGATGAAAGCGGACAGCCTAAAACAATTTCATTCTTATCTGTAGGTGGATTGCGCGAATTCGTTGATTATCTGGATTCTACACGTGAGAAATTAATCCCAACTCCAATCTACATCGAGAATGATAAAAGCGAGATTCCTGTGCAAGTGGCGCTGAATTACAATACCTCTTATAGTGAAAATCTGGTGTCGTATGTCAATAACATCAACACGCATGAAGGCGGCACTCACGTGGCGGGTTTTAGGCGTGCCATTACCAGAACGCTTAAAAGTTATGCCGATAAATCGGGGCTTCTAGAAAAAGCAAAAGTTGAAATAAGCGGGGATGATTTTCGGGAGGGTTTAACAGCAGTTATCTCAGTTAAAGTTGCCGAGCCTCAGTTTGAGGGTCAAACCAAAACCAAACTTGGTAACTCGGAAGCTATGGGTGCGGTTGATACCGCTGTTGGTGAGGTATTACAGCATTATCTTGAAGAACATCCAAAAGAAGCTAAACTGATTATCAGTAAGGTAATATTAGCTGCACAGGCGCGTATTGCCGCCCGTAAGGCTCGCGAAATGGTGCAGCGCAAAAGTGTACTCTCAGGAACCGGTCTTCCGGGCAAGCTAGCAGATTGTGCCAGCTCAGACCCCGGCATTTGCGAACTCTATCTGGTTGAGGGTGACTCTGCGGGTGGATCGGCTAAACAAGGTCGCGACAGACACTTTCAAGCTATTTTACCCTTACGGGGAAAAATCCTGAATGTGGAAAAAGCTCAGGAACATAAGATTTATGAGAACGAAGAAATCAAGAATATGATTACCGCCTTGGGTGTAAGTTTTGGAACCGCTGAGGACAATAAAGCGCTAAATCTTACCAAGTTAAGATATCATAAAGTTATTATTATGACTGATGCGGACGTTGACGGAAGTCACATCCGTACACTAATTTTAACTTTCTTCTTTCGCTACATGCGCGACTTAATAGAACAAGGATACGTGTACATCGCCTTACCACCGTTGTACCTCTTGAAAAAGGGACGTGAGGAACGCTATTGCTGGACAGAGGATGAACGGGAAGCTATTGTGAAAGAATTGAGCAAGGGGGGAAATGAGGATAGTGTCGGTGTGCAACGTTACAAAGGTTTGGGTGAAATGAACCCTGAACAGCTTTGGTCAACGACAATGGACCCTGCAAGAAGAACCCTTAAGTTGGTCAACATTGAGTCGGCTGCTGAAGCGGATCATTTGTTCTCCATGTTAATGGGCGATGAAGTTGCTCCGCGCAGAGAGTTTATTGAAAAGAACGCCAAGTATGCCCGGATTGATATCTAAATGGAAGAGTATGATTGAGGGTGGATCAAAGGCTGGCAATCAGGTAATTAAGCACGTTCAGGAAAGTAATTACATAAGCCGCGACTTAAGTTGGCTTGCGTTTAATTACCGGGTACTTGACCAGGCCAAACACATTGACCGCAGTATTTTTGAACGTCTTAAGTTTTTATCCATTACTTCATCAAATCTTGATGAGTTTTGTACCATTCGGTTAGGAAGTCTATACAACTATCTTGATTACGGGAAGGAACGTTATGATTATAGCGGCCTTCGTGAGACCCCTTTCAGACAGCTATTACTAACTGAAATTCAGTCGTTTGTAAGCGATCAAAACGAGTATTTCATTAAGAGACTTAAACCACTTTTTGAAAAGAATGGTTTCGATATTGTTAATTGTGAATCCCTTACCATAGAGCAAAGTACACAGGTTGATCAATATTTTCAGCGGACTATTTATCCCATGCTCACGCCCATGTTGTTCGATAATTATCACACGTTCCCCGTGTTGAAATACAATCGACTTCTGTTTGGGGTGGTGACCAAAGTACCTCACGATACAAACAATCAGGAACGTTTTTCTTTTATTCAGGTACCCAGTAATCTTCCAAGATTTTATGAAATAGAAAATCCGGACGAGTCGATTTCGTTCGTTCCGATTGAAGATATCATTCGGAGAAATATGCAGCACCTTTTCAGGAATGTTAGCATTGCAGCCATTAACCTTTTCCGAATTAATCGAAACGGAGATTTTACGCTTGAAGAAAGCGAAGATATAGAGGCTAACTTTTTAGAAGAACTCAAAAAGAAACTTCAAACCAGAAAAAAAGGTAGAGTTGTAAAGATTGACATTGAAGAAAACCCAGATCCATCGTTGGTTCGATTGTTAAAGATTCAATGGGACCTTGATGAATTGAATATCTTAAAAATCCCCAAAGCGGGGTTGATTGATTTCACGGGCTTACTTCAGATTATTAATCACCGTGAGTTTAAGAACAAGCGACTTAACCTTAGACCACCTGTTAAACCGGTGTCGTTTCCCGAACAAGGAGAAAGTGATTTATTTGAAATTCTGAAGGAACGAGATGTATTGTTGCATCACCCTTATAATTCAATGGAACCTGTTTTGGAGTTGTTGGAGAAGGCAGCCGATGATCCCTTGGTTCTATCCATTAAAATTACAATCTATAGGTTGGCAAGTGATTCTCGTGTGAGTACCGCCCTGCTAAGAGCTGCTGAGAATGGGAAGCACGTTTCAGTTCTTTTTGAAGTAAAGGCCCGATTTGATGAGGAAAATAATCTTAGGGAAGGACAGCGGCTTCAGCGCGCTGGATGCTTCGTGATTTATGGCGTAAACAATCTAAAAACTCATACAAAACTTTTACTGATCGTTAGGAATGAAGGTGAAAAAGTGTATCGCTATGTTCACTTGTCGAGCGGTAATTACAACGAAGTTACGTCCCGGTTTTATACTGACATTGGCATTCTAAGCACCAATGAAGCGTATGCGAACGATGTTTCTGAGTTTTTCAATGTTATCACTGGGCATTCACAGCCTGCTGCGTATCGCAATCTAATAACCTCCCCCCGCGATATGCGTATCCAACTTTGCAACCTCGTAAAGCGGGAGGCTGAAAATGCGAAAGCCGGCATTCCTTCAGGGATTGTTATAAAACTTAATTCTCTGCAGGATAAAGAGTTTATTGATGCATTGTATGAAGCCTCGCAGGCTGGTGTTACGGTAAAACTAATTATCCGCGGTATGTGTAGCTTAAGACCTAGAAGACCAGGTCTCAGCGAAAATATTGAAGTGATCTCTATTGTTGGTGAATTTCTTGAACACTCCCGGATTTATTGTTTCCATAATGGCGGTGAACCAAAAGTATATGTAGGTAGTGCAGACGCTATGGTGCGCAGCTTTGATAGAAGAGTGGAGTCACTATTCTTGATTGAGCAGGAGATGCTCCGCAAGCAGGCAATGAACATTCTTCGGTATAATCTTAAGGATAATGTGAACTCCTACACCATGAAAGAAGATGGCACCTATGTGATCAAAGAACAAAATGGTGAGCCGCTATTCAATGTGCATAAGGAGTTCTACGAAGTAACGCGTGAGATTATTAAGGATGTTGTTCTGTTTTAGGAATACGTAGCTGGGTGAAAGATTTTAAGGCTTCTTCTTCTCCACATACGTCCCTTTGCTGCCCTTGGATTGATCTTCTGTATTGATAAAGTTTATTTTCGCCTGGCTGCTGTTTCGTTCAAATAAGTGCAGCATCATCCCATCTTTTAAACCCACTTCGGGCACAAAAATATATTTTGCTTTCGCCCATTCCATAACCCGCATGTAAATAGTGCTGGCGGGCAGAATTACGTCAGCTCGGTCGGGGTTCATCTGCAGTTTGTAGATTCGTTCTTCTATGCTATGGGCCTGAATCATTTGCTGCACTTCCCCCATTTTTTTCAAAGACATAAGGCGGTGTGGCTTTAGTCGCGCTAAATCAAAGATCTTACTAATGTTACCACCCGTTCCTACAGCAGTTACTTTCCCCATCTCAGGCCTTACATGTTCCTTCACCCAGCGTTCCATATCTTTCCATACTATTGGCAAATCATGCTTCTCCAACATGCGCACAGAGCCAATTTTAAACGATTGCGTTTTTATTTTCTCACCCGCCAGATAAACGTTTAATTCTGTGCTTCCACCACCCACATCAATGTGTAAGTAGGTCTGCGTTCCCAAGTATGAGCGGATGGCGATATTGATCAATTCAGCCTCACGTTGGCCTTCAATAATTTCAATATTGAGCCCGAATTCCTGCTTCACTTCCTCTGCTAAAGCTACACCGTTTTCCGATTCACGCATAGCCGAAGTTGCGCACAGCATGTAGTCGTCTACTTCATAGAGTTCAAGTAGTAACTTAAACGCATGCATCAGCTTCTTAAACTTGACAACACTTTTCTCACTGATTCGATTGGTAGAGAATACATCATGTCCGAGTCTTAAAGGAAAGCGAACGTATTCCATTTTCTTAAACAAGATTTGATCGGCACTTTCCAAAACTGAAGAGACCTGGAAGCGTATGGCATTAGATCCGATATCGATTGCTGCTAGTTTCAATGCATTCAATTTAATGATTCGGGTGCAAAATTAGCCAACCATATTTTATTATTATTACCTAAATGTGTTTCTTTGCATTGCTTATCCAGAAAGACTGAGGGAACGGGCCCGATGAAGTCTTAGCAACCTTGCCAATAACTTGGTGCTAATTCCCCTCCTAAACGATTGCAATCGGATTAGGAAAAGATAGGCGGCCATTCGACAGGCTCTTTCTGGATAAATACTAAACTGGAAAGAAGTGCAGATAAAAGACATTTTAAAAGAGCGAATATTAGTGCTCGATGGTGCTATGGGCACTATGATTCAACGGCATATACTTACCGATGCTGATTTCAAAGGAGAGCACTTTAAAAATCATCCCTATCCACTTAAAGGGAATAACGATTTACTCTCTATAACACGGCCTGATATCATTAAAGATATCCATCGTCAATACCTAGCCGCTGGGGCAGATATTTTAGAAACCAATACGTTTAGCAGCACCACCATTGCACAGGCCGATTATCATTTGGAAAGCATTGCGTATGAATTAAATTATCAATCCGCAAAAATTGCTAAAGAAGTCGCTGTAGAGTTTACAAAGAAAGACCCTTCAAAACCCCGGTTTGTGGCCGGAGCAATGGGACCCACAAATCGAACCTTGTCGTTGTCGCCCGATGTCAATAACCCTGGTTATCGGGCTATAACATTTGACGAACTAAAAACCGCCTACAAGGAACAGGCAAAAGCGCTGATTGATGGTGGCGTTGATTTGCTCTTAGTTGAAACAATCTTTGATACGCTGAACGCGAAAGCGTGTTTGTTTGCCATTCAGGAGTTGTATGAAGAGATTGGAAAAGAATTGCCAATCATGGTTTCGGGTACAATTACCGATGCAAGTGGAAGAACATTATCAGGTCAAACAACCGATGCCTTTTTAATTTCGGTGTCGCATGTGCCATTGCTTAGTGTAGGCTTGAATTGTGCATTAGGCGCAAAGCAACTCCGGCCATACCTGCAAATCTTGAATGAGCAAGCTCCATTTTTTGTGAGTGCTTACCCCAATGCGGGGCTACCGAATGAGTTCGGCCATTATGATCAAACGCCCGATGAAATGGCTGAGCAAATGGAAGAATTTTTAAAAGAAGGCTTGGTGAATATTGTAGGTGGCTGTTGTGGCACAACTCCGGAGCATATTAAAAAAATTGTTGAAGCAGCGAGTAAGTTTAAACCTCGGGAGGTGGTCGCTCATGTCTGAGTTCTTAAAGTTAAGTGGACTAGAAGCAGTAGTCCTTTCGGCCAATTCCAACTTTGTAAACATCGGTGAGCGCACTAACGTAACTGGCTCGGCAAAGTTTTTGAAACTAATTAAAGAAGACAAATTTGATGAAGCCTTAAGTGTTGCTCTTGATCAAGTGCGTGGCGGAGCGCAGGTGATTGATGTGAATATGGACGAAGGCATGCTCGATTCCAAAGCTGCCATGGTAAGATTTCTAAACCTGATGGCTGTTGAACCGGAAATTGCTAGAATTCCGGTCATGATCGACTCCAGTAAATGGGAGGTCATTGAAGCTGGGTTAAAGTGTATTCAGGGAAAGGGTATTGTTAACTCCATCAGCATGAAAGGTGGGGTTGAAGAATTTAAACGACAAGCTAAACTTGTTAAGCGCTATGGAGCGGCTACCGTTGTTATGGCATTTGATGAAGACGGTCAGGCCGACTCATACCAACGCAGAATAGATATTTGTAAACGCGCGTACGATATTTTAGTAAATGAAGTTGGCTTCCCACCGGAGGATATCATTTTTGATCCCAATATTTTTCCAGTCGCTACCGGGATTGATGAACATAGAAATTATGCAATTGATTTTTTCAAGGCGACAAAGTGGATCCGCACTAACTTGCCACACGCCCACGTAAGTGGTGGTGTTAGCAATGTCTCGTTTAGTTTTAGAGGAAATCAAAAGGTGCGTGAAGCCATGCACTCAGCATTTTTATATCATGCTATCAAAGAAGGTATGGATATGGGTATCGTTAATCCAACCATGTTGGAAGTATACGATGAGATTCCAAAAGATTTGCTTGAACGAGTTGAAGATGTTCTCCTTAACAGGCGTGAGGATTCAACAGAACGTTTACTTGAATTCGCAGAAACAGTCAAAGGATCAGCAAAGAAAAAGGAAGTGGATGATGAGTGGCGCAAAGGAACCGTAGAGCAACGCATTACCCACTCATTGGTAAAGGGTATTATTGATTTTATAGATGCTGACACCGAAGAGGCACGAGTAAAATATGAGCGACCTCTTCATGTTATTGAAGGCCCCTTAATGGCCGGTATGAATGTGGTGGGCGATTTGTTTGGTGCGGGTAAAATGTTTTTACCTCAGGTGGTTAAGAGCGCACGGGTAATGAAAAAATCAGTAGCGTACCTCACTCCATTTTTAGAAGAAGAAAAAAGACTAAGTGGTGGAGTAGAAAAAGTAGCTGCTAAAATATTGCTAGCAACTGTAAAGGGCGATGTGCATGATATAGGAAAAAATATTGTAGGTGTTGTGTTAGCGTGCAACAATTACAACGTAATTGATTTAGGTGTAATGGTTCCGGCCGAAAAAATTCTGGAGGCCGCCAAGCGCGAGAATGTTGATGTGATCGGATTGAGTGGATTGATAACACCTTCACTGGATGAGATGGTTCATTTCGCGAAAGAGATGGAGCATGAAAAATTAACCCTTCCACTTTTGATTGGAGGAGCAACAACATCACGCATTCATACTGCAGTTAAAATAGATACTGTTTACTCAGGTCCTGTAGTTCATGTGCTCGATGCCTCACGGTCAGTGCCGGTTGTTAGCGAACTACTTAATCCAAATACACGTGAAAGTTTTCAGGCAAAATTCAAGGCAGAGTATAGTGCCATGCGAAAGGAGCATGAGAGTAGGCAAGAGTTAAAAAATTATATTCCTTTAACCGTAGCTCGAGAAAATAAGACCAAGATTGATTGGTTGGCTGTTAAGTTTAAGAAACCATCGTTCACAGGAAGAAAGGAATTTGTTAAATATCCGTTGAAGGAGATTCGCAAGTATATTGATTGGACCCCGTTCTTTCAAACCTGGATGCTTGCTGGCCGTTACCCTGGAATTTTACATGACTCTGTTGTTGGTGAAGAAGCAAAAAAGCTTTTTGTTGATGCCAACAAAATGCTGGATGAAATTGTTAAAAATGAAAGTCTTCAAGCCAACGGGGTTGTCGCTTTTTACGAAGCAATGAATAAAGGTGATGATGTTGACCTGGTTAATGAGAAAGGAAAGTTCGCGACCTTTCATTTTCTACGCCAGCAAAATAAAAAAGCACAAAACCTACCCAATTTTTGCTTAGCAGATTTTGTATCATCAGAAAAAGGTAAAGACTACTTTGGCATGTTTGCAGTAACAGGTGGTATTGGGTTAGAAAAGTTGGTGGCCAAGTATAAAGCCGATCAGGATGATTATTCTGAGATAATGGCCAAGGCTTTAGCCGATAGATTGGCAGAAGCTTTTGCAGAATGCTTGCATGAAAAAGTTCGTAAAGAACTTTGGGGTTATGAAAGCGAAGAAGGTTTAACAACCGAACAACTAATAAAGGAGGAATACAATGGAATTCGCCCGGCACCGGGTTATCCGGCTTGTCCTGATCACACTGAGAAAAAACTTTTATTTGAATTACTCGAAGCTGAGAAAATTGGAATCACGTTAACGGAATCTTATGCCATGTATCCCGGAGCAGCGGTTAGCGGTTTCTATTTTTCAAATCCTCAATCAAAATACTTTGGGTTAGGGAAAATAGAGAAAGACCAAGTTGTAGATTATGCAAAACGGAAGCGGATGAGTGTGGAAGAAATTGAAAAGTGGCTATCACCTAACTTGTCATATTAATGGATGCTAACGGGTTAAAGTGTTAATGTGTTTATGGCTTGGTAATTTTCTTTTTAATTCAGCGCATTTGATATGAGTAAAGTAGAAAGGTTCAAAGATTTAAAATGTTGGCAAGCTGCTCGTCAGTTGGTCAAACTAATTTATGGGCATCTCTAAAAACTCCTCGTACCCTTCTCTTCTGGAGAAGGGGAGGGGTTGAGGTAATGAAAGCAAGGGTTTTTAGAGATGCCCTTATACAATGTGTGAAGAGGAAAGATTGGCAAAGGATTTTGAAACAAGAGGACAAATTAAACGAGCATCCCTAAGTTCAATGAATAATATTGCTGAAGGATTTAGCCGGAGGAGTGACAAAGAGTTCGTAAGGTTTCTTGAAATATCTCAAAGTTCAGCTATGGAAGTAAGGAGTATTACTTAGGTTCTGGAAGACTTGAATTACATACCCTTGGATCAGATAGAAGTATTGCGAAGCAAAAGTGAGGAGACTAAAAGTTTGGCATTGGGACTGATCCGATATTTAAAATCAAAAGATAGTCCGAAAAAATAAATACATTAAAAAGCAAACACATCAACACGTAACAAATGAAAGTAACGGAACACCTTAAGAACGCTAACGGCAATACATTATTCACATTAGAAATCCTTCCACCGCTAAAAGGTGAAAATATTAAGACTCTTTTTAACAACATGGATCCGTTAATGGAGTTTAAACCTCCGTTTATCGATGTTACGTATCACCGCGAGGAATATGTATTTAAGAAGAAGGCGGGGGGATTGCTTGAAAAAATTACAACCCGAAAGCGTCCCGGAACGGTAGGGATTTGTGCGGCCATACAAAATCATTATAAGATTGATACGGTGCCACACATCATTTGTGGTGGCTTCACACGTGAGGAGACTGAAAATGCATTGATTGATCTTAATTTTTTAGGTGTTGACAATGTATTGGTGCTGCAGGGCGATGCCATTAAAACCGAATCCAAATTTATTCCAGAACCCGATGGATTTTGGTACGCTTCAGAATTACTTGAACATGTGGTGAACATGAATCGTGGTATATACCTTGATGAAGAACTACATGACCCATCGCCCACTAACTTCTGTATAGGCGTATCGGGCTATCCGGAGAAGCACTTTAACTCGCCCAATCTTAAAACAGACATGAAATATCTGAAAAGCAAAGTGGAGAAAGGGGCGGAGTATATTGTTACGCAGATGTTTTTCGACAATAAGAAATATTTCGAGTTCGTTGAAAAATGCAGAGAGTCTGGAATTATGGTGCCAATCATTCCGGGTATAAAACCCTTGACAACCAAAGGTCAACTCACCGTATTGCCGCAAATATTTCATATAGATTTGCCTGAGGAGCTAACTGAAGAAGCGGAGAAGTGCAAGGATAACCCATCGGTAAAGCAAGTAGGCATTGAGTGGACGATTCAGCAATGCAAAGAATTAATTAAGCATGGTGCCCCTACGATTCATTTCTATTCTATGGGAAAATCAGATCCCATTTATCGGATTGCGAAGGAGTTGTTTTAAAAAAGTTCGTTTGGGTTTTGTTGAAGGAATTCCTCCCAGGGGATTCCCGTATTTCCAATCAATAAAATTTTGTCGGGATTGCATGCTTTTTTAAAGGCATCCATTCTCACAGCTCTTTGCTTTGCTCCGCTTTTTATTTCCAAACCAATTACGGATCCTCGTTTCTCAATAACGAAATCAATTTCATCATTTCTGTGACGCCAATAAAATACCTGAAAGCCATCCGTGAGTGAATGATTAATTAAGTGTGCACCTATTGCTGATTCAACCATTCGGCCCCACAAGGCTGGGTTAGAGGCGATCTGAGTCAGGGTTTCATTTCTTTGCGAACTAATCAATGCGGTATTGTGAACTTGAAATTTGGGGCTGGACGAACGTTGTCGAATTTGGTCGGCCGCATACTTCTCGATACCAGCCAGAAGCCCGGCTGTATGTAATAAGCTTAAATAATGTGCGAGCGTGGTGGTGTTACCTGCGTCTTGAAGCTGTCCTTGTATTTTCGTGTATGATAAGATTTGTCCGGAATACAAACACCCGAGCTCAAACAGTCTTCGCAAAAGCGCAGGTTTGTCAACCCGCGTAAGCATTAATATGTCTCTTGAAATGCTGGTTTCAATTAGTGAATCGCCTATATACTTTTTCCAACGTTCTTCATCTGCTATCAAATCTGCCGAGCCTGGGTAGCCACCAAACCAAACATACTGCTCTTTACTCCACTGAAAGGCTTTTTTCATTTCAAGAAATGACCAGTGGCCCATATAAGTTGTTTCGAACCGGCCGGCAAGTGATTCCGTTAGCCCTTGTTGTAATAACAATCTGGGCGAACCTAACAAGATCACTTTTATTGGAATGTTTTGTTGCGAATCGGTGTCCCAGAGCTGCTTCACAATCTCGCTCCAGTTTTCGATCTTTTGAATTTCATCAATTACCAGCAAAAACTCACGGGCACCAGATTGTTTATATTTTTCACGGGCAACATTCCAGTGTTGCTCAATCCAGCTACTGTTTGAATTAGGAACTGCATCGGCCGAAATAGAATGCGATGGTATAGTTGAATGTCTTATTATTTCATTAACAAGCGTGGTTTTACCCACTTGACGAGGCCCAAAAACCACTTGAATGAACTTTCGAGGCTCATTTACTCTATCTGTAAGTTTCTTATGCTGAGCGCGTTGGAACATAGTTAACAATTTACTCAATGTACTGAGTAAAAATACTCATTTAAACAGAATTTTTGATTTTATCCCAGAGTTGTCATTAGGAATTAAAACTCAAGGAAGTATTCAGTGAATTGGAATTCATCCAAAGTCCGGTAAACCATTCCCTTCGCTTCATTGCCCGAAGTGCTAACCAAAGAAGCGGAAAAGTGCAAAGACAATGTAACGGCAAAGCCAATGGGTATTGAGCGGACGATCAAGCAGTGCAAAGAATTAATTAAGCATGGTGCGCCTACGATTCATTTCTACTCAATGGGAAAATCAGATCCCATTTATCGAATTGCGAAGGAGTTGTTCTAAAAAAAAGACCCGATTTAATTCGGGTCTTTTTCGTAGGCAAAATTTTATTTGTTAAGGTGTGGGTAGGGCGTTTCCTACAAAATCATTTGGATTACTTAGCGGAATTTTAGCGCCCCATTTACTATTGATTGCTAAAATAAATTGGTTTGCGATATAAGCAGAACCACGTGGGTTAGGATGCACACCGTCCAATGAAAACGCTCCAAAAGGCGGTGATATGGATGCGGTAAACGATGAGCCGCCAATAGAAACGGTTCCTGCTCTTACGTTTTTCAAGACTGTATTCATATCCACAAGTACTAAGCGCGAAGCCTGAGCGGCCACAGCAGATGCGATAGTTGCATTAAATCCATCAATGGAAGTCTGAATTTCAGTTTGCTCTGCAGGATTGAGATAAAATCTATCGTGAGCCCCTTCATTAATAGGGTTTGCCGGGCTTATTCCCATTCCACCGGGAAGACCTGCAGGATCAGAACCCGCTGTAAGACAAATCAAAAGATTATCTGAAGCATTTGCGTTGCGGATTTTAGGTATTACGAAAGGACCACCCGGAGTTGGAACTGACGCATCGGATAATGATGTGTCTAAAATTATGAAAGCATACCTAGTAAAATTCTTGCTAAGCGTTGGTCTTCTTAATGCGGTCTTTTGAGCATCTGTCAACCCTGGGTTTGCATCTACTCCTGCATTCCAACCATTTATTGCTGCATTTAATTGATCAATACCTGCTGTTAAAGCAGGTCGTGACGCTGACGGAACTACGAAAGCTAAAGGGTTAATGGTACTAAAAAACGGAATGCTGGTGACATTTGGAATATTAGCAACGGCACCCTCAGCATTTGCATTGGCATTTAACATAGTTGTTAACGCTGCATTAAACGCGGCTTGAAACGTACCTTGTGCTGTAAGAATTGCAGGGTTTGATGCTCCACCGGTAGCATAACCAAGTACATCGTTGTTTCCAAGCCAAAATGTAAAGAATGTACCACCGTTGCTCATGGAGGCCGCTGCATCTCCAATCAACGTGGATGTGCCCGGTTCAGAAGCGATGCGTGCATAAAATGGATTGAATAAAGCATTTAACGGTCCACCTAACAAAGGTGTTTGTGCAGTTTGAATGGTAACACCCGGCACACCCCAATTATTTAGCGCTGTCTTGCTTCCGGCATAAGGTGCTAATGAGGCAGGGCCATCACCTGTCGTTGGGACAGGTCCGGGGGAAGCTGGATTTTTCAAAATCAGCCTACCAAGTGTACAACCTCCGCCAGGATTAAAGCAACCGTTGTTTGCATTAATAGTAGGCTGCGAAAAATCGCCCCCGCCTAGTAATTTAGCTTGCCGCGCTATAATAGAAGGGAAGGAATTATTTTGGCTATTTGTATAAAGAGCACCATCCATAAAACCTGCCGTGAGGGAATTTCCTACAGAAACGAGTTTTGTAAAATCCGTTTGCCCCAGCGAAGGTTCTTCTTTAACTGGAAAATCATAGGTACAAGCACTTACCGCAAATGCGCTAATAAGTGTTACGATATATTTATTTTTCATATTCATGAGTCGTTATAATTATTTCATGAGTTCATCAAATGTGATAGAGAAGTAATAGATGCCGCCTAATGTAGGGCCGCCATAGTTAAGCACATAACGCTCGTTTCCAATGTTTGAACCTCCAAGTTTGAAAACAGACTTCATACTTTTAACACGATAGCTGATTTGCGCATCAACAGTGCCAATGGCCGGCACTTTTCCTTGGGCAAAAGAAGATTCCCAAAGGAATTCGTTCTGCCAGCGATACGAAACATTGAAGCCCAACTTCTCAGTAACTTTTCTATTTCCAAAACTGAAGTTGTACTTGTGCTCGGGTGTGTTAAACTCCGCGAGAAATCCATCTGCCGCCAATTTATCGGCATCTGTCAATTTATTCCAATTGTAGTTTCCACCCAATTTATATCCTCTTGGCAAACTATAGTCTAAACCAATAGCAAAACCCTGCGCAGAAAGCTTGCGGTCAACGTTGGTCGGAATAGAAAATGTGTTCTCACGGCCAACAGTAGTAATTGGTGTCAATAAAGTTTGGGCGTTTCTAATATTCTGTTCAGTTCGTGGATCAAAATTGTACGTAGGATTGAGCGGCATGTTAGCTATGTCAATGATCCCCGAGGCTTTGCGGATAAACTGATTGGCAATAAAGTCATTGTAGGTGTTGCTATAATAGACTACATCAACCAACAGTTTTTCGCCAACAAGTGCTTTATACCCTATTTCAATAGACTGAACTTGTTCAGGTTTAACTGGGCTCACGTTCGCTATTGGTCTCAACAAGGCGAGATTATTTGGGTCTCCAATGGCTGTTGGGTTAGCTGAGTTAGCTGCAACTGCGGCTGTATATGCAGTAACCGAACGAAGGTCGTAAGCATATTGAAACACATTTCTGGCTTCTGCGTATTGCGGCAGACCACCAATAAGTCTGGCGCTAATAGCATTTAAGTCGATGTGCTGATTTTGCGTTGTTGGCATTCTAAAACCAGTTTGATACGAAACTCTGAAATTCTGCTGAGGAGTTACAGAATAAACACCAGAAATTCTTGGATTAATTTGGGCGTCAAAATTTTCGTTTTTATCCCACCGGATTGAACCGGTCAATTTCAACTTATCGCTGAATATTTTTTTCGATGCTTGCGCATAAGCACCGATCTCCTGAATCGTAATATCATTGCCGGTAGTGTCCGCGAATATTGTACCGTTCGAGTTGAGGTCATACAGGCGATAGCTTCCACCCACTAAAAGATCCATAAATTTTATCTGGTTCTTAAAGTTGTATTGGCCGTCAATATGATAGAGTTTTGTTTGGTCGTTAAAAAGCGACCCTGCAGGAATCGTTTTGCTGCGAGCATTAGTTTTCGCAGTCTCGAAACCAGGTGTACCCGGTAAAAGTCTTCCAACGTCAGCCACGCCACGTGCAGCGCGGTGAGCACCTTCTTGCTGCGCGGTTGTTGGCACAACAGCAGGATTATATTGCCCTGCGCCAGCTAAGCCGGCTAAATACGTTAAGTAACCCACCGAGTAGTCTGTAAACCATGCGGTGTTAGATTTCCAAGAATCATTAATTAGCACTCCTGTTAAATCAGCAATGTAAGAATCTCCGGAATCTTCAATTGTAGTATAGGCCTTTAAAAGAAAGTTATCACCTTTCAATTGTAGTTTATGTTGTTGAATGTTAAAGTCTTTTAATGAGTAGCGTTGGGCTCCGGTATAAACAGAAGTACCTGCACCATAGTTAAGCAGATAGCTTAACTCAACTTTGTCATTAATTCTATAATTTAAACCCACATTAGCCTTTAGGTTTTTCGCATTATAGTCTACTAAATGTTGCTCTTCGTAGGGAGTACGAGATACAACTTGGTCGGGTAACCATTGAGTGAAGGGGTTTAAAGGTGTATTTGCCAATGCAGGCGTTAATGAAATCTTTACCAAACCAAGGCTATTAGCTACTTCATCACCAAATGCATGTACTCGATCGGCACCAGGGTTAAAGCTCAAATCTCCTTGACGCTCGGGGTTTTTATCACGCAGGTTAGTTCCATACCAATCCGTTGCCTGGCTGTAAGAAACTGCCAGTTTAAAGGCAAATCTGTTATTAAAGGCTTTTGCATAGCGAAGTGCGCCTTCCCACATAGGCTGAGCCGATCCCGGCCCGATCGGGCCTGAAGCACCGCTATTATCTAAGGTTGAGGTGCCACCAATGTGGTTCATGCTATACTTAGCAAAAGCACTTAATCCTTGGTATTCAAACGGACTTTTACTGTTCACAAGTAAAATACCGTTAAATGCATTCGGGCCATAAAGCGCAGACGATGCACCGGGAATAAACTCAACACTTTCAACATCTAATTCCGATGGGCCATTGAGGTTTCCGATCGGAAAATTAAGTGCGGGTGCCTGAGTATCCATTCCATCTGTTAACTGAACGAATCGAGTATTGCCCGTGGAGTTAAAACCTCGCGCATTTATAATTTGAAAGTTTATACTGCTTGAGGTCATGTCAAGTCCTTTCATATTAATAAGACCCTTATAATAATTGTCGGATGCGGTATTTTGAATAGCAAGCAAATCCATTTTTTCAATGGTAACCGGAGACTGTAAAATGCTTTCTTCTACCCGCGAAGCAGACACAACAACCTCTTGCCCCAGCAAGGTTTGTTCCTCTAGGCTTACATCTAATTTTGTCTGGGCATTGGTGACTTCAATTTCTTGAGTTGCAAAACCAATAAACGAAAATACTAATGTGAAGGGTGGAGCTTGATTTACCGTGAGATTATACTCGCCACTTGTATTTGTAATGGTACCGATCACTCGGCCTTTCACTATGATATTGACACCAGCCAATCCATCACCATTTGCACCGTCTTTTACCACGCCCGAAATGGTTGTTTGCGCCATGAGTGTTGCTGCACCACACAGCCAAAAAAGAGCGAGGAGCAACGCTTTCCTGTAGAGTTTCTTCATAAAAATTATGGGTTTAATTCTTAAATCTACAAGAAAAACACAAATTACAAACGTTTGTGCTATACCTTTTTATTTTCCTTAAGACAATTCTAATTTCTTGGAAAATTTATTTCTTTTCTTGTTTCACAATCGCCACAAGGCGATCGCACAAAGAATTGATTTCACCCGCCATTTGTTCGTCCCCAGTGGCACTGAGCACACTTTGAGCAATTCCGCCTACGCATTCAATATAGAATCGCTTCATCTCATCTACAGGCATGTCCTTGGTCCACAGGTCAATACGCATGGTATTTTTCTGCCTATCGTCCCATAAAGAAACTGAGATTGACTTGGTTTCGGAGGGGGTATCTGCTGGCTTATCGGTTGCATCCCAAAAAATTCTTTCTGGGACGTTGTTGGAATCAAGTTCAATTGAAAAGTTAATGGTTGATTTTTTCACTTTTTTGTTTTAAGACTTTATTTCATGCAAAGACGCAATGAACGTTAAGATGGGAATATGAATAAATAGTTACAAATCATTATAGGTCAATTTGGTTACCCTTACTTTCATGCCCGCATAAGAATATTTAACATCGGGCTTTCGCATAAGTTCTCGCACCCGCCATGCCTGCTCCAAACGCTGTTGAGGGGTTAGTTTCAAGAAAGCTTCGTCCTTTGCTTTTTGTTCTTCGTCAAATGTAGTTTTGATAACTTTAATCATATAGTCTGATTATCGACAAAATTACAAAACCATTTCTGGAATTGTTCCTTCAACAATAAGTTTTCCTTCGGTAGCATTTTTAATTTGCTCTACAGAAACACCAGGTGCGCGTTCGAGAAGTTTAAAGCCACCAGCAGGCAGAATATCTAGCACAGCCATGTCGCTTACAATTTTTGTTACACATTTTATACCGGTTATGGGCAGTGTACACTTTTTTAAAAGCTTGGAGGCGCCTTCCCGACTGCAATGTTGCATGGCTACAATAATGTGTTTGGCAGAGGCAACTAAATCCATGGCGCCACCCATTCCTTTTACCATTTTTCCAGGTACTTTCCAGTTAGCGATGTCGCCTTGTTCCGAAACCTCCATAGCACCAAGTATTGTAAGATCAACATGTCCACCGCGAATCATGGCAAAACTTTCAGCGGAATTGAACAGGGCTGACCCAGGCATCATGGTAATAGTTTGCTTGCCGGCATTTATTAAATCTGCATCCACATCTTCTTCTTTCGGAAAAGGGCCAATGCCTAACAAACCATTTTCAGATTGAAGAACTACGTTCAAATTGGCTGGAATAAAATTGGCAACTAAGGTGGGTATGCCAATGCCCAGATTGATGTACATTCCGTCTCTTACTTCTTTTGCAATTCGTTTTGCAATTCCAATCTTGTCGAGCATATAGTTGATTTGAAAATTTGAGAATGAGTATGAAAATTACTTTTTAGATGTTGCTATAATTTTTGACATGATTTTTTTGAATCGTTTCAAGATCAGTTAGCAGCAAACTTGAATCTGGATAAGATTTTGCCTTTTGACATAATAGTAACCAATATTTAGTTTCGTTTATTTCCTTTGCGGAAATTTTAAATTTATGGATGAAGTCAGCCTTGCTCTCGGCATCCTGTGCTTCCCAAACATTTGCGCCAATTGAAGTTCCAGAACGAAAAAGCTGGTTAGCGAGGTGAAACTTTCTTTTCGATTCTAATAATTCTGAGAATTCGATAATTTTTAACGAGAACTCGAAAGTCAAATCCACAATTACATTTGGTTTATCATTTCTCATAACGGCTTATTTCAGGAGAGCCTATTTTCAAATTCCCAAATCGTCACATTTTCAAATTAGTACTGTTCGCTGTTCAATTCGCTTCTCATAATTTTTTCCTTCAAAGATTCGCTGAACAAAAATTCCCGGAGTGTGAATATGATTTGGATC
>Ga0209181_10002022_pt1 | contig 33903 bp, 32 predicted proteins | sample MAT05_FD_187208 | JGI IMG/M metagenome (GOLD analysis project Ga0209181, IMG submission 187208) | Freshwater microbial communities from Lake Fryxell liftoff mats and glacier meltwater in Antarctica - MAT-05 (SPAdes) (version 2) | ecosystem: Environmental > Aquatic > Freshwater > Ice > Liftoff... | reverse complement strand
CACCCTCATGGGGCGGCCGGTGGCGGTGAAGGTGATCGCCCCGCGGCTCCTCGGCCACCCCGGCGCCGTCGAGCGGTTCCGGCAGGAGGTGAAGGCTGCGGCCCGCCTTCAGCACCCGAACATCGTCACCGCCTACGACGCCGAGCAGGTCGGGTCGGTGACGGTGCTGGTGATGGAGTACGTCGAGGGGCGGACGCTCGCCGACGTGCTCCGCGACCGCGGCCCGCTGCCGGCCGCCGAGGCGTGTGAGTTCGCCCGCCAAGCCGCGCTCGGGCTCGCCCACGCGCACGGGCTCGGCATGGTCCACCGCGACGTGAAGCCCGGCAACCTGATGCTCACGCCCGACGGGCGGGTCAAGATTCTCGACTTCGGCCTCGCCCGGTTCGTGTCCGAGGCCGCCCCCGACGTGCCGGTCGCGGAGACGGCGCCCGCGGCGCCGGGGGCCACGCTCACCGCCACCGGGGTGTTCCTGGGGACGATCGACTACATGGCGCCCGAGCAGGCCGAGGACGCCCGCGCGGCCGACCCCCGCTCCGACGTGTACGCCCTTGGGGCGACGCTGTACCACCTCCTCGCCGGCCGCCCGCCGTTCGCCGGCGGGGCGGCGGCGGACAAGCTGTACCGGCTGTCGTTCGCCGAGCCGACGCCGCTGGCGGCACTGCGGCCCGATCTGCCGCCGGGGCTGGCGCGCGTGGTCGAGCGGATGCTGGCGAAGGCGCCGGCCCGGCGGCTCGGGTCGGCGGCCGAGGCGGCGGCGCAACTGGCCCCGTTCGCGGCCCCGACGGTCCGCAGGCGGCGGTGGCGGGCGGCGCTGGCGGGGCTCGTCGTCGCGGCCGGGGTGGCGGTGGCGGTCGTCGCGGCGAACCGACCGCCGCAGGTTGCCGACGAGCCGACCCCACCCGCGGCGGCACCTGCGGCACCCGCGGCACCCGAACTGCCGGCCGGCGTGGAACTCGTCCGCGAGTGGAAGCCGGCGGACGCGACGGTGAACCCGGCGGTCGCGTTCACGCCCGCGGGGAAGGTGCTGGTCGGGTACGCCGGCGAGAACGGCGTCCGCGAGTACGACCCGAGAACGGGCGACGAGACGGCCCGATTCCCCGCCCCGGCGGCGCGGGTCGTTCAGCTCCTGTCATCGTCCGACGGCGGGCGGGTGGTCGCTGCGACGCGGCTCCAGAAGCGGCAGATCGACCTCGTGTCGTGGGACCGCGCCGCCCCCGGCCCCGGCCGCCTGCTCCGCGACTTCGGCCTGACCGGGGTGCTGTCCGTCGGCCTCGTCGCCGACGGGAGCCACGTCGTCACCAGCGGGGTCGAGGGGACCGGAACGGCGGTCTGGAGCCTGGACCGCGGGCGGGCGCTGTCGCGGGACGAGGAGTCCGGGATGCGGCCGGCGGTGAACACCGCGTCGGCGTACTTCATCGGCGACCGGATGCAGACCCGCACCCCGATCGCCCGCGCCGGACCGTCGAAGGACTTCTACCCGGTGCTGCGGTGGGTCCGCCACTGGCGGCCGATCGCCCTCGCGGCCGCGACCGACCCGTCCGGGCGGGAGCTGGTCGCCCTGGAGACGCTGCCGCCCACGTTCATCGTGGTGGCCCGCTTCCGGGGGCACACCGGAAGGGTGAACGCGGTCGCGTACCACCCGTCAGGCCGGCTCCTGCTGACCGGCGCCGGCGGCGACGGCGACGAGGACGACGGCACCGGCGGCCCGGACACCACGGTCCGCGTGTGGGACGCCCTGACCGGGGCCGAGCGGTTGCGCTGGGAGGGGAACCCGGTCGGCGTGTACCAGCTCGCCGCGGCCGACGACGGCCGGCACCTCCTCGTCGGCGGGCACGACGGGGCGGTCCGGCTGTACCGCCTCCCGGACTTCGGCTTCCGCCCGCCCGCACCCGCCGCGCCGCCGGCGGTCGCCCCCGTGCCGCGGCCGCCCGACCCGACGCCGGTCGGGTTCGCGGGTGTGGGGTCGGCGACGGGTTTTGAACTGGTCGCCCACCGGGATGCGGTCACGGCCGTGCTGTGGCACCCCGACGGCAAGCGGCTCGTCACCACCGGCGGCGGCAAGGACGCGGTCGCCCGGGTGTGGGACGTAACGGGGCGGGGGCTCCTCCACACCCTCGGCCCGCACGCCCGCGGCGTCACCGCCGCCGCCCTCTTCCCCGATGGCACGCGGCTGGTTACGAGCGACGCCGCCGGCGACACGCGGGTGTGGAACCTGGACACCGGGGCCGAACTGAAGCGCCTCCCCCATCGCGATTGGACGACCGGGCTAGCGGTCTCGCCGGCCGGCGACCGGCTGCTCACCAACGGCATCCCGTCGGCCGACGGCGCCGCGCGGGCCGGCCCCACGGCCCGGCTGTGGGACACCAACGGGTGGGCCGAGCTGCGGACGTTCGCGACCCCGGCCGGGTTGAGCGAGTCGCCCGCCCCGGCGACCGCGCGGGCCGCCTTCCTCCCGGGCGGGAAGCGGGCCGTGACCGCCGGGTGGGCGGACGGGTCGGCGTCGGTGTGGGACGTGGCGACCGGGACCGAGGTGAAGCGGCTGACGCCGGCCGGACCGGCGGGCGGGGCGGGCGTGGTCCGCGCACTGGCCGCCCTGCCGGACGGCAAGCGGGTGCTGGTCGGCGGGTCGATGGCCCGGCTGTGGGACGTGGGGGCGGGGGCGGTGACCCGCGAGTGGCAGATCGTTGGCACCTGCGACGCAGTTGCGGCTGACCCGACCGGCTGCTTCCTGGCCGGCGGCGGTCCGGCCGGCGAGACGCACGTCTGGGACGCCAAGACCGGTACGATCGTGACTCGCTGTTCCACCGGCCCGGGAGTCTATGCCCTGGCCTTCGCCGCGGACGGCCCCCTCCTCGCGGCCGGCTGCCAGGATGGCACCGTGTCGGCCTGGGTGCTTCCTGCCGCGCCTGCACCAGGGCCACGGAACAAGTCGCCCTGACAGGTGTCGGCGCAAGCCAAGATCCCATAACGACTTCCGATCCGATCGGCGGGCCGAATCGGTCCAACGTTCTTTCTTACAGACCGGTCGATGCTTTTCTGGAGGGGGGTGTCACCCTCGTGGAACCAACGAGAACCAGGCGGGTTACTGGACTTCGGGTCGGGAGTAATTCTGAACAGCTGAAGCGCCGCGGGGCGCGGCGGCCATCTCCCTTGCGTCGCCCGCACGGACCGGACGACCGCGACAACCCGCAAGGACGCCCATGACGCCCCGCTTCCGCCCCGCGCTCCACGCCCTCGAAGCCCGCGAAGTCCCGGCCCTGAACCTCCTCTACACCGGCGCCAGCCTCACCCTCACCGGCACCCCGACGGCCCACGCCGACCAGCTGGTCAACGTCGCGCACGTCGGCGGGAACGACTTCCGTGTGACCGACGGGTCGCTCGACCTCGGCACCTACCACGTCACCCGCGACGTCACGCTGAAGCTGTCGGGCTACGACTGCTTCGTCGCGGGGTGGGTGAAGGGGTCGGCGGGCCTGTCCGAGACGTCACGCTGAAGCTGTCGGGCTACGACTGCTTCGTCGGCGTGGACCGGAACGGCGCGACGCTGTCGGGGAACGTGCTGTTCGACGTGGGGGCCGGCGACCGCGACCCGGCCACGAACAACGGCGTGACGCTGTTCTCCAACGCCGGCACCAGCCGGGTGAACGGCGACGTGACGTTCCGCGGCGGGGCCGGCACCGAGACGTTCGCGGTCGCCGCCGACGGCCCGGGTACGCTGCTCGACATCGGCGGCAGCCTGCGGGCCGTCGGCAAGCCGGTGACGACGCCGATCGAGGACACGCTCGTCATCTCCCCGGGGGTTCACGTCGGCGGCGACATGCGGACCGACCGGATCACCTACACCCGCGTGTTCGGCACGGTGGACGGGAACGTGGTGGTGAACGCCGCCGCGTCGCCCGGCGGGATGGCGGTGGAGGTGTTCGGCACCGTCCACGGCGACGTGACCGCGACCGGCGGCGCGACGGCCCCGCCCGAGGACGACGGCACGTCCTACTACAGCCTCGTCCGCCTCGGCGGGACGATCGACGGGAACGCGACGATCCGCGTCACGAGCGGGCGGGCGAGCGTCGGGACGAACTTCGGCGGGCGCATCGGCGGCGACCTCCGCTACACCTCCGGCGACGGGGTGAACACGAACTTCACCCTCCGCTTCTCCTCGTCGATCGGCGGGAACCTCCGCTACACGGCGGGGGCCGCCGGAACTTTCAACTCCCTCAACCTCACCAACCGGATCGAGGGCGACGCCCGCATCGACTTCGGCGGGCCGACCGGCACCTCCTCCGGCGCCTCCCTCGACGGGTCGATCGGCGGGTCGGTGACGATCGTCGGCGGCGGGCAGAACGTGTACATCGAAGCCTTCGGGCTCGACTGGGGGATCGTCAACCAGCCGACGTGGAAGTCGATCGGCGGCGACCTGACGGTCCGCCTCGGGAACGGGACGAACACGTTGAACGTCGGCGGGGCGAACAGCGACTACAACGGCGAAGACGGGGCGAATCCGATCGGCGGCAGGCTCACGTACACCGGCGGTAGCGGCACCGACACGGTGACCTTCGACGGCCAGAGCACGTTCGCCGCGACCCTCAAGACGGGCGCCGGGGACGACACCGTGGCCTTCGCCCCGGCCGCGACCGTCGGCTCCCTGACCATCGACTTCGGCCCCGGCACTGACACCTGGACCCCGCCGGGCGTGATCGGCTTCCCGACCCGGCTCAAGAACCTTCCCTGACCTTTAACCCCACGGATGGAGAATCCCATGAGGCACGGACTGCTTCGGGCCGCCCTGCTCCTGGCCGCGCTGGCCGCCCCCGGCCGGGCGGCCGCGGCGTGGCCGGTCTACCTCGCCCTCGGCGACTCCAGCGCCTTCGGCGAGACCGACCGCACCAAGAACCCCTCGAACGGCGACCGCGGCTACGTCGCCCCGTTCGCCGACTTCCTGGCCAATCGCTACAGCGGCGCCCGGCCGACGGTCATCAACACGGCGATCGACCGCGAGACGAGCCAGAGCTACTTCACCGGCTCGCCGCGGTCCTCGGACGACGGGCTGTTCCACAACACGAACTACGCCGCGCCGTACGCGACGCAGCAGGCCACCATGCGGACGCTGGCGGCGAAGGCGCTGGCCGGCGGCGGGCACGTGGACGTGGTGACGGTGCAGTTCGGGGCGAACGACCTGTTCGTGGTGGCCGAGGCGCCCGGGTTCCTGAGCAAGTCGCCGGCCCAGCAGCAGGCCGAGGTCGGCGCCGCGGTCGCCAAGCTCCAGCAGAACTACGTGGGCATCCTGGGCGAGGTACGGACGCTGTTCCCGGACGCGGAGGTGTACGTGATGGGCTACCACAACCCGTACGGGTCGAGCCCCGAGCACCCGTTCTACCCGCTCGGCGCGCCGGCGGTGCAAGGCGTGAACGCGGTCGCCGCCGGGGTGGCGCCGCTGTTCGGGGCGAAGTACGTGGACGTGTACTCGGTGATCGCCGGCAAGGAGCACGAGCTGACGCTAATCGACGAGGGGTACAACGTTCACCTGAACGACGCCGGGTACGCGGCCGCGGCCGCGCGGCTGACCGCCGCCGCGGCCCCGGAGCCGGGCACGCTCGCCCTGTGCGTGATCGGCGTGGCCGGCGCGGCCGGGTTCCGCCGCCTGCGTCGCGCCGCATGACCGGGCTCGACCGGAACGAGTACCATCACCGCCACCGGCCCGAACGCCGGTGATGTCCTACTCTCGTTGCACAGCCGGGAATGCCAACCACTCGGCCAGCGACCACACGTGATCGGTCAAGCACGTGATCGGTCAAGCCGGCCGCCATCGCCGGGATTCTCGGTCTCCACCGGCCAGCAGAAGTTGTAGCTGAAGTCGCTGAACGCCGTCGCCGCCCGATGCACCTCCCACTCCTTCGAGAACGCGTAGCTCTTGCGGACCTTCCGGCTGCACCGGTTCCGGTCCGTCCCGTTGTGCCGCTCCACGAAGCACGTGTTGACTGCGGAGCTGACCGCCGAGGCCACCAACGCCAGTGCCACGGCCGCGAGTGTTCCGAACACCACCCGGGTGCTCACGCCCACGACCCAATTGTCCTCCCGCTCCTGGTGGACCGTCGCGTACGTGACCTCGGGCGGGACCACCGTGTACGGCTGGCGGGGCCGGCCCGGTCGGCCCGTGCGTGGCGGCGTCGCCACCCGGCCGTACGTCGCGCGGATCGCGGTCGCGTACGCCGGGTACTCGTCCGAGGTCATCAGCCGCATCACCCGCCCGCCGGTCCGCCGGTGGAAGTCCCGGACCAGCGCGTGGGTCGCGTCGTCGGTCCGCTTGCCGACCACCAGGCTCACGACCAGCCGGCCCGGCGGATGTACCGGGTGACGGTGTCCTTGTGGACGCCGACCAGCCGGGCAGTCTTGCGGGTGCCGATCCCTTCGGCCACGTGGGCCAGGACGGTGACCACCTGGTCGGCCGGCCGGCGGGTGTCGAGGAGTGGGGTGCCCTTGCGCTCGGAGAATCGGTCCTTGCAGGTTGAGCGCCGGAGGAGGCGGGTCTGGTGGGGGCCGTACCGGGCGGGCACGGTCAGGTTCCCGTGGCCGCGTTTGCCGTGGTCGGGGCAGGTGTCGTTGAGGCAGCAGAACCGCGTCAGGTCGTCCATGACCGATTCCACCACGGATGTGGGGAATCCCGACCGGGCGACGGAATTCCTTACCACGGATGGGTCAGGGCGTGCAAGACTGCGCGGACATCAGCCGGCGTCCCGCCGGCCGCGGCTCAGGCCGGCGGGACGCCGGCCCCACCACACAATTGCGGCCGCCCCCGCCCGCGGGTACAGTTAGCTCACCATGCCGCACGCCCACGCCTTCGGCGACTTCCACCCCACCCGCCGCGGCCTCCTCCGCGCCGCGTTCGCCGGCGTCGGCGGGCTCACCCTCCCGAACCTCCTCCGCGCTCAAAACGAAGGCCGCGCCGCGGGCGCCAAGTCCGTCATCCTCCTGTGGATGGCCGGCGGGCCGAGCCAGATCGACACCCTCGACCCCAAGCCCGACCGGCCGCCCGAGAACCGCGGGCCGTTCGGCGTCACCCGCACCCGCCTCCCCGGCGTCCTCGTCTGCGAACACCTGCCCAAGCTCGCCGCGCAGCTCGACCGGTACACGGTCATCCGCTCCGTGGACTGCCGGCACAGCAACCACGAGCCGAACACGGTGATGCAAACGGCCAACCTCCTGGCCGAGCCGCGCACCAACCCCGAAGCCCGCCACTACCCCGCGGTCGGCTCGCTGGTGGCGAAGTTCCGCGGCCCCAACCGGCCGGACGTGCCCGCCACCGCCGCGTTCATGCGCTCGCGCAGCCACCTCGCCTTCGGCGGCTACCTCGGCCGGCAGTACGACCCGTTCATCGCCAACACCGCGGCCCGGCTCCCCGTCTACGACCTCGTCGGCAAGGACACCGGCCGCGTCACCGACGGCGGGCTGTTCGAGCTGCCGGCCGACGTGCCCGCCGACCGCCTCACCGACCGCCGCGCGCTGCTCGGCACCTTCGACCGCCTCCGCGCCGACATCGACCGCACCGGCGCGATGGACGGCTTCGACCGGTACGGCCGGCAGGCGCTGGGGATGCTGACCGGCGGCCGCGTCCGCGCTGCGCTGGACTTGAACAACGAACCCGCCGCGACGCGCGACCGCTACGGCAAGCACCTGTGGCTTCAGCAGGCGCTGCTGGCCCGCCGGCTCGTCGAAGCGGGGGTGTCGTTCGTCACCCTCGACCTGAGCTACCACACCGCGTCCGGCACCTGGGACACGCACGGCGACAACATCCCGCCCTACGGCGGCATCCGCAAGGGGCTCACGCCGCTGCTGCCGCTGTTCGACCACCTGATTACCACGCTGGTGTCCGACCTGGAGCAGCGCGGGCTACTCGACCAGACGCTGGTGGTGGCGATGGGCGAGTTCGGCCGCACCCCGCAGCTCGGCACGCAAGGCAGCACCGACGGCCGCAACCACTGGCCGTACGTGATGTCGATGCTGCTGGCCGGCGGCGGCCTGCGGCACGGGCAGCTCATCGGCAGCAGCGACAAGGACGGCGGCCAGATTCAGACGCGGCCGGTGTCGCCCGGCGACCTCGCGGCGACCGTGTTCCGCCACTTCGGCGTGCCGCTGGATTCGACCTACACGGATGTCGGCGGGCGCGTGCTGAACCTGCTACCGCACGGCGGCGAACCGGTCCGCGAGCTGTTCTGACACTCGCGCCTCAAATCACGCCCGCCATCCGCAGGGCCACAACGGCCGCGACGCCCGCCAGCAGCGGCAGCGCCACCCGCCGCGCCAGCACGAACGGGTTCGTGTGCGTCAGCGTGGCGCACATCAGCGTCACCGCCGCGACCGGGCTCATCGTGCGCCCCGCCGCCGAGCCGACGCCGACCAGCGCGCCCACCGCCGTGGGGTCGTGGCCGAGATCGACCGCCGGCTGGAAGAAGAAGCCGTACAGGCTCTGCGTGCTCGCCATCCCCGAGCCGCTCACCGCCGCGAACGCCAGCGGCACGAACGCCGCCAGCGGCTGCAACAGGTCCGGGTAGTCGGCGATCAGCCGGCCCAGCGCCGCCGCCAAGCCCGCCCCCTCGATTGCCTTGCCGAAGCACGTCGCCGTCACGATCAGGCTCACGATGTTGGCGAACCCGTAGCCGGCGCCGGCGAAGAACTGCGTCACGCCGTCGCGCGCCTTCCCCGGCGTCACCGCCATCGCCACCAGCACGCCCACGAGCATCGCCAGGCCGATCAGCCGGGTGCTGTACAGGTCGGTGTCGCGCGCGCCGTCCTTCGGCGCGGCGAGCCAGGCGTCGGGCACGTCGAGCGCGTGCAGCGGCGGACCCGCCAGGAACAGCAGCACCAGCGGCACCAGCGGCACGAACGCTTTCAGGAGGTTCACTCGCTCGTCCGGCGAGCGGCCCGCGTCAGCGGGCTGTTCCGTCGGCGCATCGAGGTGCGGAGGAACAGCCCGCTCACGCGGGCCGCTCGCCTTCTCCCACCACCCGCTCAGCACCCACAGCACCGCCAGCGACACCGCCAGCTGCACGAACACCGGCCCCGGCAGGTAGCGGCTCACCTGCTCCTGCGTCGTCACCTTCGTCACCTTCGCCACCGTCAGCAATTCCGGGGCGCCCGGGTTCAGCAGCTCGCCGCCGACCGACGCCCCGAGCAGGAGGCACGCCCCGATGGTGGCGAACGAGTAGCCGGCGGCGCGCATCAGCGGCACCACCACCGGGCCGATGCAGACCGCCGTGCTCGTCTGGCTGATGACCGGGATGTTCACCAGGAAGCCGACCAGCACGACGCCCGGCACCAGCAGCCAGCGCACGCGGCGCAGCGGGGCCGTCAGCAGCAGCACCAGGTGGCGCTCGCAGCCGGTGTGGCGCAGCACGTAGGCGAAGCCCATCGCCGAGCAGATCGGCACCACGAACTTCTCGTTCGAGAACGTCGCCAGGAAGTTCAGCACCACCGCCGGCAGCACCGCGAGCTGACCCCGGACGGCGTCGCAGGCGACCGCCGTGACGAGCGCCGCGGCCAGCAGCACGAGCCGCACGTCCCAGCCGCGGACGACCAGGACGACGGCGCCGGTGACGGCGAGGACGGCGGCGAGCTCGGTCAGTCCCATCGGGCTCGCCTTTCGAGTCTGCGGGTCGGACGGGTGGTGGCGGATCGTCCGTCGGTCGCGTCGGTGAGTGGCAGTTTCGGCGCGGTTCGATTGAAGTCAAGCGGCGGACCGGCGGCGGCGCGGGAATACTGGCACAACAGTCCCTACCGCGGGTACTCCCATGACGAACGACGCCAAGCTCGGGCTGCTGGCCGGGGTCGCCGGGGTCATCACCGCCGCCGTGTTCCACCGCCCCGCCGCCGACGCGCCCGCGCCGCCGGTCCAGGCCGCGGTGTCGGCGCAACCGCCGCGCGTCACCGGCGCCGTGCCGCCGCCGCGCCCGGTCGCGGCGAACACCCGGCCCGAGATCGAGGCCCGCGCCGTGTCGCGGCCGGCGGACGACGACGACGAGTAGTCGCTGGTCCCGTTGCCGCTTGCGGCTTCGCGCCGCCCAGCGCGAAGCCGCAAGCGGCAACGGACCTTCACGCAACCTTCACGTCGCGTCCGTATCCCTTCCCGCGGACCCGTCTCCCGGAGCCGCCATGTTCCGCCTCCTCCTCCCCGTCGCCGTCCTCGTCGCCGCCGGCTGCAGTAAAGCCCCCCCGCCCGACGACCCGAAGCCCGCCGCCACCGGCGAGCTGGCCCGGCTGGCGAAAGCGGAGGTGAACGCCGAGGGGGCCACGTTCGTCGAGCCGATCATGAAGGTCTGGACCAACGAGTTCCAGGCGCTCACCGGCGACAACGTGAAGATCAACTACCAGGGGAAGGGTTCGGGCGCCGGCGTCAGCCAGATGACGAAGCGGCTCGCGGCGTTCGGCTGCTCCGACGCCCCGATGAACGCCCAGCAGCTCGCCGAGGCGAAGAAGACCGGCGGCGACGTCGTCCACGTCCCGCTCGTCATCGGCGCCGTGGTGCCGATGTACAACCTCCCCGGCGTCGCCGAGCCGGTCAAGTTCACCGGCCCGCTGCTGGTCGGAATCTTCACCGGGAAGGTGAAGCGGTGGGACGACCCGGGGCTGAAGGAGCTGAACCCCGGCGTGGCGCTGCCGGCGCTGGACATCCAGCCGGTGTACCGCAGCGACCCGAGCGGCACGTCGTTCATCTTCTCGGACTACCTCTCGAAGGTGGACGCGACCTTCAAGCAGACGGTCGGCGCCAGCACCGCCCCGACGTGGCCGGACAAGGTCGGCATCCGCCAGGGGAAGAGCGACGGCGTGGCCGGGCACGTCGAGCGCACCCCGGGGGCGATCGGGTACATCGAGCTGACCTACGCGCTGGACCAGAAGGCGACGTTCGGCTCCGTCCGCAACGCCGCCGGCAAGGACGTGCGGGCGGACCTGACGAGCATCACCGCGGCGGCGGCGGCGAGCCTCGACCAGAAGCAGACGGCGCCGCCGTACTCGCTCCACGAGTTGACGTACAACCTGACGGACGCCCCGGGCGAGGCGTCGTACCCGATCGCGGGGATGAGCTTCGCGGTGGTGTACCAGCGGCCGGAACTCGGCGCCGACGCGGCGAAGGCGCGGGCGGTGGTGGCGTTCCTGAAGTGGGCGGTCGGCGACGCGGGGCAGGAGCTGGCGGGGAAGCGGAACTACGCGCCGCTGCCGCCGGCGCTGCGGGCGCGGGCGGCGGAACGGCTGGGGACGGTGGTGGTGGAGTGAGGCGATGGGCTTCGCCGCTTGCGGCGGTGCAGCGCTCGCGCTGCACCGCCGCAAGCGGCGAAGGCCCGGCATTCACGTCAGCCGCCTCCGCCCGTGGCGCATGTGAGACGGCGCCAGCGGCAGGAACAGCGTACCGCCGAGCCACCCGCCCACCACCCCCGCCACGACCAGCCCGAACCCCACCGCCGCCAGCACCACCGGGCCGCCGGGGTCGGCCGCGTCCAGGTTCATGTGCTCGACCAGGAACACCGCCGGCGCCGGCAACGCCCCCTGCGCCGTCGTCAGACCTGCCAGCCCCACCGACCCGAACACCCCCGCCAACACCCCGTGCCGCAGCCCGGCGCCGGTCCCGGCGGCGGCCAGCGCGGCGCCGCCCAGCGCCGCCAGCGTCGCCAGCTGCGCGCTCAGGAACCGCGCCTGCCCGATGCTCGCGGTCCGCAAGGTGCCCTTCGCGTTCCGCTCCACCAGCTTCCGGGCCGGGTCCGCGAAGCCGACGCCGAGCACCACCACCGCGGCGCCGGCCAGCACCTTCCACCACACCGTCGGCCGCCCCGCGGGCTTCGGCGTCACCTCGCCGAGGTGGACCGAACTCGAGCGGCGCACCGCCGGCGTCGGCATGTCGAGGTGCGGCACGCCGGCCCACACCTTCCCGCCGACGGCCCCGGCCACCGCCCCCAGCACCGCCAGCACCGCGGGCTGAACCAGCAGCACCAAATACCCCGGCGGCGCCCCGCCGGCGACCTCCGCGCCGAGGAACAGCCCGCCGGTAACGCCGCCGACGACGAGGCCGAGCCACAGGCCGCCGCCGCGCCCGGCCCCGGCCAGCAGCGCGCCGAACACCGCCGACAGCGCCTGCACCACGAGCACGGCGGCTAGGGCGTCGTCGGACGCCCACCAGCCGTCGAGGTCGGACACGGCGGCGGTGGCCCAGCCGGCGAGGAATTTGCGCAGCGCCAGGTACGCGCCGAGGGCCGCGACGGTGCCGACGACGAGGCGGCCGGCGGCGGACGGCCGGCCGGGGCGCGCGGGGGCGACGTCCGCGTCGGGCGGGAGGAAGGCGGCTTCGTCCGGGCTCAGGAGCAGGCCGGCGCAGCGCGGGCACCGCGACACGCCGGTGAACGCCGTCTGGCAGGCCGGGCAGAACAGTTGCATGGCGTACCCCGCCGCAACTGTAGAACGCAAACCCGCCGCGTGCGCCCCGGATGTTGCGGTTCGTAAACTGGTCGTGAGGCCGGGGCGGAAATCCGGCCCCGAGCCGACCCCGTCAGGGGTCGGAGTGCTGCCCAGACTCCGACCCCTGACGGGGCCGGCTCGGAAGCCGTACCAACCGGATTCCCCATGCCCCACGTCGTTGTCGTCGGCGGCGGCCTCACCGGCCTGGCGACCGCGTTCCGCCTCCGGGCCGACGGCGTCGCCGTCACGCTCCTCGAATCGCGCACCCGCCCCGGCGGCAACGTCGGCACCGTGGACGACGGCGGGTTCCGCGTCGAGCTGGGGCCGAACGGGTTCCTCGACCGCACCCCGCACCTGCCGCGCCTCTGCCGCGACCTCGGCCTCGCCGACCGCCTCCTCCCCGCCACCGACGCCGCCCGCAAGAACCGCTTCCTGTTCCTGAACGACCGCCTCCGCAAACTCCCCGGCGGGCCGCTCGGCCTCCTCGCGTCGCCGCTCCTGAGCCTCCGGGGCAAGTGGCAGCTGTTCACCGAGCCGTTCCGCAAGGCGCCCCCGCCGCCGGGCGACGAGTCGGTCGCCGCGTTCGTCGCCCGCCGGGCGGGGAAGGAGGCCGCCGACCTGTTCGCCGACGCGCTCGTCACCGGCATCCAGGCCGGCGACCCGGAGCAGCTCAGCGTCGCGGCCGCGTTCCCCCGCCTGCCGGCGATGGAGCGTCATCACGGCAGCATCGTGAAGGGGTTTCTTCGGGCCGGGAAGGCGCGGCGGGTCGCGGCCGCGGCGCGCGGCGAACCGCGACCCGGGCCGGTGCGGATGTGGTCGTTCCGCGAGGGGCTGCGCGTCCTCACCGACACCCTCGCCGACGCCCTCGGCCCCGCCGTGCGCAGCGGCGTGACCGTGCGCTCCGTATACCCGTCGGTCGGCGGCTGGACCGTGTACGGCGAAGGGCGCGACTCGTGGACCGCGGACGCCGTGGTGCTCGCGGCCCCGGCCTACGATCAGGCGGCGATCCTCGCGGATTTGGACGCGGGGCTGGCGGCGGAGCTGGACGCGATCCCGTACAACCGCGTCGCGGTGGTGGCGATCGGCTACCGCGAGAAGGACTGCCCGGCGGCGCCGGACGGGTTCGGCTACATCGCCCCGCAGCGGACGCGGCGCGACGTACTCGGCGTGCAGTGGTGTTCGAGCATTTTTCCCGACCGCGCCCGCGCCGGCTGCGTCCTGTGGCGGGCGCTGTGCGGCGGCGTGAACCGGGACGACGTATTCGACCTGCCGGACGCCGAGCTGGTGAAGCGCGTCCACGCCGAGCTGAAGCTGTCGATGGGGGTGCGGGGCGAGCCGGTGTACGTACGGGTGGTGCGCTGGCCGCGGGCGATCCCGCAATACGTGATCGGGCACGTCGAGCGCGTGGCGCGCATCGACACCGCCGCGGCGCGGCACCCGGGGCTGTTCCTGACGGGGAACGCCCTGCGCGGCATCGCCCTGGGCGACTGCGCCGAGCAGGGCGAGGTGGTGTCCGCGGCGGTCGGGCGCTTTCTGGCCGGCGCCGGGGGGTGAAACCGCGGACGCGGGCGGACGTTCTTGTACTGCCGCTTGCGGCGAAGCAGCCGCGGCTGCTTCGCCGCAAGCGGCGGCCCGATCCCCCCGGAGCCCGCCGATGCGCCGCGCCCTCCGCCTCCTCGCCGCGGTCGTCATCGGCGGCTGCGTCGTCGTCGCCCCGGTCTACGTCGTGACCTTCACCCAGTTGCTCGCGGACAAGCCGCTCCGGGGCGCCCGCGTCGCCCCGGAACTCGTCATCTACGTCGCCGTCCCGGTCCTGCTGCTCGGGCTCATCGCCTGCGTCGCCGGCATTCTCCTGTGCGTCACCGAGCTGCCCCTGCCGCTGCCGACCCCGCCGCCCGCCGGCCGCCGCGCCGGTCTGTGGCTGCGGGTGCTCGCGGCCGTACAGGTCTACGGCGGGATCGCGACCGCGGTTTCCACCGCCGGCGCGACGGTCTGGAATCTGTGGACGAGCCGCGGCGCCGCGCCCAACGTGGGCGATCTCGCTTGGGTGCTGGTCGCCACGTTCGGCGTGCTCGCGCTGGCGTGCGTCGGCGGGCTGCTGTGGTGCGCCGTCCGCGTCGCCTACGCGCGGCCGGAGCCCCCCGTCCCGCCGTCGTAGGTCGGGCCGAGTCTTCGAGGCCCGACGCGGGGCACCAGTGGCGACCGGAAAAAACCCTGATCCCTCCGCGCCGCCGGGCTTTCATCCGACGCCCCGGCGCCCCGCGTCGGGCCTCGAAGACTCGGCCCGACCTACGAAAACCGCGGCCATCACCCCTTGCGGAACACCACCTCGACGCCGCCGAAGCACAGCCGCGGCTCGGCCCCGTCGGGGAACAGCGCGGCGACCAGCCCGCCGAGCCCGTCCGGCAGCAGCCGGTAGAAGTTGAACTTCCCGTCGCGCCGGTACTCCACCAGCCCCGCCTTCCTGAGCTGGTTCAGGTGGTGGCTCACCGCCGGCTGCGACTGCCCGACCTCCTCGCCGATGCGGCTGACGTGCAGCTCGCCGTGCCGGGCCAGCAGGAACAGGATGTGCAGCCGCGACCGGTCGGCCAGGCCGCGGAACACCTCGCTCAAGTCGCGGACGGCGCGGTCGGTGATGGTGCCGTCGCCCGAGGCCGGGAACGGCACCGGGCGGCTCGGGCGGCTCGGGCGGGGCGCTGCGATCTCGGAAGTCATGCCGGTGAACCCCGCGTCCGCCCCGCCCGACCTGGGCCGGGGGCGTCCGCCGATTCATAGGCGCGCGGCGATGGGAAAAACCAGCCGCCCGGAAACCGGGAGGCTCACGCCCCCGGCTCGCCGGGCTTCCCGCCGCCGAACCGCACGACGAGCCGCGGCAGCAGGGTGAGGATGCCCAGCGCCAGGAGCGTGCTCAGCACCGCGGTGGCCTCGCGGCCCATGCCGGCAGCCACGCCGATCGCGGCCGTCAGCCACACCCCGGCGGCGGTCGTCAGCCCCTGGATGTCGTTCTCGCCGCGCCCCTTGATGATCGTCCCGGCGCAGAGGAACCCCACCCCCGCGGTCAGCCCCTGGAGCACCCGCGTCAGGTCGGCGTCGGACACGCCGGCCTGCTGCGGCACCAGCACGAACAGGGCGGCGCCGAGCGCCACGAGCATGTGCGTCCGCAGGCCGGCCGCACGGCCCTTCAACTCGCGCTCGTACCCGAGGACGCCGCCGAGGACCGCGGCGATCAGCAGCCGCAGCACGATCCGCGTCACCCCCGCCGGCCCCGGCAGGTCGGAGAACTCCTCGCGGACGGTCGCGGCGACTTCCGCCCACATGGCTACGCCCTCTCGGCCGGCCGGCCGCCGACGACCTGCGGGGTGTGGCCCATCTTCTTCAGCTCGTCCAGCACCGCGTCGAGGCGGTTGGGGCGGATGAGGAGCACCCGCTCGGAGAGGCGCCCGGCGACCTCGGCGGCGAGCTTCTTGCGCGCCAGCAGCTCCTCGGCGAGCACCGCGTCCTCGGTGAGGACGAGGCACACCCGGCGGTGCAGCTTCGCGGACAACCGGGCAGTGGGGTTCGGGCTCATGCCGCTGGTGTACGGGTTCCCGCCCGCCCCGACCCGTGCGGGAAGTAGCGCTTCAACCCGAGGCACGGCCGCTCGATCGCGACCCAGCAGCCCCAGGCGAGCAGCATACTGACGCCCACGACGAACCCGAAGTAGCACACGTACATCGGCCCGCTGAACCCGACCGCGTCGCAGACGGGTACGAGCACGGCGCGGACCGGCGCGGACCCGAACACCGCGTCCGCGACCATGATGACCGGGACGTGAACGAGGTAGACTGCATACCCGCGCTCCCCGACCGCCCGCAGGGCGCGTGAGTTCAGCAGGAACCACCAGCCCGGCCGGCCCGCACTCACGAGGGCCAGCACCCCCGCGGAGACGAGGCCGGCGCAGGTGTACCCGAGGACCGTGACCGCCCGGCCGTGGACGAGCGGGCCGCCGTTCGCCACCACCACCGCGGCCAGGGCCGCGACCGCCGCGGCGAGGCCGACCCACGCGCGACGGACGAACACGGACCGCGGCGTGCCGGCCGTCGCGGCGAGTGCGACGGCGGCCCCGATCAGAACGCCGTCCATCCGGCACGGGGTGAGGACGTAGGCGAACCAGTAGTCGGCGCCGCCCCGCGTGAGCCCCCACCGACACGCCACCGCGACGAGAACGCCGGCCACACAGATTCGCCCCAGCCACTTCCGCGAGGCCAGGGCGACCACGACGGGCCAGACGAGGTAGAACTGCCCCTCGATCGCCAGCGACCAGGTGACGATCAGCCCGCCGGTGTCGAACGGGATGCCGTTGACGCGGGCGTAGCACTGCCAGACGTTGGCCGCGCACAGGGCGTTCGCCACCCACTCGCCCGGGTTGAGGGCGAGCCAGGGGACGGGGGTGAACTGCAGCAGGAGGCGGGCGAGGAGGAAGGCGTAGAACAGCGGGAAGATGCGCAGCGCCCGGCGGACGTAGAAGTTCCGGTAGTAGCCCGGCTGTCCCTTGGTCTTGAGCAGGATGCTCGTGATGAGGAAGCCCGAGAGGACGTACATCAGGTCCAGCCCGACCCACCCGCCGTGGATGACCAGGTACAGGAGGCGGTCGAACGCGGCGACCGGATACCCGTAGAAGTAGAGCCCGTACAGCGCGGCGGTCGAGTGGGTGACGATCACCAGGAGGATCGCCAGCCCGCGCAGCGCGTCGAGTTCGGTGACCCGCGATTCCGAAACCGCCGCCGGCGCCGCCACCGGCCGAGGGGCGCGGCGGCGGAACGAGCGGACCCGGGATGTGATCCAGGCGGTGGGCGAAAGCATTCCCGCGTCCGTGCGGTAGGGATTAACCGTATCGGCCGTTCGGTCGAAACACTTGACCCGCGACGGCGCGGCCGGTCAACTCAGCGACCTCGGTGGCGAGCCTCTTCCGCGCCAGCAGCTGCTCGGCGGGGACGAGGCACACCCGCCGGTCCGGCTCCGCGGACCGGCGGGCAGACACGGGTGGGGGTCGTGGCGCCCGCCTAATTGCCGCGGTCGGAGTTCGCCCACAGCTCGCCCGGCTGCATCCCGAGCGCCTCGGCGAGGCGGCGGACGGTGCGCTTCTGCGGGCGGCACTCGCGGGCCAGCATCATCGAGATCGCCGGCTGGCCGATCCCGACGCGCAGGGCCAACTCGGACTGGCTGACCCCCCGCGCGCCCATCGCAGCCGCCAGCGCCTCGGCGAACGTGGCCTCCTCGCGGTCCATCTCGGTGAGGGTCGCGCGGGCGTCCGGGTTGTCCATCGCAATCCGCTCGGCCTCCTTGAGGTCCAGGCCGAGCATCTGGTCCCCCTCGTGCGTGTTCGGGTAGAGCACGTCGGCGAGGGTGGACGCCGCGAAGAAGCGGTCCTCGTCGTCGGCCTCGGGGTCGAGGACGACGGCGAACATGTTCATGGCGTGCTTCTGCAGGTCGTCGCCGCACTCGATCAGCGCCCGGAGCAAGTCCGCCGCCCCCTGGGTTTGCGCGATGACCGTCCGGGTACGCACTTCCTGGTCGATGAGCTGGGTCGCGGTTGCCATGTGGAGTCTCCTGTCTCGATTGTTAGAGCCACCCCGGTCGCGGTCGGTTCACACCCGACCGGACGACCGGCGCTACTCAACTCGTCTCGTAAAATCGCTCCCGGACGATCGCCCGGCCGGCGTCGAACCGGTTCAGGTCGAACTTCGAGAAGTCCTGCCGTTTTTTGGGATAGGCTTCGATCACCCAGATGACCGGCAGGGGCATTTTCTGCAAGGGTTGCCAGTCGTCCGGCGGCACGAGGAAAATCACACGAATGTTACTGTGGCCGCCAATTGTGTCGTCCAGCCGGAGTTCGTACAAGCCTTTCCCAGGTCGTGCCTTGATCTTTTCGTACGTCAAGTCGAGGAGGTCAGCTGACCCGTCCTCCGGCGATTCCCCCGACCCAGACCCACCCCACCCCAGTAACGCAACTTCAAGGCTTGTCGGCGGACCTCCATCCGGTCACCGACTTTTGGCCAGGTGTGTTTCGCCTTCTGGAGGGCCGAGCGAAGGGCACGAACGAAATGCGTTCCGGTCAGAGGCATGGCGATTTCCCTCGGGTGTCGAAGCCGTTCCGATCCAACACCCCAATACTATCACATAATTCGGCCGGAAACAAGGGTGGTATCACATTTTCGCCGGGGAGTGGCAAAATCGCGTTCTGAACCTTCGTTCCATTACCCATCACGCCGCCGGGTCCTCGGCGACGAGGTCCGGGCGGTTCGCCCGGCTCAGCACCTCGCGCTCGTCGCGGATCTCGTAGGCGTAGCCCTGCTCGGTCAGGAACATCTGCCGGTGGTGGGCGAAGTCCAGCTCCCGCGTGTCGCGCGTCACCAGCGTGTAGAAGTGCGCGTCGCCGCCGCCGCCGCCCTTCGGCCGCAGGATGCGCCCGAGCCGCTGCGCCTCCTCCTGCCGGCTGCCGAACGTGCCGCTCACCTGGATCAACACGTTCGCGTCCGGCAGGTCGATGGCGAAGTTGCCGACCTTGCTCAACACCAGGTGCCGCACCTCGCCGGAGCGGAAGCGGTTGTACAGGTCCTCGCGCTCGGCGTTCCCCGTGGCCCCGGTGATGAGCGGCAGGTCGAACCGCTGGCTGATCTGCTTCAGCTGCGCCAGGTACTGCCCGATGACGATGACGCGCTGGTCGTGGTACTGCTCCAGCAGCTCGGCCACCACGTCGTCCTTCGCCGGGTTCTCGCTGGCGATGCGATACTTCGCCCGGTGGTCGGCTACCGCGTAGGCCATCCGCACGGAGTCGTCCGGCAGCGCCACGCGAATCTCCGTACAGCTCGCCGACGCGATCCACCCCTTCGATTCGAGCTCGCGCCACGGCACGTCGTACTTCTTCGGGCCGATCAGCGAGAAAACTTCCCCTTCCTTGCCGTCCTCGCGGATGAGCGTCGCGGTGAGGCCGAGCCGCCGCCGGGCCTGGATCGTCGCCGTGACGCGGAATACCGGCGCCGGCAGGAGGTGAACCTCGTCGTAGATGATGAGCCCCCAGTCCTTCTGCTCGAACAGCCCGAAGTGGGGGAAGTCCTCGGTCTTGTCGGGGCGGTAGGTCAGAATCTGGTACGTGGCGACGGTCACCGGGCCGATTTGCTTCGACTCGCCGGTGTACTCCTTCACCTCGTCCTCGGTCAGCGTCGTCTTGTCGAGGATCTCGCGCCGCCACTGCTTCACCGCGGTGATGCTCGTGGTGAGGATCAGCGTGCTCTTCTGGAGCAGGGCCATGGCGCAGATGCCGACGATGGTCTTGCCGGCGCCGCACGGCAGCACGATGACGCCGCTGCCGCCGCGGGCGTCGCCGCCGGCGTGGAACACGTCGGCCGAGTCGCGCTGGTAGTCGCGCACCCGAAACGGCAGCCCGCTCGCCGCCACCTCGCGCAGCTGCGTCGGCAGCGCCGACCCCTCCGCGTACCCGGCCAGGTCTTCCGCCGGGTAGCCGACGGCGATCAGCGCCAGCTTCAGCACGCCGCGGTACGCCGGCTCGACGGCGAAACTCACGTCGTCGAGCTTGTCGCCGAGGTACTCCTTCACCTTCTTCTGGCGGCTGAGTTCGACCAGCAGCGGCTTGTCGGCGCAGACCAGGCGCAGCCCCTCCCCGTGCCGTTCGAGGCGGACGCGGCCGTAGCGCGACACCGTCTCGGCGATGTCGGCGGGGAGGTTGGCGGGGATGGGGAATTTCGTGTACCGGGCGAGCACCTCGACCATCTGCTCGGCGGTGAACCCGGCGGCGGCGGCGTTCCACAGCGACAGGTTGCTGATGCGGTAGGTGTGGATGTGTTCGGGGCTCTTCTCGAGCTCGGCGAACGGCGCGAGGGCGTCGCGGGCCTCGGCGTACCGGGGGTTGTCCACCTCCACCAGGACCGAGCGGTCGCCCTGGACGATGAACGGGTTGGTGGGGTCGAACGCCTGGGCGGCGTGGTAGACGACGGGCTTCGGCGGCATGGTCACCGGCGGTGGTCGTGGTCGGGGCCGAACCGAAACATGCTACCGGCCCGCGGCGGCGCGCGGCAAGGGGAAACGGCCGGCGCTCCCCCGCGGAGATTTTTGCCGCACGATGAAGACCGGTGACGCACGATCAGACAAAAATCAGTGTTCGGATCGTGCGTCACCGGTCTTCATCGTGCGGCAAAAATCTCCGGCGGTCGCGTCGCGGCCTCCCGCCCTTGCACCCCGCCGCCGCTTCGGGTCTGATGCCGGGATGGACGCCTCCCAGGACGAACTCTTCGACGCCTGCGACCGGCTCGTCCACGGCCTCCTCGACCGCGCCGGCGTCGCCCACCCGCCCGTCGACGCCCTCCGCCTCGCCGACGACCACCTCGGCATCCCCGTCGAGGTGGTCGAGCCCGACGACGACGATTCGCCGCGCCGCCGCCGGCCGTCCGCGGGGATCGTGCTGAACCCGCACATGACCCCCGAGCAGCGCCAGGCCGCGGCCGCGCAGGGCATCGCCCGGCACCTCCTGCCAGACCTCCTCCGCAAGCTGGACATCATTCCCGGCAACGAATCGAAGCAGGCGGCGACGCACCTCCGCGGCCTCCTCGCGGCCCGGGTGCTCGTCCCCACGCGGCTGTTCCGCGCGGCCCTGCGGCAGCACAAGTACGACGTGCCGGCGCTGCACGGGGCGTTCCGCACGGCGCGGATGGAGGCCGTGGCGCTGCGGCTGCTCGACCTCGACTCGCCGTGCGTCATCGCGGTCGTGGACGACGGCGTGGTGGCGGTGCGGCGCGGGAACGGGGCGCCGGCCGACCGCAAGCTCACCGACGCCGAGCAGCAGTGCCACGACCGGGTGGCGAAGCTCGACCTGCCGGAACGGGTGCGCACCGGAGGGTGGACGGCCGACGGGTGGCCGGTGCCGAACCGGCCATTTCGCCGGGTGCTGCTCCGCGCGGTGCCGGACGAGCTATAATGCCCGCACGACCGCGACCCGGCCGCTGCCCGACAGCCGCCGGTTTTTTTTCGTCCGCGACGGATCGCCGAGGAGCCCCGACCATGGCCGACGACCGCATCCCGATGACGCGGGAAGGGTACGACAAGCTCAAGGCCGAGCTCGACCGCATGCGGAACGTCGAGATGATCGCGGTGACCACGCGAGTGGCCGACGCACGCGCCATGGGCGACCTGAGCGAGAACGCCGAGTACCACGCCGCCCGCGAAGACCAGGGCATGCTCCAGGCCAAGATCAACGACGTGTCCGACCGGCTGGCCCGCGCGACGATCGTGGACATGACGACGCTGCCGAAGGACACGGTGGCGTTCGGCAGCAAGGTGAAGGTGATGGACCTGGACCTGGACGAGGAGGAGACGTACGAGCTGGTCGGCCCGGGTCAGGAGAACCCGGACAAGGGCCGCATCCTGACCGGCAGCCCGATCGGCCAGGGGCTCCTCGGCCGCAAGAAGGGCGACAAGGTGGAGATCGCGGTGCCGCGCGGCACCATCCGGTTCAAGATTCTGGAGATCTCGCTGGCGAGCGGGATTTGAGCGGGGAACAAAGGCGAGCGGCCCGCGTCAGCGGGCTGTTCCTCCGCGCGTCAGCGGCGCTGAAGAACAGCCCGCTGACGCGGGCCGCTCGCCGACCACGATCTCACCCCGCGACGGCGACGGGCGCTTCCTGCGGCGTGTCGGTGACGTGGAACGTGAGCTTGTGGTTGCACAACAGCAACTGGTCGCCCGACTGCAGCTTCGTCGGCCCGCCGATCCGCTTGCCGTTCACCACCGTGCCGTTCTTCGACGCCACGTCGTACACCTCGCAGCACAGGTTGGTGTGGACCACCACCGCGCAGTGCCGCCGCGACACGCACTCGTCGCGGATCACCACGTCGTTGTCGGGCAGCCGGCCGACGCTGTTCATGCCGAGGTGGAGTAGGTAGACGTTGGTGCCGTCCTTGAGGTAGAAGGCGAACCGGCCGGCGACGCCGGCGTCGTCCGGCGGCGGGGCCGCGGTCGGGGCGTCGAGGCGGTCGTCCGGGACGGGGGGGCGGGCGGGGTCGGCGACGAGGGTGTGGCTCCCGCAGGCCGCGTGGATGGCCTGGCGCGCGGCGCGGAACTGGTCCCGCCGGGACTGGCCCTCCAGGTGCAAGCTCTGTAATCGGGGGTCCGACATGCCGCCTCCCGGGCGGTGGCCCCGTCTCAGGGGCCGGCGTAGCGTATCGTCATACCCGTAAGATTCGTCAAGGTCAACGGGTGGTCAATCCCCGTTCGTCCCATTCCAACCAAGATTTGCGGGTGGCCGCCGGAACGGCCCGTACCCACTGACCAAACTATAGTATCGGATAGACCGGGGCCGCAACAAGATTCCGCGACCGTGCCAGAATTTCTTCCCCAGCCTGCCTGAGCTCCGCCTCATCCCACGCGCCACCGGGCCACGTCCGGCGCGACCTCAAGGCCCAGGCCCGGCGCCGCCGGCGGCACCAGCTTACCATCCGTGGCACGAAGCGCGCCGGGGAACACGTCGGCGAGCCAATCGACCCGGTCCACGCGCGTCACGGCCGGCAGGCCGCACGCCAGCTGCACCGTCACCTCCGGCAACCGTACCGGCGACACCGACACGCCGTACGCCTCCGCCACCGCCGCGACCTTCAGCACCGGCGTGATGCCGCCGAGCCGACCCACGTCCGGCCGCACCACGCGGATCACCCCGTCGCGGATTGTCTGGAAGAAGCGGTCGCGGGTGGCGAACATCGAACCGACGGCGATCGGGATTTCGGCCATGCCGGCGAGCTTGGCGTAGCCGATCGTGTCCGTGGCCGGCAGCGGGTCCTCGAACCACTCGACGCCGACGTCCTCGAAGAAGTGCGTCAGAGCCTCGGCGGTGCCCAGGTCGAACCGGCCGTCAGCGGCGACGCACACGGCCGCGTCCTCGCCGAGGCCGTCGGAGATTTCGCGCACCCGGTCGGCGTCGGCCCGCACGTCGCTGCCGCCGACCGCGATCCGCACGGCGGTCGCGCCCTGCTTCAGAAACGGTTTGGCGGCCTTCACCACGTCCGCGGCGGACCCGCCGGGCGCCACGTCCGAGACGAAGAACGGCGCCGCCGGCCGGGCCGCGCCGAGCAGTTCCCACAGCGGCACGCCGGCGGCCTTCGCCTTCAAATCCCAGAGTGCCACGTCCACGGCCGAGTAGGCGCGGGCGGCGAGGCCGGCGAAGCCGACGCCGCGGAAGTGCGCCTCCGCCGCCGCGAACCGCCGCTCCGGCTGCCGCGGGTCCGTTCCCACGACCAGCGGCGACACCTCGGCGTCGATCAGCGTGCGAACGGTGGCGGCGCCGGGGCCGACGACGACGGCGAAGCCGAGCCCGGCGAGGCCGGCGTCGGTTTCGGCGTGAACCAGGATTACGTCGATAGCCGTCGGGCCGGCGGGGGCGGGGTCGGTGAGCGACACGCGGCCGGGCCGGGCGAGCGGCACGCGGAGGTGGTCGGTGGTGAGGGCGGTGAGGCGCATCGGGGGGTCGCAGAGGGAGCGGGGGGCGGCGGACCGACGGAGGCTTTCCGTGACACCGCCGACGTGGTTCGCCCCCTCACCCCGCGTGCTTCGCCGCGACCCCCTCCCCCGAGGGGAGAGGGTGGGAGCCGGCCGACCCTCGGCGTGGGCGGGCAACCACGCGCCGACGTGGGGTGGTGCGTCCCCGGGCGTCCGCGCGTCGATGCCCGCCCGTGAGGGAGTCCGGCAAGGTCCACCCTCTCCCCTCGGGGGAGAGGGTCGCGGCGAAGCACGCGGGGTGAGGGGGCGAACCACGCATGATGGAAACCGGCTCACGACAGCGGCGCGGCGGCGCACGCGGCAACCCGGCCGGTTGAGGCGTGTTGTACGACCACCGCCCTCGGGCGGCTCACTCCCCCAGGTACGCCGCCCGGACGCGCGGGTCGTTCAGCAGCACGTCGGCCCGGTCCGTCATCGTCACGCGGCCGGTCTCCAGCACGTACCCGCGGTGGGCCACCTTCAGCGCCATCCGGGCGTTCTGCTCCACCAGCAGCACCGACGTGCCCTGCCGGTTCAATTCGCGGATCACCTCGAAGATTTGCACCACGATCTGCGGCGCCAGCCCGAGCGACGGCTCGTCCAGCAGCAGCAGCTTCGGCCGGCTCATCAGCGCCCGCGCGATGGCGAGCATCTGCTGCTGGCCGCCCGAGAGGAGCCCGCCGGCCTGGCCGCGGCGCTCCTTCAGGATGGGGAACATCGTGTACGCCTTGTCGATGTCCTCCGCCACGCCGGCGGCGTCGGTGCGGGTGAAGGCGCCCATCTGGAGGTTTTCGAGGACGGTGAGCCGCGGGAAGATTTTGCGCCCCTCCGGCGACTGGGCCAGCCCGAGGCGCACCACCTGGTGCGCCGGCACCTTCCCGGCGGTGAGGTCGCGGCCGTCGAACACGACGCGGCCGGCGCGGGTCTTCACCACGCCCGACAGGCACATGAGGGTGGTGGTCTTGCCGGCCCCGTTGGCGCCGATCATGGCGACGATTTCGCCCGGCTCGACGGTCAGCGAGATGCCGTGGAGGACGTTGATCGGGCCGTACCCGGCTTCGAGCTTCTCGACGGTCAAGAGCGGCGGCATCAGCGGGCCTCCGGGGCGCGGAGGCGGGGTTGGAACACGCGAGTGCTTGGGGGCGGGGTAACGTGGTCAACCCCTCCCCCGGCCCCTCCCCCAGGGGGGGAGGGGTGCCCGCGCAACAGACCATCCTGTGACGACGTGGAGCCTGAACCGGCGCGCGGCAAGTCGGTCGGCCCGTCCCCCCCCTTCCCTCTTAGGGAAGGGGGGACGGGGGGGTTAGGTGCGTCCGCACGTCGCCCACCTTGACGGCGCGCCGACGTGGCAACCCCTCCCCCGGGTGGGTTCGGTTCCGGGGAGGCCATCAGCTCACGTCCTCTTTGCCCAGATACGCCTCGATCACCTTCGGGTCGCGGCTCACCTCGGCGGGCGGCCCCTCGGCGATCTTCACGCCGTAGTCCAACACCGCCACGCGGTCCGAAATCCCCATCACCAGGCTCATGTGGTGCTCGATCAGCAGCACCGTCACGCCGCGGTCGCGGATGCGGCGGATCAGCTCCATGAGCGTCGCCGTCTCGCTCGGGTTCATCCCCGCGGCCGGCTCGTCGAGGAGCAGCAGCTCGGGGCCGGTCGCCAGCGCCCGCGCGATTTCGAGCCGCCGCTGGTCGCCGTAGGCGAGGTTGCACGCCAGCTCGTTGTGCTTCCCCGCCAGCCCCACGAACGCCAGCAGGTCGCCGGCCTTGGCGCGGAACTCGGCCTCCTCGCGGCGGTGCGCGGGCAGGTGCAGCAGCGCCGCCAGCGGGTGCCCCTTGATGGCCCGGCTCATGCCGACCTGCACGTTCTCCAGCACCGTCATGGCCTGGAACAGGCGGATGTTCTGGAACGTCCGGGCGATGCCGCCCTGCGAGATCACGTCCGGGGTGCGGCGGCCGCGCCACCACGTCAGCAGCGTGCCGGCGCCGCCGACGACGAAGCCGAACGCGAACCCGCCGGCGGCCGCGCCGGCCCGCGCCGAGACGTGCGAAGTGGCGTCGGCCACGGCCTTGCCCCACGGGAAGGCGGCGCGGGCGTCGGTGTAGTTCAGGCGGATCGCGGCCTTCCACAGGGCGTTGACGTTCACCGCCAGCAGCAGGCACACGAGCCCCGTCAGCAGCCCGACGGCGACGGACCCGGCGACCGGCTTCCAGCCGAACGGCCGCTCGATGGGCTTGCCGCGGAACAGGACGCGCCCCTCGGTGGGCTCATAAATGCCGGTGACGGCGTTGAACACGGTCGTCTTGCCGGCCCCGTTCGGGCCGATGACGGAGAAGATGCGGCCGGGCTCGACCGCCAGGTCGACCCCGTTCACGGCGGTGATGCCGCCGAACCGCATCGTCAGTTTTTCGATCTGCAGCAGCGCCATCGGCACCTCACGCGCGAAGCCCGGGGACGGCCGTCCCCGGGCTTTCCCCCAACTCGTGCTTCGTCCGCGCCGCCGGCAGCAGCCCCGCGGGGCGGAACCGCATCATCACGATCAGCGCCGCCCCGAAGATGAACAGTCGCCACCCGCTCACCTTCAGGTACTGCTTGCCGCGCATCCACTCGGGGAACAGGTTCTGCACGTCCGGCTTCTGCACCGCCGTGTCCAGGATCGGCGTCAGCACGGTGTCGTAGCCGATCAGGAGGAACACCCCCACCAGCACCCCCGGGCGGTTCCCCAGGCCGCCGAGGATGATGCAGCACAGCGTAATCATCGACCGGTTGAAGTCGTACGCCTGCGGGCCGGCGGTCGTGCGCTGCGACAGGGCGTACAGCGCCCCCGCCAGCCCGGCGATGCCGGCGCCGAGCGCGATCGCCGTCAGCTTCAGCCGGGCCGGGTTCAGGCCCATGCAGCCGGCGGCCAGCTCGTCCTCGCGCAGCGCCACCCACGCCCGCCCGAGCCGGCTGTCCTCCAGGTTCCCGAGCAGCACCATCGTGACGGCCAGCGCCCCGAGGCAGCCCAGGTACAGGTACGGGTAGTCGTACCACCGCGAGCCCCACCCGGGGCCGACCGTCCGCAGCCCCGACAGGTCCGGGTCGGGGATGCCGGGCAGGAGCGCCGGCGTGATCGGGTTCAGCCCGCGCGTGCCCTCGGTGATGCCGTCCAGGTTGCGGATCACGAACCCGATGATGAGGCCGAACCCCATCGTGACGAGCGCCAGGTAGTCGCCGCGGAGGCGCAGCGTCGGCGCGGTGGTGGCGACGCCCAGCGCCGCGGCGGCGAGCACGGCGGCGACCGCGGCGACGGCGAAGCTCTGCTGGAACGGGAACATCGGCACGGTGAGGATGCCGAAGGCGTAGGCGCCGATCCCGAAGTACGCCGCGACGCCGAGGTGCAACAGCCCCGTGTAGCCGACCACGACGTTCAGCCCGAGCGCCAGCAGGGCGTACACGAACAGCGGCGTGAGCTGCTGGGCGTACAGCGACGCCTGCACGTCGGGGACGAACGGCAGGGCGGCGAGGACGAGGAACGCGGCCGGCATCCACCAGCGGGCCAGGAGGCCGGTCATACCTTCTCCCGGGTGCGGGCGCCGAGGAGGCCGGTCGGGCGGAACACCAGGATGACGATGAGGATGCCGAAGATCAGCGCCTCGCTCCACTCGGCCCCGACGTAGGCGCCGCCGACCGACCGCACCACGCCGATCACGATGCCGCCGAGGACCGCGCCGGGGATGTTGCCGATGCCGCCGAGCACGGCCGCGGTGAAGGCGTACAGCCCGTTCTGGAACCCCATCTGGAAGCCGACGGTGTTGAAGTACAGCCCGTACACCACCCCCGCGACGCCGGCCAGCGCCCCGCCGATGGCGAACGTGGCGGCGATGACGCGGTCCACGTTGATGCCCATCAACTGCGCCGCGGTCGGGTTCTGGGCCGTCGCCCGCATCGCCTTGCCGAGCGACGTGTACTGCACGAACACCGTCAGCGCCGCCATCGTCGGCAGCGTCACCAGCACCACCATCAGGTCCTTGAGCGTAAACCGCAGGCCGGTGCCGTCGAGGAGGTTGGCCGCCACCGCGGGCGGGGCGGGGGACAGGAGGTTGGGGAAGTCCTTGTCCACCGGGCCGATCCAGAACATGCCGACGTTCATGAAGACGAAGCTGACGCCGATGGCGGACACCAGCGGGGCGAGCTTCGGGGCGGTGCGCAGCGGCTTGTAGATGACGCGGTCGACGGCGACGTTGAGGGCCGCGCAGAACACCGGGGCGGCGACGAGCATGACGGCGACGGCGGCGGCGGTGTTGTTGGCCCCGGCGGCGGTGGCGCCGAGCCAGACGGCCACCTGGAGGGCGGCCAGCGACCCGAGCATGAACAGGTCGCCGTGGGCGAAGTTGATGAGCTCGATGATCCCGTAGACCATCGTGTAGCCGAGGGCGATCAGGGCGTAGAGCAGGCCGGTGACCAGCCCGATCATGAGGTACTGCCCGAGGCCCGCGGCGTCGGTCGCGGCCAGGAGTGCGGTCATCGGTCCCCCAGGAGGCGCGGCCGGCGCCGGCGTCACGGACCCGTCTTCGTAGCTCGTCGGCAGGGCGTGGCTCTTATCCGGCCTTCGCCGGAGGTGGTTAACCCCCTCACCCCGCGTGCTTCGCCGCGACCCTCTCCCCCGAGGGGAGAGGGTGGGCGTGGTCCGGCCCCGTCACGGGCGGGCAACCACGCGCCGACGCCGAGTGTCACCCCCTGCGTTCGCGGATCGATGCCCGCCCACGACCGGACTCGGGTGCCTCCCACCCTCTCCCCTCGGGGGAGAGGGTCGCGGCGAAGCACGCGGGGTGAGGGGGTTAACCACCTCCGGCGAAGACCGGTACGCCACCTGCCCCTTACTTCTTCGTCACCGTCTTCACCGGCACGAAGTTCCCGTTCTCGATCTTGCTGATGGTCAGCACCTCCAGGGTGGTGTCGCCGTCGGCGTCGAAGCTCCACTTGCCGAGCGCCCCGGCGGTGAAGTCCTTCGTCGCCAGCACCGCCTCGCGGATCGCCTGGCGGTCCTTCTTGCCGACCTTCTTCACCGCCTCGGTGAACACCTTCCCGGCCTCGTACCCGTAGATCGCGTACGCCTCCGGCATCTTCCCGTACTTCTCCTTGTACTTCCGCACGAACTCGGCCCCGGCGCCGGTCAGCTTCGACGGGTCGAACCCGCCCATGGTGGCGTACACGTTCGCCAGGTTCTGCGCCCCGACCGACTCGATGAACGCGTTCTCGTAGCACCCGTCCGGCACCACGATCGGGACGTTCAGCCCGACCCCCTTCATGTCCTTGACGACCTGCCCGCCCTTGCTCTGGGTGGTGCCGCCGAAGTACACCGCGTCCGGGTTCATCGCCCGAATCTTCGTCATCAGCTGCACGAAGTCCTGCTGGGTGGTGACGATCCCCTCGTGGCCGAGCACCTGCATCCCCAGGTCGCGGGCCTTCTTCTCGAACATGTTGGCGATGCCGCGGCCGTACACCTCGGTGTCGTCCAGGACGTACACCTTCCGGGCCTTCAGGTCCTCGAACACGAACTGGGCGCTGGCCGTGCCCTGGAGGATGTCGTTCGGGCAGACGCGGCAGAAGGTGACGCCCTTCTGGCGGTAGATGCCGGGGGCGCCGGACGTGTCCCCCTCGACCGGCTTGGTCAGCTCGATGGCCGTGCAGGCCGGGGAGATCTGCACCAGCCCGGCGTCGTTGAGCACGGGGATCGACTGCTTGGCGGCGCCGGAGTTGTACGGCCCGATGAACACCATGACGCTCGCGTCGGCGGCGGCGGCGCGGGCGTTGGCCGCCTCGACCGCCCCGTCCCACCCGCCGGCGGCGGCGGTGGCGTCGTCCTTGTCCTGGTAGTCGATCCGCAGGCTGCCGAGGGCCCCGGCCGCCTCGTCGAGCGCCATCCGGATGCCGTTGACGATGGTGTCCGTCTGCCCCTGCGCCGAACCGGTCCGCGGCAGCGACGACACGACCTTGAGGAGGTTGGGGTCGTCCTTGGCGCCGCACCCGCCGCACCCGGCGACGGAGAACAGGCCGCCGCCGGCGACCCCGACCGCGGCCCCGCGGAGGAACGTGCGCCGGGTCGGTTTGGCGGCGCGGGAAGGTTGCTGGCTCACGGCATGTCCCCCGGTGTGCGGGCGGCCCGATGGTAGGCCGGCGCCGCGGCCCCGTCAACGATATTGAGAAGGAGTGGACAGTGGTCAGTGGACAGTGGACAGTTAAGACCAGAGCCGGGTTCTTACTGCCCACTGCCCACTGCCCACTGACCACTCTCAAGTACGAACGTCACCGGGCCGTCGTTCACCAGCTCCACCCGCATGTCGGCGCCGAACCGGCCGGTCGCCACCGGCAGCCCGACCGCCCGCAACTCGGCCGCGAACCGCTCGTACAGCGGCTCCGCCACCGCCGGCGGCGCCGCCCCGGTGAAGCTCGGCCGCCGTCCCTTGCGGGTGTCGCCCAGCAGCGTGAACTGGCTCACCACCAGCACCCCGCCGCCCACGTCCAGCACCGACCGGTTCATCTTCCCCGCGTCGTCCTCGAACGCCCGCAGGTGCGCCACCTTGTCCGCCAGCCACACCGCCTCGGCCGCGGTGTCGGCGGGCGCGACGCCGAGCAGCACGAGCCAGCCGGCCCCGACGGCGCCGACGGTTTCGTCGCCCACGACGACGGACGCCCGGCGGACGCGCTGGATCACGGCACGCATCGGCGGCGGTCGCGGGTAGGGGAGGGGTTTGGGGTGATGGTATGGACCGGCGCCGGCGCGGGAAGACACCTGAGTTGCCGCTTGCGGCTTCGCGCCCCCGCGGCGCGAAGCCGCAAGCGGCAACTCGGGTTACACCAGCTCCGCGATCGGCGTGCCGCGGGTGAGCGGGAACGGCCGACCCTGCAGGTCCGGGTACTCGCGGGCGTGGTCGATGCCGAGGTGCCGGTACACCGTCGCCAGCACGTCGTGCGGGTCCAGCGGCCGCTCCGTCGGGTGCTCGCCGTACTTGTTCGTCGCCCCGATCACCTGCCCGGTCGGGATTCCGCCGCCGGCGAACAGGATCGACATCGCCGCCGGGTAGTGGTCGCGGCCGATCCGCCCGTCGCGCTGTTCGAGCCGCGGCGTGCGGCCGAACTCGCCCGTCAACACCACCATCACGTCGCGGTCCAGGCCGCGGTCGTAGATGTCGTCGATCAGCGTGGACACGACGTGGTCGTACAGCGGCAGCCGGGCCTTCATCGCGGTCAGCATGTCCCAGTTCACCGCGTGGTCGTCCCAGTCGGACGCCGTGCTGCCGGGGCCGCCGCCGGGGACGCGCACCGACACGAACCCGACCCCGGCTTCAACGAGCCGGCGGGCCAGCAGCGCCTCGCGGCCGAAGCCGCTGGCGCCGTAGCGGTCGCGGGTGCGCGGGTCTTCGAGCGTCAGGTCGAACGCCCGCCGGGCCGCGTCGGTGGTCAGCACTTCGACGGCCCGGCGGCGGTGAACGTCCATGGCGTCGAGGGCGCCGCTGGTGTCGGTGTCGCGGCGCATGGCGTCGAGCCGGGCGAGGAGGCCGAGGCGGTCGTCGAGCTGCGGGCGGGTGCCGCGGAGGGCGGCGTCGCGGAGGCCGCCGTTGGTGATCGGCACGCGCCTGTACGTCGGCCAGAACCCTTCGGCGATGCCGGGGCTGTAGTCGGGGCCGTTCAGGCACACGCCGTTGATCGCCACCGCCGCGGGAATGCCGGGCACGCGGCCGTCGAGGTAGCGGTTGGCGACGGCGCCGACCTGCGGGTGGAACGACTCGCTGCTGCCGGGCTTGAAGCCGCCGTAGCCGCTGAGGAAGCGGGCGTGCCCCTCGAAGTGGTTCGCCTGGTCGTGGCTGCACGACCGCAGGATGCTAAACCGGTGCGCGAGCCGGGCCTGTTTCGGCAGGTGCTCGCAGACGCGGATGCCGGGCACCGACGTGGCGATGGGGCGGAACGGGCCGCGGATGGTGTCGGGGGCGTCGGGCTTGAGGTCGTAGGTCTCGAGGTGGCTCGGGCCGCCGTGGGCGAACAGCAGGATGACCGACGTGCGGCGCGGCTCCGTGGACTGGGCGCGGAGGCGGAGCACATCGGGGAGGGCGAGGGCACCGAGGCTGAGGAGGGCGGCGCGGCGGGTGAGCATTCCTCCACCGTACCCGACCGGGGGAGGGGCTGCAACTCCCGCCGCTTGCGGCTTCGCGCTTTGCAGCGCGAAGCCGCAAGCGGTTGTTATGGTGCGACCCCCAACACCTCCGGCAGGAACGCCCCCGGCGGCGCGTCGTCGGCGCGGTCGAGTTGCCAGAACGTGACCGCGTGCGCGTTCTTCGCGTCCGCGGGGTGGTGTTCGCGGCCCGTCACGACCAGCGGCAGCCCCGCGAGCACGTCCACCGGGAACGTCGTGGTGCCTTCAAACTCGCCCTCGACGACGGTGAGGTACAGCCGGTCGGCGCGCGGCAGGAACGCGCGGTACACCTCGCCGCCGCCGATCACCACCGCCTCGTCGGCGCCGAGCCCTTCCGCCAGCGTCAGCGCCTCGGCCGCCGAGCGCACCACGCGCACGCCGTCGGCTAAGAAGGTCGGCCGGCGCGAAAGCACGATGTTCGGGCGGTCGGGGAGCGGCCGGCCGATGTGCTCGAACGTCGTCCGTCCGAGGATGATCGGCTTCCCCAAGGTGAGGCTGCGGAAGTGCTTGAGGTCGCGCGGCAGGTGCCACGGCAGGCCGGTGTCGGTGCCGATGACGTGGTTCCGGCCCATCGCGGCGACGAGCGCGAGTCGCATCTCGGGTCTGCCGTGTGGGTCTGACATAGTTTCGTGCAGGAGACTCATTTCGTGCGGGAAGGGGTGGGGGAGTCCGCCGAACACAATGAACCCCGCCCGAACGACCGTCGTGATTCAAACGGCCACTTCGCCCTTGATCGGTGGGTGCGGCTCGTACCCCGTCACGGCGATCTGGTCCACCCGGACGTTATCCAAGCTGGTGATGTCGTCGGCGAGGGTGAGCGTCGGCAGCGGACGCGGCGTGCGCGTGAGCTGCTCGGCGACCTGCTCGAAGTGGTTCTCGTAGACGTGGGCGTCGCCGAACGAGTGGACGTACTCGCCGACGCCGAGGCCGGTCACCTTCGCCAGCAGGTGCGTGAGCAGCGCGTAGGACGCGATGTTGTACGGCACGCCGAGGAGCATGTCGGCCGAGCGCTGGTAGAGGTGGCACGACAGCCGGCCGGCGGTGACGTTGAACTGCACGAGGGTGTGGCAGCCGGTGGGCACTTTGGGGTCGGGCATGTCACCGGGGTTCCAGGCGGTGAGGAGGAGCCGCCGGGCCGCGGGGTGCCACGGGTCGTCGGCCACCGCGCGGATGTTCTGAACCAGTTCCGCGACCTGATCGACGCGCCGGCCGTCGGCCGCTTCCCAGCGCCGCCACTGCTTGCCGTACACCGGCCCGAGTTCGCCGGTCTGCGGGTCGGCCCAGGCGTCCCAGATGCGGACGTTCTGCGCCAGCAGGTCGCGGTTGTTCGTGGACCCGCTGAGGAACCACAGCAGCTCGACGGCGACCGGCCGGATCGCCATCCGCTTGGTGGTCAGGAGCGGGAAGCCGGCGGCGAGGTCGTGGCGGATCGGGTCGGGGCCGAACACGCTGCGGCACTTCAGACTCCGCCCGCCGACCTTGGCGCGCTGGGGCTTATCGACCCCGCGGGTGGTAACGTCCCGCAGCAGTCGGAGGTACTGGTCCATGCCGCTATTCTAGCGGTGTCCCCCTTCCGCGCACGAGGGTCCGCCCGTGGTCCGCCTCCTCCTCCCCGCCGCGCTGCTCGTCGCCGCCGCGGCCGTGCCCGCCCCCGCCCCAGTCGCCGCCGACGACAAGGCGCCCGCCCCGGCCGGCGAGTTCTTCTTCAAGGCCGGCGACCGCGTCGTCTTCCTCGGCGACAGCATCACCGAGCAGTACCAGTACAGCACCTATGTCGAGC
>Ga0209181_10002021_pt1 | contig 33909 bp, 29 predicted proteins | sample MAT05_FD_187208 | JGI IMG/M metagenome (GOLD analysis project Ga0209181, IMG submission 187208) | Freshwater microbial communities from Lake Fryxell liftoff mats and glacier meltwater in Antarctica - MAT-05 (SPAdes) (version 2) | ecosystem: Environmental > Aquatic > Freshwater > Ice > Liftoff... | reverse complement strand
GCAATGGATTACTTTCAAGTGCCTCGGAAATTTCGGTTTCCAGTTCAACGCTTGATAACTGCAATAAACGAATCGCCTGACGCAGCTGCGGCGTCAGGGTGAGCGATTGCGTTTGTCGTATTTGCAGGCTTGGTTTCATTTTACACAGTTAAACATATGCAGCTGTGTGCGGGAAGAGTGTGCAGAAATAATTATGTTTGCCCTGTAGGAGCGAGCTCTGCTCGCGAATGATCTGCGCCGAGGGTTTTCGCGAGCAGAGCTCGCTCCTACGCAAGATTAATAACATCGCCCGCAAGCGGTCTCCTACGCGGGTTGATTTACAATTTGAAAGTGTCGCCCAAATACACGCGGCGTACGTCCGGGTTTTCTAGAATGGCGGCCGGGGTACCTTGTGTGAGTACGCTGCCAGCATTCAGGATGTAGGCACGGTCGCAGATACCTAGGGTTTCGCGGACGTTGTGGTCGGTAATCAGGACGCCGATGCCGCGTTGCTTGAGATGCATGACAATTTTTTGAATTTCAGACACCGAAATGGGATCAACCCCAGCGAAAGGTTCATCGAGTAAAATCAGACGCGGGTTTGCAGCGAGTGAACGTGCGATTTCAACGCGTCGGCGTTCACCGCCCGACAAGCTGGCACCTAATTGTTTTGCAACATGGGTAACGTGTAATTCTTCGAGCAGGCTTTCCTGTTCTTTTTTTCTATCGGCGCTACTGAGTTCTTTGCGAAGTTCCAGTACCGCCATGATGTTTTCAGCGACAGTCAGTTTGCGGAATACCGACGCTTCCTGCGGCAGATAGCCGATGCCCAATTGCGCACGTTCGTGCATGGGCATGCCGGTGATGTCGCGTTCATTGAAATAAATTTCGCCAGCGTCGGCTGGCACTAGGCCGACAATCATGTAAAAGCAGGTGGTTTTGCCAGCACCGTTCGGGCCAAGCAGACCCACCACTTCGCCAGGGTTTAAATCCAAGCCAAAGTCACGTACGACTTCGCGCGATTTGTAGCGCTTGCGCAAACCTTTTGCGTGCAACATTAGGGCTTGGCTTCTGCGGGAGCTTTATTTTTTGGCATGATGCGCATGGAAACTCGGTTGCCGTCACCACCACCGTTCAGACGACCGGTTTTCAAATCGTATTTGACGTTTTCGCCACGCATTGAGCCACGGGGTTGGTTAATAACCACATTGCCGCTGAGCAGAATCAAGTCCGAGCTCAGGGTGTAAATAATGGTTGATGCCTGCGCGGTCATCGGTTCGCCGGTGTCGTTGACTTGCTTCATCAGGACCGGGCCGCCGGTCAGCGTGACTTTGTCGATGTCACCCTTGCTGCGATGAATTATGGCGCGGTCAGATTTGATTTCTAGAGTGCCTTGGGTAATCACCACATTACCGTTCAAAGTGGAATCACTATTGTCTTCCATCAAGGCATTGGTGCTATCGGCCTGAACGTCCATTGGCTGATTGCGATCGGAGGATTTGCCCAGCGCTATCGGTGAAAGCGACAGCGAGGCTGCGAGTAGGGTGAGGCTAACGGCGAGCAGGCGCATATCGTCCTTTGACATCGGCTAAAAGTTGAAATCGTTTAGCCTGCATATCAACCTGCAAGCCGTGGCCTTGAAGTATAGAGTCGGCGCGGGTAATGGTCACGACATCCTTGCTTTGGGCAGTGTTTTTCTTCGGGAAAATCGTCAGTGTTGGTGCATTAAAGCGGGTTTGTTGGCCATTTGCAGTTTTTGGGCCAATCATTTCGACTTTGTCTTGCAGTCGAACTTCTTCCGCTTTGGGTCCGACCCAGGCATTGCCCGAGTTAGCATGCCACATGCCGCCATTATTGTCGGGGAAGCTGAATTGCGGCGTCAGAATGCTGAGGGTTTTGCCTTTCGGATCGCGCTCGAGGTAAGGCGATTTCAGCCTGAATGCTTCTTTGCCCTTGTCGTCGAGTGTGGTCATTTCAAAATTATGCAGCACGTAATCCGAGCGGCTGGGGCCTTCGGCTTTTATTTGCGGCTTAGAACGTAAATTCCAAACCACGATGCTGGTAAGCACTGCCAATACAAAAAATAGAATAGTCCAGAGGTTCCGCGTCATGGCGTGACACCCCATTTTTTAAGAATGGCGGGCATCAGATTTTGCGATTCAAGAATGAAATCGCACAAGGCACGTGCGGCACCCTCGCCGGCATTTTTCGGGATAACCCAGTCGGCGTGGTTAAACATCCAGGCATGGGCATTGGCCGGTACGCAGGCAAGCGCGCTAAGTTTCATAGCGGCCAAGTCGGGAACATCGTCGCCCATAAAAGCCGCTTGCTCGCTGGTGATATTTAATTGCTCACATAAAGCTTTCAGGCAGACGGCTTTGTCTTTCACGCCAATAAATACGTGCGATAAACGCAAATCGCGCGCGCGTGCTTTTGCCGATTCACTGGCGCGTGCGGTGATAAAAGCCACCGCGATGCCATTGTCTTCCAGCAGGCGCAGGCCTTGGCCATCATGGACGTTGAAGGCTTTGCTTTCGCGGCCTTCGCTGTCGAAATACAGTTTGCCATCGGTCAGGGTGCCATCAACATCGAAACAAACCAGACGTATGTTTTTCGCACGTTTTTGTAATTCTGCTAACTCCAATGGCATCGTTTACACCACGCGCGCACGAAGCAGATCATGAATGTTCAAGGCGCCGACGACATGTTTTTCATCATCGACAACGACAAGCGCATTGATTTTATATTGCTCCATCAAATGTGCGGCTTCAACCGCCAGAGCATCGGCAGAAATAGTTTTGGGCGAGTGCGCCATCAATTGTTTTACCGGTGTATTGCGTAAATCGATGTGTGCATCATCGAGTGCACGACGTAAATCGCCATCGGTGAAGACACCGAGCAAACGATCTTCATTATCGACAATGGCGGTCATGCCCAAACGCTTTCGACTCATTTCGACCAAGGCTTCGCTGGCGCTCGCATTGATGCCCACGCGCGGCACTTCGCTACCGGCATGCATGATGTCGCTGATATGCAGAAGTAGCCTGCGGCCCAAACTACCGGCCGGATGTGAACGAGCAAAATCATCGGCAGTAAAGCCGCGGGCTTCCAATAAACTGACGGCGAGCGCGTCGCCCATTACCAGTGCAGCGGTAGTGCTTGAGGTCGGTGCTAGGCCTAAAGGGCAGGCTTCTTCCGGAACGCTGACATCCAGATGCACATCGGCTGCGTTTGCCAGACTAGAACCGGGCTTGCCGGTCAGGCTGATCAGAACGTTTCCCTGACGCTTCAAGACCGGAACTATGGTGAGCAGTTCTTCGGTTTCACCCGAATTGGAAAGCGCCAGCACGACGTCGGCGTCGGTGATCATGCCCAGGTCGCCATGACTGGCTTCACCGGGATGCACAAAAAAAGCAGGCGTTCCGGTCGAGGCTAAGGTGGCAGCAATTTTGGTTGCGATATGGCCCGACTTGCCCATGCCGGTGCAGATCACGCGGCCCCGGCACTGCAACAGCAATCGGCAGGCAGCGGCGAAATCAGCGCCAATTCTGGCTTGAACGGCCTGCAGCGCTTGAATTTCAACCGACATCACGCGATGACCACTTTTAATTAGCGGACCATCGGTTAGCGCTTCGTTCTTCAGATTAGCGTTCATCAAAGCAGGGTTGGCGGTATCATGTGGGCCTATTGTAACCCGCTAACCTCTCAATTTAGATAAGCCGCCAATGAACGCCCAACAAATCCAAGACTTAATCCTTGCCGGTATGCCCGGTGCCAATGCCCAAGTAACGGGCGAAGACGGCGTGCACTTTGAAGCCGTTGTGATTGCCGAAGCCTTTCAAGGCAAAATGCCCTTGGCCAGACATCGCATGGTTTATGCGACGCTGGGGTCTTTGATGGGTGGCGAAATTCACGCCCTGGCGCTGCGCACACTGACACCACAAGAAGCGCAAGCTTCCCACTAATTCGGCTTTCCACTAACTATTCCCAAGAAGAAAAAATCACATGGCAAAAATTATTGTTACTGGCGGCGAAGTTTTGAATGGCGAAGTGCAAATTTCAGGTGCAAAAAACGCTGTGTTGCCGATTTTATGCGCCACCTTATTGGCCGATAGCCCGATCTCGATTGGCAACGTGCCACACCTGCATGATGTGACGACCACCGTGGGTTTGCTGGGTGCCTTGGGGGCACAGCTGAGTATCGATGAAAAATTGACGATTACCGTGGATGCCACGCATCCCATCAACACTGTCGCACCCTATGAATTAGTAAAAACCATGCGTGCCTCGATTCTGGTGCTGGGCCCTTTGCTGGCCAAATACGGTCATGCCGAAGTGTCGTTGCCCGGCGGTTGTGCGATTGGTTCGCGCCCAGTTGAACAACATATTCGTGGCCTGATTGCGCTTGGTGCTGACGTGGTGGTTGAAAATGGTTTCGTCAAAGCCAAATGCGATCGTTTGAAGGGCGGCCGTTATGTTTTCGATATGGTCACCGTAACCGGGACCGAAAATGTATTGAGTGCAGCGGTATTGGCGAAAGGTACGACAATTCTGGAAAACTGTGCCGAAGAACCCGAAGTCGTCGATCTGGCACATTGCTTGATAGCCATGGGGGCGAAGATCGAAGGCGCCGGTACCAATAAAATGATTATTGAAGGCGTCGATAGCTTGCGTGGCTGCCATTACGACGTCATGCCCGATCGTATTGAAACCGGAACTTTCCTGATTGCCGGTGCGATGACTGGCGGCCGTGTTATCTGTAAAAAAACCCGTTCCGACATTCTAGATGTCGTATTACAAAAACTGGAAGATGCCGGTGCCGTTATCACTACTGGTGCCGATTTTATTGAATTGAATATGCATGGCAAACGTCCCAAAGCCGTAAGTTTGACCACTGCGCCGTACCCGGCATTTCCGACCGATATGCAGGCGCAATTTGCCGCGATGAATTGCATGGCCGATGGCGTTGGCGTCATCAAGGAAACCATTTTTGAAAACCGTTTCATGCATATGAATGAATTGATGCGTCTGGGTGCCGATATTCAAATTGACGGCCATACCGCGATTATTCGTGGCGTTGAAACCCTGACCGGTGCACCGATCATGGCGACCGATTTGCGTGCATCGGCTTCGTTGGTATTGGCTGGCCTAGTTGCGAAAGGTGAAACGGTTATCGACCGGATTTATCACATTGATCGCGGTTACGAAAACATCGAAGAAAAATTAAGCGGATTAGGCGCGAAGATTCGTCGCGTACCGGGTTGATTATTTTTCTGCGTTTGGGCATTTCTGGAATTTGAGACGTCGGGCTTCAAGCTTGTCGCGCTCTCATGTGTAGCTTCTTCGATGAATCCACATTCTTTCTGACTTCTGGCACGAGCCACTGAGAAAACCCATTGTTATAGTTCAGGCAACTCGCCGAATTTATTGGAATGTTGTGAATCAAGTTAAGCCAATCCGCAGTTTGCCACGCCGTCTATTGCGGCACTTTGTCCGCTTCTTGCTGGTGAGTGCCTTACTGTTAGGGCCAAACTTGGTTTTCTTTGGTCGATGGGATTTCCCAGACCAGAGCTTACCGGCGATACCTGCCGACAGCGATGATCAGGTTTCTGCGCCATCGTTGCCGCCAGAACTTGGCGATGATTTGTTGAAGGAGTTGCGGGCGAGCCGCGAGAAAGCCGGGATTCCATCAATGTCGGCCGCCGTTGCGTATGACGGGAACCTGCAATGGGCAGGAGCAACTGGTTTTGTCAATATCGAAAACAAACAGTTTGCGACGGTGCGTTCGCGCTATCGCACTGGCAGCGTTGCCAAACCTATTACTGCCGTGGCGCTGGTGCGCTTAATCGATGCTGGTAAAATAGATATCAATAAACCGATCTCGCACTATGTGACTGGCCTGCCGATCACGCTCAAGCCGCTGACCGCGAACCAACTCGGCTCCCATCGCGCTGGTATCCGCCATTATTCGATCATTCCGCAGTGGTGGATGGGCTGGCATGAAAATTACTCAATGCATGAATACGCCAGTGTTGCTGACGGCCTAACACTTTTTGTCAACGACGACTTGCGCTTTGTTCCGGGCACTGGATTCCAGTACTCGACTTTCGGTTATTCATTGCTGGCACGACAGATGGAAGCTGCATCGCAAAAAACCTTCGCGCAATTACTCGAGGAAAATGTATTTAGCGCGGCCGGAATGATTGATACTGCAGTTGATACAGCGGAGGCAATGCCGGACCGCGTTGCATTCTATCAAGCCGAGGCCGGACGCTTTACGCCCGCATATCCGATCAATTCGAGCTATAAAATTGCTGGTGGTGGACTAGTGACTACACCTTCCGACTTGGTGCGCTTGGGCGCTGCCTTGCTTGGCAATGATTTCGTGTCGAAGGAGGCCAAGAAAACTCTATGGACACCACAAGCTTTGACCGATGGCAGCATGAATCCCGAAAACTACGGCATCGGTTGGCGCATCGACACTTCAGTGCGTTTGCTGGGCGAAAAACATCCCACAAAAATATTTCACCATGGCGGTACGCAGCAGGGCGCGGCCGCCTTCTTTGTGTTGTTGCCGGAATACGGCATCTCGGTAGCCGTAATGACTAACTCAGGTAAAGGGTCGGCACGGGAGGAGGCTCAGGAAGCGGCCTACGCCCTTGCTCGGGAGGCTGTGGAATTCAAAAAAGCCTCGCTAAAAAGCTCAGCCAAAACTAATCCTAAAGATTAAGCTTCGTATGGTGGGCGCCGTGCCCCGAATTCATACCTCGGCATGTTAAATGGTGGGCGACGCCCACCCTGCGGAATTTCCAACTGCAACAGGGCGCAGCAAGCAGCGCCCCTACCAATCAGAACTCCATTCTCAAGCCCATCGACAAGGTGTCTTGATCGAGTCGGTCGCGGCCAATCATTTTCTCGTAGTAGATAAAGCCGGAACGTCCGCGCGAGAGGATCATCGATAGTCCCAGTCCAATGCGGAAGAAGCTCTTGTCTTCGGGATCGCCGGTGACGGTAATCGGCGTGCCGGTGGGGTCGTAAATAAACGAGGCTTGGATAGTTTGTGGATCGTCTTTGAATTCACGTTCCCATTCAAGTTGCAGATGCGGCATCAATACGCCCCAGTTGGTGCTATGACTGTAAGCAAATTTACTACCGATCACGGTGGCAATTGATGTCAGGCTGCGTTCTTCAATATGCAGGCCCAGACCGGAACCATTGCCGCTTAACAGAATTTCATCGTAGGCATCGAAGTCGAGTTTGGTGTAGGTCAAGCGGCCATAAGGACCTATTGCCCAAGCACCTTTCTGGAAATCGCGACCGAAGGTGAAAGCGGCAGACAACATGCTGCCATCGGTATCGGCATTGGCAATTTGATCAACCGTGGTGAAGCCGCCGCCAAACAATGGCAGGGTGTAATTGATATGTCGTTGCAGGTCGAAACGATTTTGTCCGTAAGTGAGCACGGCATCGGCGTACCAATTATTTTGTTGATAGAAGGTGCTGTATGCCGAAGCACTCCAGCCGGTGGTATCGACACTGCCTGCGCTGCCGGGCAGGGTAGTGCCTTGTTGTGTGAAACCCAGCGCGGCGCCGACAATCATTTTGTCACTCATACGGTAATCAACACCGGCACTTAAACCATTAATGTCGTAATCAAAGGCCGGATTAATCGAACCTGCTTCGGCTTCGCCGCGGCCAATGGAACCGGTGGCGAAGAAACCCCAGCGCTCAAAATCGCCTGAGTTATTACTCGTATTTGCCTTACTAGATTCACCGTTCAATGCACTAAACAAACTAGCGATTGGCACGGCGCCACTGGCAGTATTCAAAGCCAGCCCGCCAAAACTGGTGCCGCCGGTACCACTGCGTAATGCAGCGATACGGGCTTTTAGATTTTGGAATTGCGATTGCGCCGCAAGCATGGAAGCATTTGCCTGGGCAAAGGCAACGTCGGAGAATAATTCGTCTAATGCATTTATCGTGTCTTGTGTGTCGATACCTGCCGAACCCAAAATACTTTGACATTGTTGCAACAAATCATTTTGTTGTGCGCTGAGTGAAGTGCCGGTAGCTAATGCCGGGCAAAGGGCGTCAATCGCATTGGCCACTTCGGTTTGCAGGGGATTGAGTCCGGTCAAATTCGAGATCGCGAGATTCAGATTAAATACCACTGGCGCACTGCCATAGGCAGGTGCACTCGCGCTGACTTGAACGGTGCCAAGCCCGCTAAGTTGAATGGTGTTACTCGCTTGGCCGCTAGCATTGGTCACGCTGCTTGCGCCCGTCAATGTGCCGCCAGTGGTGGTCCAGTTGATGGTCGCTGCGGCAATGACTACGCCGCCGCTATCGCGTAATTCGACTGTTAATGGCGACGAAGTGATGGACGGGTCGAGCACCTGGTTATTACCCGACACTATCGTCAGGCCACTCGCTACTGCGGCGGTTAAACCGGTGGCATTGAAAGTAATCGAAGGCCCACCGAGCACAGTAGCCGTCACGGTGTTGATGCCAGCCGAAGGGCCGAGTGTCAGTACCGTTGATGCCTGGCCAGCACCATTGGTGATGGCATTTATAATTGATATTGATCCACCACCCCCGGTGACAGCGAAAGTAATCGGCACTCCACTTAAGGCTTTGGGTTTGTTCTTGCCATTCACCGGTACCGAGAACACGCCGGCAGGTGGTGTGACTTGTACGGTTAGAGGCACCGGCAGTGTTGTAGAGACTGGGCCAGCCTGGCCATTACCGCCCGCGGCTGCGAGCGTGACTTGCACTGCATTGGCAGCAAAATCTATCGTCAATGCACCTGAAAAAGCGCTCGCACGAATGACCGAACCGCCGGTGGTGGTGCCGAAAGTAAATGTGTTGCTGGCCTGTCCGGCAGCGTCGGTATTGCTAGTGGCGCTGCTTAAAGTAGCGGGGCCTGAAATTACCGACCAGGTAATGGTTTGAGCCGGTAGTACATTGCCAAAACCATCGCGAAGTACCACAACAATGGGCGAATTTGCAGGCGAGCCAATCACACCCGATTGTCCATCGCCTGAAACAATAATGAGCGTGTTATTGGGTGTTGGATTTGCCGTCAATGAAAACGTCACGGTGGCAGTAGGTTCGTCGGCACGCGTTGCGGTAATGCTGATCGGCCCAACACTGACACCGGCATTGATCGTGATATTCGCGTCACCGGCGGCATCGGTATTACTGCTACCGCTCGATAGCACGGCACTGCCCGACGCCAATACCCAATTGATCGTGATGCCCGCTGCGGCAACACCATTATCGGTAGCATTCACCAATAGCGGCGAGGCAAAAGCGGTGTTGATAAACGCCGCCTGACCGTTACCGGAGGTGCGCGAGAGTGCCAGTGCGTTAACAACGGTATTAATATTCAGCGTATAGGTAACCGTTGCCGTTGGTTCGTCGTTGCGTGTGGCCGTAATGGTCACCGGTCCAAGGGTTGCACCGGCATTGACACTGATCGATGCATTACCCGAGCCGTCAGTAATGCTGGTTGCGGCAGACAAAGTGGCGTCGCCGCCAGTCACGGCCCAGTTAATGGTGACGCCGCTGGCTGGGCTGCCACTATCTTCCGCGAGCACAATAAGCGGTGCACTGAACGGCGTGTTAGGCATCGTGCTTTGGGCATTGCCGGTAGCAATGTTCAAGGTAGGCGTCACAGACAGCACAATGTGATTGGTAATCACATCAAGACTAAAGCTGCTAGCCGTCGCCTGAATTTGTAAGGGGCCTGGCGTGTTACCAAAATCAAAATTGATTTCAGTTTCACCGCTGCCATTTGTCACGGTTGTGCCAGACGAAACAACGGCGCTACCACTTAATACGGTCCAGTCAATATTCACGTCGGGAAAGCCAATGCCGCCGCCGTTACTAAGTCTTACCACGATAGGTGCACCGGCGGTTGTGTTGGGTTGCCCGCTTTGATTATCGCCACTCACCACGTCGAGTCGCGGTGCAGAGGTCGAGTTCAAATCAAAGACAACACTATTGCCGGAATCATTACGCTCGGCAGTAATTTGAATCGAACCTGCGTTGCCGGTGGCATCGACATTGATTTGTGAAAAACCTGAAGCATCGGTTGTTGACGTTCCACTCGACAAAATGGCATCACCCAGTGTCACGCTCCAATTAATCTGCACGCCACTGACTGCTACGGCACTGTCTTCTGCCAATACAACAATCGTATTGGGGAAGGTTGTTCCCAACGGTGTCGTTTGGTTATTGCCCGCGTGCAGTATGAGTACTTGTGCCGGCGATATGACATGGATAATAAATGTTACCGGTGCTATCGGGCAGGCTGGGTCTGGGCTGACAGGACAACTGCCATCTACCGTCACAGTGAAATCGCCAGTAGTTGCACTAGTGAAAGTATTTGTGCTGTCGCCTGCGATATCGACCGGAGAATTGCTTGCGCCAAGTGTTCCGCCTGTGGTGCTCCATGAAGTTTGTAGCGAGGTATCGCCGACGCCATTCACGATGTAATTGACATCTAAATTGGCAATGTCATTCACGTTGATCGTGATTTCGTTTGAACTGACTGTCGTCAATTGGTACACATTGCCGGTGGCAGTAAGGTTGAAACTGACGCCTGCGCCGGAATCTTGTCGCGTTGCATTAATATTGATCGGACCGGCAACATTGCCCGCATCAACCGTCATGGTTGCGAAACCGGTCGCATCGGTGATGGAGGGATTGGCAGAGGTAAATGTGGCAGAACCAAATGAGATCGACCAATCGATGGCCACGCCCGCTACTGGTACGCCATCGTCAAGTGCTTGAACGGAGAGCGGACTTGAAAACGATGTTGCCAATGCGGTGCTCTGGCCATCTCCGGAATCGAGCACCAGTGATTTATCGATTACGGTAATGGTGAATGTTTCATTCGGTGGCGGGCAAGTACTTCCGCTACCTTTGGTGCCACCAAGATTGCCCGGAGTTGACAAGATTATTAGCGGACAATCGACGGAAGCTATGACGGTATAAACACCGGCCACAAATGGAGGGAAGTAGATGGTTTCGGCATTGCCGGCGCCATCGACCGGAACCGTCGTTGCCGTCAGGAAACCCTGAGCAGCATTCCACAAAACATTACTACCAGTGGCAGGGCTGCCATTGATTGTGTAATTAGCCGAGAGGAAGATGCCAAATCCGAGCGGCAAATCGTAATTGTTCGATCCGTTCGCCACCAAGGTATAGGTGGTCGCGCCCACACTCAGATTGAATGTCGTGAAGGCACTTGGCTCATCTTGGCGAGTTGCTGTAACGATCGTGACGCCATTGCTTGGTCCGCCGGTGACGTTGATGCTGGCTAGACCGCTGCCATTGGTGACCGAGGTTCCACTGGATAATATCGAGTTTCCGCTTGTCACAACCCAATCAATCGTTACTCCGCTCGCAGGTGAGCCATTGTCATTTGCCAGTACCACCAGCGGTGCGGCGAACGGCGCGTTATTGGCAGCACTCTGTCCGTTACCGGAGCTAACGCTCAGCGTTCTAGTGGTACTTGCAGTGCTGACTAAAAATTCAACAGAATTACCCGGACAATCAGGGTCTGCAGCTGCAGGGCAACTTCCTTGCACACGAATGCGATAGTCGCCGTTTAAAGTCGGCGTGAATGTGTTCACGCTGTCAGCATTGGCCGCTACTGTGGAAGTAGTGCTGCCCAAAACACCACCACCCGGTCCACTGACGATGCTCCATTGTGTCTGTAAGCTGGTGGCAGCGACGCCGTTGAAGTTGTAGTCAACACTGAGGTTGCTTGGAACCCCAACGGTGCCTGCCACATTCAATGCAGAATTTGGCGTAATTCGATAAGCATTAGCTGTGGAGGTTAAATTAAATTTCACGCTTTCAATCGGCTGCCCGGCAACCGAAGGCCAGCTCGCCTTCACGATGGCATTGCCGGCACCGGTAAAGGTCAAGGTGTTTGAACTATTGCCGCTACCATTGGTTACTGAGCTTGCCGTTGCTAATGTTGCAGGGCCGGTAACCGACCAGCTAATCGTTTGCGGATTGGCAAAAGCACCCGACAATAACTGCACCGTAAGCGGAGCGGAGGCTTGTGATACGACAAGTGCCTGGCTATTGCCCGAAACAATTCGCAAGGAATTACTGTTGATGGTGAAGGTGGTCGTTGGGTCGCCGGCACTGCAACCACTGCCTGCCAGATTCCAGCAGGCGGTAATCAGATAACTGCCGCCCTGTGTTGTAGTGACCGTAACATTACTGCGTCCGGCCGCATCAATCGTCGTCGCGGCACTACTAAAATTTGTTTGTGCCGGAATGCTGCTGGTCCAATAAACCTGGCCAGCGTTATTGGCCACACCGGCAAAATTTGAAAAAGTAGTCAGATTGAAACTGCCCGAACTGCTTCCCGAAAGCGTCGCCACTGAAGCACGCGTAAGTTGTGCATTGACTGCATTGACGGTGAATAAAACAAAGGCAGATGCTGCATCGGTGCGTTGGGCACGAATCACAATCGGCCCGGCGGTTGCGCCAAGCGTTACCGTGTTATTGGCAAGACCGACGGCATTGGTCGTACTGGTAGGAGAGCCTAAGGTTGCCGAGCCCGAAACAATCGTCCAAGTAATATTCACGCCCGGTGTACCGATACCGGCATTCTGCGCTTGCACCACCAACGGTGCTGCGAGTGCCAACCCGAGTCCGGCCGATTGCGAATTACCACTGATATTGACCAATGATGGCGCATTGATACGAATGCGAAATTGTTGTGTCGGTGGCGCGCAGACATCGGACGAAAGATTGCCCGGGCAAGTACCGGTGGCGGTAACAAAATATGTGCCCGATGCCGCCGATTGAAAATTGATACTGACTAAACCATCACTGCCCGACACCGGCGTATTTGCACTGGAAAGTGTGGCGGCAGGCGTCACGGTCCAGTTAACGCTTTGGCCGGTAAAGCCGGTTCCGCCATATAAATAAAATGCGCTCAGCGCAATACTGGTATTGACTGCACCGTTAATGTCAGTGGGTGTTTGAGCGGTGAGTGAAGCGAATTTTACTTCGGGATTGGCATTTATACTTGCGGTACCTGTGACCAGTGGTGCGGCAATGGCAGCGCCAAACAGAATTTTTTCAGCACCTACCGGAACCGGAACATTGGCCTCCACTTCAAAACTAGCCTTGGCGGGCTCTTCGCAAAAGGTTTTGCTTTCGGATTCGCCACAGGCTTCGGCCAGAAATTTATACTTGCCAGGAGTATGAACAAGAACACGTAATTGGCTGATGCCTTTGGCATTTGTCTTGCCTTTGCCCGGAAATAAACTGGCGTTACCGGGGCCATCGGTCTGGGTCCATCTCACCCTTGCATTGGAAACAGGAACTTTTTCACTGGAAACGGAGGCGGTAATTTCCGTTGAGTCATCAATCTTCACCGATTTGCTTTCGGTAGATAGCTTGATTACAAGAGGATTCTCACCGGCACTTGTCTGGTTCGCGAATAAAACAGACATACCAAGCCAGAAGGCGAGTAGCGCGGTTTTAGCGAGATGGGTATTACGCGTTTTAAGCGCGCCGAGTGTAACAAACATAAGCTCTATCCCCTGGAGCGGTGTTTAGCTTCGAGTATCAATAGCAGTAACGTTATCTCTTACGCAATACGGCCATGCTGTGCCATTTTTTAGGCAAATACCAGCGCTTGCGACGGGCAAATGTTTTACAACTTGTTACAGGATGTTTCGTTCACGAATGTGGAACGAGAAGGGCCATCAGCCTTCCAACGTCTGATGGCCCTGGTAATGTTTCGCAGATGCTATTTTGCGATTATCGAATCAACGCAGTCCGGTAATTCGCATTTCAATCGTGTCGCCATTGCCTTCTTTTTGCTCGATCAGCAAGGGCACGAATTGTTTGTCCAATGCCAACCATAGAGTCGTGGTTTTTCCATTGGCATTTTCACGAATGCGCTGGACTTTCACACTATTCAAGGAGCCCAGCGCCGTATCTAATTTTTCGTTGCCAATTAAACGAAAGAGCTGGGTATTTAACTCATCACGATCTGCCACGCGATAGGCAAGATCATCACGTTTGCCTTGTAGTAAATCCTGCATAATCGCAACGGTGATGGCATGGCGATCAAGTACTCCCTGCTGATATTTCAGGCTGTAGGTCTTATCTTTATCCTGACTGACAATGCTTTTGTTTTGTGCGTTGACAGTAATGCTACGCTGTTTATCTTTCCAGCCCGCTTTTTGGTTGAAATTATAGTCAACAGTTTCTGGCTTGCCATCATTCCAGCGAATCAATGAGCGCTCGTTTATCTCAACCCCCGCTATGGCGGCAATGCCGGTGCCGACAGTTTTAGTTGTTAGTTCCCAGCGACCGTTACCCCTATCGGAAAATTTGATCGTCGCGGTACCTAGATCCTTGCCATTACGAAACACTACATAGTTGGCAGTGAAAGCTTTTGCCTCGTATGCCGACGCCACGGCTTTTTTCTGCGGCACGGAAACCGTCGCCTGTGCGAGGCAGGGCAGCAAACAGGCAAGAAAAAGAATAAGGTTTTTCATCAGGCGTCCTGCAAAATATTTTTAGCATCCAACTGTAATGGTTTTGTTGGTGGAGATTGTAAAAGTATTCGGCCTTGTTCAAGTGCGACGATGGTTGCTACCAACAAGGCGTGCTCGCGTGCAAGAACACGTTTTTCCAGCATTTCGTCGGTGTCATCTGGCAATACTTCAACACAGACCTGCGTCAATACTGGGCCTGCATCCAGTTCCGCGATCACGCAATGCACGCTTGCGCCATGCAGTGTTTCCCCCGAAGCCAACGCCCGCGCGTGGGTTCGCAAGCCCGGAAACTTGGGCAGCAATGAAGGATGAATATTAATCATGCGAGCTTGCACTTTTTCTACCGTTTTTGCGGATATTAAACGCAAATATCCGGCACAGACGATGAGATCAGGCTGAACGGTCTGGATCAGACTGAATAGATATTCATCGAAAGCCTCTCGAGCCTTGTATTCATTGGGTTTTACGGCGGCAAAATGAATGCCTTCCTGCTTGGCAAAAGCGATTGCGCCGGAGCCGGGTTTGTCAGAAAACACGCCGATAATCTTCGATTGCAGCTGACCATTTTCACATGCGATGTGGATGGCTTGTAGATTACTGCCACGACCGGAAGCGAGCACCGCAATGCGAAGTGGTTTTCGGTTTGGATTGGTCGGATTCATTTATTTTTTAGAAATGGGACGACAAATACAGCCCCGAGCGTTGCCAGTAACATGTCCATGTGGGCATCCCAGAGATCACCTTGCTGGCCGTTGTAAGCTTCGGCTTGTTCTGGCGACATAGTGAGCGCAATCGCCCATTCAGCCCATTCGTAAATCAGGCTGCTGGCCATGATGATCATCAAACCAATCGCGAGTGCCGAACGCATGCGGATATTGTTTTTTACGCGAATAAAATTCGCGATTGCAGGCATAAAGCAGACACCGTACAAAAAATGGATTAAACGGTCAAAGTGGTTGCGTTCAAAGCCGAATGCATCCTGTGGCGACCAGTTGAATGCCGCCTTGAGCCAATCGTCGTAGGGTACATTGGAATACAGCCAGCGCGCCGCAACGCAGTGAATGGCAATCAGAAAACATATCGCGAAAAAATCCAAATTCTTCATCGAGTATTTTTTTGTATGCCATGTCAGCCATATCAAACCAATCACCGTCAAAGAACTATGCAGCGCTTGTTCCATCGGCCAGCGCGGATTAATCCAGGTAATGACAAAAACCGACACTACAAAAAGCAGTGACAGTTTCTTGAATGGATTAAGCGTCACGTTTTATTCCGTGATATGCGTACGTTCACCGCCGCTGGCTTTCACTACCGAGCCAATGGTCCAGTGCGCCAAGTCATGCGATTTCAACGCAGCGCCAATACTTTCAAGATCAGCTGCTGCAATCACCAGCACAAAGCCGATACCGCAGTTGAAGGTGCGCCACATTTCATGATTCGGAACTTGGCCTTCGTGTTGCAGCCATTTAAAGACAGGTGGCAACGGCCAGCTGCTGGCCTTGATTTCCAGACCCAAACCGTCGGGAATAACGCGAATAATATTTTCCGATAGACCACCACCGGTAATATGCGCCATCGCGTGAATGGCATATTCTTTCAACATCGCAAGGATGGGTTTTACATAAATACGTGTGGGTGCCATCAAGGCATCAATCAATTTTTCACCACCGACATCTAAATCTGCTGGACGACCGGCGCGATCATAAATTTTCCGGATCAGTGAATAGCCGTTTGAATGCGGGCCGCTGCTGGCAATGCCAATTAAAACATCGCCTTCGCGAACGGCAGCACCATCAAGCAATTCGGATTTTTCAACCGCACCGACCGTAAAACCGGCAAGGTCATATTCGCCCGGTGGATACATGTCGGGCATTTCGGCGGTTTCGCCACCAATCAATGCACAACCAGCCAGTTCGCAACCTTTCGCAATGCCGCCGACCACCGAAACGGTGGTATCGACATGCAATTTGCCGGTCGCAAAATAATCCAGAAAGAATAAAGGCTCGGCGCCTTGTACCAGCACATCGTTCACGCACATGCCGACCAGATCAATGCCGATGCTGTCGTGGCGGTTCAGTTGTTGCGCCAGTTTCAGTTTTGTACCTACGCCGTCGGTGCCCGATACCAATACCGGCTCACGGTATTTGCCAGACAGATCGAACAGCGCGCCGAAGCCGCCCAGGCCGCCCATTACTTCAGGCCGGAAGGTACGTTTCACCAAGGGTTTGATGCGTTCAACCACTTCATTTCCGGCATCAATATCAACACCGGCGTCACGATAAGTAAGGGGAGTTTGGGCGGTCACGGGAAATAATTCGCTGGGAAAGTACCTATTCTAACAGCGCAGTGTTGGACGTGCCCTGCCTGCTTGCGGCAACATGTAGCCATGAAAACTACCCCCCAAGCCCGTATAGCCTTTATTCCCTTGATATTTGCCGCTTTTATTAGCGCATCGGCCTTCGCGCAAAGCGCAAAAGCGCCCGCAAATACTCGCGCCGTGAGTTCAACGACGGGTAAAGGCGTAGTCGCCGACGCGCTCAATGCGAGCGACCCGAGCAAACCCGCGGCCAAGCCCAAGCCAGTGCGAGACCCGTCGCTTTATCGCGGTGAAGCGGTTATGGACACCCTTGGCGATAACGCCAAGCGAATTGCAACTGCGCAAGCTCTAGGCCAGGTAATCGTTAAATTGACCGGTAACCCGGCCGCCAACGGCAATGTGGTGATAAGGCGTGCGATGCCAAATGCGGCCAGCTTGGTCGCTGAAACAACAACCCGACAAGACGGTGATACCGCCAGCGGCATGCCGGTATATAAAAACGTATTGTCGGTGAGCTTTGATCACGAAGCGGTAGATGCCCTGATTGGTGCGGCCGGGTTGAAATACTGGACTGGTGCTAGACCAAGGCCGATTTTGTGGCTGGTAATAGACGATGGCCGTGGGCCGCGTTTGGTGACCTCGCAGCAATTGTCGGTAGTGAAACCTTTGGCCGTACGCGGCCTTGAGCGCGGTATGCGTTTTCTTTTGCCCAGCGGTAATAGTGTCGAGCTGGCCGCCACCAATTCGGTCTGGACTTTAAATGCGGCGGCACTGCAATCGCTAACGGCACGTTATCAAAACAATACCCAAGTGATCGGCAAGGTGTATCGCTCGGTGAGCGGATGGTCGGCACAATGGGTGATGACACAAGACGGTTCTGAAGTCGCGCGCTGGGTCGATACCAAAGCCGATCCGCGCCAAGTCATTGCCTCCGGCGCCGATGGTGCCGCCGATGCCCTTGCAAAACGCGATGCGGTTTATCTCAATACCGGTGTTGCAGGGAAATATCGTATTGATGTGCTTGGCGTAAATGAAAGCCAGGACTTCATTCGTTTGATGGGGTATTTGCAGCAGATGGCCATTGTTCGGCGAGTGCAGGTAATTCAGGCAACGCCGGAATTATTACGACTCGAGCTGGATATGAATGTCGGCATGAAAGGTTTCTATACCATGATCGGCTCGGGTGGCACGCTGCGTAGCACCGATAGCAATGCTGATACGACTTACGAAAGCACTGATGAAAACGCAGCGCCGCCCGAAACCAAAGCCGTGCCGCGTTTTATCTTGCAATAAATCAGGTAATAGCACAGGCCAATGAATGTAAAACAGATCCCCAATGCCATCACTATTGCCCGCATGGTGTCGGCATTGCCGCTGTTATATTTTTTGATTAAAGGCAACATGCTCGTCTCTTTCTGGATTGCCATGGTCGCTGGGTTCAGTGATTCGCTAGATGGTTATCTGGCCAAAAAATTTGATTGGCGAACGGCGCTAGGCGGCTTGCTCGACCCCATTGCCGATAAATTGTTGCTCAGTGTCTGTTTTATTGGTCTGGCCTGGCAGCAAGCGATTCCGTTTTGGTTGTGCGCCTTGGTGCTTGGAAGAGATGTCGTAATTGTCAGTGGGGCTTGGCTCTGGTGGAAAACCATCGGGCCATTCAAGCCGATGCCTAGCTGGATTAGCAAGCTCACGACTTTTTTTCAAATTGTCTATGTCGCGCTGCTCTTGGCTGATTTGGCTTTCGATGTGGTGCACGGCATAGTGTTGCAATCGTTATTGTGGCTGGTGGTCGCGTTCACGATCACCAGTGGTTTGGATTATTTTATTCGTTACGGCCGCCGTGCTTTGCGCGCCTGGAGAAAGCAATGACAGATAACACATGGTTGCGTGATCAGCGCCGTTGGCGCTGGCTCGCATTACTGGTATTGGCAGGAGCTTTGATTTGGCTGCTCTCACCGATTCTTACGCCCTTCGTGTTGTCGGCATTGCTCGCATGGCTTGGCAATCCTCTGGTCTTGCGCTTGGAGCGTGCGGGTCGCTCACGCAATACCGCAGTCATTATAGTGTTCTTGTTGATGAGTCTGATATTGACGCTAAGCCTTATTTTGCTTATCCCCTTGCTGGAAGAACAAATACGCGAATTGATTTTATGGTTGCCGCGTTTGGCCGAATGGACGACCGGCACCGTGATTCCATGGCTTGAAAGCCGCTTCAATATTTCGCTGAAGGAATATGTCGATCCTATGGCGATCGTGAATTTAATCAAGGGTCATTGGCAACAAGCCGGCGGCGTTGCCGCGACGGTGCTCGGCGGCATTTCCAAATCTGGCCTAGCCATTTTAGGCTGGGTCGCCACGATCAGTTTGATCCCGGTGGTCACCTACTATTTTTTGCGCGACTGGCAAACCATGTTGGGGCGTTTGCAAGCATTGATTCCGCGTCCGATTGAACCGACCTTCATGAAACTCGCACGCGAGTCTGACGCCGTGTTGGGCAGCTTTATGCGTGGCCAATTGAGCGTAATGTTGGTTCTTGGTGCGGTGTATGCGCTTGGCCTTTGGCTGGTCGGGGTCGAGTTCGGTTTCCTGATTGGCTTTATTGCCGGTCTAGTCAGTTTTGTGCCCTATCTCGGTGCTTTTGTCGGCATAACCGCTGCCTTGATTGCTGCGTTAGTGCAAGGCATGGACCCAATGCATCTTGGTCTGGTGCTGGCGGTTTTCATGATAGGCCAAACACTGGAAAGTTTTTTCCTGACGCCTTGGCTGGTCGGCGACAGTATTGGTTTGCATCCGGTCGCAGTGATATTTTCGATCATGGCGGGTGGTCAATTATTCGGATTTCTCGGCGTATTACTGGCCTTGCCGGTCACTGCCGTTGTCATGGTGCTTTTGCGTTACACGCATGAACAATACACCACGAGTAATTTATATGGTGCTGAAAAATCTGTCATTCTTGTCATGCCTGAAAGCGAAGTGGCGAAAGAGAATCTGAATTCGCAAAACCCGAATTCCGGAATTGATGTGTGAGTCCACAAATTCCGTTGACGCTGAAGTTCTCCAACGATCAGGGTTTTGACAGCTTTGTCGGTAGCCGTGACAGTGTCATTGCACTGCAGGCCATTGCTAACGGCGAATCAACGCAATGGTTGTACCTGTCTGGAGCCGCAGGCAGCGGCAAGAGTCATTTGCTACTCGCCACTTGTGCCTTGGCCCAGAAGCAAGGCCGTCGCGCATTATATTTTCCTTTGTCGGTATTTACCGGTCGCTTACAGGAAGTACTCCCTGAGCAGGAAAGTGCCGACATTGTGTGTCTGGACGGCTTGGAACACATTGCAGGCAAGGAGCAAGATGAAGTCGCTCTCTTTCATTTTCATAATCGTGCCCGCGCTGCCAGTGCCACCGTAGTTTATGCCGCGCGTCAGGCACCACACGGACTGTCTTTATTAATACCGGATTTACAGTCACGGCTCGGGCAATGTACCCGCCTCAATCTGGAAAGTCTGGATGACGAAGGGCGGCGTTCGGTTTTATTGCAGCGTGCCTTGCAACGTGGCCTAGAGCTTGATGATGCCGTGCTGGACTATATGTTCAAGCGGGTTGGGCGTGACTTGTTAACGCTAAGCACATTACTCGATAAACTCGATCGTGAAAGTCTTGCGGCGCAGAGAAAAATCACTGTGCCGTTTTTACGCAAGCTGCTCGAAAGATAATCCCGAACCTAAGGTGGGTGTCGTCCACGCAGTTCTACTGGAGTAGATTTAACCCGTAGGGGCGCATGCTTGCTGCGCCCAAAATTGTTCGCAACCCTTCGGGCGCAGCAAGCACGCGCCCCTACCTCAGGCGTTGCCAATAATTGGCGACGCAGATCGTTTAGCCAATGGGCCATAAAGTAAGATTGCTGGGTGAGCGGTGCCCACCCTACGTAGTCATTTTTTCTTGTTCAAAAATGCTACCAATACACCTAATAAAATAACAAACGGTAGGTCATACAACATTTGTTTGTGAGCCAGTTCGGCCGGTATTTTCAATACCGCTAAATAAATCAGATAGCCGGGAATTGTCATCAGGCGGGCAATGGCAATGCCGAAGCGAATGCCTTGACTTAAGGTCGAGCTTCCGACCTGTACACTCTTTCGATAAATCCAGGTTAGTGAAAAGCCAATCTTGATGTGGACCATCACGATCCAGTGAAAAAATTTCATGCCTTCTTGGTCAGAGCGAAATACATCCGGTAGCAACATGACCAGAAACAAAGAAGCGGATCTCAATAAGTCCTCCCCAGATTGATGGATGAGTAATCATGAGCCCGGTTTTTTATCGGGTCAAACCGTCACGAGGCTTGCTCGTGCTGGCTGTGCAGTTCATCATTAGTACCTCAGTTCGATAAATCAAGAAAATGCCCAGTAATATCCACTTGGACCCGAGCACTGCGATCTTGATGGCAACAATAATGATGCTGCTAAACGGCGGAGTTTTGGGCCTAATGCACAAGGAATTGGCCGAAGACGTCAGGCCAAGTGCTTACAGTTGGCGGGTCGGCACCTTGTTACAAGCGGCGGCGGCGGTGTTGCTGGCCCTACAAAATTCTCTTCCGTCCGGCCTTGTTTTACCTTTGGCCAATGCCTGCGTTTCGCTGGGACTGTTCGCCTATCTGCGCTCGGTTTGTTTGTTCTGTGGTCGGCGACTTTCCCCGGTATTTTTGCTCCCGGTGATTTTCGTGCCATTAAGTGTTTATTGGTTTACCGTCGTCAGCCCAAATCTTAATGCCAGGATTATTTTGGTTTCTTTAGCAATGTCGATATTGCAATTTTCCAGTGCTTGGTATTTGCGCGTTTATACGCAACGCGGAACATCAACGAGTCGTTCAGTGCTCGCCTTTATTTTTCTGCTCCTCGGCTTATTCATGCTGTTTCGGGTCTTATATTTTCTATTTAACCCGATCCAAGCGAACACGATGCTCGATAGTGCAAGTTGGATGAATATAGTGACGCCATTGGTAGTAGCCATATTGCCGGTCATCGGTACTACGGCTTACTTGTTGATGTGCTCGGATCGAATTCGTCGGCAGTGGGAAATGGCCGCTTCAACCGATTATTTGACCGGCTTGGCGAATCGTCGAACGGTGGCGCTTGCCGGTGAGCGCGCTTTTCATTCTGCGCAACGGCATGGCAAAGCCTTGTCGGTGGCCTTGATTGATGTTGATCATTTTAAAGGCGTGAATGATCGTTATGGCCATGATAGTGGTGATCTCGCCTTGAAGCACATTGCAGGCATGCTGCAAAAAGCCAGCCGCAAAGAAGATTTATTAGGCCGACATGGAGGCGAAGAGTTTGTCGTCTTACTGGATCAAACCGAGCGTGAGCAGAGTATTCAAGCCGCTGAGCGTTTGCGACTAGGGGTGGGAGATCATGTTATGAAAATCGAAAATCATGTTATTCCGATGACGGTATCGATAGGCTTGGCAACGCTTGAATCAGGCGATGAAAATTTCAATGATCTGCTCAGACGTGCCGATCAGGCACTGTATGCCGCAAAAGCCAATGGCAGAAATCGGGTGGAAGTCGCGAAGGAAAATTCAACGGTCGGTGTTTGAAAATAATTATCGCAAATTCTTTTTACGCTATGCCGTGTAGTGCCACCAAGGCAGGGCCTCGCTGCCTTCCATAAAACGTACGGCAGCAATCATCGTGTCGCAAACACAGGGATCATTGCGAACACCCATAATCTCGCCTAAGCGGTGGTAAAGAACATACGGGTCTTTACCAATTAATTGCTTCGGCTCAAAAATAGCCATCGAGCGTAAATCGTTCGCCATCGATTTTCCGATGTTAGGAATGTCTTCCAGTTTTTCCGCTTCGCTGGCCGTCTTTGCTTTCATCGAATGTATTATTTCGTGCAGACAGACAGCTGTCGTTTTAATGCTTTAGAACCTTCGGTCGTGCAATGCCACTCAACCACATAGCTTTGCGCGTTTGCTTCGGGAATCAACTTTATCTTTGCGCCCGTTTCAAATTTTTCGTTTAGTGTGATGATCACAATACCTTCGTCAGCGACCGAAATGCTTTTGACCGCGCCGCCAGAATAGCTTTCTGGAGCTGCTAACCCTGAATCGCCATGGTTTTTTGGCCATTGCCCGTTGCTCATGAAGTATTCGGTCAGCGCTGTTTTAAACATCGAGCCACGCGAAAGCGCATCGGCTGCGAGCGCACGTTGCTGCATTTCCCCGGTTTGTGCATTCATGCTGTCGTTTGCATGGTTGATGGTTTGGTTGACGGCTGCATCCAGATTGTCGGCTATAGCCTGTGCTTCGAGTTTTGCCTTGCTTAAATCAATTTGTGCCAGCTCTGCCTGCGAGGCCGCACGTGGTTTCACGATGAAATAATCGTAGCCAAAAAGTGCGATTGCTGCGGCCATCAGAACGGCTGCAAAGGTAATTGAAAATTGTTTCATTGGATTAATCTTGGAACTTCCGATTTATTCAGGTCGTGGAAACGATAAGCGGATTTCGCAAACGATCGGCGGAAATTTCAGTGCCATTGGATCGTCGCTTTTGAAAGTACCATCGCCGCTTAAATAATTGTCGGGTAGTTTGACATTTTCCGGTGGACATAAATTCATGCCTATATGTGAGGCGTCGGCCGCTTTCTTATCGAGTGCGCCGCCGTTCCAGTCGCTAATCACGCCGCCGTAGTCCCAATAGAAACCATAAAACGAAAAAGTTTTCTGATTAAGTGTTTGCAATGCCATGATATCAGTCCCCAACTTTATGGCATTGGAAAGTTGCCATTTTGAAGTCAAACCATTCGAGATAACGGAGTCGGGATGCAAATCACTTGCATCAAGATAGATGAGTAACTTCTTCTCCGGGTCATAGGGAAAAAGCATCCAGCCTTGTGACGTTTCACCTTCGGCACCAGGAAGTTCGCTTTTGATGATATTGGTATCGCCATATTTTTTTTGCAATGACACAAAAGTGTCGTTTTGCTTGACTGCAGTTTCTAGCAGATAGCTTTCAGTTGTAGTGGCTGCTTCCGACGCCATAGCAGTCGCTTGCACTGCTGGTTTTGCTTGTTCAGCGACTACTTCAACCGGCTTCTGTTTTGAATCGCAGGCACTAATGGCGAATAGGCAAACACCGGCAATAAGCATTGTCTTTAAACGTGTTGGCATAATTCACCCGAATATTAGTAGCGCCATGAAGTATGCAGCAGTTTTTTTGTCGCCCGCAAGCGGCCTCCTACGTAGGAGGCCGCTTGCGGGCGATAGGCGTCATCGAGCTCAATCCTCGTCGGCATGCGGTCGGTAGGAATCAACCAGTTGCTTCTGCACATTACCCGGCACCGGTTCGTAATGACTAAAATCAATATCGTAACGACCACGGCCGGCTGTAGCACCCTTGAGTTCTGTTGCGTAGTTAGTGAGTTCCGATAAAGGCACTTGCGCCTTGATGATGATCTCGCCGTTTCTTGCTGCATCGGTACCATTGATCCGAGCACGTTTGGAAGCCAGCCCGCCAGTGATATCACCCATATGTTGTTCGGGTGCCGACACCGTTAAATCGACGATAGGTTCCAGTATTTGCGGTTTTGCCTTAGCGATGGCGTCTATGAAGGCTTTCTTGCCAGCGGAGACAAATGCGATTTCCTTGGAATCGACATCATGGTATTTGCCGTCATAAACCGTGACGCGCACATCCTGAATGGCATAGCCAGCAATGGCGCCGCCATGCAGCACTTGTCGCACGCCTTTTTCCACAGCCGGCAAATACTGGCCGGGAATCGTGCCGCCCTTGATCGCATCGATAAATTCAAAGCCGCTGCCGCGATCCAGTGGCTCGATACGCAAAAACACTTCGCCAAATTGCCCGGCACCGCCGGTTTGCTTTTTATGCCGATGATGACCTTCGGCATTCACACTAATCGTTTCTCGGTAGGCAATACGTGGTGGTCGCGATTTCACTTCAACGCCAAAACGTTCTTTCATGCGGTCTAGCATGACACGTAGATGCAATTCACCGAGTCCGCGAATCACGGTTTCATTGAGTTCGGGATTGTGTTCAATATGGAAACACGGGTCTTCTTCTGCAAGCTTGTGCAAAGCCACGGAAAGTTTTTGTTCCTGCCCCCGAGTGGCGGCTTCGATCGCCAAGCCAAACATCGGTTTCGGAAATTCGATGGGTTTTAAATGGATATGATCTTCGTCATGCGAGTCATGCAAGATGGCATCGAAATGGATTTCCTCGATTTTTGCTACGGCGGCTATATCGCCGGGAATGGCATAGTCGATTTCAACATGGTCTTTGCCTTTGAGTTTGAACAGGTGTCCGACTTTGAAGGCTTTCTTGCCGTCATCGATAAATAATTGCGTGTCTTTTTTCACCGTGCCCTGAAAAACCCGGAATACGCTCATCTTTCCGACGAAAGCGTCATTGACGATTTTGAAAACATCGGCAATCACATGCGCCTTGGCATCGGGTACCGCGAGCAGAGACTCTTCGCCTTTAATAAATGGTGGCGGGTTGGCTTCGAAGGGATTTGGAAATAGTCTTTCCGCGATATCCAATAATTCTTTTACTCCGGCACCACTGCGGGATGAGACAAAACAGATCGGTACCAGATGGCCTTCGCGCAGACATTGCTCAAAGGCATCGTGTAATTCTTCGCCGGACAAACCTTCTTCGCCTTCTTCCAAATAATGGCCCATCACGGTTTCATTGATCTCGACGACCTGATCGATAATTTTTTGATGCCAGTCATTCACTGAACCGATATCTGAATCACCTTCGGGCTTGAAGAAACAGTCCACAACGGCTTTCCCATTTTGTGAAGGCAAATTCAAGGGCAAACATTCTTTGCCGAACTCTTCTCGGAGCTGATCAACAAGTGCGCCGAGCTTGCCCGGATCGGCATCCATTTTATTGATGACCAATACGCGGCATAGATTCCGGGTCTTGGCGACTTCCATCATGCGGCGTGTGCCGTACTCGATACCATTGCTGGCATTGACGACGATGCAAACGGTATCGACCGCAGAAAAAGCCGACAGCGTTGGCCCGCGAAAATCTGGATATCCCGGTGTATCAAAAATATTCAGATGGATGCCCGCATGGTCGGTAGATGCCAGTGTGGTGTTGAGCGAATGCCCTCGTGCTTTTTCCATCGGATCAAAGTCCGACACGGTTGTTCCACGTTCAATGCTGCCTGCCGTTTGTATTGCGCCACCGGCATGCAGCAGGGCTTCAAATAAAGTGGTTTTGCCGGTGCCTGGGTGGCCTGCCAAGGCCATGTTTCTGATTTGTGCGGTGATATACGACGACATGAGCCAATTCTCCTTTTCAGTAGAAGGGCGTCACGGCTGGCGTGGAGGGCAGGGGGCGGGATTGCCGCCCCGAGTCGCGCGTCGGTCATGGCGATTCCGGCAGAGCCGGAGTTGTAGTTTTCTCTTCTCACAAGCACAGGTCAATGGGTTTAGACTAAGCATCCGTTTGATTGGAGAACTGCCATGGGCTTTAAACGTATTGCAGCTGCACGCTGGGAAGGCGATTTGATGAGTGGCAAAGGTGCGATGAGCACGCCGCAAAGCGGCTTGTTTGCTGATCAGAATTATTCTTTCAAGACCCGTTTTGGCGATGAAAAAGGCACCAATCCGGAAGAATTATTGGCAGCAGCGCATGCCGGTTGTTTTAGTATGGCTTTATCGCTGGTGCTGGGCAAAGCGGGGTTCACTGCCAACAAAATCGAAACCCGTGCTGAAGTGAACATGGAAATGGGCAATGATCCGGGCCCCACCGTTTCCGGAGTGCATTTGATTGTGTCAGGTGATATTCCCGGTATTAGCGCAGAAAAATTCACAGAAATCGCCAATATGGCCAAAGCCGGTTGCGTGATTTCGCGTGCACTCGCCGTGCCGATCACGATGGACGCTACGCTTGTCTAAACCCGCTGTACTGTTCCTGCATGGTGCCGGTGGCGGTGGCTGGGAATGGAATATTTGGGCACGTGTATTCCGGGCGCAGGGCTTTGATACGCATGCGCCCGATTTACTGCCGTCAGACTATGGCTTGGCAGAAACAACACTTGATGATTATCACCAGCAGGTGCAGCAATACTTATTATCGATGGCTAGTCCGAGAGTTATCGTCGGTGCAAGCCTCGGCGGATTGCTGGCCTTAATGAATGCCGATCATGCCGACGCAATGGTATTGATTAATCCGATACCTCCTGCGCCTTTTCATTTGCAAACACCGGTTCGTGAAAAATACCCGGAAATTATTCCGTGGGAAACCGGTGCCAGCTTGTGGGGCACACGCCGCAGTTTGTTCGATGCCGATGAAATGACTTGCCTGTACGCCTTTCGGCATTGGCGTGATGAATCAGGCGAGGTAGTGAATGCCGCAATGGCTGGCATTGAGATTGTTCTGCCTAATTGTCCGCTACTTGTGATGGCATCCGAACAGGATAAAGATATTGCTTTCGCCATATCGAAAATAGTCGCTGACAATCTGAACGCCTCGTTTATTAATTTGCCTGCAACGAGTCATGTCGGGGCCTTGATTGGCAAAAATGCGTCGCAGTGCGCGTTAAAGGCTGTCGCTTTCATGAACGATATTTTTCGCTAGCATTTGATTCAGGAAAATTTAATTACCATGGCCGTAATGTTCGCATCACGCCAACCCGGCGCCTGGAGTTAAAAATGAAACGTCTTGCACTGACTGCCCTGGCACTCGCATCCACAGCGCTCTCGGGCGCTGCCTTCGCCGATGATTATTATAATCAGGACAATCGTCGTTCTGGCTATGAATACAATAATAGCTATGCAGGTAACGCTATGCGTTACGACAATGCACGCGTGATTAGCGTTGACCCCATTATTGACCAATACACCTCGCAATCGCGCCGCGAATGCTGGGTAGTCTCGTCGCGTAGCAATAATCGTTATGGCAATCGCTACGGCAATAATCGTTACAATAATAATTATCGTTATAACAATAGCAATAGTCGATACAACAACGGCATAGGTAATAACACTCAAGCAGTTTTGGGTGGTGTGTTAGGCGCTGCCATCGGCAACCAAGTTGGCAGTGGCGATGGCCGTCGAGCCGCCACCGCTGTTGGCGCAGTTTTGGGTTATGCCATTGCTCGCGATGCACAAAATAATCGCGGTGATAATTCGCGTTATTCCAACAATGGCTATTCGGATAATAATTACAGCAACAATAATTACAATAACAATAATTATGACTATCGCAATGACCGTCAAAGTAACGGCTATTACACCGAACCTAACGGCCAACTACGTTGCCGCATGGTGAATGACGATAACTATGCTTATGGCTATCAAAACAATCGCTATGAAAATACCAGCAACTATCGTGATGGCCGCGATCAGTACATCAACCAACGCTATCAGGATCGTTACGATCATGATCGCAATGACAACCGTTATAACGACGCTCGTGTCACCGGTTATCGGGTGACCTTTGAATATCACGGCCAGACTTTCAACACCGTGACCGATTATCATCCGGGTAATAACATCCGCGTTCGCGTGAATGTCGAAGCCGATGGCAGTAATGAAGTCGGTTATAACGACAGCAATAATCGTTATTCGCGGTATTGATCAGAAAAAAGAGCCGCAAGGCTCTTTTTTTTTGTAGGAGGCCGCTTGCGGGCGACGTTTGTGACCCGATGCGTCGCTCGCAAGCGGCCTCCTACGTGAATCAATTCCAGCTCAAACAGCCTTCAATGACCGTCTGCGTTTTTCCACCAATCCAGACTTCGCCTTCATCGTCAACTTGCACTTGCACGAAGCCATTGCGGCCCACTTCGCGCCCTTGGCTGGCGGTGTAGGTATTGCCGATATCGGCCAGCGATTGTTTTTCATGCATTAGGGCTGCAATAGCTGCATTGGCACTTCCGGTGACCGGATCTTCGGGGATGCTATCGGCGGGGCAAAAGGCTCGAACAACCAGTTGGTATTCACTGGTATTGCAGCGTGCAAAAACCGCGAGTCCGACTGCGTCGCTGGCTTGGGTTAACACGACAATGTCCGATAGCAAAGGCTTCAACTGGCGAACGGCTGCTTCACTAGCCAATTCGATACACCACCACAGTGGCCCGTTACTCATCAACGTCGGGCTTAAGCCGCCAAGAGACATGTTGCCCATCACAGTATTTAATAGGGCTTGAATATTGGCAGCATGCGGAATGACTTTTGCGCGCGGTGCGCGTACCGAAATGCAGCGATTATTCCCATCGCCTTTAACGCTTATCGGCAATAAACCAGCGGCACATTCCTGCACGAGTTTGCCATCTTGCGCTTTGATAAGACCCGATTCTAAAAGAGCGTGGGCAGTACCAACGCTCGGGTGGCCGGCAAAAGGTAATTCGGAGATCGGCGTAAAAATACGTACGCGATAACTGGCTTCCAATGTGGTCGTTGGCAATACGAAAGTAGTTTCAGACATATTGGTGAATTTCGCGAACGCCTGCATCTGTTCGGTACTCAGGTTTTCACTCTCTAGCACGACAGCTAGACCATTGCCGGCACCGGCCACATCGGCAAATACATCACATTGTAAAAAACGTCTGTTATTGGTCGTGGTCATGCTAGTCAATCCAATTCATATTGCCGTTAATGACGGTTTGGCACTCGCCGCCGACCCAGATATCGTCTTGTTGCGATGCGCGTAAATCGATGGTGGCATCGTGGCCGATTTCACGGCCCTGACTAACGCGGTAATTATTTCCGATACTTTTTAGTGCACCGCTATCCAGTAAATAAGCAGCGATGGTGGCATTGGCAGCGCCGGAGGCTGGGTCTTCCTTGATACCAAAGGCAGGAGCGAACGCGCGCACAGCTAATTGATAATCCTGGCCATTGCAACGCGAAAACATACACAAGCCCATGCTGTCGCTTGCTTTCGACATAGCGCTAATAGCCACATAATCGGGTTTCAAGTTACGGAGCGCATTTTCATCGAACATTTCCGCTATCCACCATTTGCGCCCGCCTTCGACTAGGCTGGGAGATAACTCACCGAGTTCCAGTTGCGAAAAAACGGAATTGGCTTCTGTCGCATCAGCAGTCAGTAGAGTGATACTTTTTACGGACGGTGCGCGAAAAAATAATCGACGACGGAATTTTTTCGAGGTCTCGATGCGGATCGGTATCAAGCCCGCGCCGCATTCTTGAATAATCTCGCCATTTTTTTTATTGATTTGCTTCGATACCAGCAAAGCATGCGCAGTTCCGAGGCTCGGATGGCCAGCGAACGGAATCTCGCGTTGCGGGGTAAATATGCGAACCCGATAATCGGCAGTCGTTTGCGTTGGCGGCAGTACAAAGGTGGTTTCTACCAGATTGGTCCATGCCGCTATGGTCTGCATTTGCTCGCTTGTCAGGTCCTCGGCATCCAGCACGACCGCAAGCGGGTTGCCACAGCCAGGTCGTTTGGAAAAAACATCAACTTGCAAGTAAGGTCTTGGTGGCATTTAAGATCCAAAAATTATATGAAGCGGGGGCTTCATAGTCTATGCGCATAGTTTATTATGGGGTCTTTGGTTTGTCTTTAAGCAGGCGTCATTCGCAATGAACCCCAGGGACTGGATTGTATTGAAATTTGGCGGCACCAGTGTGTCGCGTCGCAATCGTTGGAACATCATCGGTCAATTGATGCGAAAACGCATGCAGGACGAAAATGTACGCGTGCTGGTCGTGGTGTCGGCTTTATCGGGTGTCACCAATACGCTGCAAACAATAATCGACCAATACGCCGATCGTGCCGCTGTTCAGACTTTGGTCAATGGCTTGATCGAAAAACACCGCACCTTCTCTATTGAACTTGAAATCGATGCCGACAAAGTGTTGTCGAAGCGTTTCGATGCATTGCAGGCATTGGTTAGCGATGCTCGCCGTGAGCAGGCTGAACTTTCCTGGCAGGCCGAAGTACTGGCGCAGGGCGAACTGCTTTCATCAACACTCGGTGTGGCGTATTTAAGCACGCAAGGCATGGACGTGCATTGGTGCGATGCCCGTGATGGCTTGAAGGCGATTGTCATGCCGCATCAAACGGCTTGGGCGCAGCGATTATCGGTTTCCTGCGATTATCAAAATACGACGAATGTCGAAGCGATGTTTGCAGGCGATGCAAGTTTGTTTATCACGCAAGGTTTTATCGCTCGGCATCCCGACGGCAATACGGCGATTCTTGGCCGTGGTGGTTCCGACACGTCGGCTGCCTATTTCGGCGCTTTGCTCAAAGCCCGACGTGTCGAAATCTGGACCGATGTGCCGGGCATGTTCAGTGCGAATCCACGGGCAGTACCGCAGGCACGTTTATTGTCGAAACTCGATTACGAGGAAGCGCAGGAAATTGCATCAACCGGCGCGAAAGTGTTGCATCCGCGTTGTATTCATCCTTGCCGCGATCTTCGCGTGCCGATCTGGATTCGTGACACCGAACGTCCCGATATGCTTGGCACCGTGATTGATGATCGCAGTGCTTCGGTCGCCGGCGTTAAAGCCATCAGCTCGCGCCGCGGCATCGTATTGGTATCGATGGAAACCATTGGCATGTGGCAACAAGTCGGCTTTCTGGCCGATGTTTTCGAGCGTTTCAAGAATCATGGATTGTCGGTGGATTTGATTGGTTCTTCCGAGGCCAACGTCACCGTATCGCTGGACCCTTCCGACAATCTGGTGAATTCCAATGTACTCGATGCCTTGTGTGCTGATCTGTCGGAGGTTTGCCGGGTAAAAGTTATCGCACCATGCAGTGCGATTACGCTGGTGGGTCGTGGTATGCGTTCATTGCTGCACAAGTTGACGGATGTCTGGAGCGAATTCGGGCGCGAACGCGTGCATTTGCTGTCGCAAAGCTCGAATGATTTGAATCTGACCTTTGTGGTGGATGAAGGCTTTGCGGAAGACTTGATGCCGACCTTGCATGCCTTGTTGATTGCATCGGGCGCGATGCCGGTCGATGAAGCTTTGGTGTTCGGGCCGAGCTGGAATCAGATCGAATCCGCCCACAAGGAACCCACCGTTACCTGGTGGCAAACCAAACGCGAATTATTAATTTCCAAAGCCACCAACAACACACCGCTCTATGTTTATGATCTTGCCACCGTCCGCGCCCAAGCCAAAGCTTTGAAAGCCGTCGCCGCCATTGATCGGCATTTTTACGCCATCAAGGCCAATTCGCATCCGAAAATTCTGCAAACACTTTATGCCGAAGGCTTCGGACTGGAATGTGTATCGCAGGCCGAACTGCAACACGTGTTTGCATCAGTTCCGAGTATCAAAGCAAGCGATATTTTGTTTACACCAAGTTTCGCACCACGTAGCGAGTATGCATTTGCCTTTGATCGCGGCGTCAATGTCACGATTGATAGTGTGAGCTGCCTGCAACAATGGCCGGATTTATTCAGCAAGAAAAATATTATTCTGCGAATCGACCCCGGCTTCGGCCAGGGCCATCACGCAAAAGTGCGCACTGGTGGCAAGGAAGCAAAATTCGGTTTGGCGGTGAATGATGTGCCGGCCTTCGAAGCAGAGGTAAAAAAACTTAATACGCGCATTGTTGGTCTGCATTCGCATATCGGCAGCGGCATTGTCGATGCCCAACATTGGGCAACGGTTTACGCTCAACTGGCTGCGATTGCTGACCGTCTTGGCACAGTGTCGAGCATCGATGTTGGCGGCGGGATTGCAATTCCTTATAAAAACGACGATGCCGAATTTGATTTGCAGGCTTACGGCGCTGTACTGGCAGAATTGAAAGCCGCGTATCCGCAGTATCAATGCTGGGTCGAGCCCGGACGTTTCATGGTCGCGCAGGCAGGCGTGCTATTGACGAAAGTGACGCAAACCAATACCAAGCAAGGTGTGCGCAGGGTGGGCCTGGATGCCGGTATGAATGCCTTAATGCGACCGGCACTTTACGATGCTTGGCACGAGATCGTGAATCTTTCACGACTAAATGAACCCGATGGTGCCGCTGCTGAAATAGTCGGCCCGATTTGCGAGAGTAGCGACGTGCTTGGTCATCGTCGTTGTTTACCGAATACCACTTCAGAAAACGATATCGTAGTGATTGCAAACGCTGGTGCTTATGGCTATGCAATGGCGAATCGTTACAACCTGCGCGAATTGCCGCAGGAGGAAATAATAGATGACTAATTTTGACCGTGAAAATATCAAAGCTTTTCGCTTTGTTCGTTGCGACTTCGATACGCAAACTGGTGTCGCTTCCTTGGCCTATGCTTTTGATGATGGCGATGAATTAATTGAAACTGTGCAGTTCCCGGGTGCTCCGTTTGTTTTATCGGCACAACAAAAAACGGCCGCCGAGCAAGCATTGAAGTTGCTGCATTTGATTGCCGGTGTCAGTTATTACAAAGCGGCCGTGCCGCCGGAAATACGTATGGAGTCGGGCGACATTGATTCCGATACGGCTGCGTTCCTGCAAATGCTTTATGAAAATGGACTCGGTGAATTTGCCTATCGAAACGGTTTGAATTTGCGCGGCAAAATTAAATTCCCCCACAGCACCGAATCACCAGCAAGTGCAGGTCTTGCAAATCTTAAACAACATGCCCTTGTGGCGATCGGTGGCGGCAAGGATTCTTTGGTTAGTATCGAAGCATTGCGTGCGGCGGGCATCAATCAAACCGTTGCCTGGATAGGCAGCTCGCCCTTGATCAAGGCCTGTGCCGAACGCACCGGCTTGTCTTTATTGAATATCGAAAGAAAATTGCCTCCAGCTTTATTTGAAATCAACAAGCAGGGTGCATTGAACGGCCATATTCCGGTCACCGCCGTGAACTCGGCCATTCTGGTGATGGCTGCGATATTGAGTCAATCGAACCAAGTCGTTTTCTCGAACGAACGCTCGGCCAGTTATGGCAGCATGATTCCCGGCACGGGCGAGGTGAATCACCAATGGTCCAAAGGTTGGGCATTCGAGCAGGCCTTCGCGGCGCAGGTTAAAAAAACCATTGCATCGGATTTACATTATTACTCGCTGCTAAGACCATTTTCGGAATTGGCGGTCGCGCGAGCTTTT
>Ga0209181_10002018_pt1 | contig 33928 bp, 24 predicted proteins | sample MAT05_FD_187208 | JGI IMG/M metagenome (GOLD analysis project Ga0209181, IMG submission 187208) | Freshwater microbial communities from Lake Fryxell liftoff mats and glacier meltwater in Antarctica - MAT-05 (SPAdes) (version 2) | ecosystem: Environmental > Aquatic > Freshwater > Ice > Liftoff... | reverse complement strand
CGGCAGTTGGGTTGCCACTGATTACACAGATGCACAGAAAAAACATTGTTGATATACTGATTTGACTGTTTACTTTCTTTAGCTGCGGCAGTTGGGTTGCCACTGATTACACAGATGCACAGAAAAACATTGTTGATATACTGATTTGCCCGTTTACTTTCTTTACCTGCGGCAGTTGGGTTGCCACAGATTACACAGATACACAGAAAAAGACAGGAAATAAAAAGCACTATGGGCATTGATTCGCCTGTTCCATCCTGTTTACACGGAGCAATTAAAGATCCCCAATGTTATGCTGTTGAACCGAGCGTGGACGAACCCTGCCTGACTGCGTCGGCAGACAGGGATGATGCTATGAAAAACAACTGCTGGTAAACAAAAAAAGAAAATGGCCGATTTGAAGCTGCAAAATTTGATGATAGCCCTTTAAAAACCGGTCTTTCAGGCGTTTTTATTGGGTATTTATGCTTAGTTTTGCCCTCCCGTTCAAAAAACCGGGGATTATATTATGTCATTTAACATTATTAAACAACTAAACGCAGATGCACAGGAAGGGTCAGCTACCAACGATGGTGCTGAAACTGCTGCGACAACAAATGTGCCTGCGGAACGTTCCGATGCAATCGGAACGGAAACTCCTGTAGAAGTAGCGGCTCCTTTAGCTGTAGAAGAAGTAGCTGCTCCCGAAGCTGCAATTTCTGAAGACGCTGAGCCGGTTGCCATTGTACCACCCGTTGAAGAAAGAGTAGTTACTGCTCATGATGACTTTGACTGGAGTGTTGACAAACGCAACGTATCAAGTTATTCAAAAGATGAGAAAGCCAAGTACGACACTGTGTACGACAACACGTTTAAACAGATCAACGATGGCGAAATGATCCAGGCTACTATTGAAGCAATCACTAAAACAGATGCGGTGGTTAACATCGGATTTAAAAGTGACGGTTTAATTTCACTGAACGAATTCAGGGATATTGTAGGCGGATTAAAAGTAGGTGATGTGATTGAAGTAATGGTAGTGGAAAAAGAAGACAGGGATGGTAACCTGCATCTTAGCCGCAAACAGGCACGTACCAGCAGGGCATGGGAAAGAATTGTGGAATTGCACAAAACCGGCGAAATCGTTACGGGTATTGTTACCAGCAAAACAAAAGGCGGCTTGATCGTGGATGTATTTGGTATGGAAACATTCTTACCGGGTAGCCAGATTGACGTGAAACCAGTTACTGATTATGATCAGTTTGTTGGTAAAACAATGGAATTTAAAGTGGTTAAGATCAACGAAACCATTAAGAATGCGGTTGTATCTCACAAGGCCCTTATTGAAAGCGATATTGAAGCACAACGTGCTGAAATTATCGGCAAACTGGAAAAAGGACAGGTGTTGGAAGGTACCATCAAAAACATTACCGACTTCGGTGCGTTTCTTGATTTGGGCGGTTTAGACGGTTTGTTGTACATCACTGATATTTCATGGGGACGTATCAACCATCCAACAGAAGTGTTGAAGATGGATCAGAAACTGAACGTAGTGGTATTGGATTTTGATGATGATAAAAAACGTATCAGCCTTGGCTTGAAACAATTGACTCCGCATCCCTGGGATACCCTGAGCGAAAATATTAAAGAAGGTGAAGTAGTGAAAGGTAAAGTGGTGAATATTGAAGACTACGGTGCTTTCCTTGAAATTATGCCAGGTGTGGAAGGTTTGGTACACGTAAGTGAAATCACATGGGCCAATACTCCAATCAATGCAAAAGAGTTCTTTAAACTGAATGATGAGTATGAAGCTAAAATTGTAACATTGGATAAAGACACTCGTAAGATGAGCTTGTCCATTAAGCAAATGGCTAACGACCCATGGAGCGAAATTGATGTAAAGTTCCCTGAGCACAGCAGGCATACAGGTACCGTAAAAAACATTACTCCTTACGGCGTATTTGTAGAACTGGCTACTGGCATTGGTGGAATGATTCATATCAGCGATCTGAGCTGGTTAAAGCGTTTCAACAACCCGAACGAATACACTAAAGTGGGCGAATCAATTGACGTGATCATAATGAACATTGATAAAGATGGCCGCAAACTGCAATTAGGACACAAGCAAATTGAAGAAGATCCATGGAATTCACTGGAAAGCACTTTCCCTGTTGGAAGCGTGCATGAAGGTACTGTTACCAAAAAAGATGATAAGGGTGCAGTTGTACAATTACCTTATGGCTTAGAAGGATTTGCGCCTAGCCGTCACCTGTTGAAGGAAGATGGTAAAACCGTTGGTGCAGATGAAATTTCGCAGTTTATGGTGATTGAATTTGACCGCAATGACAAGCGCATTGTTTTGAGCCACACCCGCTTATGGGAGCAGGCAATAGAAGAAGAGAAACAAGTGATCATGAAAGAGAAAAGAGCGGATGCTGAAGTAACCAAAAAGGCGGTGAAAAATCTACAAACAAAAGTAGAGAAGTCAACCCTTGGCGATCTTGGCGTACTGGCCGGACTGAAAGCGAAGATGGACAGTGCTGCTGCTGATGCGGCCGCTGCCGACGATGCTAAAGAAGAGCCAAAAGCAGAATAATCTTTTACAGATAATTTAAAAAATCCCACTCGAAAGCAGTGGGATTTTTTTTTGCCCCTTTTGATAACCGGCTTCAGTTTTTGAAGCAATTGTATTGGTGGAAGCTTACCTTAAAAAACAAACAGGTTTGCATGAACGATAGATTTGTAAGCATCTTTTAAATAAAAGCGCTAACAAATATTTCTATTTTTGTTGGAGAAATTATAATTTATATTATATTACAAGAAAATACATTATTATGACAGCACCCACCACCAAAAAAAATTTAACCACCCTATTGATCGGAATGGCAGTATTATTTTCTGCATCCATTTACAGTTGCAACGACTCTGAAACCAAAGATGAAGCAACTGAAACAGTAGTACCTGTTGCAACAGACAGTATGAATATGAGTACCGACAGCATGAACATGCATTCGGACACTAACAAAACCGACACTGGCCACAAAGGTAGCCAACCCACTCCGCCCCGTAATTAAGTGAAATTTTAATTAAGTTAATTTATCAATGAAGAGAAGTTATCGGTGGGCAACAACCAGGTTGTAAAAGCTACCAAAAACATGGCCAACGCTTTATACAATACCTTTATTTGGTAACTTTTTCTTCATTGATATTTTCATTTTGAACTTGTTCTGATGCAGGTTCCGATTCAGGTTCAGGTTCGGGCTCAGGTTCGGGCTCAGGTTTAAAATGCCTTAAGTAATTAAACTGGGTTAGTTTGCCAATCAACCAATGTTCTATTTTGTGGTGGGTAGGGGTAATAATTGCTGCGATAGCTACAAATACAACAATTTCAATTAGGGGAGAATGATTTGATTTTTCAGCTACAAATGGGTGCAATAAAAGTGTGATGTATTCAAAAAGCAACAGGATGGAAATAATGCCTGAGAACTCAATCATTTTTTTATTTACTTTTTTCCGGCTGATCAGCACACTCCCCAAAAAGAAAATAGGAATTGCAATACCAATCATTAACAACTGTAATTTTACGCTCCTATCTTTTTTCTCCGCCTTCTTCAACCGCACCAGTTCCTTTTGCCTAAGCTGCTCTTCTATTGTAATTTTTTGCAACTCCCTAATTTTTTCCCTGCTATAAACAGAATCTTTCAGTCTGATTAATATTTCCTGGTAAGCAAATGCACTATCTGAATTCCGGTTTTTTTTATACAGTTGTGATAAAAATAAACTTGCATCCAACGCCCTTAACATAAACTGGTTTCCGGAGGCAATGTTAAAAGATGCCTTAGCATATACTATGGCCGAATCATGCTGCTGGTTATTTTCAAAAATTTTCGCCAGTCCTAAGTTCGCTTCTGTGTAAGTATTTAAATCATGGGATGCCTGCAGGTAAGGCTGACTTGCTTTATAATTATTAAAAGCATCTGTAAAATTTCCTTTTTTATAATAGATGTTTCCAAGGTTATTTAATGCGGTTCCGGTTATTAAATCGTTTCCCGCCTTTACAGATTTTGTAAAGCACCTCGCTGTATAAACCAGTGCGGAATCAAGCATATTTTTCTTCTGGTAAATATCTCCAATATTCAACAGGCTATATAAAGAAAGGTCCTCCACTTTATTGGCGTTGATAATAGAGTCTGCCCTTTGTGCGTACAATAATGCCTTTTCATAATCTTTACTATCTGTGTATACCAGTGCAATATTCAGGTAAATACTGGCGATATTATCCGGTCGGTTCCTGGCTTCTTCAATTTTCAATTGCTCTATGTAATATTCCAGGGCTTTAGGAAAATTACCCATACTATTAAATGCAATGGCCATTTGGCTAAGCCCCCATGATTCTCCTTTTAAAAATTTAATTTTCTGAGCCATCATAAAGGCCTCCTGCCCGAGCAATAGTGCAGAGTCAGGTTTAGAATCCTGGTATTCATGGCTCAGGTTGTACAAAAGGATGATTTTACCCGTATCTGTTTTTTCTATTTTCAGTGCTGCTTTTAAACTATCGACTGTTCTGCTTTGGGCAAACAAAAAAACGTTCACCAACACCAGCGATATTGTAAAACCAATTCTTTTCATTCAATAGTCTTTAATATTATGATTATATTAGTATGAAAATTAAGACTAATATTAATAACATGGCCATACTTAAACAATTTGTTTTTATTTTTTGCCTTTTAGTACTCTTCATCTATGCAGAAGGACAAAAAAAATATGCCCTGTTGATTGGCATCAACGATTATTACGAAGTAAAGGGAATAAAAAGTAAAGAAAGCCTGAATGGATCTGTAAACGATGCCAGGGCAATAAAAGATTTACTGGAAAAAAAGTTTGGTATTCCACCTGCCAATATAGATACCATCTACAATGCCGCAGCCACACGGGATAATATTATTGAAGGGTTGAAAAAAAAGCTGCAGCAATGCAAAACCGGCGACCTGATGGTATTTTATTATTCGGGCCATGGTGTGTGGATGGAAAATTCACAATTAAAAAATGACAAAGTAAAAAGAGGGATGAACCAGGCAATGTTAACCAGTGACCTTTATAGCTACCGCGATCAGTTTAAATGCTTTTTGAGGGACTTTACTTTAAAAACCTACTTCAACTATTTCATAGATAAAAAAGTAATGGTAACATCCATGTTCGATTGTTGCTTTAGTGGTAACCTGGTAATGACAAACGTTGAAGCAATATCGGAGGCAAAAGCAAAATCGGTCGACTTTAATGAATTGATGGGAAGATTAACGGAAGAATCGGAAGACAGCCAGCGATTGATTGACAGCATTTCCGGAATTACGACCACTACGCCTTTGGGATGTACGCTTGATTCGACCGGTGCGGTAATGGAAAAACAGGATTCTGATCTTGATGGTGTACCTGATTGCAGAGACAAAGAAAAACTCACCGACAACGAATGTATGCCGGTAAATGCCGACGGCGTTGGTAAATGCGCTTTTGATTTTGTGTTGCAAAAAACACTGAATAAACACGATGCCGTTGAGTTTGAAAAAAGCAATTTAGCGGTACCAGCAGAAATTACCACAAAAGGATACAACGCAAGTGAGGTAAGGAAAATATCAGAAATTGATACGATTGCCAGGCCCACAGAAAGAAAAAAATCGAAGTTCCTTTTTATTGGTGCAACTACCGATGCTCAAAAAGCCCTCGAATTTAAAGATCAAAAAAATGAGATACATGGATTTTTCACCGCTTCGCTTCTCAGGATATTCAGTAAATATTCAATCGATATACCGGCATCTGAATTATTCGAAAAAATAAAACAGGATATGGCTACTTTCAAAATAGATCAAAACCCTACTTTATATTCAGATCCTGACCGGCTTCAATATAATTTGATAGGCAATAAATTGAAACCGGCGGGAAAATGAAATAAAAACTGAAACTGTTATTTTCTTTTAAACACAAACTGCCCGCCTAAATCTTCTACATTCTTAATAGGAAAATATTGCAACTGCAAATGCGTGTTGCTTTTATATTGATTCTTAAAACTGTCAATCAATTGTTCGGCGGTGATATAACGTTCCCTGTTTTCCTGCAGGGCCAGCCGCAGGTATTCGATAAATTCACTTTTATCAGGCACAGCGGTTCGGTTGCCGCTCGCCAGTAATTTCCTGCTTTTGTCTTTATAAGCATCCGCTACCGGCATCGGGGCTTCTGATGAAATATCCCTGAATAGGGTACCGGCAAAACAAGCGTCTGCCACAAATAAAATATGCTTTGCTTTTGAATACTTGATAGTTCTAAGCAGGTCATCACTGCTTATATAAGAACTTAATTTTTTTTTGACCGCATCGGTTGGGACCAAAAAACCTTCTTCGGTTTTATCGGGCTGTGTAACCATCTCGCCATGGCCCGCATAAAAGATAAACAGGTTATCATTTTCATTCATTGCATTCGCCTTTTTTATTAAAGACTCCAATATACTGGCCCTGGTGGCATTCACCAGTGTATCTGTATTTTCAGGCGTAAACGTATAGTTTTTAAGCAACAAGTTGTATATTTTATACATATCGGCTACGGGTGCCTGCAGTGTAGGAATATTCTTATCCGCATAATCATTTTCTGCAATCAATATGGCATGGTAAACCGGGTTGGTAGTTAACACTTTCAAATCTGGCTGGCTGGCAGGAGCGACGGCAGCCGTTGCTTTACCCGTAATAATTTGCACATTTTCAGAAACTGAATTGGCATTATTGTCAGTAACTACAATCGTAAATACATTCACACCCTCATTCACATTTACCACGGTATCAAAATACCCGTTCTCCTCCACTTTCAATAAACGGTTATTCATTTGTACGCTCCTGATACCACTTTTGTCAATCGCCACGCCCCTGATACGCTGGCTAGTTGAGGCCACCTTATCATCTTCCACCGAGATGGATCTTTTATTGACCATTGGTTCCAGTATATTGATTTGCGGTGGCATTTTATCATCCTGTACCAGTGCTTCTGTCTTTTTAGTTAGTCTTTTCAATGAAGCCTCGATATCCGGTTGATTGGGATTGATGACCAATGTTTGTTCGTATGCATGCGTTGCATCATCATTGTTGCTGAGCTTTTCCATCACATACCCTTTCAAAGCAAGTATCGATGAAAACCCCCGCACCTGGCCGTCAGCTTCATTTCCTGCTTTACTTTGCACCGTGTACAGCTTTTCTGCTTCCTGTAAATTTACCAGCGCTCCGGCATAATCATTCATTGTAAGCTTTTGGGTAACTGCCTCAATGAATTTTTTATAGAATAACCAGCCTTTACTGTCGATATAACCGCCACCAGGGTAGCTGGCCCTAAATTCTTTATAGTAACCGGCGGCCTCCGAAAAACGGTACAGCCTGGCAAGTGGCTCAATGATATTGATAATAGTGTATGCCAATTGTTTGTTTTCATCCAGACTGATTGCCTTCTTAAAATCATTGATGGCCAGGTCGTACTCACCCCTGAAAACATAATTGAGGCCGCGGCTGTTGTATGCGTTTAGCATGTCTGGTTTAAGGATGATTGCTTTATTATAGTCTTGCAATGCCTTATCACGGTCTTTAAGGTTACCATAGGATATTCCCCTGGCAAAGTATGCAAATGCATACCCGGGCTTTAAACTAATTGCCTTGTTATAATCCGCAATGGCACTATCATACATTTGCAATCCATTGTAGGTATTGCCCCGGTTATAATAATGTATTCCATTTCGGGGTTCAATGTCTATTGCATCGGTGTAATCTTCAAAAGCAAGGTCATACTCTCTTAAAGCAAAAAAAGTATTTCCCCTTGACACATAGGCATACACATAATCCGGGTCAATGTTGATCGCTTTATCAAACTCCTTGATTGCCTTTTCATACTGTTTTTCTTTGTAAAATTTGTAGCCCTTATCCGAGTAGTCCAATGCGGTTTGTGCTTCTACTATTCCTGCTAAAAAAGATAAATACACTATCAATACCGTAACAAGCAGACTATGTTTCATAAGTGTTTATTTTTGGGTGTTGAATAATTTACAGTTATATTTAAAAAATTGCATTTCTTTGGCAACGGAAAGAACTGATTTCATTTTTGATTTGCTATTTGCGATTCAGGTCTATGAATAGACAAACCAACTCCTGTTCAGCAGCCAATGAACTAAAGCTGATTTGATTGTTACTGAAGTCAACATTTTTTATCGGAATAATCCTTGACTTATATAAAGTACGGATGGCTTCGTAAAAACCGGAAGGTGCCGCCGACACCTTACTTTTCAGCAAATCAAAATCAAGTGGTGTTTTACTGTACAATACACAAATCCGGTCGCGGTTTGCATCATCGTTTAATTTGTAATTTTTTGTTTCTGAAGGCAAGTAAATAGTGGCATCCGTAGAATTGATGGCAGCGCTAACATTGTCAGCATAGGGAAATAAAGTTGATACCACCTGCTTGTCATCAATAGAAAAAATATAAACAAATGCCGGTGCATTGGTGGTAAATTTTATTTTAAACCTTTGCCCCGCCTGGTAATTATCAGTCAATTGATAACTGGAAAACACCGCTTTATTATCGTCAGATACTACAGCAGCCCCTTCATCTATTTTAGTCCGCAGTACAGGCATTGTCCCCGTTTCATTACCAAAATCATTGGTCAGTACAAAATCAAGGCTTCCCTTTATCCGCGGAGGGTTTAAACCCCTGCTGGCCTTTGGATCATATACTTCCCGGTCCATCATTTCCAACGCATAACTTCCGTATTGCTTTATTTGTTCGTAAGTTATCCAGAAAAAGCCATTGTTACCCCATTCAGTTCCCCAGCTATTCATCACTTCAAAAGCGCCGTCCAGTTTATTATCATCGTACCCAACAATACAAATAGCATGGTTACCAATAAATTCATCATTTGGTTCAATATTCCAAATTCCGTCCTTTCCAGTTTTTGTAAGACTTTTATAGCATTTTACACTAAAAATAACCGGTTTGTTTTCCGCTATGCTTTTCTTAATCGTAATCAATTCATTTTTGGTAATGCGTCCAAAAGTATTGGTTAAAGACGTATAGGCTTTTATAATGTAATCCTTTGCTTTTTGATCGGATGCAACATCCATACTGCCTATGCAGTCAGGAATATTTTCCTTCAGCAATGTATTTCCTTTATCTGTCAATACTTTTAGTGCGGGTTCAATTTTCGCCCCTTTTATGCAGTTGGTGTCCCCATTCATTTTTATATAGTAATACAAATAGTTAGGCGAAAAGGCTGATGCCTTTATTTGCTCCTGGTCTGTAATCCGGCGCTGAAGACAATAACTAATAGTACGGGCTCCATAAGCTGTACTCCATGCAACACAAGTGCCATGCTTGCCCTGGTTACCGGGCACAGGCGCATATTGTTTAAGAGAAAAAGCAGATGGCAGATTCTCCAGGTCCCTGGTTGCCCTAATGGCAGATTTTGAAATCCGGTTGAATTCAGTTTCATCGGTATTATCGCCGGTAAAAAACACCTGGTTGTTTTGAGCTTTTAAAACAGTCAACTGTATACAACCAATAAAGGCAAACTTTATAAACAGGCTTATTCTTTGCAAAGAATTAATACAACTCATTTTATCATGTTTAATAACCCGGGCAAACTAACCAGTATTAAGGGAGGGTCGGGGATTAATTTTACTCTGCAATAAGCGGGGGTATGCGTTTTTACAATTCAATTAAATGCCGCCAGTCATACATAAAATTCACTCGTAAAAGGTAGTAAATAAATTTCAACTACAAGCTTTAAATAATGAAGATGATAAAATTTGAGCAAGTAGGTAGCAGGAAGCAACCAGGAAAAAACAATCTATTACCCGGCATAGTTAGACCAGTCCAAATTACAAATTATAAAAAAGAGTTTCTGATTTTTTGCCCTGTTTAATATTACCAACCGGTAAAACATACAACGCCGGATGAGTGCTTATCACTACAAAACAAAACCCGCTACAAGAGCGGGTATAATAAAACAAAAAAACTTTACTAAAAATTATTGTCAGGATTTAAAGACACCGATATCTTAAAGTACCACTTCCCCTTCCAAATCATAGTCAAAAGCCTTCGTGATCTGCACGTTTACAAATTCACCAATGGCCAGTTTCTTTTTACTGGCTATAATTACTTCATTGTCCACTTCTACGCTGTCAAATTCAGTACGGCCCAAATAACGTCCTGCTTCTTTTTTATCAATCATCACTTTAAAGGTTTTACCCACTTTTTCCTGGTTCTTTTCCAGGCTTATTTCCTGCTGTACTTCCATAATTTCCTGCGCCCTTTCTTCCTTTTCATTTGCAGGTATATCATCTACCAAATCATGCGCACTGGTGCCTTCTTCATGACTATAGGTAAATATGCCCACCCTGTCAAAGCGCATTTTTTGAATAAAAGTTTTCAACTCCTCTACATCATCCCTTGTTTCGCCGGGAAAGCCAGCTATCAGTGTTGTACGTAAACATATATCCGGAATGCGATTACGGATTTCACCTACCAGGTCTTCCATTTCTTCCCTGGTTATCTGGCGCTTCATCAGCTTCAGCATGTTATTAGCTGCATGTTGCAATGGCATGTCGAGATAGTTACAAATATTTTCCCGCTCCTTTATGGCATCAATAATTTCAATCGGGAATTTGGATGGATAGGCGTAATGCAACCTGATCCATTCCAGCCCTTTTACGTCAGCCAGGGCATGCAATAATTTCGGCAGTTCCCTTTTTTTGTAAATGTCTAATCCATAATAGGTTAGTTCCTGGGCTATCAGCATCACTTCTTTCACCCCTCTATCAACAAGCCGTTTAGCTTCATCCACCAGGGATTCAATCGGGCGGCTAACATGCCCGCCACGCATTAACGGAATGGCGCAGAAGGAGCAGGTTCTGTTACAACCTTCGCTTATTTTCATGTAGGCGTAGTGCTGGGGAGTACTCAATAAGCGTTCTCCCATTAAATCGGCTTTATAATCCGCTTCAAATTGTTTTAGTATGAGCGGAAGCTCCATTGTTCCAAAATAGGCGTCCACTTCAGGTATCTCCGTTTCCAGGTTATTTTTATACCGTTCGCTCAGGCAACCGGTCACATATACTTTATCAATCTTACCCCTGCGCTTTAATTCTACCTGTTGTAAAATAGTATTTACGCTTTCTTCTTTTGCCTTTTCAATAAATCCACAGGTATTTATGATTACAATATTGTGATCTTTTTTGGCACTTTCGTGTACCACATCTATTTCATTGGCGATTAACTGGCCGCTTAGCACTTCACTATCAACCATGTTTTTACTACAGCCAAGGGTGATGATGTTTACTTTATCCTTATGTATTGTCTTTGTCTTCATAATTTATTGGGCGCAAAGGTAACTAGTTTATAATAGACAGTACTTTTAGGCATTCCGTCGTAGCAATTAAAATCATACTCGTTTCCATACCAGTTATTTAGGGTGATCAAAGTTTTTCAAACTTTCCCTGAAAACAATGACACAACCGGTTAACAAATTTTTAAATACTTCATTCTTACCTTTTATATCTGTGAAATCAGCTATTTTTATCTTTTAAAAGTAAAAGATATATGTTGTGGTACGAAGAAGAAGTAAAGCGGTTAGAAACTGAAATTGCGGGTTTGACGGATGTGCCGGGTCTTGTTTTTTACGGCAGTTCCTCTATCAGGTTGTGGGAAACGCTCGAAGAAGATTTTAAAGATTATATGCCGGTTAACATTGGATTCGGAGGTTCTACCCTTGCAGCCTGCGGATGGTTTTTTGAACGAATTTTTTCCAATCTGAATCCGCATTCTATTGTGATATATGCCGGGGATAATGATTTGGGTGATGGAAGAAGCCCGGAAGAAGTTTTCCTTTTTTTTAATGAATTGATACACCTCATACAGCAACGGTATGGCAATATTCCCCTGGGTTTTATTTCTATCAAGCCAAGTGTAAGTCGTTGGGAAATCGTAGATAAAATAAGGCAAACCAACGTGCTGATAGAAACGGAAATAAAAAAGAAGGGAGGTAATATTTGCTTCATCAATATTTACGATAGCATGACTGATAAAACAGGTTATCCAAAGCGTGAATTCCTTGATCCAGATGGGTTGCATATCAATGAAAAAGGCTACCAGCTTTGGAAAAAAATCATATTTCACTATGTTGCCGAAGGAGATTTACAATTAATTAAGCAGAAACATTTAATCTAATGAACAACTCTGTATTAGACTATATATACAATACGCAAACAAAAAAAGTAAAAAGGGTTTATAAAAAATGGTATAGCGTTCATCTGCAAAGGGATATGGAATTGCTGGTATTTGGCGATTCCGGTAAACCAATACTCTTTTTTCCAACCCGCACAGCCCGGTTTTACGATTATGAAAACTGGGGTGTTATTGAGGCAATGGAGTCCAAAATAATGTCGGGTGAAGTGCAGGTATATTGCATCGACAGTGTAGATAAGGAAAGTTTTTATTGCAAAGACATTCATCCGGCTGAAAGGATCAAACGCCACCTGCTATTTGAAAAATACCTGCTGGAAGAACTGGTTCCTTTTATAAGAGAACAAAATGTAAATCCCGATTTAATTTCTGCCGGATGCAGCCTTGGTGGCTATCATGCAGTTAACTTCGCATTCAGGCACCCCCACCTTTTTAAGAAAGTAATTGCCCTGAGTGGCCGCTATGATTTAACCATACAACTGGAATTTTTTGATGATCTTTTTGAAGGCTATTGGAATGAAGAAATTTATTTTAATATGCCGTCGCAGTTTATTCTTCAACCCTGCAATGAAGAGCTTATTAAGTCGTTACTACATTTAGAAATTATTTTAGCAATAGGCATTGAAGATGCTTTTCTTGAAAATAACCTGCAGTTTAGTAAGACCCTTTCAGAAAAAAATGTACCCCATACCTTGAATTTACTGGATGGTGAAGCACACAAAGCAAAGTACTGGGGCGAATTGATGAAAATATACCTGTAAACCTGCGAGCAGTAAACAGACTGGTGAATTAATAACAGCCGCTACCAAGCATAAAACCCCTCAAACGATGAATAGAACTATTTTAACGTCACTTATTCTTTTGACTTTTTCCTTTGTTGGAAATACTCAAACAAAGAATTTCATCGACCAACCTTACATTGAAGTAACTGGTAGTGCGGACACATTGGTTACACCAAATCAAATTTTCATTAAAATTATCATTTCTGAAAAAGATTCAAGAGATAAAGTGCCAATTCAAGAATCGGAAAGCAAAATGGTAGCAGCTTTCAAGACATTAGGTATAAACACAGATTTAGATCTGACAACAAGCGATATTCTAAGCAACTACCGATATTATTTGTTAAAGCAAAAAGACATCTTAAAGTCTAAGGAATACATTTTAAAGGTTTCTGATGCTACGACCGCAAGTAATGTTTTTATTCAACTGGAAGACCTGGGGATTTCAAATACCTCAATTGATAGAGTTGATCATACTGATTTAGAAAGTATAAAAAATATCTGTAGAGCAAAAGCAATTGAAAATGCAAAAATAAAAGCTATTGCATTGACAAGATCTATTGGACAGTCGGTAGGAAATGCAATGCATATCTCCGATAATGAAACAAATTTCGATAACCCTCTACAAGGAAGAGTAGCGGGTGTTCAAATTAGAGGTTATGATAGCTATACCAAGCAAAAAAATGAACCACCGAAAATTGAGTTCGAAAAGATTAAAGTTAAAACAGCAGTAAATGCAAAGTTTACATTAAAATAAAGTTTGAACGCACAACTTTGCCTATTTTCATCTAATCATCAAGGTTGTATTTATAACTGACGCCAGAATAATATGCCCCTACCCAAAAGGGAATTTATACAATTGCTGCAATATATTTTTTTAATCCCTCCATACAAAAGATCTGAAAAGGGTTTCATAAAAGGAAAATAAATTATGCTGTATTACTAAATATTTTAGTATTTTTACTAAAATTTGAGCTCATTTTATATCAGCAGTAATTTATGAACATATCAAAAGCAGATATTATTGCTCAATTGCAAAAGGACATACTCCCGCTACAGGGCTTTAAAAAGCCAATAAACGGCAATCAACCGGGTATTAACCTTGGCCCTTTAAAAAATGCTTTTCCAAATGCTGAATTCCCTTTAGGAGCGGTACATGAATTTTTTTATACCGGTAATGCAGATGCTGCAGCTACCGCCGGTTTTGTGGGAGGGATTCTTGCTTCACTAATGCGGAGAGGCGGAGTATCTGTATGGATCAGCGCTAACCGTACAATTTTTCCACCCGCCTTATGCTCATTTGGTATTGCACCGGATAAGATCATTTTCATTGACCTGCAAAAAGACAGTGACATACTATGGGCAACAGAGGAAGCACTCAAATGTAACGGCCTTGCAGCAGTGGTTGGCGAGATGCCCGAATTAAGTTTTGCAACTTCCAGGCGGTTACAGTTAGCGGTTGAACAAAGCCAGGTAACCGGCTTTATACTTCGGCGCAATGCCCGTAGTTTGAATACTACCGCCTGCATCACCCGCTGGAAAATTACGCCCTTACCCGCTATGTTACCAGCAGGAATGCCAGGTGTGGGTTTCCCCCGCTGGAAGGTGGAGTTATTAAAAGTAAGAAATGGCAAACCGGGTACCTGGCAAATTGAATATGCTGCAGGAGAGTTCCGGTTTAGGTCGCCTGCAATTGGTTTGATACACCAGGAGCCACAACTGAAAACAGGATAATATGCCAAAACGTTTTGTTGCGATATGGTTTTGTTATCTTAAAACAGATTGGTTTACCCTTCGCCAGCCAGCCCTGTCTGCAGTACCCTATGTGTTGGCTTCGCCGGATCATGGAAGAATGGTGATAACCGCAGCAAATATTATGGCACAATCGCAGGGAGTAGATATTGGGATGGTAGTAGCAGATGCAAGAGCAATCATCCCCTGCCTGCAGGTATTGGATGACAAGCCGGACCTCTCTACGAAATTACTCAGGGGTTTTGGGGAATGGTTTATCCGCTATAGCCCCATAGTATCCATAGATTCACCAGCCGGCCTTATCCTGGATACAACAGGTTGTGCCCATCTTTGGGGCGGCGAAAAACAATACCTGGCAGATATCATTACCCGGTTAAAACGTTTTGGCTATACTGTAAGAACAGGCATGGCAGATACCATCGGCACTGCCTGGGCAGTCGCACACTATGGAACCGATGCATCCATTATTGAGAGCGGCCATCAAACAACTGCACTGCTTTCATTGCCACCAGCATCGCTCCGTCTTGAATCTGAAACTGTAGAGCGGCTGGAAAAATTAGGACTTCGGCAGGTGAGCCAGTTTATTAGTATGCCAAGATCTGCCCTGCGCCGGCGATTTGGACTGCCCTTATTGAAACGATTGGACCAGGCGCTGGGCCATCAAGAAGAATCCATTATAGCGGTGCTGGCTCCCGAGCCTTTCCAGGAGCGGTTACCTTGTTTGGAACCCATTGTAACCGCAACAGGAATTGCAATTGCACTGGAACGGTTACTGGACGCTTTATGCCATCGGCTTAAACAGGAAGGGAAGGGTCTGCGGGCTGCTTTGCTGAAATGCTACCGGGTAGATGGAAAGATGGAACAGGTAACCATCGGCACAAACCGGGCCTCTAATAATACCGGTCACATTTATAAACTGTTTGAATTCAAATTACCCGGCATTGAACCTGCACTGGGTATAGAACTTTTTATATTGGAAGCTCCCAAAGTGGAAGATGTATCAGCGGCACAGGAAACCTTATGGGAGCGTACCGGGGGGTTGAATGATGTGGGTTTAGCTGAACTGCTGGACCGGATAGCCGGTAAAATTGGTGCCGGTCATATTCATCGGTACTTACCGGATGAGCATTACTGGCCGGAGCGTTCCTTTAAACTGGCGACAGATCTCCGGGAGCAACCAACAACCATTTGGAAAGCAGGTAGGCCAAGGCCAATCCAACTATTATCCAAACCTGAACGTATTGAAGTAACCGCACCCATTCCTGATTACCCACCCATGTTGTTTCGCCATAAAGGGATACTACATAAAATAATCAGGGCAGATGGGCCGGAAAGGATTGAACCCGAATGGTGGATACAGGAAGGACAACACCGGGATTATTATTGTGTGGAAGATGAGGAAGGGCAGCGATATTGGTTGTTCCGATCGGGGCATTACGATGCATCAAAATCTTATCAATGGTTTATCCATGGATTTTTTGCTTAAAAGAATTAAATAGGATTATGCATTTACTTAGCATATAAATGTTGGTATCGGCCTCGAATAAAAAGTGCTAGAAAATTTCGACATGATCCGTAAAGAAATCAAGGCTGTTTGAGCCAAGCACAAGCTTTAAATCATTTAACTATTAGCGGCGAGTTCCTTGATTTTATCCGCTGCGGCGGATTGATTTTTTTTGTTTCTTTTTTTTATCAAGAAAAAAAAGAAAATGAAGCCTAACCTATTCTCAGCTTAGGTTTGCGAATGTTATACCTAATCCTATAAATAAAAATTATGAATGAAATATTATATTAACCAATGAATGTTATGACGGTAACGGATAAAAAGTTTGCGGATTGATTTTTTTGTTATCCCAATTTATATCTGCATAAACAGGGTATGGAATTAAGTAAAATGTATTTGCAAACTGAATATGAACTACACAGAACTTCAAGTAACAACCAATTTCACTTTCCTCCGTGGTGCCTCCCACCCCGAAGAACTGGCAGAACATGCAGCGGCATTGGGCTATAAAGCAATAGCCATAACCGACCGGAACAGTTTGACGGGTATCGTACGTGCCCATGCTGCTGCTAAAAAAAATGGAATCCGTATAGTTGTAGGTTGCCGCCTCGATTTACTGGATGGACTTAGCCTGCTCGCCTACCCTACCAACATCTCGGCCTATTCGCAACTTTGCAACTTACTTACATTGGGCAATCGCCGTGCAGAAAAAGGGGAATGCCATTTATATAAAGCAGATGTGTACCAATATGCCAAAGACATAAAATTTATCGTACTTCCTCCTGGTGAATTAAACGAGCACTTCAATTTTGAATCCTCCTTTGCAAACGCATTAAAAGAATATCAACATGCTTTTGGAGCCAATCTGTTCATCGCTGTATCCAGGAAATACCAGGGCGATGACAGCAAATATTTATACCGTCTGGCACAATTGTCATCACAGTTCAATATACCCCTGGTGGCAACAAATGATGTGCATTATCATAAACCTGCCAGGAGACAATTACAGGATATTGTAACCTGCATCCGGGAAAAATGTACCATCTATACAGCAGGCTATCGCTTACATGCCAACGCAGAAAGATATTTAAAACCACCCGAAGAAATGCTCCGATTGTTCAGGCAATATCCTAATGCGATATCCCGTGCACAGCAAATTGAAGAAGCCTGCCAGTTCTCCCTGGATGAATTAAAATATGAATATCCCGAAGAGATCACAACAGAAGGTCGTACACCACAGCAAGAGCTTACTCACTTAGCCTGGCAGGGTGCCAAAGAACGTTATGGAGATGACCTGTCTGCAAAAACAGTGGCAGCTATCAACTATGAATTGAAATTTATTGAGGAGATGAACTATGCTGCTTATTTCCTTACGGTTTATGATATTGTACGCTATGCAAGAGAGCAGAAGATTCTATGCCAGGGACGTGGATCGGCTGCCAACTCAACGGTTTGTTATTGCCTTGGTATTACTTCGGTTGATCCCACCAAATTCGACTTGCTGTTTGAACGTTTTATTTCTTCGGCCCGAAATGAACCACCGGATATTGATGTAGACTTTGAGCATGAACGCCGGGAAGAAGTGATTCAATACATCTATCAAAAATATGGCCGTGACCGGGCAGCCATTGTAGCAACGGTTACACAGCAACATCAAAAAGGTGCTATCCGTGATGTGGGCAAAGCAATGGGATTATCAGTAGATATGATCAATCGTTTGTCGGGCTCTATCTGGGAATTTACAGATGAATGGTTTGAAGGCAAACGATTATCCGAACAAGGCATGAATCCTGGTGACCAGCATCTCCGCAAAGTGTTACAACTTACCCGGGAGTTTATGGGCTTTCCCAGACAGTTGGGTCAGCATACCGGTGGCTTTGTAATTACCCGTGGTAAATTGAGCGACCTGGTCCCCATCATGAATGCCCGTATGGATAACCGAACCTGCATAGAATGGAACAAGGATGATATTGATGCATTGGGCTTTATGAAGATAGACGTGCTGGCGTTAGGTATGCTCACCTGCATCCGCAAAGCCTTTGATATTGCCAAACAACATTACGGGCTAGATCTAACACTGGCGAATATTCCGCAGGATGATCCGGCTGTATATGAAATGATCTGCCATGCAGATACCATTGGTGTTTTCCAGATTGAAAGCCGGGCGCAGCAAAGCATGTTACCCCGGCTGAAGCCAATATGTTTTTATGACCTCGTAATCGAAGTAGCGATTGTAAGGCCAGGGCCTATACAGGGCGATATGGTGCATCCGTATTTAAGACGTCGCAATAAAGAAGAAGACGTTGTTTATCCCTCTAAAGAACTGGAAGATATTTTGGGTCGAACATTGGGTGTTCCACTCTTCCAGGAACAGGCAATGAAGATCGCAATTGTTGCGGCAGGTTTTACACCCACCGAAGCAGACGAGTTGCGCCGCAGCATGGCAACATTTAAAGCAAAAGGCCTGGTAACAAAATTCGAAGAAAAGCTGATCAATGGCATGATGCAAAAAGGTTACCAGCGGGAATATGCCCAACGGGTTTTCAAACAACTGGAAGGCTTTGGCAGTTATGGTTTCCCGGAAAGTCATGCCGCCAGTTTTGCCCTGCTGGTATATGTGAGTAGCTGGATCAAATGCTATTACCCTGATGTGTTTGCATGTGCTTTATTGAACAGTATGCCGATGGGTTTTTACCAACCTGCACAGCTCATTGGCGACGCCATAAAACATGGGGTGGAGGTAAGGCCGGTAGATATCAACTATTCAATGTGGGATAATCAATTGGAAGAAAGAGTTGGCAAATATCATGTACTTCGGCTGGGTTTCAGGCAGGTAAAAGGGTTGCGGCAGGATGATATAAACATACTGCTAGCTGCCCGAAAAACCCCGTACAAAAGTATCAATGAGCTGCGTGATATAGCGCTGCCGGAAGCTGCATTAGAGAAATTAGCGGATGCAGACGCCTTCCGGTCCATAGGGCTTGACCGACGCCAGGCACTCTGGGAATCATCCACCAAAGACCGGCCTGTTGCGCTCTTTGCCGGACAGCTTTCCCCGGATGCAGGAGGAGAAAATGTAACGCTGCCCGTTATGACCAACTCCGAGCATGTGGTGCATGATTATGCCGCCACTTCATTGTCGTTGAAAGCACACCCGGTAAGTTTTGTAAGAGAAAAACTGGACCAGTTGCACATTTTACCAACTGCGGTATTAGCTGCCTCCAAAAATGGCGCACCCGTAAAAGTTGCCGGCCTCGTGCTGGTGCGGCAACGGCCCGGTACTGCAGCAGGCATTTGCTTTATGACCATTGAAGATGAAACCGGCTTTGCCAACCTGGTAATATTTGAAAAACTCTTTGAACAATTCCGGAAAGAAATTATTCAATCCAAATTGATCATGGTGGAGGGTAAATTACAGGTTGAAGGAGAAGTGATTCATGTGATTGTAAAACGCTGTTATAATTTTACTCCCTTGTTGAGAACGCTTACCCCGGCGAATAATGAAAACCTGCCGCTATTAACATTGGCCTACCCGGATGAAAAATCTATACCACCGGGATTGGATAAGCGATCGAAACCAAAGGAAGTAGCGCAGGAAAAGATTTTTCCTGGAGGGAGGAATTTTAAGTGATGGGATGGCAGTCACTTCCTAAGCCATCAAAGCCTATAACCCTCAGGCGTAGGATTCCGTCCTGTTGCCTCCTTGTCATTAAACTTTTCACTGCACCTTTTGTCCCGGCGGGGTTTTCACAGAATTCATTAAAAATAAAAAATCACTTCCCGTGAAACCCCGACGTTGAATGAGCTCCACGTGTAAATACAGCCACCCCTGACTATGCAAAGGGCTTTACAAATCTAAATAATGATAAGCCGGTAGATTTTACAAATTGTGATTCCTATAATGACACATTAAGCTTTTGAACAACATTAATTACCGCTGGCACTGAAAATACCACATTACAAACCGTTGCCCCATTCCAGTGCCTGTTACAGTAAAGTCCAGCCCTTCTTTATACAATAATATTTTACTACTTTTGTCTTCTTCTCAATTATGCAAAATCAACTTACACATCAGCAGGTACAAAAAATAGGTAATACTCTTATTTACCTTGCCAGTAATGTGGGTGAGCTTTCCAAAACCAAAATCCTTAAGCTGCTCTTTCTTTTGGAAGAATCTTCTGTAAAACGGTTTGGTTATCCTTTCTTCGGGTTAAATTTTCAAATATGGAAGCTCGGGCCGGTATTGAAAGAGGTATATATCGATTTATCCGAAGACAGTCCAAACCTGCTTAAGAACTTTATTGAAAAAGATGCATTTGATGATAAAATATATAACGCCAAGGGAGAATTTAATGACGATCAGTTTAGCGATAACGATATTTATTTACTGGAGAAAATTAAAGACTTTGCCCGTCATAAAACAGCCAAGGATTTAATTAATCATACGCATAAGGAAAATTCATTGTGGCGGAAAACTGCTATTAAGAACGGGATACTACAGGAACTGGAATCTGAAGATGTGAATAGTACAGAGTATGTAATTGACTTTTCTTTGTTGTTTGAAAATGACGAAATATTGAAGGAACGCTATCTTGAATCGTTGGAAAACCTGGAATTTATTCATCATCTTAAAGGATAGCCAGTGTTTAAAGAAGGCATTGTCTTATATATTTCCCCATTTTATTTTAAAAACGGGCATTCCAGCAAAAACAAATATTTCATTATTCTCAAAGTCGTAAGCAACGAAATCGTAATTGCCTCCTTACCCACCCGTTCCAATAAAGCACCTGCATTAATGCAAGTTGAACATGGATGTAACAACGATCCCGAACGATGTTTTAACTGTTATATTTACCAGGAAAACAAGGTAATTACGGATAGTGGTTTTTCTTTCCCAATAGATACCTACATATATGGAAATGAAGTGGAGGATTACACACTTAATGTGCTGGAATCAATTTATCACAAATTGAAGGAGTGGACTATGAGATTTTGGGGTCACTAACTAAACAGGAATACTTCAATTTATGCGCATGCCTCAAGCAAAGTACAAGTATCAGAAGAGGAATTAAAAAGTACCTGTAAAAAAGGTGGTTTATAAAAAAACCAAGATAGACTATTTTTCATGCGAAACATGCTCGCTTCACAGGCGAGTATCTGCCAGCAAACTCTATAAATTAGGAAATTGTTTTCGGCAGGGCTCGCCGCCAGATTCTATACTTTCTTAGAAGCTGTTTAACTTTAATTGGAGTAACTGAGTCAGAAAGCCGATGATGCCATAAAAAACTGAACTTAAACGGAGCGTCGCCAATGTCGATGCCATAAAAAACTAATGATGGTAAACAAATTAATCATTTTTAAACAGCTTCTTAGATCAGGGTAAATATCCGGTTTTAAATTTTAAGGAATTACGGGATATAATTTTATTCATCTATTGGTGATGGTATTAGTAATAGTAACGTTTACCGGGAAAGAACGCTCGTATCTCATGGCGGCACTTGAAATCCATGGTACAAAACCATTGCCTCATCCCAGCGCCTGATAAAGTTCCCCAAACTCACGATAAAATACACCCTGGTTATTCAGCCAAAAACTTTTGTGATCATTGCAAACAAGCTTTCCGCCGAAAACAAATATATCCATCGTGTACAATTGGATGGTAAGGCAATTGATCATCCTTTTATCAGCCACAGCAATATCATCAATGGCAGTCAACCGGTATTTGAAATGGGGCCGAAGCCAAATAAAAATTGGAAATAGGAATAGCTTTTTACAAACAAAGTGCGCTATTGACCAATGAACGGATACTGCATACTGCGGCTTTATAGAGAATGCTGCTTCAGCCCTGGTAGTAATACTGGTTAAAAAGAAGATCGTATTTCTGGCACTTTGGTATAATAGAATACATTTACCTGCTGTGCTTTAAAAAAGAATATAACCAATAAATACCCCTTTTAATTATTGACCTAACCCATTACTAATTGACCGATGCAAACAAACCCTTTAGTTTCAAAACCGCATTACGCCATATTGGACGGACTGCGTGGCGTGGCCGCTCTTATGGTGGTTGCCTTTCATATTTTTGAGGCCCATGCCCCTAACCGTTTCGGACAAATTATCAACCACGGTTATCTTGCGGTGGATTTTTTCTTCCTGTTGTCCGGCTTTGTTATTGGCTATGCTTATGACGATCGCTGGGGCAAGATGACGCTGGGCGGATTTTTCAGGCGCCGTTTGGTAAGGCTTCAACCGATGGTGGTGATGGGTAGCATCGTCGGTGCTTTGTGTTTCTATTTCCAGGATTCGGTATTGTGGCCGGGCATCAGTGAAGTACCGGTATGGAAGATGCTAATCATTATGCTGATCGGCTTTACGCTGCTACCGGTACCACTGTCCATGGATATTCGCGGTTGGACTGAAATGCATCCGCTAAACGGCCCTGCCTGGTCCTTATTCTTTGAATACATAGCCAATATTTTATACGGCCTCTTTGTAAGAAAGTTTTCAAAAACAGCATTGTCGGTATTGGTATTGTTGTCGGCTATTGCATTGATACACCTTGCGGTAACCGGTGTTAATGGCGATGTAATCGGTGGCTGGTCACTTGAACCGGCACAACTACGCATTGGCTTTACCCGTATGATGTATCCATTCTTTGCCGGCTTATTACTCAGCCGTATGGGGAAACTCATCCATGTTAAACATGCCTTCTTTTGGTGTAGCCTGTTAGTAGTGATCGTACTTTCCATACCAAGAATCGGCGGTACCGAACACTTGTGGATGAACGGGCTTTATGACTCATTGAGCATTATTATTATGTTCCCGTTGATCGTATTCCTCGGGGCAGGCGGTGAAGTAAAAGGTAAATACGCATCCCGCCTGTGTAAGTTCTTTGGCGATATTTCTTACCCCATATACATTACCCACTACCCGATCATATACATTTACACCGGGTGGGTAGCTGACATCAAAATTCCAATGAGCAAAGCATACCCCATTAGCCTGCTCGTTCTTATCTCTTGTATCGTTCTTGCTTACGCCTGCCTGAAGTATTATGATGAACCGGTAAGGCGATGGCTAAACAGGAAAATTTCAAAAAGCAATTAAAAGTTATTTCACGGTGAGGCAAAACATAAACTCGCTTACGGATTTGGAGTATTCAATCAAGGCTACTTTCAGCATGTTTTGGGCTGGTAGTTGCCAATTGCGAATATCAACTTCCTTTACCAGCTATGCATTTTCGCATGAAACATAACCAAATTGCAGAAGCAATGATAAAGTGATGGGTAATTGATATTGGCTAAAAAAAAGCCATCCCTGGCAAGGAATGGCTTGTAAAAATAGTATGGTATCAATCAGCTTACCTTTTCCAGGTTGACGGCTATTTTCTTGTCCTTTGAAAAATACTTCATGATCATTACATAGCCGGGCTTGGCACGGGCAATAAAATATTTTACATTTTTTTCTTTTTCAAGATTGAAACGTTTTTTAGTGTACCCTTTTTTCTCATTGATACTGAGTGCCACGGTGCCATAGGTTTCTTCTCCAAAGGAGCCTCTAGCAAGAATGGTTTTTTTGATCCCGGTCATACCTTCGTCCGTATACATGTAACCGAATTCGTGTTGGTAGGTAAGCAACCTGGCCATTAGCCCTATAGGAATACCATCAGTTGGCATGTACACCCGTTCTTTATCCTTTTCAATTTTTTCGAGTGCAGTGGCTTTCATATTGTTGTTAATGCGAAGCAAAAACATGTCACCGATGGTAGCTTGTGCAGCCGATGCTTGTCCCTGTGAAAGAATTTTCATGGCCATACCGCCGCCACTCACTGTTTTTCTAAAAAATTCCCCTACCATCACCATACTGCCATCCGGCATCATCAGTATATCGTGTGCCTTTATATATCCGTCCTCCGATTTGTTTTCATTCTTCATGTCTAACACGTTACCCAGGTCGTTTAAAAAATTGAAATCCTTGAGTGTGTTTATTTCCCCGGTCTGGTCATTCAATTCGCCGATGCTAATGCCATTGGGTTTAGCGGTAAAGAATTTATCGCTGACATCAGCCATGCTGCTTACGATTTTCAACTTTCCATCATCATTTTTTTTAATCAACATCGGTTCATAAGTCAGCCCCTTAATATCCATTGCCTTTTTGAAAAGCTCCTTACCGTCAGTTACACTTAATCCTACTAAAAAAATGGTGGCATCTCTATCCATGATACCGCTCCTGTCCATTTCAAAGAACAATATGGTATTGGCTGTTGTGCCAAGCAGGTAGAGGTCTGACCGGTCGCCTTTATCCGCAGATATACTTTTTTCCCAGGCCAGTTTTCCGTTCAATCCAATCATCTGGATATCTACTCCACCGGTTTTTGCCTTACTTTGATATACGGTTACAAATCCTTTTCCTTCTACATTATCAGTTCCCTCAAACATCGCTTCCATTTGGTCGGCCATAGCAGCGCCATACATGCCTTTTTTCACTTTATCGGGATCATAAGCAATCAGGCCTTTTTCTTTCCCTTTAAGGTCAAATATTTTTACAAATCTTGCATACCCGTCTTTTTTATCCCTGTCAAAAAAACTCAGCAGAATCTGGTTCGATTCGTACACGGCACGTCTTAGTTGCAGGTCTTTCGGGCCTTCAAATTCATTGCTGCCGATCTCTTTCAGGTTCTCATCCAGGATGGCTAAACGGTACGTGGCAGCTTTTTTCGTTTTGTCCATCTTGTAGAAGAAAGCATACCCAACAATCTGCTTGTTGTTGGTTATCTCTACGGTGTTCCGTACTTCTACATCAATTACATTTTCAAACTCTTTGCTTTGCGCAAAAGCGCAGAAACTGATCAAGGCCGAAAGCAGGGTAAGGGTAGTTTTTAATTTTCTCATGGTGATTTTATTTTGATTAAATATTGATACTTGCTGTTAGGGTATTTCCTATTGAATGCCGCAGATGCGTTCACTGCTTCTTTTGATGCTACCTGTGTATTTCGCATCAGCAGCGTAAAGTCCTGGTCTTCGGTACCGGCAGGGCCTGCATTGCTTAAGTAGTAAGCCGAGAGTTTATCCAGGTCGGTAATACCGGCATCAAAAAGATAGTCTTGTAACAATTTCAATGTTGTTTCCGCAGATGCTTTCGCATTCACCGTATTAAAACGTTGTAAATGCTGGTCGCTCCAATATAATTGAGAAAAGCAAAGGGAAAGAAACTCATTGTAAATGGCAGCAGGGTAATTATTTTGCAGGGCGAAAATGCAAAAATGAATGCAAAGCCCGATGGCATTTTTCTCATAAAGGTTTCTCACAATTTCCAGCATTGCTTTTTCTTTATAAGCGCTATTTGCCGGGCTAAGTGATGTGCAACAATGAATGGCTGGCTTTGGCCCCAGCCCGGTCACCGCCTCGTATCTTTTTATGCAATCAGGGTGTGTTTTAACGGAGTCTAAATCCTGGTCGGCATTCATTGTTACGGTAGCCGATGAAAGACCATTGTATTTGCGCTTCTCCACAAAAAAAGATTGATCAACCGGAGCCTTTTCAAAAAATGCCTTTAAGGAATACAATGCCGGTGAAGTAAAAATAGCGTCGGATTGATCCAATTTTAATAAAATAACAGCGCCATTGATTTTGTTGAAACCGGCACGAAGAATAAATACGGTTGCCAAACTGTCTGCTTCACTTTCCTTGAAAGTGCTATGCCTGCCGGTTTCCACAGAAAAATTTTTCATCAATTTCCTGAATCGTTCGTATCTGCCTTCCTTGCTTTTTTTGATATCTTTTAATTCTTCTTTAAAACCTTCCGATGTGAGCGTGGCGATATTCTTTTCCATCCGGCTTTGCAAATGCTGCAGCACCTGGTGACTCATTTCATGCGCCAGTACAAGCGCCAGTTCATCATCGTTGTCGATCCATAAAAAAAGCCCCAGGTTTACCATGATCGTTCCTTCACCGTAGCAGGCGGCATTTGGCACATCCGACCGGTTGATATAGAATTGAATACTGTCGAATGCGTAGTTTTTATTGGCGGCGATTATCCGGTTGGCGATGCTGTTGCATTTGTTGAGCAAAAGGGTATCGTAAATAACCGCATCATTTTTAAATAACTGCATCAATGCCGTATTCCGATCGGTCATCATTTCCTGGTACCAAGCCTGGGCTGATTTTTCAGTATACTTTATAGGTACGGTATATTTTTGCAGTTGATTCATCCTGGATTGATATTGAGCAGCGCCAAGAGGAGAAAAAGCGATGGGGTTTTGCTGCGCAGTGATGTTACATGGATACATTGCGGTAAACAAAATGGTCACAAAAATTTTGACCGTTATGCTGGCGGCAAAACACTTCAGAAAAAAAATCATTAGGGTGCAAATTAAAATTGAGGGTAAATATAGGCAAATCAGGATTATGCAAACCAAGTCTTTAAAAAAAGGTGAATATAAGATTGCAGCGGTGTTGCCAACCTTTTTAACCGAACATATTTCTTAGCAATACGCTTTGCGAAGGTTGGCAACTCTTTTTCACCTTTTTTAGTGCCAACTTGAATTGCATCCGGTTAAATTAATATCCCAAAAAATTCTTTTCTATTGCGTATATTCATACTATGAAAGTGCTTGTTACCATCTTTCTTTTTTTGCTAACTGAAATTAGTTTTGGACAGGTAACAAATGTAAAATCAGGTTCATGGAGTGACCAGACAGTTTGGAGCAACAATATTGTTCCTACGGATACAACCCGTATTATTTTAAACTACAACATTTTTGTAGACATCAATACTTCCTGTAAATATTTAAATACAAACGGGCATAATGTTACCATAAAGTTGGGAAAAGCGTTGAGTATTACGGGAGTGGCCGCCCCGGTTGCGAATTTTACTTTTGTTGGCCCGTTTGTAGTTCCTGCAACTGTTACATTCACCAATTCATCCACCCATGCAACAAGTTATCTATGGAATTTTGGGGATACTGCAAGCGGGGTGAACAATACTTCAACTGCTGTAAATCCATCACATTTCTATCAAACACTTGCACCTTACTTAACAAGTACAATCGTAACGCTGACCGCCACCGGACCCGGAGGAACAGATGTGGATTCTCAATATGTCGGCTTGTCATGCGTTCCGCAGATAATAGAAGTAGGCCCCTCCATTGATACACCGACAACCTGGGATCAATGTCATATCTATCACTGCAAAAGTTATGTCTCTGTAAATGCGCCACTTACTATTGAGGGTGCAACCGTAACTTTTGACCTTCAAAAAGGGATGATTGTTCAGGGCAATGGAAAACTCATTTCCAGGAACGCAGTATTTACATCTTCCGCTGCTTCCAAGAAGTATGGTGATTGGGCCAACATATCCTTTGGCACCACTTCGGGCAATAGCATCACGGGTGGCGCCATACAGTATGCCGGCTATGCATCGCTTAATGTTGAACGGGCGCTGAACATGGGTTCCGGGATAAATAATACGGTTACTAAAGTAATTTTTGAATATAATGCCGGTACACTGAACCAGCGGACTGCAACATTGGATATGTCGAGGTGCCCCCAGAGTTCCGTAGCAAGACAGAACCTGTTTTTTTCCAACTCCGGGCATCCCGTTTTGATAGGAATCGCCACCGATTTTGACAACAGCAATGAATTTAGTTTCAATCAGTCCAATGCCATTTATGTGGATTGTGTGGATATTGACCAGGCACAAACTATGACCTGGACCAACAAACAGGTTCCTTATGTATTGGGCGGCTGGAGCGGTAATTCCTGGTCATTTGATCCCGGAAAAATTTTGATCCTTGGTGATAGTGTTGTGCTGAAGTTTGCCCGCTATACCAATCCCGGATTTTCACTTTTTGTGCCACAGGGCACTTCACAAATTCAAAACTTCAATGGCCCGGGCGTTGTGTTTACTTCATACAATGACGATAGTTATTTAGGAGACTCTAATGGAGATGGCCCTTCAACAGGAACGCCAGGTTTTTGGGAAGGGATTCAAACAACGGGACCAGTCTGGTATCAATGGCCGAATATTTACTATGCAGCGCATTGACGTCCTGAACCAGGGATATTTCGCCTTGAAGTTTACCCGAAAAATATACATGGCCAAATGAATGCCGTTTACTTTAGAAAATATTTTATTACAAACGTTGGTTTTTCATGGCAACATCGTTGTGTCACTCACTTTTACTTTTTGTTCATGGGGCAACAACAGCCTTCCATCAACAACATTAATCGCCATATGATCATTTCATTTTCACTACAAATTAAAAGCTGTTTTCAAAATGGTTAAGTTTGCAATTAAAATTATTTGATTCGCACCTTTATATTTATGCAGCACTCAGCAAGTCCAATGAAATATGTAAGCCTTTTTTTATTGACACTTTGGGGCCCGTTTTTTTCAGTTGCCCAACAACCAACCAGTGAGGAGAAATTACTGTATGATTTGATTATGCAATACAGGAAAGAAAATAACCTGCCACCCGTTGCCTTATCAAAATCACTTACGATGGTGGCCCAAACACATGCAAAAGACCTTATCGCCAACCGGCCAAACCAGGGACGGTGTAATCTTCATAGCTGGTCGGCCAATGGTTCCTGGACTGCCTGCTGTTATACACCTGATCATGCACAGGCAGCCTGTATGTGGTCTAAACCCAGGGAATTAACCAATTACAAAGGCAACGGATATGAAATTGCCTGTAGCACCAGCGCCCTGGTAATAACGGCTGAAATTGCGATCAACACCTGGAAAAAAAGCCGGGGCCATAATGAACTGATCCTCAACCTGGGTATTTGGAAGAGTTTTGAATGGAAAGTTATTGGCATAGGCATCAACGGTGGTGTTGCTGTAATATGGTTTGGAAGCGAGCCGGACGTTGACCCGCCGGTAGTTAGTATACCATAGCATCGCTTATTAAATTGCCCTGCCATACAATCAACAATTAATAAACAGGGAAAACTTTCCACCAATAAAATAAAGAGCGTACTCTGCCAGTCACCTGTTTAAATAATCCTGGAGCGAATATCACCAAGGGTCGATTGGCAGTTCCTGGTTCAAAACGATCTGTCGGAAACCGCTGCTTACTAAAAGACTCCTGTACCGTCAGGATTTTCGCCTGGTACTGTACAAAATAAAATACGCTTCAGCAAAACCCCAACGCTAAAATTACCTTTGATTGTTATGCTGCCACGGCTGAGACAAGGTTTGGCCGATTTTAATTGCGTCATTGAACGCCGGCACAAAACACGCCCTTGCGCCACCACATGGAATATTGTACCATGACTACTTTAATGCACGATAAGCATTATATTTATCGTGTATCGACGTGGCACTGATTGGATATTTCGATGCAGAAGACGAATAGATTTGTTGACGTTGGTATTATTTGAAAAGAAATCATTCCAAACCTTTACAAAACACTCGCAATCATTTTAAACGAATATTTACAATCTTAAAAATATCACATGAGAATTTTAACTTTCATCCTTGTATTAACAGGTTCGGTATGTTTCGGACAGAATAGCCAGGTAATCAACATTGCCTCCACCGTTTCTACCGAACGTTTAAAAAAGAATCTCTACTACCTGGCAAGCGAGCAAATGGAAGGCCGGGTAATGGGTAGCCGGGGCGATACAATGGCCAGTGAATTTATAGCTAATTGTTTTAAGGAAAATCATTTGGTAGCGCCTTATGAAAACAATACCAGTTATTTCCAGGCCATCAAGGCCTACAGAAAAAACTTCCTGCAATCTGAATTTTTAATTGGCAACCGGAAATATGATAATTGGAATGGCTGGGCCTATGCATTGCGCAGCATGGAGACGGTACAGTTGAATAATGTCCCGGTTGTTTTTGCCGGGTATGGGATTGAACACGCCCGCTACAATGATTTTGCCAACATTGATGTGAAAGGCAAACTGGTTTTACTCTTAACCGGGCAACCACAGGATAGTACAGGTGTTTACCTGTTGACCGGCACTAAACATGCAGCCAATATCCCTGCCTACCAAAACTTACTCAAAGAAAAAGGCGCTGTTGGTATATTGATGTATAACAGCCGGTTTACTGCAGATACCCTGGCTCAAAGAAAGACGGCATTCCAGTCGGTATACAAAAACAAATTATTGCCCAATACTAACCTGCCCCTGATTTTCCTCTCTGAAGAAAGGGCCAACGATCTGCTGGCCGCTGCTCATAAAACCATTCAAGGCCTGGCAAAAGATATTAACCAAAGGCTACCTCAATCATTTGATATCGGCACCAATGCCAGTGTACATATCGAGGTTAATCTTACGGAGGAAACCGCACCCAATGTGATTGGGTTGATCAAAGGAAGCGATGCCTCGGCAGGTTGTATCATATTATCGGCCCACCACGACCATGTGGGCAGAAATGGAAAGGAAATTTATTATGGTGCAGTAGACAATGCCAGTGGCACAGTGGCGATTATGGAAATAGCCACTTTAATGAACCAGGTGTTGGAAATGGGCCTAAGGCCGAAGCGAACAATTGTTTTTGCATCCTACACCGGCGAAGAAAAAGGTTTATTGGGTGCTTACCATTTTGCAGCCAACCCGGTGGTGCCAATTGAACAAACCCGGGCGGTTTTAAATATTGACATGATGGGCCGGGTGGATACTTTTTATAGTGGAAGAAGACCCGATAGTAACTATGCCTACATTTTAGTAAAAGATTCATTGAACCGGGGCTTGCGCAGCGCCTTATATTCCGCCAATGAAAAGTTGGGAAAACTTACATTGGACACCCACTATGAGCAGCCGCAGTATATGCAACGAAGATTGCAGGGCTCCGACCAATATCCATTTTATTTAAAGGGAGTTCCCTTTATTAGAATTGACTGTGGCTTTAGCAAAGACTACCATCAACCAACCGACACACCTGATAAAATTAATTATGAATTACTTTCCAACCAGGTAAAGCTGGCCTTTTTAACCACCTGGAATATTGCAAATGATTAGTGGACTTAGATGCTTGTAACAGCAGACGGAATGATCAAGACACCCAATGAAAATGATGCCCGGTACTTACTGCAAGTGGTAGCCGTTCGAAGGTTCGCTTTTTTATGCTTTGAAAAAGCCTGCGGTATGTGTATCTAAGTTTCATAAGCTGAAAGATTTTAGTAGGATTACTTTTAATGCCGAAAAAGTACTACGTTTAGTCGTTTATCGATAAGTTGAATGTTATTTAAATTAACTTCCCTACCAAACAATCCATCATGAAAAGAATAATATTTCTTCTTGCAATAATAAGTTTTGCATTCTCCAATTTTGTGCAGGCACTAAGCAAAGTAAAAGCTATTAAAGCTGGTCGGCTAATTGAAGTAGCAAGCGGATCTGTTTTAAAAAATCAAATCATTTTGATTCAAAGCGATACGATCGTTGCTATTGGATCATCCCTCCCCATTCCAAAAGATGCGGAGATCATTGATTTAACCAATGCTACCGTTTTACCAGGGTTGATTGATTGTCATACTCATTTAACGGCTGAGCCGGGCGGTGATTATTATGCAGATATTTTCCGAAAGACAACAGCGGATTACGCCATGCGGGCACCCATTTATGCAAAACGTACACTCGAAGCTGGCTTTACTACATGCCGGGACGTGGGTGCAGGAGATTTGATTGACATCTCACTTCGCAATGCAATCAACGAAGGAGTAATTGAAGGCCCAAGAATGTTTGTAGCAACATTTGCATTGGGCGCTACAGGCGGGCATTCTGATTTATCAGGTTTTAATCCAAACATTTCATCGAAAGGAAACCCGGATTTTACGGGTGTGGCAGATGGTGTAGATGAGATAAGAAAACGGGTTCGCAATAACATTAAATGGGGAGCCGATGTAATTAAATTTTGTGCAACAGCCGGTGTGTTGAGTGAAGAAGAAAGTGTGGGTGCGCCACAATATTCGCCCGATGAAATGAAGGCGCTCGTTGACGAAGCGCACATGTGGGGGAGGAAGGTTGCTGCACATGCCCATGGCACTGAAGGTATAAAACGTGCTGTTCTTGCCGGAGTAAATTCCATAGAACATGGAAGTATCATGGATACAGAAACCTTGCAACTGATGAAACAAAAAGGAACCTGGTATGTTCCAACAATTTATGTAGGAGACTACGTAACGACGGAGTTCGCAAAAAAAGGATTCCCAGAAAAAATTCTAAATAAAGCAAGAATGATTAACCCACTTTTGGCAACCAGTTTTTCAAATGCAGCAAAAGCAGGGGTTAAAATAGCATTTGGGACAGATGCCGGTGTTTTTCCACATGGGTTAAATGCACGCCAGTTTGCCTACATGGTAAGATATGGGCAAACACCTATGCAGGCCATGCAATCCGCAACTATCAATGCTGCGGACCTTTTAGGCAGGAGTGAACAAATCGGCTCCATTGAAAAAGGCAAATTTGCAGACATTATTGCGGTGGAAGGAAATCCAATGGACAACATTTCAATTTTAGAAAATGTAACTTTTGTAATGAAGGGAGGTGTTGTTTATAAAAATGAAATGAAGAAGTAGGGACAAACTTAGGCCGGAAGAACTAATGGTCTAACCTCTCCATCCGCCCTGCCACTACTCAAATCCGGGCAACGGAGACTTATTGATAAGACTACTCGCCCGGGATGTCTATGTGTCGGCTTCATGCTGCGTGCAACTTTTTTGAAGAAAGATTTAATTACGAATACCCAGCGGGGACTGCATTCTGTTTACAAGTTGATTGGAATAGATAATCGCCTCGGCGTCTTTAATTTTGATTAGTTGTTCATATTTAAAATCCGGAGTTTTACTATGGTTGGCATATCGCTTTTGCAACGCATCCCTTTCAATAATTTCGACATAATTTCTGTTGGTATTGAATGGTATATTATTACCACATGGTAAAGCAGTATCACAGATCTGTTGGCAATCATTCTGTAAATCTGTACTGTATCAAAGCTCGTATTATCGCCTTCACTTTTTCACCACCAACTCCACCAACCCGGATCCACCACCCATCCAATCTATCGTCACTTACCTGGAAGCAATCTGACATTCCAGTTGTTCTATTACATCATGTAAGCAGGGGATTAACAAAGGGGTTGACCAGCACTTCGATTTCCTTTTCTGTTCGCAGGATGGAGTAGTTTATCGTAATCAACCTGCATCATTCTATTACCTTTGGAAGGGAGCAAAACTCACCATCCTGGTATTTGCGGAGATACCAGATAATGGCTGTTAAAAAATTGATGGGAGATTCAACAAAGAAATCCCCTGGCGCTTGAATCACTCTCTGCTAAGTCCCATTAATCACCCTCTTTAGAAAATGAGCTGTTGAACAATCTGACCAAACTAATTGAAAAAAATTTTAAAGAGAAATCGTTTAAAAAGCGATTTACCGTACATATACGCCAGGGAATTTATTTTTTAGACATAGAAAACATTACATTTTTTAAAGCCAATGACAGCGTTGTGTATGCCTTTGACACAACTGGTAAAAAATATTTATTAAACGAATCCACTTTAAAAGAAATAGAGGAAGAGCTTAACCCTTCCCATTTTTTCAGAATTAACCGCAGTGAACTCATCAATAAACAACACATAGAAAAAATAGAACGATACGACAAAAATACACTGGCTGTAAAAATAAAAGGTAATGAAAAATAC
>Ga0209181_10002015_pt1 | contig 33954 bp, 34 predicted proteins | sample MAT05_FD_187208 | JGI IMG/M metagenome (GOLD analysis project Ga0209181, IMG submission 187208) | Freshwater microbial communities from Lake Fryxell liftoff mats and glacier meltwater in Antarctica - MAT-05 (SPAdes) (version 2) | ecosystem: Environmental > Aquatic > Freshwater > Ice > Liftoff... | reverse complement strand
TAAAATTATCTACGGCGATTGATCAGGTAGTGATTGATCCGAAATATTTGGGTGTTCTCAGAAACGCTGCGGTAAACATTTTAAACAGTGCGATTGTTTGCACCCTTGGTGGTAGTGATGGTTACTCGGGCAATGTAGTTTTAAACAGCCCTTTAACGGGTGGAAGGCCGGCCAATAATTCGGGTACAAGCCTGAATAGACCGGTTGGTGGAGCCCCTTTTTATAGTTACATGGGAACCTATAATAGTCAGGGTAAACCTAACTATCTTGAACCAGTAAACGAGGTGATATCTGCAGAGTTTTTAGCTAATATCAATGCCTCCCTGCCAGAAAGCAGGCCCTTGATGACCTATCACCCGGATTATTTATCCAACGATATCGAAACCAATGCGAACATTACTGCATTGAGCGATGTATGGTTCACTTTTATTACTGAAGGCGCAGGGTATAAAAACAGCATCGCTTATTTTACATACCCAACCATTAATCCTCCTAAAACCACGGCTGATATTGATTCATTGCATTTCATTTTACCAAATGCAAGTTTAAATGGTAGCAGTGGTCAGTTACAAACGGGCAATACCGTAAAATTAGGCAGGTTTGCTGCCGGTACGTCTATTGGTTTTGCACTGGTAGCCAATGGTTGGAACGGCACCGCAGTTGGAAACGGAAACTGGATTGTTTATTCAATTGATAAATTGAATCCTGAATCTGACCCATCGTTGAAAAGACATTCGGTTTTTTTATATGACAATTCCCAGAAATTATTTTTGGTGGGAATCGAAGATATGAAGCGGGATTATAATAGTGATAATGATTTCAATGACTGTCTTTTTTATATTAAATCCAATCCTGTAACTGCTATTTCGACTGTAAATGTGAATCCTGTTGATAAGCCGGTGGATACAGATGGGGATGGTGTAAATGATGTGTACGATGATTTTCCAAACGACCCTACCCGTGCTTATATCAATTTTTATCCAGGTGCAACAACAATGGGTACGGTTGCTTTTGAAGATTACTGGCCATTTTTAGGTGACTATGATATGAATGATTTGGTAGTTGATTATCGGTATGTTGTAATATCCAATGCAGTTAACAAGGCAGTAGAAATGACTGGTCAATATGTTTTGAAAGCATCGGGCGCCAGTTATAAAAATGGTTTTGGTGTACAATTTCCTTTTCTTTCTTCATTGGTAAATAGTGCTACCGGTAGCTTGGTAACCAATAGCCAGGTGGTAACATTGGCTGGCAATGGTTGTGAAGCAGGCCAAAGCAAGGCGGTGATCATTCCATTTGATAATGCCTATTCTGCCATGAAAACCAATGCAGCTTTCAATACCGTTATTGGAAGCAACTATCTTTCCAGGGATACCATTAAAGTTAACATGACTTTTACCCGGCCAATGTCGCAGACAGAGTTGGGATCAGCACCTTTTAATCCCTTCATCATCATTAATGGAACAAGGGGCAGAGAAGCGCATCTAGCCGGCTATGCTCCTACGGATAAAGTAGATACCAAATACTTCAAAACCGGTGTAGACAATACCATTCCGGCCCAGGGATTATATTATAAAACTACCAGCAATCTGCCATGGGGACTGGGCTTTAATGAAAATTTCAGCTATCCTACTGAAAGAACTGCAATCAATACCGCATTTCTAAAATTTGAATCCTGGATATTGTCATCGGGTACAGCAAATACAAATTGGTATAGGGATACGGTCAATTTGGTAAACAGCAATATCTACAAACGATAAATATTATTGTAAGGTTATACAGATAAAATAAAAGCGCCCGAAAACTTTCGGGCGCTTTTATTTTATAGCGGGGCACTGCAAAAAAAACAATTCAATAATGCTATTCGTGTACAGCCAATACCGGCACCCTGCTTTGATAAATTAATTTTTTTGTATGCTGCGTTTTAAACAATTTTTCATAAAAGGAATGAAATTTTGGGGCTATGATTATAATGTCAATCCCCTTATCTTTTACAAATTCATCTACTGACTCATGAAAATCATATAGGTTCATAAAATTGAACTCAGGGCTAAAATCAGACAATAAAAGCGCCATTTTATCCCTTTCATCCTTCACATCATCTGTAAGAGAAATATAATGCTCGCTGTTTACATTTAAAATATGGATGGAAGGCTTAGGTACAAAATGTTGTAGTACTCTTTTCACAGTAAGCAAACAAGGTGTTTCTTCAATGTACTTCAGTTCTGAAGTGATTAAAGTATTCATGATTCCATTGCAAACCGCATCTTCGGGAACTACCAATACAGGGCATACTTCCTTTTCACTGATTTTCATGGTATTGCTCCCAGCAAAACGATGTTGTGCAGGCGTTTTACCGGTTAATCCCATGATGATGATATGTGCTGTCTTAACATGCGCATAAGCCGCAAGACTATCTATAAAATTATAGCCCGATTCCAATTCAACCTCTATATTAGCTACCCTGCTGAGCAGTTCTTTTCTTTGGCTTAACAAAAATTCTTTAGCAATCGAAGTGTCTTCTCCGGATGAATAAAAATGATACAGAATTAAATTGATGTCAAGCCGCTCTGCGTACATATCGGCTGCATATTGGGCTGCATTAAAAGATGTGTGGGAGAAATCTAAAGGAATGATTACGTTTAGCATTTGTTAGTATTTTAGTACAAAGTAGAGAAAAAATGAAAGATATGAGCATTTATTTAAAAATATTTCATTTATGTAATACTTGGTTTTAGAAAAAATTGATTTGATTATAGTTAACAAAATAGCACTGATAATCATCTTTGAGTGTAGGTGAAATTTGTCATTGAAAATAAGTTTTCACAAATTCAAGCTATTGGTTGACAAACATAAATGGCCTGAAATTGTTTTGTTGCCTGAATACTGTTTACTTTCTTAACTTTCAGTATTTATTGAAAATGCTGTACATTTGCATTATTAAAATTTTTAAAAGATGAGATTATTAATTATCGGCGGTGGTTTTGGAGGGTTAAGGATTGCACGCAAGCTCAGCAACAAACCCGGTTTTGACATTACCCTAATAGATCGTTTTAATTATCACCAGTTTCAGCCATTGTTTTACCAGGTGGCAACTGCAGGACTGGATGCCAGTAATATTTCTTTTCCCCTGCGGAAGGTTTTTCAAAACAGTAAGAACATTCGTTTAAGAATGGCAGAGGTACAGCAAATTGTTTCCAAACAAAATAAAGTGATTACGGATATTGGTGAATTTGAATACGATGTTTTGGTAATTGCAACCGGAGCCGATACCAATTTTTTCGGCAATCAAAATTTAATTGACCACGCTTTTCCAATGAAAAGTACGGTAGAGGCATTGCAACTGAGGCATCGGCTGTTACATAATTTTGAAGACGCCCTCACGGCGGAGAATGAAATGGAACTACAGCGACTAATGACGATTGTGGTAGTTGGTGGCGGGCCTACCGGTGTAGAACTGAGTGGTGCCATCGCAGACATGAAACGATACCAGTTGCCAAAAGATTATCCCGAATTGGATTTTAGTAAAATGAAAATCTACCTGTTGGAAGGCACTGGCAAAACACTCGCAAATATGAGTGAAAAATCCAGCGAACAGTCTTTAAAATATCTTGAGAACCTCGGCGTAAAGGTAATGACCAATGTATTTTTAAAGGACTACGACGGACAGCAGGCAATACTTCAGAACGGTGAAACCATCAATACTTCAATGGTAATATGGGCAGCAGGCATTAAAGGAAATGTGCCCGGTGGAATTAGTCAGGAACTGATAGCCCGTGGTAATCGCATTAAGGTAAACCGTCAATGTATTGTAAATGGATTTACCAATATTTACGCAATCGGAGATGTGGCCTTTATGGAGGAGCCAAATTGGCCAAACGGACATCCGCAGGTGGCACCGGTTGCCATGCAGCAGGCAGATATGCTTTTCAAAAATCTTCGCCGGATTGAAATGAAAAGTGGCAAGGAGCAAATGCAGGAATTTGTTTACAAAGACAGTGGAAGTATGGCAACTGTGGGCCGCAACCTCGCAGTGGTAGATATGCCAAAACCTAAATTACATTTTGGCGGTTTCCTTGCCTGGATGATTTGGATGGGGTTGCATCTGATGCTGATCCTGGGAGTGAAGAACCGGTTTTTTGTGTTCTTCAACTGGTTATACAATTACTTTACTTATGATCAGAATTTGAGGTTGATCTTTAAGGAGTTTTATCGTCTCCCTAGATCCGTTGAACCCCAGGGCGAGTTGATTAAACAGTAATTTTTCGATAATCAAAAAGTGCGCTAAACTGCTCTTAAATTAATTGAATCATGCCTACAAAAGCATTTTTAACGGCGGAGTGGAATAACCTGATCATGGCGAATTACATCATTGATCCTTCGTTGTTGTTACCTTATCTGCCCAATAAAACAGAACTGGATGTTTACAATGGAAATGTATATGTAAGCCTGATTGGTTTTATGTTTGAAAATACAAGACTGCTCGGAATAAAGATACCGTTTCACGTAAATTTTGAAGAAGTAAATCTTCGCTTTTATGTTCGGTATTTTGAGAAGGGCATGTGGAAGAGGGGCGCTGTTTTTATAAAAGAAATTGTGCCAAAGCCTGCCATTAGTTTTATTGCCAATACTTTGTACAATGAAAAATACAGTACCAAGCGTATGAAGCATTTTTTGAAGGAAAGCAACGAAGAGATTCAACTCGGCTATCATTGGAAACACAAGAATAAATGGAACCGGATTGAAGCAATCACACAAAATAAAACGGTACCCATGATACCCGGTAGCGAAGAAGAATTTATAGCAGAGCATTATTGGGGCTACTCCAGATACAATGATACAACTACAGTGGAATATGCCGTGCAGCATCCACGCTGGGAGGTCTATCCGGTAAAGGAATATACCATCGACTGTGATTTCAATGCCTTGTACGGCAATCATTTTGCAATGTTACAAACGGCAACTCCAAATTCGGTATTTGTAGCGAAAGGTTCTGCTATCAGTATTCTACATAAAAGGAATCTATAGTTTTTCGAAAGCTTTCAATAGATGTTTAGCCCGGCTTTTAAATGCTGCCGTTTGATTGGGCGAGTATTCTTCAATCAGCAATTTTATTTCGGGTAAAATCTCGGGATAAAATTTTGCGAGTTTACCCAACACGGTCAATGAAAATGCTTTAACGGCAACCGCTTCTGTTGGAGATTCCAAATATTGAAAACAGCAATTCATTACTTCGCCCTGGTATTTTTCGGGGATTTCAATTACCTCTAAAATCCGAACGGTATTTCGTTTGATTGAGTTATGAATTCCCGGTTTGTGCAGGTTTTGTATTAATGCTCCAAAATGCTTTTTTATAAATCCGGGATGTTGCTCCACACAATAACCCATTGGCCAGGCTGCTCTTTGCGCCACCCGGTATTCGCCGTTTAAAAACAAGTTTAACAACTCATCAAAACGTTTTTGATCGTCACCCACCCAGTCGATTATTTTATTACATTGGGCCTTGGAATGTTCCTTTAAAATGGCTGATTGAAGGTTGAATTGATCCACGTCTGTTTAGTTTTTTCCTGCAACAATTAAATACTTTTTTCATCACTGGCCTGTTGCGCATTCAACAACTGGATAATTTTTCGAACCTCATCCCCATCTGTAATTACCGCCGTTAAATTTTCCTGCATTGCTTCAATTATAAAATCCATTTTACTGGAAGTTGAAATTCTTGCAGATGTATGAAATTCGGTAGCGCCGGTTTTTTCAGCCAGTTCAAGGATGTTTTCAGAACGTACGCCGCTGCCGGGCATAATGATGATCCTGCTGTCTGCCTGATCGATTAAATTGGCGATCAATTCTGTTGCTTCCATGGCTGTAGGCTTTTGACCCGAAGTGAGGATTCGTTCGCAACCGATGGATATAATATCTTCTAAAGCCTTAAAAGGATCATTGGTCCGGTCAAATGCTCTATGAAAAGTAACGCCGAGCGGATAAGCCAGGTCTACCAATTGTTTGCACCTGGCTGTGTCCACCGATCCATCTGCATGCAGCATACCAATTACAACACCATCGCAGCCCAGGCTTTTACAGAGCTGCACATCCGTTTTCATAATATCAAACTCCGCATCGCTGTACAAAAAATCGCCACCCCGTGGACGGATGATGGGGAACAATTGGTTGGTTAAAATTTTCCTTGCAGCTTTTATAAAACCATGCGAAGCTGTGGTGCCACCATCGTATGGATTATCGCACAATTCAATGCGGTGTGCACCAGCCGCCTGAGCAGTGGCGCAACTTTCGATATTAAAACCAATGACTTCAATTTTTTGGGGCATGATTTTATACGTAGAATTAAGAATCAATTGGGAATTAAAAATTAAGAATTTAAAATGCTTTAGGGAAAGTACAGCTCAATCAACAATCAACCATCAACAATATAACAATGCAACATAATAACAATCCAGCCATCCAACAATCCAACAATGTAACAATGCAACCAACCAGCCACTTTAACTCAACAAATACTTAGAAGGATGAATTTTGTTTATACTGTTTGTTTTTACAGAAAATACAAATCCTTTTTGAATGGAATATGCACCGTATTGCCCTTTTTTATTCATAGCCAAAAAACCTACCTGTAGCGTTTTTGCTTTCTCCGGGTTTCTTTTTACAATACGTTCCACTGCTTTTTTACAAGCCATTTCCGGGCTATTGCCTTGCCGCATAAATTCTACTACCAGGTGGGTACCGCAAATTCTGATTACTTCTTCGCCTACACCACTGCTGGTTGCGGAACCCACTTCATTGTCAACATACAATCCGGCACCAATCACCGCAGAATCACCTACTCGGCCATGTATTTTAAATGCCATACCGCTGGTGGTGACACCTCCCGCAAGATTACCCTTTGTATCCAACGCCAGCAAGCCCATGGTATCATGGTTGGGGCTGCCATCAGGGAAAAAACTGGGAGCAAAAGGGCCGCTGTATTTTCTGTTTTCTATGTTCATGATGGGTTTGTATTCTGAACTTTTCAGCCATTCCTTGTAGGCTTTTTCTGCACTCTCCGAAAGTTTACTGCTTTCTTTTGGAAAGCCGTGTGCCAATGCAAACTGTTGTGCGCCGTTACCTACCAATAGCACATGTGGTGTAGTTTCCATTAATTTTCTGGCAACAGATATTGGATGTTTAATTTGTTCCAAACCTGCTACAGCTCCACAGTTGGCATGTTCATCCATGATGCAGGCATCCAGCGTAACAATTCCATCTCTGTCCGGGTAGCCACCCAATCCTACGCAACAGTCGAGTGTGTCTTCCATCTGCCTTGCACCCGCTTCAATGGCATCAATCGATTTACCATTGGCAACTAATACCTTCCATGCCTCCGCATTTACTTTCATACCCGAATCCCAGGTAGATATTACAATGGGCGAAACCGGAATGTTAAAACCATTTGCGAGGCTTTTTTTCGAGGCAATCAAAGGGGCAGATAGTGCGGAGAGTTGTAAAAATTTTCTTCTATCGATTTTGCCAGCCATATTTATAAGTTTTTTTGATTGTTAGATTATGAATGATGATTGATAGTTAATTTTTTCAGCATTTCGGTACTAACGGTATCTGCATACATGCCGTAAGCACTGGTTAAACTTCCTTTGATACTGCCATCTTTGGATTCGATGGCATATACAATATCCTCATCTGAAGGATTGCTGTCACCTTCAAAACGGTACACTTCTGTAATCTCAAATTCATTTGGATTAAAGCACAATCCGTTTTCATTGCAGATGATTTTATCAAAGGCGATATTAAAGTCGAGCGAGTAGCCTTTTGCCTTTAAGCCACTCAACGCTGCTACAACTGTTTCATAATTTTCCATGTTAAAATTTTAAATAAAGTTAGGTATTAAGTGGAATGCTCTACTTGTCGATAACAATGTTTTTAAAAAATTGTCCCATTTATTGCGGGTGTGATATGATTATTTTTTTTGGGGCAAGCTGAATAAATAAATTACCACCAGCAAGGTAACGCCCGCAGTAATTAAGAAAGTAGTCATTGCCCCAAAATTATACCAAAGTAGTCCTGCCAGGCTGCTGGCTATTAACGCCGCTATACTTTGCAAACCGGCATAGGTGCCAATAGCCGTGGCTGTTTCGGTTTTATCTACCATGTTACTAATCCATGCTTTTGAAATACTTTCTGTAGCCGCCGCATAAATGGCGTACAATGCAAAAAGCACAAAATAAAAAAAGAAATTATGGTTGAAAGCAAAGCCTATATAAACCAACGCAAAGAGACCAAGGCCGAGCATCAAAATTTTCTTTAGTCCAAATTTATCACCCATAACGCCGAGGGGATATGCGGCAATCGCATACACGAGGTTATAAAAAATATACACTCCAATTACCGCAGTGTCATTCAAACCGCTTTCTTTCATTTTTAAAAGTAAAAAAATATCTGAACTGTTAAACAATGCAAATGCCAATAATCCCATTACTAATTTCCTGTAAACAACGGGACTCGTTTTCCAGTACGCAACAATAGCCGACAACGGATTGATTTCTCTTGCGGCAGCCGACAGGTTAATACCAGTAATGTCAGGTCTCTTTTTTTCTTTAATGAGTAAGGTAGAAATGATGGACAGTACACCAGGAATAAAGGCAATTAAAAAAAGGGTAGTGTAATCCGTTGGATTAAAATACAAATAAATCAGGGCTATACCGGGGCCGATTACAGCGCCAAGTGTATCCATACTTCTGTGAAATCCAAACACCCTGCCCTTGGTTTTTTCCGTGGCTTCATCGCTTAGCATGGCATCCCTTGCGCCAGTGCGTACACCTTTGCCGATGCGATCGATGGTACGGGACAGGAATATCCAGAAAGGGAAAATAAATATAGCCATCATGGGTTTACTAATGGCACTTAAGGCATAGCCAAATTGTACAAAGGGTAAACGTTTACCGGTTTTGTCGCTCAGCTTTCCAAAATAGCTTTTGCTTAATCCGGCCACGGCCTCTGCAACGCCTTCTAAAATACCAATGAAGATGATCGAAAATCCAATGTGTTTTAAAAAAACAGGCATCACGGGATATAGCATTTCACTGGCCGTATCAGTGAAAAGACTCACCAATGATAGTATCCAGATGGTACGTGTTATGATCCTATGTGGAGAATTTGTGGGTGTTTGCACAGCCGTTGGTTTTATCGAATGTAGCAATAAGTTGGTACATTGCATTGGATTACAGTTTGGTATCGTTCTGCCGATTACGTATTGGTTGGTTTTGATAGTACCGACTCGGTTTAGAAATCCTGCATGACATTAGTTAAAAATGGCTCCAACTTCTAAGGTAGCTTTAAAATTAAACTACTCATTGATGCAATCAGTAAAATAAGTCGATGACAACTGGTTTACACAATGCTGGGTTGTTGCTTGATGCAGATAGGAATAAACAGCAAAGCAACAATGCTGTTTAAAAATAAATGGAATGTAGATTTTTGCCGTTAATAAAAATGCCGGTATAAATACAAATGAATTAAAAAAATTATGAGTAAGGAAAGAAAAGCAAGTGATAAAAAATCATCACATACGGAAAGTGTAATCGGTAAATTAGATATAGCCCGCAGTGGAATGGGCTTTGTAATTGTGGAAGGATTGGAGCAGGATATTGTGGTGAGACCAAATGATTTTCAGCATGCCTTTCATGGTGACACCGTAAGGGTGCAGGTAAGCAAAGACAGCGGAAGAGGGCGCCGTACAGAAGGCAAGATATCGGAAGTGGTAGAGCGCCTTAGAAATACTTTTATCGGAAATGTACAGGTAAATAAAAATGTAGCCTTTTTTGTAGCTGCATCCGAAAAGCCAATCCCCGATTTTTATATACCGATCGAAAAATTGAACGGGGCGGTTAATAACGACCGTGTTGTGGTAAAGATGGTGAAATGGAACAAAACCGATAAAAAACCGGAGGGTGAAGTTGTAACGATTTTAAAGTCGGAAGATGTGAATGATATGGCGATGAAAGAGATTCTGATAGAGTCGGGCTTTGCATTGGAATTTGATAAAGCAGTGATGGATGAAGCCATGAAATTGTCGGAAACCATTACCAGGGAAGAACTGAAGAAGAGAAAGGATTGCAGGGACATCCTTACGTTCACGATTGATCCAATCGATGCGAAAGATTTTGACGATGCTATTTCTATCCGCAATCTTGACAATGGAAATTATGAAATTGGAGTACACATTGCAGATGTAAGTCATTTTGTAAAACCGAACAGTATTTTAGATAAGTCAGCCTATGAACGGGCCACCAGCGTGTATTTGCCGGATCGGGTAAACCCAATGTTGCCTGAAAAAATCAGTAACGAGCTTTGTTCACTAAGGCCCAACGAGGATAAATATACTTTCTCTGTAATTTTTCAAATTACTAACCGGGGAGAGATCAAACATAAGTGGATTGGCAGAACGATCATTCATAGCAATCACCGTTTTACTTATGAAGATGTAGATCAGATTATAGAAGCAAAAGATGGCCTGCATTACAAAGCAATACTATTATTAAACTCATTGGCCAAGCATTTCAGGAAAGAGCGGTTTGACAATGGAGCCATCAATTTTTCGTCAACAGAGGTTAGGTTTAAGTTGGATGAAAATGGCAAGCCAATAGGAATTGTGGTAAAAGAAAGCAAGGATTCGCACAAACTGGTAGAAGAGTTTATGTTGCTGGCTAATAGAACCATTGCAGAATATGTATCAAGAATAAAAAGTAATAAGGAACCCGTTCCATTTCCCTATCGCATACACGCCACACCGGATGATGAAAAGCTGAAACCATTTGCAGCATTTGCACGGAAATTCGGTTACACATTTGATATTCACAATGAGGCGGAGGTAGCCAAATCTTTTAATAAATTATTGAAAGAAGTAAATGGTAAGCCAGAACAACATGTGTTGGAGCAACTGGGGATACGCACCATGGCAAAGGCAGTCTACACCTCCAAAAATGTAGGGCACTATGGGTTGGGATTTGAGTATTATTGCCATTTCACTTCTCCCATACGTCGCTATCCGGATGTGATGGTACACCGTATTTTGCAGGAATGCCTGGATAAAGACCTGAAGATTGATAAAAAGATGGAAGAAAAATGCAAACATTGCAGCAACAAGGAGCGCAAGGCAATGGAAGCAGAAAGAGCCGGTAATAAATACAAACAGGTTGAGTTTATGCAGGATTATCTGGGTGATGAATTTGATGGTATCATCAGTGGTGTGGCAGGTTTCGGCTTTTTTGTAGAAACAGTTTTACACAAATGCGAAGGCATGGTAACCATGAGAGATTTGAGTGAGTTTGATGAATTTAAATTGGACGATGCAGACTATGCGCTGGTAGGTGTACGCACCGGCAAAAAATTCAGGATGGGCGATTCCGTAAGAATTAAAGTGGTAGCTGCCAACCTTGAAAAACGCCAGCTTGATTATCACTGGGTGCAGGAAGAAGGTAAACCAGAATTAAATATTGGCAAAGGAAAAGCGATTACAAAAAAGAAAAAATAATTATTAAACGCAAAATTGCTGAGCCTGCACAAGGGCTCAGCAATTTTGAATTAGAGCAGTTTACATTATGACCTCTTTTATAGAACTGTCAAAAATTTTTGAAGAAAAATTCAACATCCGGCATTTTCCAACACATACCGCTACGTTGTATGATCCAGCCCAATACATTTTACAATTGGGCGGCAAAAGAGTAAGGCCGGTGTGTGTGTTGATGGGGAACGAATTATTTGATGAAATCAATCCAGATGCATTTGAAGTGGCAACGGCCATTGAATTGTTTCATAATTTTAGTTTGATACATGACGACATCATGGACAAAGCGCCACTTCGGCGTGGCATGGAAACAGTACACACCAAATACGGAGAATCTACTGCATTGCTTGCCGGAGATGTGATGCTGGTGCAGGCTTACGAATACCTCAATAAAATAAAAGGAGATTATGTTCAAAAGATCATTCATGTGTTCAATGAAACGGCAAAGGCAGTGTGCGAAGGACAGCAACTGGATATGGATTTTGAAAAACGGACTTCGGTGAGCCTGGATGAATACGTAAACATGATTACCTTAAAGACATCGGTTTTATTAGCCGCAAGCCTGCAACTAGGCGCCATACTGGGCGGATCTGGACTGGGCAATCAACAGCATTTATACGGGTTTGGAAAAAATCTTGGTATCGCCTTCCAGGTACAGGATGATTACCTGGATGCATTTGGTGACCCGGAAAAATTTGGCAAACAAGTGGGCGGAGATATCCTGGCCAATAAAAAAACCTTTTTAATGATTCATGCAATGGAAGTTGCTACGGATTTGCAAAAAAAGGAACTGGCTGATTTGATGAGTGATACTGCCAGTATTAACAAAGATGAAAAAATAAAAAAGGTGTTGGCAATTTTCAGAGATTGTAAAGTAGATGAATGGGCGAAGGAGTTAAAAGAAAAATATCTGCAAACGGCTCTGCAACACCTGGAAGATACTGCTGTTCGATCTGCACGTAAACAACCGCTTACAGAGTTGGCCGCTTATTTAATACAAAGAGAAAGCTAGCAATTTCACCAGATTCCTGTGATTGATGTACAATTAACTGAACCGAAATCTAATGTTTGTGTTTTTTTGTCGATGGTATTCTTCTGTTTTCTACTTTAAACCATCTATAATCTACTCTTAAAATACACTTCTTTTAAAGCGTTTTGTTGATCCCTAAATATTTTTCCTTAATTTCCTTTCTTAAACAACCAACGCCTACATGTCCAACTCTTTATTCAGAACCAAGAAGATTGAAAATATTTTAGCAGAAGGGAGTGATGATACCCACGGCGGGGGCGGATTAAAGCGGGTACTTTCTTTAAAAGACCTTACATTTTTTGGTATCGCTGCTATACTGGGTGCTGGTAGTTTTAGTAGTTTGGGTGGGGCCGTTTTTCATGGCGGACCTGGAGTAGTCATTTTATTTATCATCACGGCCATCGCCTGTGCCTTTACCGCATTTTGTTATTCAGAGTTTGCAAGTCGTATACCGGTGGCCGGTAGTGCTTATACGTATGCCTATGCCTCCTTTGGAGAGTTGTTCGCCTGGGTAATCGGCTGGGCTTTAATCATGGAATATTCTATTGGTAACATCTACGTAGCGTATAGTTGGAGCGATTATTTCACCTCTTTCCTTGAAAAATTAAATGTACATATTCCACAGTATCTCTGCACCAGTTATATGGAAGTAAAGGATGCGCTTGACGATGGCAGCACCAATCCCGATGTGTTGGATGCCTGGAACAATGCGCCTTTGATTGGCAGCCTGCGCATCATTTTTGATTTGCCTGCTTTTGCCATCAACATACTCATCACCATGCTGGTTTACCGTGGCATTAAAGAAAGCCGCAACTTCAGTAATGTGATGGTAATCCTTAAAATGATTGTAGTTGGTTTAGTGATTCTAGTAGGAGGTTACCTGGTGTTTTCCAACGGACTAACTTTTAACTGGACACCCGCCAACGATGACAATGTAAGATCATTTATGCCAAACGGATTTAGCGGTGTAATGGCTGCCGTAAGCGGTGTGTTCTTTGCCTATATTGGTTTTGATGCGGTAAGCGTTCTCGCTGAAGAAAGCAAAAATCCACAGCGTGATCTGCCAAGAGGAATGATTCTTTCACTGGTTATTTGTACCATCGTTTATATTTTGCTCACACTGGTACTTACGGGTGCGGTTAACTATCGCAAATTTGAAGGCGTGGGCGATCCGTTGGCATTTATTTTTGAGAAGCAAAACCTGAATGTAGGCTGGATGCAGTTTTTTGTAGCCATTGCTGCAGTGGTTGCTATGACAAGCGTACTATTGGTTTTTCAAATGGGTCAGCCCCGTATTTGGATGAGCATGAGCCGGGATGGTTTGCTGCCTCCAGTGTTTCAGCGAATTCATAAAAAATTTAGAACACCTTCTTTTGCCACCATCATCACTGGCCTGGTCGTTGGTATTCCCATTTTATTTACTGACAAAACTTTTGTGCTCGACTTCACCAGTATTGCCACGCTGTTCGCCTTTGTATTGGTTTGTGGCGGCGTATTGCTGATACCCCGAAAAGAAAAACAAGCGGGCAAATTTCACCTGCCCTATATCAACGGGCAATTTATTTTCCCATTAATTGTAGTTGGTGCATTATTTTTAGCAAGAGCATTGTCTGCCAGTTATTTTACAGATATGTTCAATTTTGATTTTAGCAGCAATGCGGATTATGCCAGTGGTAAAATCAGTTTTATGGATGTAGCAACGCCCAATATTTCGCTGATCGTTTTTTGGGCATCTGCGTTGGTACTTTCCATTATTGCATTTATGAAAAAATATTCACTGATTCCGCTTATGGGGCTCATCACCTGTATGTACCTGTTGACCGGGATGACAAAAAGTAACTGGGCCTGGTTTCTTGGCTGGCTAGCCATCGGATTGGTGATTTATTTTTTGTATGGATATAAAAAAAGTAAACTGGCTTCGTAATTTTTTTCAATAATTTTTGTCGGTGCAGGAACAGGCCTTTGTAGGAAAAGGCCGCTGCCTGTTCCTACATCCCGATATATTCCAATCAAACAAATACCGCATTTTACCCCTTAAACTATTATAACTTTGCGGCATTAAATACGAATAGAAAAAGAGTAGAGTATGAAATACCAGGAAGGGGATAAAATAATTGTGTTGCTTACCAATGAAGAGGGAAAGGTGGTAGAGCTTATGAATGAAAAAATGGTGATGATAGAAGTGAAAGGCGTTCGCTTTCCGGCATACATGGACCAGATTGATTTTCCCTATTTTAAAATGTTTTCAGAAAAGCGGCTGGTTGATAAGAAGAAAATTTTTATCGACAATGTGAAGCAGGAAAAAAATGCGCCGAAGGTAAAAGTTGACAATGGCGTATTTCTGGCATTTATGCCCATTTTTGATAAAGATGTTTTTGATGACGATGTAGTAGAAAAACTAAAAGTGTACCTTATCAACCAAACTGAAACGGCCTACAACTTCAACTACAATTTATATTTCAGCGGTGAAAGTACATTTGAATTAAAAAATACCATTGGTCCGCTGGGTGATTTTTATTTGCACAACGTAAACTTTGAAGACATGAGCGATAACCCACGGTTTGATGTGGAGTTTTCCCTTGTAAATGAGGATAAGAAGAAGGCCACTCATTTTGAGACTACACTGAAATTAAAAGCAAAGCAACTATTTAAAAAAATTGAAGAGATACAGGTAAAAAATGAACCTACTTTTTCTTACCTGTTATTTGACTATTACCCGGACAGGGTGGATGAAGAAAAAGTAGACCTTAGCGGTTTAAGCAATGCAGGATTCAGGATTTATGATTTGGCTAAAGTGAGAGAAAACCTGGCACCTTCCAGAACAGTGGTTGATCTGCACATAGAGAAGTTAATTGATAGCTGGAAGCATATGAGCAATTTTGAAATATTAACCCTGCAGTTAAAGGAATTCGAGCGATTTTATGATTTGGCCGTTGCCCATCGGCAGCCTTCACTCACAGTGATTCACGGCGTAGGTGCAGGTAAACTAAGAGATGAAATACATGAAATACTTCGCTTAAAAAAAGAGGTGAAATCCTTTGTGAACCAATACAATGCTTCTTATGGATATGGTGCCACAGAGATCTACTTTTCTTTTTAGATGATTTGTTGACGAAATAATTTCATCTATCTGGCTAAGCATTTCGAAATAGCTTTATAAAACCGGTTTGTAAACTTATTTGAAATTCTTTTGTCTTTATATTTTTAAAAACAGTTAGCATGCTTTTACCAGTCAATCCATAGGCTCAGGTGATATATGTTTTTATCCTGGGTATTGTCCGATACCTGATATTTAGTGGAATTGCTTTTTTGGTTTTTTATACTTTTTTTAAAAACAAAATCAGGCTAAATTAAATACAAAAGCGCTGGCCTTCCGTTAAAAACTACCAGCGGGAGATTATTTATTCTTTGATTACCTTTTGCATATTTGCATTGTTTCCACTTGTATTAAACCACCCGCTAATAAAGCCGCACACCACCCTCTATACCAAATTGGATCTGTACCCCTTGTGGTATTGGATTCTGATTTTCCCTGTCATGTTAATCATGCATGACACGTATTTTTATTTTACCCACCGCATGATGCACCATCCCCGCTCATTTAATTTTTTTCATTTGGTACACCACAAAAGCACCAATCCATCGCCCTGGGCTGCCTTTTCTTTTAATCCTTCGGAGGCCGTAGTTGAAGCAGGTATTATTTATGTTTTTGCATTTACCATCCCCATTCATTTCTTGCACATTTTTGTGTTTCTTATTTTTATGACAGCCTACATGTTTACGGTCACCTCGGGTATGAATTCTATCCAAAAGGATTCAATAAATATTGGCTCGGCGAGTGGTTCAATACTTCTGTTAATCATAATATGTATCACCAGTATTTTAAAGGGAATTACGGATTGTATTTTACATCTTGGGATAGAGTAATGCACACACTACAGGATGATTATGACAAGCACTATGATGCAGTTACTGACAGTAGAAACCCACTTAAAGTATTGGTAGAATCATGATTTTTCAATACAATTAAAAGAGCCTGAAATTTTTAATTTCAGGCTCTTTTAATTGTATTGTTTTTTATGTTTGATCTTTTATGGATGGAATCTACATCGATAACTTATCTGATTCAATTTCTTCCGGGTATAGTTTTTTGTTGGCGATAAACGTTCCAAAGGGAATGAGTGATGCTATAAATGCCAGCAATATTTTTTTAATCGGCCATTTGTATTCTGTTGAAACCTGCAACAGCAAAACGATGTACAGCATAAATAAAATACCATGCGCCATACCGATCACATAATTTGGTTTAGGCATCCCCATCATATACTTTAAAGGCATCGTGATGGCGAATAGTAAAAAGGAACAACCTTCTAAAAAGGCTACCAATCTGAAACGGGATAATGAGTTTTTAAGCATACTTTAAGATGGGTATTTTTATGATTAATTTTTGTTTGGTTAACCTGTGCTCATTAAATTTTGCCTTGCCTGAATCTAAATTCAATAAAATAAAAAACAATGTACAGATACAAATATTTAGTAAAGTGCCAGGGTAAATGATAAATATTTCACCATTGACAATTTACCATTCACAAATGGATGCGCTATTATATTCTAAGCACAGCACAATTATATTAACCGATTTAGCAATCAATTGTTCAGAACAAACAATTATCCCACATCATTTTTATCAGCACTGTACTTTCTCCATTTGTCAATTACCGCCAACATATCGTCCGGTATATCACTTTCAAAAAGTATCGGTTGTTTGGTAGAAGGGTGAATAAAGCCCAACTCTTTCGCATGTAATGCCTGGCGTTTGCAAATTGAAAAACAATTATCTACAAACTGTTTGTATTTACTGAATACGGTACCCTTTACAATTTTATCACCGCCATAAAAATCATCGTTAAACAATGGGTGGCCGATGTATTGCATGTGTACCCGTATCTGGTGCGTACGGCCGGTTTCAAGCCTGCACTCTACCAGGGTCAAATAATTAAATCTTTCCAGCACTTTGTAGTGAGTGATCGCATCTTTACCATGTTCTCCATCAGGGTAGGTGGTAAATAATTTTCTAAAGCGCTGGTGCCTGCCTACATGCCCGGTGATTGTGCCTTCGTTTTCTTCAAAATCGCCCCACACCAGGGCGATGTACCTGCGGTGTACAGTATGGTTAAAAAATTGTTTGGCAAGATCGGTCATTGCTTTGGGCGTTTTTGCAAGTACAAGCAAACCGGTGGTATTTTTATCAATCCGGTGTACCATCCCAAAACGGGCCAATCCGCTTTCTTCAATATCCGGATTTTGCTGTTTTAAATAGTAAGCCACACCATTGATTAAAGTGCCGCTATGATTGCCGCTTCCAGGATGAACCACCAATCCGGCAGGTTTATTAATCAGCAATACATCTTCATCCTCAAAAGCAATATTCAGTGGTATGTTTTCGGGAACAATGTCATTCGATTCAGGATGTCGGTTACTAAACACAACAATTTTATCATAAGGTCTTACCTTATAATTTGTTTTAACCGGCTTCTCATTTACCATCACCATTTCATTGTCGATGCCCTGTTGTATTTTATTCCGGGTGGCGCCTTCAATACGGCTCATTAAAAATTTATCAATGCGCAGCGGTTCCTGTCCTTTTGGGATTTCAATTACCAGTCGCTCATACAGTTCTTCCGATTCCTGTAAATCCTCTTCCGTTGTTGTTATTATCTCATTAGTCATATTCAATATTTATTTGTTGGTAAAATAAAAAGGCCTTCTGCCTTCTCCCTTCCGCCTTTTGCCTTCTGCCTATTGCCTTCCGCTTTTCATTTATCTTTGCAAAATAAACCAATTACATTGGATAAGCAGTTAGTTACATACAAAGATTTAGGCGTTATTGATTACAAGACTGCCTGGGATTACCAGGAAAGTTTGCTGCTGGCGAATGTGCAGTTGAAGAGTGCCAATGCCCGTAAACTGGCGTTGGAAGCCAAAGTAGGAGTTGGTAATCGGTTCAATGAACCAGACTTACAACCGTTAACTACGCATCATTTACTGCTTTGTGAACACCCGCCGGTATATACCCTTGGCAAAAGCGGTCGGATGGAAAATATACTCATCACAGAGTTAGAAATGCAGGAAAGAGGAATTCAGTTTTATAAAATTAACAGGGGAGGAGACATAACTTTTCACGGCCCGCAGCAAGTGGTAGGCTACCCAATTATAGACCTGGAGCGGTTCTACACAGATATCGGCAAATATTTAAGAGCCCTGGAGGAAGTGATTATACTTACGTTGGCGGAGTATGGAATTGTGGGAGAGAGAAGCAAGGGAGAAACTGGAGTATGGATTGAACCCAATATAGAAAGCAGGGAAAGGAAGATTTGCGCAATGGGTGTGCGCTGCAGCCGGTGGATTACCATGCATGGTTTTGCGTTAAATGTAAATACCGATCTGGATTATTTCAAGAACATCATTCCTTGTGGCATTGAAAACAAAAAGGTGACTTCCATGGAAATGGAGTTAAGTGTTAAAGTTGATTTTGAAGCAGTAAAGAAAAAAATCCAACGCAATTTTGAAAGGGTTTTCAATGTGCAACTGGTTCGATAGTCAATTTTCCCCTTATGCTATTACGTTTGAAAAAAGTAGCAGTCTTTATTTTTTGTAACTGCAATTATATTTCAATCGCCTCGCTAATTGTTTCGCTGGTCTCTGCCGTTGTTATTGATTTTCCCGTCTTTAGGGATGTAGAATTTAAATTTTTCCTGTAGTATTCCATTATTGAATAAATCATATTTGAACCAGCCTGAATGGAGGAAATTTACTTTTTCAAGAATGAGATAGGATTCCTTAATCGCCTTCAATTCAAATACAGGATTGTCAAATTCATCAAAGAAATGAATGGAGAATTTTTGTGATTCGGCATTGGGCAGGTTGATGATTATATTGTTATCTTTTCCGGTAAACACAAACTTGCTGGGGACAAAAATTGGTGGCTTTACAGGTCTTGTAGTAACATCTTTTTTTTCCAGTCTTCTTTTCTCTTCCGTATTTTCAATCCCAAGATCGGGTGTTATAAATTCGAGCATTTCTTTTGAGGTATCCAATACTGGTCGGTATGATTTGGTGAATAAATATTCTCCCCCTTCAAATGCAATAAATAATCGATAAAATATTTTCCCCCCGGTTGGTTTGGGATCCAGGTAGCCATTTTCAACATTCGTAGGATTTAAAACACTACCAATGGTAGTAAATCTTTTAATGCTGTCGAAAGAGCGCTGGATATTGATATTGCTAATGGTGGCGCCATAGGTATTTTTCCAACTGATAATTATTTTGCCATACCGGTTGGTAACGGAAATTTTAGGAAGGGTATCCTGTGCATAGGTGTTGCCAGAAAAAGTAACACAACAGAAAAATAGGATAAATAAGAATTTAAACATAAAAACTAAACACGGTATTAAGAGAAATGAATGGTTGCAAAGATAACGACAATGCGAAACGAATTAAAAAACTAAAGTACCAGTAGGTAACGATAAATTGCCCTGCAGGCCGCCCGTGTGAATACAAACAATTTTGCTGCCAGCAGGAAAATAATCTTTCTTGATTGAATCAATTATACCAAACAGCATTTTTCCTGTGTAAACAAAATCCGTTGGCAGCCCGTGTTTTTCATACATTGAGTTCATAAAATCAATAAGCTCCTGCGTTTTTTTTGCATAACCCCCAAAATGGTAATCAGGTATTATTTTCAACTGTTGCGGAGCAAAAGAACGATTTGTTAAAAATGAAATCCGCTGTTCCAGATCAAGCAGGTTTTTCAACACAGGTACCAATATAACTTGTTGTTTTTCATTCAATCCGAGTAGTAGCCCGGCTCCTGTAGTTGCAGTTCCTGCAGCACAGCAAATATGCGTGGTGTGCGGGTAAATCAAATCCATGATCAATTTTGCGCCTGCTGTTCCTGAAGGATGATAGCCGCCTTCCGGAATTACAACATAGTTTTCATGATCAACCTTTAATTGGTTTAAAAAATCAGTTGATTCTTTTTGGTCATACACCTGCCTTGATACAAATTTCAATTGCGTACCATATTCCATACAGGCTTTCAAAGTGTGCGATAATAGGTTGGGCTGTTCTCCTCTCACAATCGCAATGCTTTTTAAACCTGCTTCTCTGCAGGCAAAAGCAGTTGCTACCAGGTGATTGGAATATGCACCGCCGAAGGTAATAATGCCCTTTGCAGACTGCTTTAAAGCATCTTGTAAAAAAAAATGAAGCTTATATAATTTGTTTCCAGATACCACGTTATGAATCAAATCTAATCTCAATACGGATAAGGATACCTGCTTTTGATCAAACAATTCTGCTGAAATTTTTTCTGTAATGATATTGGAAACAGGGAAAAGCATTTTTGTTATATATTATTTGATTAGATTATTTTTGCTTACGCAAAATTGCAACTTAATAAACAATTTACAATTTAAGATGAAGCCAACTCTTTTAATATTAGCCGCTGGTATGGCCAGCCGCTATGGTAGTATGAAACAAATTCAATCCTTTGGCCCTTCAGGTGAAACGATTATGGATTATTCAATTTATGATGCGATCCGTGCAGGATTTGGCAAAATTGTATTTGTGATCCGGGAAGATTTTGCAGAAAATTTTAAGGCAATTTTTGAACCGAAGTTGAATGGTAAAATTGAAACAGCTTATGTTTACCAGGTAAAGGATGCCTTTTTACCAGCTGTGGAAATACCAGCAGATCGTACAAAGCCATGGGGTACTGCTCATGCGGTATTGTGTGCAAAAGATGCCGTTAAAGAACCGTTTGCAGTAATCAATGCTGATGATTTTTATGGCAAAGATTCTTTTGAGAAAGCAGCCGCTTTTTTGATACATGAGTGCAATGAAAAGACTTATTCAATCATTGGTTATGAATTGGCAAAAACGCTTAGCGAGAATGGAACAGTGAGCAGGGGAGTATGTGAAGTAGATAAAAATTTTAACCTGATCAGTATTAAAGAGCGTACAAAAATCTACCAGGAGGGCGAGAAAATTGTATATGAAGACAATGATGGTAAACATGAAGTGCCTTTTAATTCAAGTGTGTCCATGAATTTTTGGTGCTTTCCACCAACCATGTTTGACGCAACAGAAAAACTGTTTCATGAATTTGTAAAGGGGAACTACCAGGATATTAAATCAGAATTTTTTATACCATTGCTGGGCGACGATTTTGTGCAAAATCAAGGCGGAACGATTAAAGTGATTCCTACCTCGGCACAATGGTTTGGGGTTACCTACAAAGAAGATGCTCCTTCTGTAAAAGCAAGTGTAGAAAAGCTGGTGGCAGACGGCGAATATCCTACTTCTCTTTGGGCATAAAATGATTCGTTGTTTTTAATCTGTGCGGATTTAAATAACTTAATTATATATCAGCATCAGCGGAATGATTCATTCATTAAGCTGATGCTTTTTTTTGCCTTTCATTAAAAATAAAATCAGCACTATTTTTCCACTAAACCTCTGCAAGGTAGAAGTATGCTATAATCAGCCTTCGATGCATATCCAGTGCGGTGGTTGTGCTTTACCAGGGATTGAATATTTCCTATTATTTTGCGCTGTCATCTTCCTGCAAATACGGTATAAATTGAGGGTGATTTTATGAATAAAGCAACGTAGTTTGTATAATTGGCTATTAAAAAAGCGGCCCTTTTTACAAGTGCCGCTTTAACATGTTCCAGGGATTTAATACGCTTAGTTACCAACCACCATAAATATAAATTCTTCTATTTTCTTTACTTGTTGCACCCGGTCCAACCCTTTCAAATCAGAGTTAGTAGGTGTTTTAACAACCTCATATTTTTCATCCATTTTCTTTAGCTTCTCAATAATGGTAATGATGTTTTTTGATTTCGCAGCATACACCACTCCATCTGCTTTTGAATCCTTCGCTGTAATCACTCCAATGATCTCGCCGTTGCGATTGATGATTGGGCCGCCACTATTACCCGGGTTTACCGAAACGGTTAACTGATAAGCAGTAGAATCACCATCATTACCGGATTTGGCACTTAAGTAACCTTCACCATAAACAATTTCATTGCGGGGAAATCCTAAAGTAAAGAACTGTTCTCCAAGTTCTGAATTACCTTTTTTGATACTGTATGGCAAATTGTTCAACGATTTGAAAGCAGTATCAACAATCTTTAAAATAGCCAGATCAGCCTCGTTATCAGCATACACAGCTTCGGCTCTGTAAAATTCACCCTTCTTATTTTCAATATAAATATTTTTCATCCGGCTGATTACATGCGCATTCGTAACCAGGTAACCTTTACCATCAATTAAAAAGCCGGTTGCTCTGAAATCTACTTCCGGTTTAATTGATTTTATACCCTGTTCAGAAGAGGCTTCCCTGGATTTCAAAATACTGACATCTCTTTTTGTTTTATTCAGTTGGTCAACAAGGACACGGTAATTTTCATTACCAATATTTTTTGTGTAACTAACCATTACACCCGTTGCCAATAAAGAAATAAAACCGGCAATAGAAGCGGCTACCGCTATATTACGTTTGTATTTATCCCAAATCGAAATGATTTTAGCTTTTCCGGTTAACGGCTCCTGGCCAATTAAACCTTCCGCCATTAATTTGGCCTCCACCTCATTCAGGTTATGTTTAAAAGCCTTGGTTGTACCAAATGCTTCCAGTCCCTGTAGAAAATAAGTTTGTTCCACCACTAGTTGATCCACTTCGGGGTCTTTCAGGCGTAATTGCTCGAAAAACGCTTTTTCATCAGAAGTCATCTCTCCCTTCAAATAGCGCTCCACTGCTTCTAATAGTAAAATATCATCCATCGCTTCAGGCATTTTTATATTGTGCAAAAAATAATTTCTTTAATCTTACCAAACACTTGTACTTCTGTGTTTTGGCATTGTCTGCGTTGGTGTATCCAAACTCTGCCGCAATTTCCTGCATGTTCTTCTTTTGCAGGTAGTATGCATCTAACAAACTTTTGCAGGGCTCTCCAATCTTTGCCATTGCATGTTCCATTAATATAAAATCGTCATTCTTTTTTTCGTGGTCCTCAATTTCTTCTTCCACTGGAATAACTTCCTCCAAATTTTCAACCTGCGTACTAAATTTCCCCAACTGCTGCAACCTTTTAAGCCACAAACGGCGGCAGATTGAATAAACGTAGGTTTTTATCTGGCAGTTCAACGTGAAGGTTGCTAGTCTTGACTTTTCATACAGCACAATCATCGCTTCCTGAAAAATATCCCTGGCATCATCTACCGAGCCACTATTATTTACTACAAACGACTGAATAGAAGTATAGTTCTCACGATAGATAGATTCAATAGAATTTTTATCATTCCGAGCTAAGCCTTTCAATAGTTCCTGTTCGTGTTCTAATATGTTCACCAGTCTTTATTTAATACGTTTAAGGGTGTAATAGTAACCCAAAGCAACGAAAAAAAAATTTTAAATAAAGTTGGGTTACCTTTTTTAGCATTCTGTATTAATCATCAAATAACAATTAAAAATCAAAAAAATGAAAAAAGTATTATTCGTATTTGCTATCGCAGCAACATTCGCAGCTTGTAACAATGCCGCTGAAACTCCAACAACTGCTGATTCTACATCTACTGCTACAGTTGATTCAGCGTCTGCAGTTATTGATTCAGCTAAAGTTACCATCGATTCAGCAAAATCTACTATCGATTCAGCTAAAGCTGTTATTGATTCAGTTAAGAAATAATTAAATCAGCCGGCCAGGTTGCTTGTAAAAATCGCCGGATGGATATAAGAATTTTCATATGGCAAGCAATCGTTAAAGACGCCCCTATTCTTAGGGGCGTCTACTTTTTTATACCATTTGCAATTAAAGAAAAACACTTGAAATCTACTTTTTGATAATTGTTTTCCAAACATTCAGGTTTTTTGTTAAAAAAATATTGGCTAATATAATTTTATGCCCTATTTTCGTTTTTCAAATGACAATAGCAACAAATTTCACCCGATTTTATTTTAGCTACTATTTTAAAAATGGTACGGGCGTCTTTTGTTAAAAACTGAAACTGACAATAACAGATTAACATAAAAAAAGAATCCCGGCTAAATGGTCGGGATTTTTTTTTAGGCATACTCAAATGAAAATATGCCAATTATTTAAAAAGTAATAAATACAATCTAATGAAAAACCAGGCGGATTCTCAACTTTCAGCATTAACGCCGATCCCGATAGCAGGCGGGAAAATTAATCAACCCTTGGTAAAAGTTGCGATCCAGGGGTTTGAGGGAAGTTTTCACCAGGAAGCGGCCCGAACTTTTTTTGGAAGGGAAGTTGAAGTAATTTGTTGCGCCACTTTTAGGGATGTCGTAAAAATTGCTGCGAATAAAAAGGAAAGCGATGGCGGCGTGATGGCCATTGAAAACTCAATTGCCGGGAGCATTTTACCCAATTATAATTTATTGCAAAAGGGTAATCTCACTATTATTGGGGAAGTGTACTTGCAAATCCGACAAAACTTAATGGTGAATCCCGGCGTTAAACTGGAAGATATCCGTGAAGTACATTCTCATCCAATGGCAATACAGCAATGTTTTGGCTTTTTAGATAAATACAACTGGAAACTGGTAGAAACGGAAGATACGGCGCTAAGTGCCAAACATATTCGCCAGCATCGCAGTAAACACATCGCAGCCATTGCCAGTAAGCTGGCTTCTGAAATTTATGAGCTTGATATGATTGCCCCCAATATTCACACGCTTAAAAATAATTATACCCGGTTTTTAATTTTACAAAGAGAAGATAGGCCTGTTCTTATTGAAGATGCTGATAAAGCATCTATAAATTTTCATACCGATCACTCAAAAGGAAGTTTGGCTAAAGTACTTACCAAAATTGCGCAAGCTGGAATAAATTTAAGTAAGCTGCAGTCTTTTCCTATCCCGGGTAGCGACTGGTTATATGCTTTTCATGCCGACCTTGAGTTTGATAACACCAATCAATTTTATACTATGATTGAGGAAATTAAAATGATGACCGAATCATTGAAAATTTATGGAGTGTATAAAAAGGGACGGTAGGAAAGACCGCATGTTAAAAATAGCTTGGATCAAATATTGAAAATATTTCTGTAGCATAAAAGATTTTATAAATGAGTACTAACAAGGAATCAAAAGTTGCCATTGCTAAAAGGTTGGAAGGGATCGGCGAGTATTATTTTTCGCAAAAGCTAAGAGAAATAGATGCGTTGAATAAGGCAGGCAAACAAGTTATAAATTTAGGCATTGGAAGTCCTGATTTACCTCCACACCCCGAAGTGATCCGAGCTTTACACGAAGAGGCATTAAAGCCCAACCAGCATGCATATCAAAATTATAAAGGCAGTCCAATATTGAGAAATGCGATTTCCAAATGGTATGGTAAATGGTATGGAGTAACATTGAATGCCGATACAGAAATATTACCCCTGATAGGAAGTAAAGAAGGCATCATGCATATTTGTATGACGTTTATCAATGAAGGTGATGCTGTATTAATTCCAAACCCGGGCTATCCTACCTACCGCAGTGCTGCAAAAATAGCAGGTGCCAATCTGATTGAATATAAATTGGAAAAAGAAAATAACTGGTTCCCTGATTTTGCCGCTATTGAGGAAAATGATTTGCAAAATGTGAAATTGATGTTTGTGAATTACCCACAAATGCCAACAGGCCAATTGCCCACAATATCTATGTTTGAAGAACTGGTTGCCTTTGCAAAAAAGCATGATATTTTATTGGTACATGATAATCCCTATAGTTTTATTTTAAATGACCAACCGATGAGTTTGCTGAGTGTGCCAGGCGCAAGAGCCGTTGCTATTGAATTAAATTCGCTGAGTAAATCGCACAATATGGCAGGCTGGAGAATAGGTATGTTGGTCGGTAACCAGGAAAGGATCAATGAAGTGTTGCGGTTTAAAAGCAATATGGACAGCGGAATGTTTTTACCGCTACAATTGGCAGCAGCTAAGGCTTTGGAACTTGAGCAGGACTGGCATGATGATGTAAACAAAGTATATAGAAAAAGAAGGGAAAAAGTATTTCAATTATTACAATTATTAGATTGTGAATTTGATAATAGTCAGGCAGGTATGTTTGTGTGGGCCGGTATTCCGGAAAAATATAAGGATGGATATGAATTGAGTGATCAGGTATTGTACGAATCAAATGTATTCATTACGCCGGGCGGTATTTTTGGAAGCGCAGGAGATCGTTATGTACGGGTAAGTTTATGCAGTACCGAAGAAAAAATTGACGAGGCCATTGAAAGAATAATAGCATCCAGTTAAAAGATTGTTGTTGGAGGCTTTGAATTAAAACATTATTTAAAGAATTTTAAGAATGCAAGGAGGAGAAACATTAGCAGGAAAAGATGCAACATCAATAGTTGAAATGCCAGGTGGTAAAATATTGGAGGGTGCTGTGGTTACAATTGTTGGAGTAGGATTAATCAGCGGTTCATTTGCATTGGCAATGAAGGAAAAGGGATTTGCAAAAAAAGTAATTGGCGTTAGCAGAACTGAAGCCAGTTTAATAAAAGCAAAAGCGTTGGGTATTATTGACGAAGCATTGCCTTTGGAGGAAGCGGTAGCTCAGAGCGATTTTATTTATGTAGCCATTCCGGTAGACGTGACGCTGCCAGTGATGGAAAAAATAATGAATCTTGTTACCGACAAACAGATCGTTGCAGACGCTGGTTCAACAAAATTTGTATTGTGTGAGGCAATGGCAAATCACCCGATGCGTAAGCGTTTTGTTGCTACGCATCCAATGTGGGGAACAGAATACAGTGGCCCGGAAGCTGCTGTGAGAGGCGCTTTTGAAGGAAGAGCCTGCGTAATTTGTGAAAAAGAAATGAGTGATCCAGAAGCGGTTGACATAGTAGAAAATATTTACAGAGCATTGGGAATGCACATCATCTATATGGATGCACGCAGCCACGATATCCATGCAGCTTATATCAGTCATATATCTCACATTACTTCTTTTGCGTTGGCAAATACCGTATTGGAAAAAGAGAAAGAAGAGGATGCAATTTTTGAACTGGCTGGTGGTGGTTTTGAAAGTACCGTACGGTTGGCAAAGAGTAACCCGGCAATGTGGGCGCCCATATTTATGCAAAACAGGGAAAATGTGTTGGATGTTTTAAATGAGCATATTACCCAGTTAAGAAAATTTAAGGCTAGCCTTGAAAAGGAAAACCTGGAATATTTAACGGAGCTGATGGAGAATGCTAACAAGATTAAAAGGATATTGAAATAAGGATGAATTATGAATGAAGGATGGTGAATGAAGAATGAAGAATGAAGAATGAAGAATGATGAATGATGAATGAGTGCTTATTACTGAACAATTTAGATTCAAAAAGTAAATGCAACATGATTTTTAGAGAAGCACTTGTGAGCGACATTCCACAAATTCAGCTTGTAAGGAATGCGGTAAAAGAAAATACTTTATCCAATCCTGCATTGGTTACAGATGCAGATTGCGAAGAATACTTAACTGTTCCTGGTAAAGGTTGGGTAGCGGTGGCAGATGATTTGGTAGTAGGATTTTCAATGGTTGATTTAAAAGAAAATAATATTTGGGCATTGTTTGTTCATCCGGATCACGAAGCAAAGGGCACTGGAAAAAATTTGCATCGTCTGATGCTGAACTGGTATTTCAATCAAACAACTGAAACGGTTTAGTTGGGAACAGAACCGGGTACGAGGGCAGAAAAATTTTATAATTACATGGGTTGGAAAGTAGTTGGAAGCCATGGCAGCAAGGAGACAAAATTTGAAATGAGTTATGAGGGGTACCAGGAGTTTTTGAGGAGATATGAATAAGATAGAATTATTTTGGAGCGATCCGAAAACGGACAAATGAATATTACCAACATACCTTATCAGCGATATCACTGCAAATGAAACGGGTGTTGAAAATAGTAGCTGATATTGGTAACATAAAAACTAATTTTACAATGCAAACACAAACAACAACAATGAAAGAGTTAATGCAGGAAAAATGGAATAAACGTCCGTTAATTATCAGTGGCCCTTGTAGTGCCGAAACTGAAGAGCAAGTAATTGAAACCGCAACACGGCTTGCAAAAACAGGTAAAGTGGATGTTTTAAGAGCAGGTATCTGGAAGCCAAGAACCAAGCCTGGCTTATTTGAAGGTATTGGAGCCAAAGGATTATCCTGGTTAGCCCAGGCTAAGAAAATTACCGGGTTACCAACCACCGTAGAAGTTGCAACTGCAAAACATGTGGAAGATTCTTTACACTTTGATGTGGACATGCTTTGGATTGGAGCAAGAACTACCGTGAATCCATTTAGCGTTCAGGAAGTGGCGGATGCATTGCGTGGAGTAGATATTCCTGTGTTGATAAAAAATCCGATCAATCCGGATCTTGAATTATGGACCGGAGCGATTGAGCGTATACAGAAAGCCGGTATTAAACAAGTGGGGATGATCCACCGTGGTTTTTCTAATTACGGCAATACAGAATTCCGAAATGCTCCAATGTGGCATTTGCCAATTGAAATGAAACGCCGGTTTCCTGAAATGATTTTAATTTGCGATCCTTCTCATATCTGTGGTAACAGAAGCAATTTGCAATCTGTATCTCAAAAAAGTATTGATTTGGATTTTGATGGTATTATGATTGAAAGTCACATTGACCCGGATAATGCATGGAGCGATGCCAAGCAGCAAATTACGCCAGAGCGTTTGGCCGAAATGCTGGATGCATTGATCTGGCGTTCTGAAAATACAGACAAAGAAGAATTTATAACTGCATTGGCTACATTGAGAGAGCAGATCAATCACGTGGATGACGAACTGATGTTGTTAATCGGACAGCGCATGAAAATTGCAGATAAGATTGGAGAATACAAAAGAGCCAACAATATCACCATTTTACAAACCAACCGCTGGAATGATATTCTGCAAAAGGCATTTAAAAAAGGCGAGAAATTAGGTTTAAGCGAAGAGTTCATTACCAAGTATCTGGATGCGGTGCATTTGGAAAGTATCAATCACCAGAACAAAGTGATGAATAGCTAATGCTCACTATTATTTGTTATTAATTTTTACAGAACTTTTATTCTTTATAAGTGGCAATAAAAAAAGTTGAACATCTTTTTTCAGAGAAGCGGGTAAGTTATTATTTTGATGCATACTTCTCCTACCTGGAGCAAATTGTACCGAAAGAACAAACGATTCTCATCACCGATGAAAATGTATTTGAATGCCAGTCAGCTAAGTTTAGCGGGTGGAAAACAATCGTTATAAAACCCGGTGAGGAATTCAAGCAACAGGAAGCGGTAGATAAAATTTTTCAACAACTGATTGTGTTTGAAGCAGACCGGAAAACTTTTATAGTAGGTGTGGGTGGCGGTGTAGTAACCGATATTACCGGGTATGCTGCGAGTGTTTACATGCGTGGTTTAAAATTCGGTTTTATTCCTACCACTATTTTAGCAATGGTAGATGCTTCTATTGGCGGAAAGAATGGAGTGGATGTTGGTATTTATAAAAATCTGGTTGGCCTTATTAAACAGCCGGAATTTTTATTGCTGGATTATTCACTTTTGCAAACGCTGCCTCAAGCGCATTGGGTAAATGGATTTGCTGAAATCATTAAGCATGCCTGCATAAAAGACAAAGCCTTATTCGAATTGCTGGAACAGGAATCACTGGAACATTTTCAATCGGACCGCAACAAATTGGCGGACCTTATTGAGCGGAATGTTCAGATAAAAACTACCGTAGTTTTAAAGGATGAATTTGAACAAGCGGATAGGAGACTTCTAAATTTTGGTCATACGCTGGGGCATGCTATAGAAAATAATTATCAACTGCTTCATGGGCATGCGATCAGTATTGGTATGATGGCGGCCTGTTCTATTTCTGCGGCACTCAATCATTTTGATTTAGCCGAAAAGGAAAGACTTGCCAATCTATTTCAGCAATATGGGCTTCCATATCAACTTCAAATTGACCATGAAAAAATTTGGGAAATATTGAAGATGGATAAAAAAAGAGCAGGTAAAGAAATGAATTTTGTTTTACTCAATAAAATTGGAGAAGCGGTTGTTCATCCCATTCCTTTCGATCAGTTAAAAGAATTAATTACTCAAAGTTTATAAGGTGATAGTAACAATAAACCCCGGAAATATTTCAGGAATCATACATGCGCCCACCTCCAAAAGCTCGATGCAGCGTGCCTGTGCAGCCGCCTTGCTGAATGATGGAAAAACAATGATTACAAATCCAGGTAACAGCAATGATGACCTGGCTGCTTTGGGAGTAATAGAAAATTTAGGTGCCATATATTTAAATAATCCCAACGAATTGATTGTAGAAAGTAACGGAGTAAACCCGGTTTCAGGTGAAATGAATTGTGGCGAAAGTGGTTTGGGAATCAGGATGTTTGCACCCATTGCTGCATTGAGCAGTCGGGAAATAGTAATCAATGGTTCGGGAAGTTTACTTACCCGGCCAATGGATTTTTTTGATGAAATATTTCCAAAACTTAGCATTCATATTGAATCAAATAAAGGTAAACTTCCTATAAAAATTAAAGGTCCGTTGCAGCCTGTTGATATTACCATCGATGGCTCATTGAGTTCTCAGTTTCTAACCGGTTTATTAATGGCTTACGGAAAAGCTGCCACCAAACCTGTATCCATTACAGTTAACAATTTAAAAAGCAAACCATATATCGATCTTACACTCAAAGTGATGAATGATTTTGGTTACAAGGTAATCAACCACCAATATGAGTCTTTTGAGATTCACCCTGTTACCCAGCCTGCTGCACAACCCATCCATTACATGGTAGAAGGAGATTGGAGTGGTGCTGCATTTTTATTGGTTGCAGGTGCCATTGCCGGTGAAATAACCGTAACGGGATTAGACGTTTTTTCAACACAAGCCGATAAAGCAATTTTACAGGCATTAACCATGTCTGAAGCTGTGATGTCGATTCAGGAAAAGCAAATTGTAATTGGTCCTGGTAAATTAAAAGCATTTCATTTTGATGCAACCGATTGTCCTGATTTATTTCCTCCGCTGGTGGCATTGGCTGCTTTTTGCGAAGGTACTACGGTGATTGAAGGGGTGGGTCGGTTGGCACATAAGGAAAGCAATCGTGGTTTAACTTTGCAAAGGGAATTTGGTAAGATGGGCGTTGAAATAACATTGCAGGATGACCTGATGTTGGTAAAAGGTGGCAATGGTGTAAATGCTGCGTCCGTTCATTCAAATCACGATCACCGCATTGCGATGGCTTGCGCTGTTGCCGGATTAAAAGCAACTGGATCAATCGTAATTGAAGAGGCAGAAGCGATCAACAAATCGTATCCTGATTTTTACGAGGATTTAAAAAAAATAGGTGTAACAGTTGATTAGTAACGGCAACAAATTTTAGGTAAGAAAAAGGATCTTTCAATCATTATAAACTAAAAGCCCCTTTAGGGGTTGGGGCACATCATTATGAATAGTTTTGGCCGACTTTTTAGAGTAAGTATTTTTGGCGAATCACATGGGGAATGTGTGGGGATCAATGTAGATGGTTGTCCTGCTGGTTTGCCATTATCTGTGGATGATTTTACAACCGATATTGATAGAAGAAAGGCAGGAGCCAAAGGAACCACGCCACGCAAGGAAGCCGATCTTCCAAGGATTATGAATGGCGTATTCAATGGTAAAACTACCGGCGCTCCCATTACAATTTTATTCGACAATACCAATACCCGTAGCGGCGATTATGAAAAGCAACGGGCTGTGCCAAGGCCTGGCCATGCAGACTTTGTTGCAAGCAGAAAATATGGGGGCTTTGAAGACTTTAGGGGCGGCGGTCATTTTAGTGGTCGTTTGACAGTTTGTTTGGTAGCCGCAGGTGTAATTGCAAAAAAATTATTAGGTAATATTAAGGTGGTAGCAACTATTTTGGAAATAGGGGGCGAGGCCGATACCGAAGTTGGTTTACAAAAAGCAATCGATGCAAAAGATACCATCGGCGGCATCGTAGAATGTAAAGTAAACGGCTTACCAATTGGTTTGGGAGAACCATTTTTTGATTCTGCGGAGTCTGTAATCAGTCATGCAGTATTCGCCATTCCTGCTGTTCGTGGAATTGAATTTGGAACCGGTTTTGCTGCTGCAAAAATGTTTGGCAGTGGGCACAACGATTCCATCGTGAACATGGATGGGAAAACAACAACCAACCATGCAGGTGGTATTGTTGGGGGCATCACCAATAGCAATGAACTGCTTTTCAGAATAGCCATTAAGCCTACTTCATCCACACCTAAAGTGCAACAAACCATCAATGTGGAAACGGGCGAAATAGAAGATTTTTCTGTAAAAGGAAGACATGATCTCTGCATCGCTTTAAGAGTGCCGGTTGTGTTGGAAGCCGTTACTGCTTTTGTGTTGGCAGATCTTATGATGATTGAACAACAAATTGCACGCACTATTAAATAAAATAATTTCATGCACCACTATACAGTAAATGCTTCTATTCAAATTCTTCCAATCGTTCAGGACAGACATCCTTATGAATGGGTAGATGAAGCAATTGCTGTAATACAGCAATCCAATGTGAAATATGAAGTGGGTGCTTTTGCTACAACACTTGAGGGTAACTATGAAGATGTGATGAAAGTGATCAATGATATCAATGAATATCTTTTACAAAAGGGTTGCGCTGAATGGATCACAAGCATTCAACTTCAAATACGAAGTAACAGCGATATAACCGGGGACGAAAAAACTGCTAAGTTTCAACCCAATATTTGATGAGGATTCAACACTAAATTTACTCCCTTATTTTTCTATCTTTCAGAACGGTAAGGCTATCACTTAGGAACGGAATACTTTGATTGAATTCCCAATTGAACAGATGCCTGAAAAAGTTTACATTGCTTTACTTGTCTTTTAGCGGTAAATAATTTTTATCCGAAAAAAAAACGTACATATATTATCAAAATTCAGCGGCTCTGTTAATGGAGTTTACATGTTATTAAATTAAATAAATCCAAAAAAAGTTCCAGTGTTCCATGTAATAAAAAGAAGGGAAAGTAGAATTTATTCTTTGGCTTTTTCATTCATTCTTTTCATTAAATAAGGCAGTCGTTCTGTTACGGTAATTTTTTTCATAAATATTATTTGATGCTTTTTTGAAAAAGTAAGTTCAAAGTTTTCAATTGTACAATAGTCAAAAATGTCTGCCTCATGTTGCAGCAGCAATTACACTTTTTTTGTGAACAAATTCTGTCAACAGATAATTTGTCGTCTCATCAAGC
>Ga0209181_10002014_pt1 | contig 33958 bp, 35 predicted proteins | sample MAT05_FD_187208 | JGI IMG/M metagenome (GOLD analysis project Ga0209181, IMG submission 187208) | Freshwater microbial communities from Lake Fryxell liftoff mats and glacier meltwater in Antarctica - MAT-05 (SPAdes) (version 2) | ecosystem: Environmental > Aquatic > Freshwater > Ice > Liftoff... | reverse complement strand
CGGGCCATGCACGGTTTCAAGCACGTTGCCGTCGAAGCGCACGTCGTCGCCGTCGTTCGATGGCGACAGGCTCACCAGCCCGGTGCTCAGTTCCAGCCGGCGCCGCACCACGCGGTGCTGCTCGATGGAGGCCAGCAACTCGCGCAGATGCGACTGCGCGCCCAGCGGCTCCAGCACGATCAGCACGCTGCCGCCGCAGGGCAGGCCGAAGCGCTGCGCTTCTTCGGCGCTGGCGCCGTAGGTGGTGGCCTGCGGCAGGCGCGGCGCCAATTCGCCGCGCTTCACGCGCTCGATCAGATCGTCCTCGATGCAGCCGCCCGACAGCGAACCTGCCACCTGGCCGTCGTCACGGATGATCATCAGGCTGCCCGGCGGGCGCGGGCTGCTGCCCCAGGTGCGCACCACCGTGCCGAGCACGACGCGGTGGCCACGGTTCATCCAGTCCATCGCGCTGCGGATGACTTCGACGTCCATGCTGTTCATGGGTTGCTCCTGTTCAGAGGATGCAAGACTGCCACAAAAATCCTGCCAGGGCCTTGTGCGGAGCCGGCTTGGCTGCGGCGCCGCAAAAGCCCTGGAGCGCCCTTCACACAGCACAGTATTTTTCCTGGATCTCGCGGTCGGCCAGCAGATCCTCGGCCCGCCCGGTGTGCACGATGCGGCCCTGGTCGAGGATGCAGGCGCGGTCGGAGATCTGAAGAGCGCGCTCGACGTTCTGCTCCACCAGCAGGATCGTCGTGCCGCCCCGTTTCAAGCGCAGGAAGAGCTCGAACATCTCGTGCACCAGCAGCGGCATGATGCCTTCGGACGGCTCGTCGAGCAGGATCATGCGCGGCCTGGCCATCAACGCGCGAGCGATGGCCAGCATCTGCTGCTCGCCGCCGCTGAGCGAGGCACCGTCCTGCTCCATGCGCTCGGCCAGCCTCGGGAAGGTGACGGCAATCTCGTCGAGCCGCTCACGCTCCTTGTGGCGCTCCTTGCCGGCAATCAGGCCGAGCCGCAGGTTCTCGCGCACCGTCAGGCCGGGCACGATGCGCCGATCTTCGGGCACGTAGGCCAGCCCCAGGTGATAGCGGGTGTGCGCGGGCTGCGGCAGGATTTCCTGGCCATCGAAACGCACCGAGCCGGCACGTTTGCCCATCAGCCCCATGATCGCCTTCAGCGTGCTCGTCTTGCCCGCGCCGTTGCGTCCCATCAGCGTGACGATCTCGCCGCGCCCGACTTCGAAGCCGAGGCCCTGCACGACATGGCTGCGGTCGTACCAGGCGTCCAGCCTGTCGACTTGAAGCATCGCGCCTCCCGCCGGGCCGCCCGAAGGGACGCCAGCGCCCGCAGGGGAGGCCGCAGACGCAGTGAGCTTGCGGGCCATGTCAGCCCTGCCCCAGATAGACGCGTTTGACGTCGGTGTTGGCACGGATCTCGGCCGGCGTGCCTTCGGCCAGGAACTCGCCGTGGTGCAGCACCAGCAGGCGCTCGCAGATGCCCATCACCAGCTTCATCTTGTGCTCCACCAGGATCACCGAGCGCTCGGCGGCCAGCGCCGTGATCAGGTCCATCATCACCTTGGTCTCTTCGGGCGACATGCCGGCCGTGGGCTCGTCCATCAGCAGCAGCACGGGCTCGCTGGCCAGCGCCATCGCCACTTCCAGCGCACGCTGCTGGCCATGCGCCAGATCGGCGGCCGGGCGCGCGCGGTGGTCGGCCAGGCCCACACGTTCGAGCAGCGCGTCGGCACGCTCGGCCAGTTCGCTCATCGCCCGCCGCGGCTTGATCAACTGGTAGCGCGAAGCGCGCATCTGCGCGGCGACGCGCACGTTTTCATGCGCGCTCAGCTGTTTGAAGACCGTCGTGATCTGGAAGCTCTTGGCGATGCCCTGGCGCGCGAACTCATGCTGCGGCAGGCCGGTGATGTCGCGGCCCTGGAACTTCAGCCGCCCGGCGCTGGGCGCGAACGCGCCGCTGACGACGTTGAAGAAGGTGCTCTTGCCGGCGCCGTTGGGGCCGATGATGGCGCTCAGCTTGCCGGGCTGGAAAGACGCGCTGACGTTGTTCAGCGCGACGAACTTGCCGAAGCGCTTGCTGATGCCTTCGACTTCCAGAATGGGCGAGCTCATGGATGAGCAGCCCGGTCCAGCCGCTTCATGAGCGTGCCCCAGATACCGGCCGGGAAGAACAGCACGAAGAACATGAAGACGGCGCCGACCACGGCCATCCAGTGCCGCGTGATCGTCGTCACCACGTCTTCCAGAGTCAGGAAGACGGCCGCGCCGACGAAGGGGCCGAAGAAGGTGCCCATGCCGCCGAGCAGGCACATCATCACCGCCTGCCCAGACTGCAGGTAGTGCAGGCTGTCGATCGGCACCACCGACAGGTGCAGCGCGCGCAAGCCGCCGGCCAGCCCGCAGATGGCCGCGGAGATCACGAAGACCAGCAGCTTGGTGCGCGCGACGTCGTAGCCACAGGCGGCGGCGCGGCTTTCGTTCTCTCGCACCGCCTCTATGACGGCGCCGAAGGGCGAGGCCAGCAGGCGCGACACGAACCACATCGCTGCGGCGACGAAGACCAGGATCACGTAGTACTTGCTGACCGGGTCGATGAAGTCGATCCTCAAACCCGCCACCTCCATCACCGGCACCTGAATGCCGCGCAGGCCGTTCTCGCCGCCGGTCCAGCGCTCGGCCTTGTAGAAGACGTAGTAGACGATCTGCGCCAGCGCCAGCGTCACCATGCTGAAGTAGATGCCGCGCGTGCGGATCGCCAGATAGCCGATCAGCAGCCCGGCCAGCGCCGCGGCCAGCACACCGATCAACAGCGCCAGCCCCCAGGGCAAGCCGCCGTGCACCATCGAGATGCCGGTGAGGTAGCTGCCGACGCCGAGAAAGGCCGCGTGGCCGAACGACAGCAGCCCGGTGTAGCCGAACAGCAGGTTGAAGCCGACCGCGAAGAGGCCGAAGATCAGGATGTTGACCGCCAGCGCGTGGTACGGCATCAGGAGCGGGAAAACCAGCAGGAACAGCACCACGGCGGCAACGCGGTGGCGGCGGATCAGGGCAACAAGGCCGTTCATCCCATGTTCCCAGGCTTGCCGAACAAGCCTTGCGGTCGCACCAGCAGCACCACGGCCATCAGCACGAAGATCGACAGCTCGGCATACGCAGGCGCGAACAGCGATGTCATCGAAAACACGATGCCCACCAGCAGCCCGGCCAGCACGGCACCAGGCAGGGAACCCATGCCCCCCACCACGGTGACGACGAAGGACTCGGCCAGCACGTGCACACCCATCTCGGGGTTGACGGCGCGCGTGGGCGCGGCCAGCACGCCGCTCAGGCCGGCGATGGCGGTGCCGATGCCGAACACCACCAGCCAGACACGCGCGACGTCGATGCCCAGCACCTTGCAGATCTCGCCGTCCCGCGCGCCGGCGCGCACGATCAGGCCGTAACGCGTCTTTTCCAGGAACAGCCACAGCGCCAGCACCACCACCGCGGTGGCGAAGATCAGGAAGAGGCGGTACTTCGGGAAGAAGCCGAAGCCGAGGTCGACCGCGCCGCGCAGCTCGGCCGGCGTCGACGAAGGCAGGCCCTCGATGCCGAACATCACCCGCATCGCCTCGATCAGCACCCAGCTGAGGCCGAAGGTCAGCAGCAGCGGGTAGTCGATGCCGCGTCCGTACAGCGGCCGCACCAGGAAGCGTTCGGTGACGAGGCCGATCGCGCCCACGACCAGCGGCGTCAGCACCAGGCTGAACCAGAAGTTGCCGGTCAGCCCCATGAAATAGAGGCCGACGAAAGCGCCGACCATGAAGAACGCGCCATGCGCGAAGTTCACCACCGTGAGCATGCCGAAGATCAGGCTCAGCCCCACCGCCAGCAGCGCATAGACGGCGCCCAGCGCGATGCCGGTGACGAGTTGCAGGGCCAGCAGCGAAGCGGTGATCTCCATGACGGTCGTGGCGGGTGCTAGAAACAGGTGAAAGGGCGAAACGGCGAAAAGAGTGGTCTGCAAATAGCGAGCGCAGCAAAGCGCCCCTCCAGCAAACGCCGCGGAACCGGCTCGGCCGGGCCGCTGGCGTTGCCCCCCTGGGGGGGAGCGGCGCAGCCGCTTCGGGGGGGGGTCAAGTCACCTTATGGCCCATCTCGTCACAGGAACGAAGGTTCTTCTCGTCGGCGTCTTCCACCGCCAGCACCTTGAAGACATCGAACTTGTCCTTCATGTCCCTGGACTTGCTCTCGACGATGACGACCGACTGCACCGATTGATGGTCGCACTTGCGATAGAACTGCGGGCCCTTGTACCAGTCGTACTTCAACTGGCGCAGCGCGATGCTGACGCGCACCGAGTCGGTGGCATCGGAGTCCTTCACGGCCTGCAGCACGCTGCGGATGCCGGCGTAACCCAGCGCGCCATAGTCGGACGGCACGGCGCCGGCGTAGGCCTTGCGGAAAGCGTCGTTGAACTTCTTCGCGCTGGCGATCTTGTCTTCCATGCCCCAGTAGTAGGAGGTGCCGCCCAGGATGCCGTCGAACGCATCGGCGCCGCCGGCCAGCCGCGAGGTATAGAGCAGCACCGGGGCGATGACCTTGGTGTTCTGCTTCAAGCCGAAATCGGTGACCTGCTTGGCCGAATTCACGAGGTCACGGCCGAAGTTGCACAGCACCAGCACGTCGGGCTTCAGGGCCTGGATGCGCGGCAGGAAGGCCGAGTAGTCGGCCGCGCCCAGCGGGTGGCGGATGTCGGCCAGCGTCTGCATGCCCAAGGGCTGGCCGGCACGCTGGAAGCCGCGCACCATCTCGTGGCCGTAGGCGTAGTCGGCCGTCAGGTAGACCACCTTCTTGCCGAACTTCGGGAATGCATAGCGCGCCACGGCGCCGGCCGTGAGGTGCGGGTTCAGCGCCTCGTGGAATGTGTAGAGACTCCAGTCCTTGGCCTCGTTGATGGTGTCGCTCTGGCTGATGCTGTTGAAAAGCACCTTGCGCTCACGCGTCACCGCGTTGATGCTCAGTTGCGTGGCGGCCGACAGCGAGCCGACGACGAAATTGACCTTGTCCTTCTCGATCAGTTCCAGCGTGCGCGTGGCCGCCTCGCCGGGGTTGAGCTTGTCGTCGCGGACCAGCAATTCGCACATCTGGCCCTTGTGGCCGCCGGCCGCGTTCCATTCCTTGACGGCGAGCTCGGCGGCCCGCACCTGGTCCTGTGCCTCGGCGGAGAACGCACCGGTCAGCGGCACCGGGAAACCGATCTTGATCGGCCCGCCCTGGGCGCGCGCTATGTTGAAGAGCGCCGGGCCGGCGGCCAGCGCGCTGCCGACGACGATGAGGCTGCGGCGGCCGGGGTTGTCGAGTCGGATGGTCATCGGGTTGTCTCCTGCGGTGGGTTGGAAAGGCGCTGTGCTCTGAAACGTTGATCAGCCGGCCAGCACTTCGGGTTGTTCTGTGTCGAAGAGGCGCGGATCGACGGCGGTCTGGCGCATCACCGAGGCCGCGTCGCGCGCCGGCACCTGGCCGCGCCGCTGCGCTTCGAGGTAGGCGCCGAGGCGGCGGCCGCGTTCGACCACTGCGGCGCCGACGGGCAGGCGCTGCGCTTCGTAACTGCGCAGCGCGGCCGGCGTGGCGCCCTCGGCGGCGATGCAGGCAGCCAGCACCATGGCGTCGTCGGCAGCCTTCGTGACGCCCATGCCGACGTGCGGGCGCGCGACGAAGGCGGCGTCGCCGAGCAGCGCGATGCGGTCGAAGGCCACCCTCGGCGAAGCCAGGTCGAAGATGGGTTGCAGGAAGGGCAGCGCGGTCTTCTCGACGACTTCGGCGAACTGTGGCGCCAGCAGCCTTCTGGCCGCCTCGCGCATGGCGGCGATGTGGCGCCACGACACCTGCTGCGGCGGGATGCCGCTGGCGTGGTGATGGCCGTCGGCGTCGGTCATCAGCGCGGCCAGTCCATCGCCGGCCGCCGCCGGCCGGTACCAGACGAAGTTCCAGCGCCGCTGGCCGGGTTCGCTGCGGTTGAACTCGCCGGCCACCGGGTAGCCGATCATCTGCTCGCCTTCAGGCAGGCCGAAGCCGAAATGCTCGAACAGCGTGTGGCGGGTGTGCCGCGACAGCACGGCTTCGTCGCAGACACCGCGCCAGGCCACGTAACCGGCATAGACCGGCTGCACCGACGGCGCCAGTTGCGCGCGCACGCCGGAGCGGATGCCGTCGCAGGCGATCAGCAGGTCGGCGTAGACCCGTTCCCCGCCGGCCAGCGTGGCGCTGACACCGTCGGCACGCGATTCGACCGCCACCACGGGCGTGCCCAGCCGCTGCAGGCCGTCGGGCAGCGCCGCTTGCAGCAGCGAGTACAAACGGCCCCAGGACGTCAGCACCTGCGGGTACGCCCATCCGCACTCGGCCGCGCCATTCACGTCGAGCACGACCCGCGACCCGACCGCCACGCCCAGCGTGGCGTCGACCACCGCACCGGCCGCACGCAGCGCGACGCGCAGGCTGTCATGCGTGACGATGCCGGCGCCGCGCCCTTCGAGCGAGGTGGCTGAGCGCTCCAGCACGGTCACCTCATGGCCGGCGCGGTGCAGCAGATTGGCAGCACACAGGCCGCCCAGCGAGCCGCCGATGACGACGATACGGGCCATGCGCGTTCGTCTTCAGGCCGCCGGCGCGGCCTTCTCTTCGGCCGGGAAGTTCAGTTCGACGACGACGCCGTTAGGATCGTCGACGAACACCTGGTGCAGGCGCAGCAGCGGCACGCTGCGCTCGCGGCAGGGCACGCCGTGCAAGGCCAGCCGCGCCATCGTGTCTGCCAGGCCGGTGGCGAAGAATGCGACGTGGTCGATCACGCCGGTGCCATGAAGGCCACTCTCCGCGCGCTCGCCCAGGTACTGCGTCAGACCTTCCGGGTCGTTGGGATCGATGCCGATGATGTGCACCACCGCGTTCGCCCAGACCGCCGTGTCACCGGCATACAGCCACAGCCCGGGGAAGGGAAACGGCGGCCGCGGGCCGACCTGCAGGCCGAGCACATGGCAATAGAAGACCTCGCAGGCCGCGAGTTCGGCGGTGCGGATGGAATAGTGGTTCAGCGACATCGACACGACTGCGTCTCCGGTGTTTTGTTCAGGTGCCGGCGCGGGAGGGTGCGCGGGCCTGCGCCACCAGTTCCGGCGCCTGCAGCAGCAGGCCGCGGATGCGGTCCCTGATGAAGGTGTCGATCATCGGCGCATCGCCCTCGCCGGTGAACGGCTGCTGGTAGACCAGCGGCCAGATGCCCAGGTGGTAGATCAGCCCGCCGTGGAAACCCATGAGCAGCGCTTCTTCACGCGGGGTGGCGCGGGCACGTGAACGGCTGCCGGCCGAGCGCCGAACCTCGCGCAGCAGGCGCGGGAACAGCTTCTCGCGCAGCAGGACGAAGTAGCGCGTGGGGATCAGGCCGTCGCTCAGCCCCGAATGCACGAGGATGCGCAGCCACTCGGGCGTCAGGATGGCCGCCAGGTACTCGCGGTAGAAGGCCTGCAGCTTGTCGGCCACCGGCGTGGCCGCGTCATCGAGCATTGTTTCCCAGCCTGGCTCCCAGCGGCCGGCGATGGTCTGCTCATAGACGCGTTCGATCAGCGAGCGTTTGGTCGGAAAGTAGTGGTACAGCAGCGTGTGCGCGACGCCGAGCTCGGCGGCCAGTTCGCGCATCTGCGCTTCGAGACCGCGGCGGGCGAAGAACTCGGCCGCGCCGTCGATGATCTGCTGCTCGCGTTCGCGCGCTTCCAGGCGCTTTCTCGGCGCCGGTCGCACTGCGCCCGGCGATCTCTTGCCGGCGCGTGGAGTGCGGGTTTCTGCTGTATTGATCATCTGGTCAACTCTGCTGAAATTGTTGAACGGCTGGTCAACAAGCCCCATCCAGAAAAACCCTAGCGCGCCGGCCGCGTCTGCGCAGACCCGGCGCAGCGTCTGTTTGCCCCATCCAGCCCCCAGAACCCGAGAGACGCGCTGCATGAAATCACCCGTCTTCGACTACGTTCGCGCCACCTCGCCGCAGCATGTGTTCAAGTTGCTCGAGCGGCACGGCGACGACGCCAGGCTGCTGGCCGGCGGGCAGACGCTGCTCGCCACGCTGAACCTGCGGCTGTCGTCACCGGCCTTGCTCATCGACATCGGCGGCCTGGCCGGCCTGCGCGGCATCTCGGTGCAGGGCGGCATGCTGCGCATCGGCGCGCTGACGACGCACGTGGAGATCGAGGAGTCATCGCAGGTCGCGCAGCATGCGCCGCTGCTGGCGATGGCCGCGCCGCACATCGCGCACCGCGCCATCCGCAACCTGGGCACGATCGGCGGCACGCTGGCCTATGCCGACCCCGCCGCCGAATGGCCGGCCTGCGTGCTGGCGCTCGGCGGCACGCTGGTATTGCAAAGCAGCAGGGGTGAACGGCGGCTGGCGGCCGACGACTTCTTCCTCGGCATCTACAGCACCGCGATGGCGGCCGACGAACTGCTGGTGGCGGTGGAACTGCCCTGCACCGCGCAAGGCGAACGACAGACCTTCGACGAACTGGCGCGCCGCCGCGGCGACTATGCGGTGGCCGGGCTGGCGGCGTGCGCCAGGGTCGACGCTCATGGTGACGCATGCCGGCTGCACGATGTGCGCCTGGCCTTCCTCAGCCTGGGCGACCGCCCGCAGCGGGCCAGACAGGCCGAGGCGGTGCTGCAGTCCGGCCCGCTGACGGAGGCCCGCATCCTGGATGCCGACGCCGCGTTGCGCGCCGAACTCGACCCCTTCGCCGATCTCACCCACTCCGCCGCCGCCAAGAAGCAGCTCGCCGCGACGCTGATGCGCCGCGCGATCAAGGCCTTGAGCGCGCCGCCCGCAGCCTGAACGGAAGCCACCGATGAACACACCCACCGACCACCCGACACGCCGCGTCAGCGTCATCGTCAACGGCACGCTGTTCCTGCGCGAGATCGAGTGCCGCAAGCACCTGGTCGACTTCCTGCGTGATGACTGCGGCATGAAGGGCTCGCACCTGGGCTGCGAGCACGGTGTCTGCGGCGCCTGCACGGTGCGGCTCGACGGCCGCATCGTGCGCGGCTGCCTGGTGCTGGCCGCGATGGCCGACGGCCACAGCGTCGAGACGGTCGAGACGCCCGCGCCCTCGCCCCGGCTGCGCGCGCTGCAGGACGCCTTCATCGAACACAACGCGCTGCAATGCGGCTACTGCACACCCGGCATGCTGATGGCGGTACTCGACCTGGTGGAGCGCCGGCCGCAGGCGAACCGCGAGCAGGTGCGCGAATGGATCAGCGGCAACTACTGCCGCTGCACCGGTTACCACGCCATCGTCGATGCGGTCTGCGCGGTGCTGGACCAGCAGCGCGCCGGGCGCTTTGCGGCCAATGCCGTCGAGGCCCGTGCATGAACCATCCCACCGAACTGCCGACGCGCCGCGACCTCGGCGCCGAGTTGCCCGCCGTCACCGAGGACCAGCGCCACATCGGCGTGGCGATCCCGCGTGAGGGCGTGCGTCGCCTGACACAGGGCCGTGGCCAGTTCGTCGACGACATCGAACTGCCGCGCCTGGCCCATGTGGTCTTCTGGCGTTCGCCGGTGGCGCACATGCGCATCACGCGCATCGGGCGCAGCGCCGCCGCCGCGCTGCCCGGCGTCATCGCGGTGGTCACCGGCCCCGAGATCGCGGCCGTCTGCAAACCCTGGGTGGCCACGCTGGCGCACCTGGCGGGCATCAAGAGCGCGCCGCAGTATCCGCTGGCGATGGAACGTGCCACCTGGCAGGGCGAGCCGGTGGTGGCCGTGGTGGCGGAGACGCGCGCGATCGCCGAAGACGCGCTGGCGCTGCTCGAGATTGATTGGGAAGACCTGCCGGCGGTGCTCGACACGCGGACCGCGCTCGACCCCGACACGCCGCTGATCCACCCCGAGCTCGGTGACAACCTGTGCTTCGAACGCAAGCTCGACACCGGCGGCGTCGACGAAGCCTTCGCGCGTGCCGACGCGGTGGTGTTCGAGGAGACCTACGTCTTCGGCCGCCACACCGGCGTGACGCTGGAGCCGCGCTGCCAGATCGCCGACTGGAACCCCGGCGACGAGCGGCTGACCGTGCACCACTCCTTCCAGGCGCCGCACATGATGCAGGACCTGTACTGCCGGCAGTTCGACCTGCAGGAAAGCCAGGTGCGCGTGCTGTGCCGCGATGTCGGCGGCTCTTTCGGCATCAAGGTGCATGCTTACCCGGATGACTTCGCGACCGTCGCGCTGTCCATCCTGCTGAGGCGGCCGGTGAAGTTTGTGGCCGACCGCATCGAGAGCTTCACCTCCGACATCCATGCCCGCGAGCACCACATCAAGGCGCGCATCGCGGCAACGAAGTCCGGCGAGATCATCGCCTTCGAGATCGACGATCTGACCGGCATCGGCCCTTACTCCATGTTCCCGCGCACCAGCGGCATCGAAGGCAACCAGGTCGTCAACCTGACCGGCGGGCCCTACAGGCACAAACACTACCGCGCTGCGCTGAAGGTCGTCTTCCAGAACAAGACGCCGACCTGCCAGTACCGCGGTGTGGGCCACCCGATCGCGTGCGCGGTGACGGAAGCGCTGGTCGACGGCGTGGCGATGAAGCTCGGCATCGACCCGATCGCCTTCCGCCTGGCCAACGTGATTCCAGACGATGCCTACCCGGCCACCGGCGCCTCGGGCATCAAGCTCGAGGTGTTGTCGCACGAGGCCTGCCTGCGCGAAGCAAGGCAGGTGTGCGACTACGAGGCGCTGCGCCGTGAGCAAAGCGAACTTCGAAAACGCGGCGTGTTTCGCGGCATCGGCGTGGCCGCGCTGATCGAGCTGACCAACCCGAGCGCGGCTTTCTACGGCGTCGGCGGCGCGCGCATCGCGTCGCAGGACGGCGCCACGCTGCGGCTGGAACCCAGCGGCGTGCTCACCGTGATGAGCAGCGTCGGCGAACAAGGCCAGGGCGCGGAGGCCATCTTTGCGCAGATCGCCGCCGACGCCGTCGGCGTGGCCATCGACCATGTGCGCGTGATCACCGGCGACACCGATGCCACGCCCTACGGCGGCGGCACCTGGGCCAGCCGCGGCGCGGGCATCGGCGGCGAGGCCGTGCTGCGGGCCGGCCTGGTCCTGCGCGCCAACATCCTGGCCACCGCGGCAGTCATCCTGCAGAGGGAGGCCGGCGGTATGCGCGTCATGCGTGGCGCCATCCACGATGCAGACAGCGGCGAGCGTCTTCTCGATCTGGCCGAGCTCGGCCGCATCGCGTATTTCCGCAGCGACACGCTGCCGAAAACCTTCACGCCCGAGCTGATGGTGACGCGCCACTACGCGCAGCGCGACTACCCCTTCATCTTCACCAACGGCGTGCAGGTCAGCCATGTCGAGGTCGACACCGACACCGGCTTTGTCAGGCTGCTCAAGCACTGGGCGGTGGAAGACTGCGGGCGCGTCATCAACCCGATGCTGGTCGATGAGCAGATGCGCGGCGCCATCGTGCAGGGCATCGGCGGCGCGCTCTTCGAGGAATGCCTCTACGACACCGACGGCACGCTGCGCAACGGCAACATGGCCGACTACCTGGTGCCGATGGCCGCCGAGATGCCCGACATCGTCGTCTCGCATGTGCAGAGCCCGACGAAGAGCTCATTGCTCGGCGCCAAGGGCGCGGGCGAGGCCGGCACGGCCGGCGCGCCGGGCGCGGTGATGAACGCCATCAACGACGCGCTGTCGCCCTTCGGCGCGCGCGTGAGTTCGCAGCCGATCACGCCAGAGAAGATTCTGCGGGCGCTGGGGAAGATCTGAGATCTGCCCCAGGGTTGCGGCCCCGGGACCGGCGTCGGGCGCTGGTCAAGCCCGAAGGGCCATGCCCAGCGTGCCGCACGATGCCTTTGCCTTTTACTTCGCGGACTTCTTCGCAGCGGCCTTCCTGGCGGCCGGTGCCTTGACAGCCGGCTTCGCGGCGACGACCTTCTTCGCAGCGGCCTTCTTCACGACAGCCTGTGCCGCCACTGCCTTCTTCGCAGCCGCCTTCTTGGCGGCCGGTGCCTTGGCCGCGGGCTTTGCCGGCATGATCGCCTTGGCCTTCGCGCTGGCGGCCTTCTTCAGTGCGGCTGCTTCTTTCTCGATGGCCTTCTGCAGGGCCTTGGCCTTGCGCTCGGCTGCCAGCTGAAGGGCGGCCAGGCTCTTGCCGGTGCTGCGCTTGGTGGCTTCGAGTTTCTTCTCAGCCGCCATCACCGACTTCTGCGCGGCGGCGCCAGCCTTCGAGAGCTGGGCATGGGCCTTGGCGAGTTGCTGCTCGGCCATCTTCACCAGGCTGCCGATCTTGCGTTCGGCTTGATCGCGTTGCTTGAGAACCGTCTTCCTGGCGCCCTTCACGCTGGCCGACAAGGCGTTGCCCATGGCTTCGAACTTGTGCGAAACGGCAGTGCCAACTTCCTTGGCGGCGGTGCCCAGATGCTCGCCGGCTTGAGCGAGTTCGGACTTCTTGGCGGTCTTGGGAGTGGTCTTGCGCGTGGCCATGTGTTTCCTTTGAATATTGGTTGATTGCCTGCGTACAAATGCAGCGCACGCGAATCTACGCTGTGAATGGCATTTCGGTACCGCACTGGCGCATCAATTGCAGCCTGATGACAACGTCGGCGACATGAAAACCACAGTTAAAGCCTGCAGGCGCCGATCAACGAAGAGCTTCGCTGAACAGTTCTCTCGCGGAGCCTAGAGTTCTTCAGCAGCTTCTCAGGTCTCGCGCCCCGGCGGCGGGTAGCTGTCGGCGACGAAGGCCGGCCCCTTCATCAGCATCACGATGGCGCACGCGATGGCCGCGGTAAGCACCAGCGTCCAGTGCAGTAACACCAAGCCGAGCAACTGGTAGATCAGCAGCCACAGCGCGCGCTCGTCAGCGGCCGAAGACCCGGCCGGCGCAAACCACCAGAAGAGAAACGCCACTGCCAGCGGCAAGAACGTGCCCCAGCCGATGATGGCCGGCAGGCGTTTCCAAAGCCACCACTCGCGGCCCGGCAGCGAGCGCTCGAAGCCGGGCAGCCTGTTCAGCCAGTTCATCCTGTGAGCTCCTGACCCGGGCACCGCCTGCAGACGCTGGCCATGCTCATGCCAATGACTCGCCTGCGCCGGACGGCTTTGCACCCAACGGGATGTTGGTTGCCTCCGGAGCTGCGGAGTCATGGCCGGGCGCGGCTGGCGCGACGCCCATCTTTTCACCATCCCATTGCTGGCCGCACCAGCAGTGGCCATCGGCATCGATGATGCAGGTGCCGCTGCCACAGCAGCGTGCGTCTTCGCTCATGCTGAACTCCACAAACCAAAAGTCCCTGATTCTGCCCAACGCCGGAGGTTCTTCGGGCCGGCCACTCGATAGACCTTGTGTCGGGCCCGCCCGCACGCTTGCCGGCTTGCAGGGTCGGCGGGTCATCTGCCACGGCGACGCCCTTCGCGGTGCTGAAACGCCGAAGGGCCGACAAGCCGGCCCTTGGAAATGATGGTGGCGTCGCGGCGGCCGCGTGCGTCCAGCCCGTCAGCCGACGCTCAAGCCTTGGCGACCCGGCGACGGCGCGCGCCACTCACACCGACCGCGCCCAGCGCGGCCAGCACCAGCGCCAGACTCTCGGGCTCGGGCACGGTGAAACCGACGCCGGTGGTCTGTCCACCGTTGGAGCCGCGTCCGCGCAGCAGCAGGAAGTCCTGGCTGCCGCTCTTCTCGAGCACGTACACGTCGTAGTTGACGGCATAGCCCACCGAACTCGCCAGCAGCGTGTCGGCGTAGGTTTCGTAGGTCGTGGCGCTGAGTTCCTTGAAGTTGCCCGACAGCAGGCTGTTGTCGCCATCGATGTCGTACACCACGTTCCAGATCGCCAGTTGCAGCGAGGTCGACTCGGCGGCCGTGTCGACCAGGCCGGCGCTCGACTTGGCGTAGCTCAGCAACTGGCTCATGCGGGTCGCCTTGGTGCTGCTCCAGTTATAGCCGCCAGAGGCGACGGCGCCGGTGGCCGTTCTCACCATGTAGCCGCTCATGTTCGCGCTGGGGAAACCGTTGAAGCTTTCGGTGATCTCGACGCAGTAGGAAATGAAGCTGGGCGTGCCGACGTCGGTCCAGCCAGCCAGTTTCTCAGCGGCGTCGAAGGTGACCGATCCCTTGAAACCACCAGCCGCGCCGTTGTGGGTCGGACTGCCCACGCTGACCGTGTTGCTCCAGCTGTTGCCGTAAGCCCAGTCAGAGTAGTAGACCGTGGCGGCCTGCGACAGCATGGCCGCGCCACCGAGTGCCGTGGCCACTGCCAGACGGATGAGATTTATTTTCAACGAAGACCTTCTAAGGGGCTTGCGGAGTGCCCACAAGATGACCCGACGATACGGAGCCCTGCCTCACGCCGCATCCCCGCACTTGCGGGCCTCCCCCTGAACCGGGGGCACCTGGTGGATGGCGCTGGAGGTGGCGCAAGGGCCGCGCCGGCCGTGTTCAGATCGGCGTGAACAGGCCGCTGAACTTCTCTTTCAACGGCTCGTGCCCGAGCGGTGGGAACTCCATCAGCACCTCTGGCACCGCGTGCTCTGGAATATGCTTCAGCAAATGTCCGATCAGCGCGAGCCGACCGCGCCGCTGGTCGTTGAAGTCGACCAGCGTCCAGGGTGCGTTCTTGCTGTGCGTGGCCTTCAGCATGGCTTCGCGGGCACGGCCGTAGTCGGCGTACTTTTCACGCGCCTGCAGGTCGATGGGACTGAGCTTCCAGCGTTTCAGCGGGTCGCTCAGGCGCTCGGTGAAACGCTCTTCCTGCTTGTCCTGATCGACCGTCAGCCAGTACTTGAAGAGCAGGATGCCGTCGTCGACCAGTTGGCGCTCGAACACCGGCGCCTGCTTCAGGAAGATCTTTACCTCGGCTTCGGTGGCGAAGCCCATCACACGCTCGACACCGGCGCGGTTGTACCAGCTGCGATCGAACAGCACGATCTCCCCGGCCGCCGGCAGATAGGGCACATAACGCTGGAAGTACCACTGCGTCTTTTCGCGGTCGCTCGGCTTGGCCAGCGCCACCGTGCGGCACTGGCGCGTGTTCAGCGTCTCGGCGATGGCCGTGATGACGCCGCCCTTGCCGGCGGTGTCGCGCCCCTCGATCACCACCAGCAGTCGCTGCCCTGTGTGTTGCAGCCATCGCGCTACATCGTTGAGCTGCAATTGCAGCGGAGCCAGCTTTTCGTAGTACTCGGCCTTGCCGATCTTGCCGATCTTGCCGATCTTGCCGCTCATGCGCACCTCCCGGTTGTTGACAGCGTTATAGCGCCGGGCGCCGAAAAAGACAAAGCCCGCCGGTGCTGCCACGAGGCGGGCTGACAGGGCAACGGCGTGCGGGGCGCGCGCTGGCTGGGCAATCCTACTTGCGGCGCAGCTTCTGGATGGCCGCCAGTTGCGCGGCCATGGTGGCGAATTCGCCCTGGGCTGCCGCCAGGTCGATGTCGCTCTTGGCGTTTTTCATCGCTTCCTCGGCCAGCCTCCTGGCTTCCGTGGCCTTGGCCTCGTCGAGGTCGTGGCCGCGGATGGCGGTGTCGGCCAGCACAGTGACCGTGCCCGGCTGCACTTCGAGAATGCCGCCAGCCACGAAGACGAACTCTTCCTCGCCGTTGTCGGCTCGTTTGATGCGCACCGCACCCGGCCGGATGCGCGTGATCAGCGGCGTGTGGCGCGGCATGATGCCCAGCTCGCCGCTTTCACCCGGCAGCGCAACGAAAGTCGCCTCACCGGAGAAGATGCTTTCCTGGGCAGAGACGACGTCGACGTGAATGGTGGCCATGATTCGGTTCCCTTTAGGGAGGAAGAAAGTTCAAAGAGCAAGCAGTCGCGTCGCGGGCCAGGCGCCACGCGCAAGCGCACTTCTGTGCGCTCGGCATGACAAAGACACCTACGGCCCGAATGCGACGCTCACTGCATCTTCTTGGCTTTCTCGAAAGCCTCATCAATGGTGCCGACCATGTAGAACGCCTGCTCCGGCAGGTGGTCGCACTCGCCGGCCACGATCATCTTGAAGCCACGGATGGTTTCCTTCAGCGGCACGTACTTGCCCGGGCTGCCGGTGAATACCTCGGCAACGTGGAAAGGCTGGCTCAGGAAGCGCTGAATCTTGCGCGCGCGCGCCACGGCCAGCTTGTCTTCCGGGCTCAACTCGTCCATGCCCAGAATGGCGATGATGTCGCGCAGTTCCTTGTAGCGCTGCAGCGTCTGCTGTACGGCGCGAGTGGTGCTGTAGTGCTCTTCGCCGACCACGTTCGGGTCGACCTGGCGGCTGTTGCTGTCCAGCGGGTCGACGGCCGGGTAGATGCCGAGCGAGGCGATGTCGCGGCTCAGCACCACGGTGGCGTCGAGGTGGGCGAAAGTGGTGGCGGGCGACGGGTCGGTCAGGTCGTCCGCAGGCACGTAGACGGCCTGGATCGAGGTGATCGAGCCTACCTTGGTCGAGGTGATGCGCTCCTGAAGACGCCCCATTTCCTCGGCCAGCGTCGGCTGGTAGCCCACCGCCGAAGGCATGCGGCCCAGCAGCGCAGACACCTCGGTACCGGCCAGCGTGTAGCGGTAGATGTTGTCGACGAAGAACAGCACGTCCTTGCCCTCGTCGCGGAAGCTCTCGGCAATCGTCAGGCCGGTCAGCGCGACGCGCAGGCGGTTGCCCGGCGGCTCGTTCATCTGGCCATAGACCATGGCCACCTTCGACTCTTCGAGCTTGTCGAGGTTGACGACGCCCGACTCGGCCATCTCGTGATAGAAATCATTGCCCTCACGGGTGCGCTCACCCACGCCCGCGAACACCGACAAGCCGCTGTGCGCCTTGGCGATGTTGTTGATGAGTTCCATCATGTTCACTGTCTTGCCGACGCCGGCGCCGCCGAACAGGCCGACCTTGCCACCCTTGGCGAACGGGCAGATCAGGTCGATCACCTTGATGCCGGTTTCCAGCAGTTCCTGGCTCGGGCTGAGTTCGTCGTAGGCCGGCGCCTTGCGGTGGATGCTCATGCTGAGCGTGGCATCGACCGGGCCGCGCTCGTCGATCGGCGAGCCCAGCACGTCCATGATGCGACCCAGCGTGGCCTTGCCGACCGGCACCTGGATCGAGTCACCGGTATTGGTGACCATCAGCCCGCGGCGCAGGCCGTCGGACGAACCCAGCGCGATGGTACGCACCACGCCGTCACCGAGTTGCTGCTGCACCTCGAGCGTCAGCGCGGTGCCTTCGAGCTTGAGTGCGTCATAGATGTGGGGCATGGCGTTGCGCGGAAATTCCACGTCCACCACGGCGCCGATGCACTGAACGATCTTGCCCTGGGCGAGTGTCGTAGTCATTTTTCAGTTTCCTTCGATTCGAATCTTTAGACAGCGGCTGCGCCGCCGACGATCTCGGAGAGTTCCTTCGTGATCGCTGCCTGTCGGGTCTTGTTGTAGACCAGCTTGAGTTCGGCGATCAGCGTGCCGGCGTTGTCGGTGGCGGCCTTCATGGCGACCATACGTGCGCTCTGCTCGCTGGCCATGTTCTCTGCCACGGCCTGGTAGACCAGCGCCTCGATGTAGCGCGTCAGCAACTCGTCGATGACCGACGCCGCGTCGGGCTCATAGATGTAGTCCCAGCCGTACTGCTGCTTCTCGGCTGCAGTCTGCTCGAGCTTGGCGGCGACCAGTGGCAGCAACTGCTCGACCACAGGTTCCTGCTTCATCGTGTTGATGAAACGCGTGTAGCAGATGTAGACGACGTCGACCTTGCCGTTCACGAAAGCATCGAGCATCACCTTCACCGGCCCGATCAGCTTGTCCAGCTGCGGCGCGTCACCCAGTTGCACGGCGTGGCTGATGACCTTGGCGCCGATGCGATTCAGGAAGCCGAAACCCTTGTTGCCGAAAGCCACCGTCTGGATCGTGCCGCCAGCGGTCTGCACGTCCTTCATCTTGCCGGTGACGGCGCGAAGCACGTTGGTGTTCAAACCACCGCACAGACCCTTGTCGGTGCTGACGACGATGAAGCCCGTGGCCTTCGACGTGCCGGCCGTGTTCATGTACGGCGACTTGTACTCGGGGTTGGCTCCGGACAGGTGCGCCGTGATGTTGCGGATCTTGTCGGCGTAAGGCCGAGCCGCCCGCATGCGCTCCTGCGCCTTGCGCATTTTGCTGACCGAGACCATTTCCATGGCCTTGGTGATCTTCTTGGTGTTCTCCACCGACTTGATCTTGCTGCGTATTTCTTTACCGACCGCCATCAGATGCTCCTATAGACCACCAAGCAAACACTGCAGAACCGGCTTTGCCGGGCCGCTGGCGTTGCCCCCTTGAGGGGAAGCGGCGAAGCCGCTTCGGGGGTGGGCCACGTCACGCGAAGGACTTCTTGAACGCCGTGACGGCGCCGGAAAGCTCTTCTTCAGCGCCCTTGTCCATCGCCTTGTCGTTTTCCAGCTTGGCCAGCAGCGCGGCGTGGCTGGACTTCAGGTATTGGTGCAGGCCGTGTTCGAAGGCGAGGATCCTCTTGACCTCGATGTCGTCCATGAAGCCCTTGTTGACGGCGTACAGCGTAGCGGCCATCAGGCTGATCGGCTGCGGCGAGTACTGCGCCTGCTTGAGCAGTTCGGTGACGCGGGCACCGCGGTCGAGTTGCTTGCGGGTGGCGGCGTCGAGGTCGGAAGCGAACTGCGCGAACGCGGCGAGTTCACGGTATTGCGCCAGATCGGTGCGGATGCCGCCCGACAAGGACTTGATCAGCTTGGTCTGCGCCGCGCCACCGACCCGCGACACCGAGATGCCGGCATTGATGGCGGGCCGGATGCCGGCGTTGAAGAGGCTGGTCTCCAGGAAGATCTGGCCGTCGGTGATCGAGATCACATTGGTCGGCACGAAGGCCGAGACGTCGCCGGCTTGCGTCTCGATGATCGGCAATGCCGTCAGCGAGCCGGTCCTGCCCTTGACCTCACCCTTGGTGAACTTTTCGACGTAATCGGCATTCACGCGGGCTGCGCGTTCGAGCAGGCGGCTGTGGAGATAGAACACGTCGCCGGGGAAGGCTTCGCGGCCTGGCGGGCGACGCAGCAGCAGCGAGACCTGGCGGTAAGCCACGGCCTGCTTGGACAGGTCGTCATAGACGATCAGCGCGTCCTGTCCGCGGTCGCGGAAGTACTCGCCCATCGTGCAGCCGGAGTAAGCCGACACGTACTGCATGGCCGCCGATTCCGACGCCGACGCAGCTACCACGATCGTGTACTCCATCGCGCCGTTGGCTTCCAGCGAGCGCACGACGTTCTTGATCGAGCTGGCCTTCTGCCCGATCGCAACGTACACGCAGGTCATGTTCTGACCCTTCTGGTTGATGATCGCGTCGATCGCCACCGCGGTCTTGCCGGTCTGGCGGTCACCGATGATCAGCTCGCGCTGACCGCGGCCGATGGGCACCATCGAGTCGATCGACTTCAGGCCGGTCTGCACCGGCTGGTCGACGCTCTTGCGGGCGATCACCCCCGGGGCGACCTTCTCGATGACGTCGGTCATCTTGGCGTTGATCGGACCCTTGCCGTCGATCGGCTGGCCGAGCGCGTTGACCACGCGGCCGATCAGTTCAGGGCCGACCGGCACTTCCAGGATGCGGCCCGTGCACTTGACGGTGTCGCCTTCGGAAATGTGCTCGTACTCGCCCAGGATCACCGAGCCGACCGAATCGCGCTCCAGATTCAGCGCCAGGCCATAGGTCGGCTGGCCGCTGGCGGTGGGCGGGAACTCGAGCATTTCGCCGGCCATCACGTCGCTCAGGCCGTGCACGCGCACGATGCCGTCGGTGACGGACACGACGGTGCCCTGGTTCTTGATGTCGGCCGCTGCGCCAAGACCCTCGATGCGGCTCTTGATCAGCTCGGAAATTTCTGCAGGATTCAGGTTCATGTGTTTCTCCGGTTCTCGCACGCGGCCGCACAGGCGGCGCTCATGCGGTCAACGCGACTTTCATCTGTTCCAGGCGGGCCTTCACCGAGGTGTCGAGCACTTCGTCACCGACCACGACACGGATGCCGCCGATCAGTTCGGGCGCGAGTTCGACCTTCGGGTTGAGCTTGCGGCCAAAACGCTTTTCGAGAGCGACCAGCACTTCGGCCAGCTGCCTGTCTTCGATCGGGAAGGCGCTCTGGATCGTTGCATCGGCCACGCCACTGCTGGCATTCACCAGCGAGAGGAATTGCGCAGCGATCTCCGGCAGTGCGGCCAGGCGGCCGTTGTCGATGACGGTGCGCAGCAGGTTGCCGATCTTCACGTCGAGCGCCAGACCCTGGCTCAGGGCCACGCCGGCGACGACGTCGAACACCTGCACCGGCAGGACCTTCGGGCTGTCTGCGAACTGCCGCAACTCGGGGCTGGCGGCGAGCGTGGCGAGCGACGCCATCTGCGCCTTCAGCGCCGCGGCGTCGCTGCCTGCCGCCTTGAAGAGTGCTTCGGCGTAAGGTCGGGCGATGGTTGCTATTTCAGCCATATCAGACCTCCCGCCAGCGAATGACCGTGAGCGTCGGGCCCATGATCAAAGCTCTGCTTTCAAGCGGCCCAGCAACTCCGCATGGACGCCAGCGTTGACCTCCTTGCGCAGGATCGCCTCGGCGCCCTTGACAGCCAGACCAGCCACCTGCTCGCGCAGGATGTCACGGGCCTTGTTCGACTCCTGCTCGGCTTCGGCACGCGCTGCGGCGATGATCTTGGCAGCCTCTTCGGACGCTCGGCCCTTGGCTTCCTCGACCATCTGCTGGCCCAGCCGTTCAGCATCGGCCAGACGCCTGGCGGCATCGGTTCGGGCGGCAGACAGTTGCTGCTCGACACGCAGGTTGGCGGAGGACAGATCGGCCTTGGCCTTGTCGGCGGCCGACAGGCCGTCGGCGATCTTCGCAGCGCGTTCGTCTAGTGCCTTGACGATCGGCGGCCAGACGTATTTCATCGTGAACCCGACCAGGATCAGGAACACGATCATCTGGATGATCAGTGTCGCGTTGATGCTCATGTCATTCCTCCACCCCCGTAGCGGCTGCGCCGCGCCCCCTCGAGGGGGCGACGCCGGCAGCCCGGCAAAGCCAGCTCTGCGGCGTCCGCTTGGGGGTAACCTTCACTTGGGCAGATTGGCGATCTGGGCGAGGAACGGGTTGGCGGTGGCGAACCACAGCGCGATACCGGTTCCGATGATGAAGGCCGCGTCGATCAGGCCGGCGAGCAGGAACATCTTGGTCTGCAGTTCGCCCATCAGTTCGGGCTGGCGCGCAGCGGCTTCGAGGAACTTGCTGCCCATGATGCCGATGCCGATGCAGGCGCCGAGAGCGCCGAGACCGATGATCAGGCCAGCGGCCAGGGCAACAAAGCTGATGACTTCCATTTATGGCTCCTAAAGGGGATTTGCGTAAGAAGGGAACAGGGAAAAACGGGAAAAACTGCGGACTGCCTGCCGTCAATGGCTGTCGTGCGCCTGACCGATGTACACCAGCGTCAACATCATGAAGACGAAGGCCTGCAGCGTGATGATCAGGATATGGAAGATCGCCCACACGGTGCCGGCCACGATGTGGCCCAGCGCCAGCGCGATGCCCGTGCCGGTGAAAGCAAAGGCGCCACCCATCAGGGCGATCAGCATGAAGATCAGTTCGCCGGCGTACATGTTTCCGAACAGCCGCATGCCGTGCGAGACGGTCTTGGCGACGAACTCGATCATCTGCATCAGGAAGTTCACCGGGTAGAGAAACCACTTGTCGCCGAAGGGCGCGGTGAAAAGCTCATGCGCCCAGCCGCCGGCGCCCTTGATCTTGATGTTGTAGTAGAGGCAGAGCAGCAACACCGCCAGCGAAAGGCCCATCGTCACGGAAAGGTCTGCCGTGGGCACCACACGAAGGTAAGGCAGGCCCAGCACATGCTCGCCGAACCAGGGCAGCAGGTCGACCGGCAACAGGTCCATCGCGTTCATCAGGAAGATCCAGACGAAAACGGTCAGCGCCAGCGGCGCGACGAGCTTGCGGCTTTGCGCGCTGTGCACGATGCCCTTCGCTTGCGTGTCGACCATCTCGACGAGCAACTCGACGGCAGCCTGAAACCGCCCGGGCACGCCCGCGGTGGCCTTGCGGGCCGCCAGCCACAACAGCCAGCAACCGAGCACACCGATGATCACCGAAAAGAAGACCGAGTCGAGGTTCACGACCGAGAAGTCGACGACCGAGGTCTGCTTGCGGTTCTGCAGGTGTTGCAGGTGGTGGACGATGTACTCGCCGGCGGTCGGCGCGTGTCCTTCTTGTCCCTGGGCTGCCATGTGATTGGATTTCCGTTTTCTGTCTTGTTCAGCGGCCGCGCCACATCAGCGCGAGCCAGTACACCTGCATGCACAGCGCCATGCCAGCCAGGAGCGCCGGCCAGCTCAAGGGCTGCACGAGTTTCGGGGCCAGCAACAGCAAGGCCACCGAGACCCCGATCTTGACAAACTCCCACGACATGAAACTGACAGCGCCTGCGCCGGGTGACATGCTGCTGAGCTTGCTGGTCATGCCGCGTGCCATCAAGGCACTTGGCAACACCACCGTGACGGCCCCGTAAAGCGCCGACCAAGCCATCTCCTGCCTGCCGGTGATGAGCGCTGCAAGCAACGCCACCAACACACCCAGAGCAGCCTGCGCGCCGACCACCCGCCACGGTGACAGTGACGGATGACGGGCCCGCAGGCTCGCGACTTCCTCGCGCGACAGCGCCTTGAAAGGCGCTGTCGACGCCTCATCTTCTTCATCACCCCAGTGATCTGAGCCAAGTTTCTGGACGGTCGCCATGGTGAAGAATCAGCGGAAGCAGCAAAGCCTCGGAATTATACGAAGAAACCCGCAGACGGCGAAGCTTCCCCTTGTACTGCGTGTGCATGTCGGACCACAGTGGCCGGCATGGTCAGCTGCGATGATCGGGCCGATGCCGACTTTCTCTTCTTGCCAGACGCCGAAGTTCACGGTGCTCTTTCGATCACTTCGGCCGGCCGGTCCAGGGATTCTGTAGATATGCGCACCTGGTTCGTACGGCAGCGCCACAAGTTGCGCCGTCAATTGCCCAACGCGCAGGAACTGGCGCGGCAGCGCTGGCTGCGGCCGGTGGCGCACCGCATCAGCGACCCCCGGCTCTGGCACATGAACGCTGAAGCTGTGGCGCGTGGCACGGCCATCGGCGTGTTCTGGGCTTTTGCGGTGCCCTTCGCGCAGATCCTGTTCGCCGCCGCGCATTGCGTCTGGTGGCGCGGCAATATCCCGGTGGCCGCCGCCATCACCTTCATCACGAACCCGTTCACGATCGGTTTCTGGCTCTGGCTGGCCTACAAGCTGGGCTCGCTGTTCGTCACCACGGGCGCGGTGATGATCGACTTCAGCCACACCGGCTGGCTGGAGAAACTGCAGGCCATGGGCTGGCCCACCTTCGTCGGCATGGCGTTGTTCGCCTGTATCGGCGCGCCGCTCAGCTACCTGCTGGTGCGCGCCGGGGCCTGGCTGTGGTTTCATTGGCGTTTTGCGCGCCGGCAGCAACGCCAGCGTGCCGCCGCACGGAACCCCGAGCAGCGTTGAGTCTCCAAGTGCCCATGATCCTCCTTCGATCGTCGCTTTTCGCCCTCGCCCTGGTGTTGCCGATGCTGGCCCAGGCTGTTCCCTCGGCCGTGGTCAGAACGCCGCAGGTGCGCGCCGAACTCGTGGCTCACGCGCCTGATGGCATCCAGCCCGGCCAGACGCTGTGGCTGGGCCTGAAGATCGAGCACCAGCCGCACTGGCACACCTACTGGAAAAACCCGGGCGATTCGGGCCTGCCGACCACGCTGGAATGGCAGTTGCCCGGCGGCTGGACGGCCGGCGACATCGAGTGGCCGACGCCGAAGAAGCTTCCGATCGGCCCGCTGCTGAACTTCGGCTTCGAAGGCACGCTGCTGCTGCCGGTGGCGATCAAGGTGCCGTCGGACTTCAGCGGTGACCAGGCCGATATCAAGCTGCACGCCGAGTGGCTGGTGTGCAAGGACGTCTGCATACCGGAATCAGGCGACTTCGTGCTCAGCCTGCCGGCAAACGCGGCCACCGCCGGCCACGCCGCGCTGTTTGCCGCCGCACGCGAGGCCCAGCCACGAGCTGCGCCTGCCGCCACCGGCCGCGCCGAGGTGCAGGGCGATGTGCTGCTGCTGCAATTCACCGGCTTGCCGGCAGCCTGGCAGGGGAAAACGCTGTCGATGTTCCCCGAAACGCCGGGCGTGCTGCAGAACGCGGCGCCGGCCGTCTTGTCATGGTCGGGCACCACCTGGTCGGCACGCGTGCCGATCGACCCGCAACGCAGCGCCGGCCCGGAGCTGCTGCCCGTGGTGCTGACCACCGCAAGCCAGCCTGCCGGCGTGCGCGTGGAGGTCGCCGTCAGCACGCCGTGGCCGGCGGTGGCCGCCGCGGCGCCGCTGCCCGCACTCGGCAACGGCGCGATCGTCCCGTCGACAGCCCCGCCGCCGGCGCCCGGCCTGGCGCTGCCGCTGGCCCTGCTGCTGGCGCTGGCCGGCGGCGCGCTGCTCAACCTGATGCCCTGCGTGTTTCCCATCCTCTCGCTGAAGGTGCTGAGTTTTGCCGGCCATTCGCGGGACCGTCGTGCCCTGTTGGCCGGTGGCCTGGCCTACACGGCGGGTGTGGTGCTGTCCTTCGTCGCGCTGGCGGCGCTGCTGCTGGCGCTGCGCGCCGGTGGCGAACAGCTCGGATGGGGCTTCCAGTTGCAGTCGCCCGCCGTGGTGGCGGCGCTGGCCGCGCTCTTCACGCTGATCGGGCTGAACTTGGCGGGCGTCTTCGAATTCGGCGCCATACTGCCGAGTTCACTCGCCGCCATGCGCGCCCGCCACCCGCTGGTGGATTCGTTGTTGACCGGCGTGCTGGCGGTGGCCGTGGCCTCGCCCTGCACGGCGCCGTTCATGGGCGCTTCGCTCGGCCTGGCAGTCACGCTGCCGACGGCGCAGGCTCTTTCGGTGTTCGCGGCACTCGGCCTGGGCATGGCGCTGCCTTATCTGGCGGCCAGCGCCTGGCCGGCGCTGGCGCGCGCGCTGCCCAGGCCGGGCGTGTGGATGTCGCACTTCAAGGTGCTGATGGCCTTCCCGATGTTCGCCACCGTGGTCTGGCTGATCTGGGTGCTCGGTCAGCAGACCGGCATCGACGGCGCGGCCGCGCTGCTCGGCACGCTGGTGGCGCTGGCTTTCGTGGCCTGGGCGCTGGGTTCGCAGAGCCTGGGACCGAAGGCGCGCCGGGGCTTCGGCACGCTGTCGCTGCTGTTGCTGGCGGGCGCGCTGGCCTGGGCATTGCCGGCACTGCACGAAGCCGGCGCCACCCCGGCTGGCAGTTCCGCCAAAGCCGGCGAATGGGAACCCTGGACGGCCACCCGGGTGGCCGAGTTCACGGCGCAGGGCCGGCCGGTGTTCGTCGACTTCACCGCCGCCTGGTGCGTGACCTGCCAGTTCAACAAGCGCACGACGCTGGCCGACGCCGACGTGAAGGCCGATTTCACGCAGCGCGGCGTCGCCCTGCTGCGCGCCGACTGGACGCGCCGCGACGCCGCCATCACGGCCGAACTGGCGCGCCTGGGCCGCAGCGGCGTGCCGGTGTATGCGCTCTACGCACCTGGCGCCAGCGAGCCCACGCTGCTGAGCGAAATCCTGAGCGTGAGCGAAGTGCGCGGCGCCCTGGCCGGCCTGCCGCCGCCAAGGCCTTGAACGCGGCGCGTGCGTTCTTCAGGGCAGCCGCAGGTACTGCGCGGCGAGCGCCTTGAAGGCCGCCGCCGAAGCGGCAGCGTCGAACGCGCTGCCCAGTTCTTCGCCCAGGATGTCGGCCACCACGTCGGCCTGACGGGCGGCCTCGGCGGCGTCGAGGAAGAGCAGCCGGCAGCGCCGTGCCAGCACGTCCTCGACGTCGCGCGCCATCTCGTGGCGCACGGCAAAGCGCACCATGGCTTCACTCAGCGCGCCCTTGCCCGACTCGGCGTCGCGCCACAGCCAGCGGTCGGCGCCCGGCAGGCTGCGCAGCAAGGCCGCTTCGCTGCCATAGAGATGTTCACCGGGCGGCTCGTTCAAGGGTCGGCCGGGCGCGGCGCCGAGCAGCGGCAGGCGTTCGGTGACGCCCGCCGGCCGGCGCTCCAGCAGGCCGCGCGACATGGCGTGGTCGAGCACGTCTTCGGCCATCGCGCGGTAGGTGGTCCACTTGCCGCCGGTCACCGTGACGAGCCCCGAGCGGCCGACCAGCACCGTGTGCTCGCGGGAGATCGACTTGGTGGTGAAGTTGTTGTTGGCCTGCCCACCGTTGTTGCCGGCCGGCACCTCGTCGGCCTGCGGCTTGACCAGCGGGCGCAGGCCGACCCACACCGAGCGCACGTCGGCGCGCGTCGGCGACACCTTCAGGTAACGCCCGGCCTCACGCAGAATGAAAGCCACTTCGTCGTGGAAGGCCTCGGGCTCGCGCGCCAGGTCCTGGCGCGGCGTGTCGGTCGTGCCGAGCACGGTCTTGCCCAGCCAGGGCACGGCGAACAGCACGCGGCCGTCTTCGGTCTTCGGCACCAGCATTGCGTGCGTGCCGGGCAGGAACTTGCGGTCGACCACCAGATGCACGCCCTGGCTGGGCGCCACCATCGGCGGGCGCTGCGGCGCGCCGTCCTCGCGGTCCATGTCGCGCACGGCGTCGACCCAGACGCCGGCGGCGTTGACGACACAGCGCGCGCGCAGCGTGGCGCTGACGCCGGTCTCGCTGTCGCGCACGCTCAGACCGCGCACCCGGCCACCTTCGCGCAGCAGGCCGGTGGCGGCGCAGTGGTTGAGCACCAGCGCGCCGCGCGCGGCCGCCGTGCGCGCCAGCAGCACGGCCAGCCTGGCGTCGTCGAACTGGCCGTCCCAGTACTTGACGCCGCCACGCAGGCCGCTGGCACGCACCGTCGGCAGCAGTTCGCGCACGCGGGCGGGCGACAGGAACTCGGTGGTGCCCAGCCCACGCCGGCCGGCCAACGCGTCGTAGGCCTTCAGGCCGACGCCGTAAAAGCCGCTCTCCCACCAGTGGTAGCCAGGCATCACGAAGGGCAGCCGCTGCGCCACGTGAGGCGCGTTGGCAAGCATGGCGCCGCGCTCCTGCAGCGCTTCGCGCACGAGGCCGATGTCGCCCTGCGCCAGGTAACGCACGCCGCCATGCGCCAGCTTGGTGGCACGCGACGAGGTGCCCTTGGCGAAGTCGTGCGACTCGACCAGCACCACGCTGAAGCCGCGCGCTGCCGCATCGAGCGCCACACCCAGACCAGTGGCACCGCCGCCGATCACGGCGACGTCCCATTCACGGTCTTCCTGCAGCCGGGCCAGCAGCGCGGAGCGGTCGGGTGGCATCGTCACGGCAGCGAATGTCAAAGGCGGGCGAAGTTCACCGGCAGCCCCGGCACGTCGACGCGCATCGTCAGCACGCAGCCGGCCGCCGGCTGCGCGGCCAGTTCGTCGGCCGGGCGTTTGTCGCAGGCCGTGGTGACGAAGAGGGTGCGCAGGTCGGGCCCGCCGAAACAGGGCATGGTCGGGCAGCGCGCGGGCAGCGGCACCTCTTGCAGCAGGCTGCCGTCGGGCGCCAGGCGCAGCAGGCGCTGGCCTTCGTACATCGCCACCCAGTAGGCGCCTTCGCTGTCGACGGCGGCGCCGTCCGGGCGCCCGCCGTAACCGGCCAGGCTGCCGTCGGCACCCTTCGGCGCGAAACTGGCGAACACGCGTTGGCGGCCCAACGTGCCGCCGGTGGGGTCGAAGTCGAATGCGTAGACGGTGTGCGCGCTGGTGTCGCTCCAGTACATCGTGGTGCCGTCGGGGCTCCAGGCCAGGCCGTTGCTGACGGTGATGTCGCCGGCTATTCTCTCCAGGCGCTGCCTGGCAAAGCGGTAGAGCGCCGCCCGGGCGGGCTTGCGCGGCTCGTAGATCGTGCCCACCCAGAAGCGGCCCTGGCCGTCGGCCTTGCCGTCGTTGAAACGTTCATGCATCGCGTCGTACGGCGGATCGGCGAGCAGTTCGCGGCCGCCGCTGGCCGGGCTGAAGCGCCACAGGCCGTCACGCATGCCGAGCAGCAGGTCGCCGCCCGGCAGCGGCGCAACGCAGGCGACGTCGGTCCCGAACAGCCATTGGTCATGGCTGCCGCTGGCCATCACCCAGCGGTTCAGGCGGTGGCCCGGGATGTCGCACCACCAGAGCGCGCCCTGCTCCGGGTGCCACATCGGCGACTCTCCCAGCAGGCTGGGCGGCACGCCGGGCAGTGCTTGAATGTCCAGGGTTTCGTTCATGGTCAGGCGGCTTCGATGTCGAACTTCATCCAGGCCTCGAAACGTTCGCCGGGTTGCAGTGTGCGCAGACCGTGGGCCGCCGGGTCGGCCATCTGGATGGCGTTGCTGACATGGCTGACGGGTTCGACGCAATAGTAGTCGCGGCTTTGCGGGGTGTAGACGACGAGGTGATTCAGCGAGGACGTCAGCGCGATGTGCAGCCTTTCATCGGTCAGCTGGGCCGGGCCCTGCCAGCCGTTGAAACAGTGGTCGAATCTGAAGTCGGCCACCTCGCCGTCGATGCCCGGGTGCGGCGCCAGGCGGGTCAGCAGTTCCGTGGCGGGGTCACTCTCCCAGCGGCCCGTCAGCGCGGCCTGCAGACGCCTGCGCTGGCGCTTCGGAAAATACGGGTGCCAGCCGAGTCCGACCGGCGCCGCATGCGCCGCCTGGTTGACGATGGACAGGCCGACATCGAGGCCCGTGGGCGTCAGCGCAAATGCATGCTGGGCCTCGAACGGGAGAGGCCACTCGCCATCACCCGGATGCGACAGGTGCAGCACCGCGTCATGATCACGCCGGCTCTGCACCGTCCACGGCCGCTGCCAGCCCACGCCGTGCAGGGAATGCGGGTTGTCCTTGTAGTTCGGCCGCGTCGTGTACCGCTGGCCGAGCCAGCCGAAGCGGCTGAATCCGATGCGGTTCGAGTACGGCAGCAGCGGGTAACAGGCCGAGAGATGCGAGTTTTCCAGCGCCAGCGGCTCGGAGCTGCGCAGCACTGGCAGCCCGCCGTGCCAGAGACCGGCGATGACACCGCCGAGGTCGGGGCGCAAGGCCAGCCGCAGGGCACCGACAGACAATTCGACAGCGTGGGGAATAACGGTCATGGCACTCGTGGCTGCGGGCTCCGGGCGACCCGCTGCCTGATCGTAACGCGGCTGCGGCCTGTGCCGAGACCGCGCCGCGGCGCTGCTTGATCTACGCGCTTGATCGACCTTTCAGTCGGTCAGCGTGCCGCCTGCCAGCGTGTGCACCTCGGCGTCGCCGGGCTGGCGGCGCAGCGCGTGCAGGGCTGCCTGCGCGCCGCCGACCAGCAGGCCTAGATCGGAGCCCAGGGCGACGAAGGTAAAGCCCGAGGCGCGGTAACGCGCCACCTCCTGCGCATTGCCGCCGATGGTGCCCACCGGCATGCCCAGCATGGCGCAGCGCCGCGCCGCGCGCGCCATCACGTCCATCACCCTGGGGTGCATCATCTGGCCGACCAGGCCCATGTCGGCGGACAGGTCCGCCGGGCCGATGAACAGCGCGTCGACCCCTGGCACGGCGGCGATGGCGTCGAGCGCCTCGATGGCCGCCATCGACTCGATCTGCACGATGACGCCGATGCCCTGGTTGGCGGTGTGCACGTAGTCGGGCAGCGTGCCGAAGCGGGTGGCGCGGCTCATGCCCGCCATGCCGCGCCGGCCCTCGGGCGGGTAGCGCGTGGCGGCCACCGCGGCCGCCGCTTCCCCGGCGTTCTGCACGAAGGGGAACAGCACCGTGGTGGCGCCGGCATCGAGCACGCGCTTGACCATCACGGCGTCGTTCCAGGGCACGCGCAGCACGGGCACCATCTTCGTGTTGCCCACCGCCTGCAGCATCTGCACCACCTCTTGCAGGTCGAGCGGACTGTGCTCCATGTCGATCACGCCCCAGTCGAACCCGGCATGGCCCACGGCCTCGGCCACCAGCGGGCTGGCCGACATGATCCAGGTGCCGATCGGCGGCTGGCTGCCGGCGGATTTGAGGGTCTGGCGAAAGGGGTTCATGGTGCGCGTCTCCTGGTGTCCAAGGCGGCCGTCATCAGTACCGGGTGCTGGCGTCGTTCAGATCGACCCTCAGGTAGTGTGCACCGGCGACCGGGTTGAAGTAATAGGGCGGAATCTCCTCGAAGCCGAGCGACGTGTAGAGGCCGCGCGCCGCCTCCATGTCGTCGAGCGTGTCGAGCAGCAGCACCGAAAAACCCGACCCGGTGGCGCGGTCCATCAGCGCCTGCACCAGCACCCGGCCCAGGCCGAAACGGCGGAACGCGCGGCGCACGAAGAGGCGCTTCATCTCGCAGGCGTTCGGGTAGTCGACATCGGCCAGCGCACGCACGGCGCCGCAGCCCGCCAGTTGGCCATCGACGAAAGCCAGCAGCAGCGCGCCCGTCGGCGGCGCGTACTCGCCTGGCAGGCCGGCCAGTTCGGCGTCGAAATTCTGGAAACACAGGTCGACGCCCAGACCGTCGGCGTATTCGCGGAAGATCTTGCGAGTGGCGTCGAGCAGCGCCGGCGTGTCGGGCACCCGCAGCGTGATTTGTGGCGAGTTCATGAAGGACTCTCAGCCTCTCAGCTTCTCAGCCGCCCTGCCGGTAGACCCAGATCGCCAGCGCGGCGCAGGCGGCGGCCAGCAGCAGCGCCAGGCCGCGAGTGGCCAGGTTGTCGTTGCTGGCCGGCGTGCCAGCCGGCAGCGGCTTGTCGCCGCTGATCATCGGCCTCACCAGGTTCGTCTGGCGGACGAATCGGTAGTACAGGATGGCGCCGACGTGCAGCGCCACCAGCGCCAGCAGGATCCACTGCCCCCAGTTCGCGTGCCAACCTGTGGCGCGGCCGGCCAGGGCACCGCTCACGAAACGGTTCAAGGGGCCGGTGGTGGCGATCTCGTCGTCGGCCACCAGGCCGGTGGCGACCTGCACAGCCAGCAGCGCCAGCAGCGCGAACACTGAAAAACTGCCCAGCGGGTTGTGGCCGACATCGAGATGCTCGCCGGGCCGCTGTTGGCCGCGCAGGTAGCGCTGCACGGTCGCGGGTGCGTAGACGAAGCTGGCGAAGCGCGACCAGCGGCCGCCGACAAAACCCCAGAGCAGCCGGAAGGCGATCAACGCGAGCACCACGCAACCGAGCCTGATGTGCCAGACCATGGCGTTGCCGCCGATGTTGGCGCTGACCAGCGAGCCCGCGATGGTGACGGCCAGCAGCCAGTGGAACAGCCGGGTCGGCAGGTCCCAGACGCGGATGGTGACTTCAGGCGGATGTAGCATGTTTGGCTTCGATGACTGCAACTGCGACGGCTGCAACCATACCCCGACTGGCCGCCGGCCGGCACGAGACGCGACGAGGAATAGAGACAGCGCACCCCGTAGATTCCCGAACTGCCGGAATCAACGGGGTGCGGCTTGCGTACACTGAACGGGCGGCTTGTGAAAAGCCCCTGCCGCTTTTCCCCGCACCGACCTTCACACCCGGAGTACCTGAATGAAACGTTTGCTCGTCACCGCGCTCGTCGGCCTCAGTGTGGCATTGCCCGCTGCCGCACAGTTCCAGAAACCCGAGGATGCGATCAAGTACCGCAAGGCCGCCTTTACGGTGATGGCGGCGCATTTCGGCCGGATCGGTGCGATGAGCGCGGGGAAGGTTCCGTTCGACGCCGCAGCCGCCGCGGCCAACGCCGAAATCGTGGCCACCATGTCCAAGCTGCCCTACAGCGCCTTCGGCGAAGGCACGAGCACCGGCGACACTCGCGCCAAGCCGGAGATCTGGACCAACCGCGCCAAGTTCGACGCCGCGGCGGCCAAGATGCAGGAAGAAGTGGCCAAGCTCAACGTCGCTGCCAAGGGCGGCAACTTCGACGCCATCAAGACCGCCTTCGGCGCGGCGGGCCAGAGCTGCAAGGGTTGCCACGACGACTTCCGCAAGGAGTAGGCCCGCTCGGCAAAGCCGAGCACCGGTTTGCGGCTTGCATGCCGCAAACCGTTCGCCAGGCGCGATGCTGTCCTCAAGGACAGCATCGCGTCCGGGCTCACCCCTTCGGGTGGACCGCGCGGCCTTCTGGTGATCGCTCACGTTTGCTGCGCAAACATGAGCGCTCCCCGGAGAAGTCAGCCTCGGCCTGCGGCCGGCTCGGCAAAGCCGAGCACCACCCTGCGGGTGGACTGCGCGGCTTTCTGGTGATCGCTCACGTTTGCTGCGCAAACATGAGCACTCCCCGAAGAAGTCAGCCTCGGCCTGCGGCCGGCTCGGCAAAGCCGAGCACCACCCTGCGGGTGGACTGCGCGGCTTTCTGGTGATCGCTCACGTTTGCTGCGCAAACATGAGCACTCCCCGAAGAAGTCAGCCTCGGCCTGCGGCCGGCTCGGCAAAGCCGAGCACCACCCTGCGGGTGGACTGCGCGGCTTTCTGGTGATCGCTCACGTTTGCTGCGCAAACATGAGCACTCCCCGAAGAAGTCAGCCTCGGCCTGCGGCCGGCTCGGCAAAGCCGAGCACCACCCTGCGGGTGGTGGCTGATTTCTTTTCCACCTTCGTGACGACGATGGGGCCGATGTCGGCGGTGTTGGCCACGTGCGTGCCGCCACATGGCTGCAGGTCGACGCCTTCGATCTCCAGCACCCGGATGCGGCCCAGGCCGCGCGGTGGCTGCACGCTCATGCTGCGAACGAGCTGTGGGTTGGCGTCGAGTTCGGCTTCGCTGATCCAGCGATGGCGCACCGGGTGCGCACCGGCCACCAAGCGCGCGATGCCGGCCGTCAGCCGATCCTTGTCGAGCGGCTCGGTCATGTGGAAGTCGAGCCGCGCGTAGGTGGCGGTGATCGAACAGCCGTCCACCGGGTAGGGCACCAGCGCGCACAGCAAGTGGGTGGTGGTGTGAAAGCGCATGTGGGCGCGCCGCCGCTCGGCGTCGATGCGCGCCACGACGGGCGCGCCGGGCGTGAAGGCCGACAGGTCCGCATCCGGCGCCGGCAGGTGCACGATGGCCCCCGGCGTCAGCTTGCTCTTGCGGGTGTCGACGATGGGCAGCACGCGGCCGTCGGCCAGCGTCAGCGCTCCGACGTCACCCGCCTGGCCACCGCCCAGGGGATAGAACACCGTGCGGTCGAGCACGATGCCCAGCTCTTCGACCGCCACCACGGTGGCATCGCACTCGAGCAGCGCGGCGTCTTCGCGGAACAGTTCTTCGGTGGTCATCGGCTCTCCAGGGTCACCTCGCCCAGCGGCGTGGCAAAGGTGGCGCGCAGCGCCGGGCCGGGCGCAGAGGTCACGCTCACGCCGCGCAGCCGCAGCACGTCGCGCGCCCGGTCGGGCACGCCGCACAGGGCCAGGCTGCGCAATGTGACGCCGCTTTCGGGCATGGCCTCGGCAGGGTGGCGGCCTTTCCACTGCAGCAGCGTGGGCAGGGCGCCGCCGCAATCGAGCCTGCCGTCGTCGCGCAACAGGATCTGCCACTCCAGCCGGCCCTCGGGCGTGTCGCGGCCGGCGTTGACCGGATCGCCCGGTTTCTGGCCCACGGTGATCAGCCCCCAGCGGTGCATGTCGAGCATGGTCGATCGCGCCACGGCGTGGATCAGCCGCGGGCCGTCGGCCAGCCGCTCCCGCAGTGCGGCGTCGTCGAGGCCGAACCAGCGTGGCCGGCCCGGCGGCGGCGCCTCGGGATCGATGGCGATGATCTCCAGATAGGCATTGGGATAAGCCACGGTGGCCATCTTCAGCAGCCGGTTGTGCGTGCCCATCAGCGCGTGCCGGCCGCCGGGTCCGGGCGTGACGCCCAGCGTGGCCTCGCACCAGGCGACACCCTGGGCCAGCGAGTGCGCGGCGACGACAAGATGATCCAGCGCGACCGTCACAACATCACCTCGCCGCTGATGACCTCGGCCACATCG
>Ga0209181_10002012_pt1 | contig 33966 bp, 35 predicted proteins | sample MAT05_FD_187208 | JGI IMG/M metagenome (GOLD analysis project Ga0209181, IMG submission 187208) | Freshwater microbial communities from Lake Fryxell liftoff mats and glacier meltwater in Antarctica - MAT-05 (SPAdes) (version 2) | ecosystem: Environmental > Aquatic > Freshwater > Ice > Liftoff... | reverse complement strand
CTTTATCAGCCGCGCGCTTGCTTTATCAGCCCCGCGCTTGCTTTATCAGCCCCGCGCTTGCTTTATCAGCCCCGCGCTTGCTTTATCAGCCCCGCGCTTGCTTTATCAGCCGCGCGCTTGCTTCACCAGCCAGCCCGCGCCTTCTTCACCAGCTCCAGGCGGCTATGCTTCGGGCATTCCCGGCAACCGGTGTGACCCATGGCCAGACAAGAGATTCGTGTTCCTGATATCGGCGGCTACAAGGATGTGCCGGTGATCGAAGTTCTGGTGAAGGTTGGCGACAGCGTGCGCAAAGATCAGGGTTTGATCACGCTGGAGTCGGACAAGGCCACCATGGAAGTTCCGTCCAGTCATGCCGGGACCATTGTCGAACTCAAGGTCAAAGTCGGCGATCCTTTGGCCGAAGGTGCCGTGGTCGCCGTGATCGAGTCTGCCGATGCCGCAGCAGCGCCAAGCCAGCCGCCGCCGACGGCGCCTGTCACCATACCCGCAGCGCCAGCGACAACTTCCACTGCCGTCGCGGCTACCAGCGCGGCAGCGCCGAATCCCGCAGCACCTGCGGCCGATACGGATCTTCGCTGCCAATTACTGGTCTTAGGCTCAGGTCCAGGCGGCTACACGGCGGCATTTCGCGGGGCTGATCTTGGGCTTGATGTCATCTTAGTGGAGCGCTATCCGGTGCTTGGTGGCGTGTGCTTGAACGTCGGCTGCATCCCGTCGAAGGCCTTACTGCACGCCGCGCGTGTGATCGACGAAGCGGCGCATGCCGAGTCCATTGGCATTCAGTTTGGTGCACCCAGCATCGACTTGCCGAAACTGGCAGGCTTCAAAGACAAAGTGGTGGGCAAGCTCACGCAAGGGCTCAGCAGCATGGCCAAACAGCGCAAGGTGCGCGTGGTCCAAGGCGTCGGCAGTTTCCTTTCGCCCAACAGTTTGAAAATCGTCTCCGATGGCGGCGAACAGACCGTCGGCTTCGAGCACGCGGTCATCGCCGCGGGCTCGCAGTCAGTGAAATTGCCGGGCTTGCCGTGGGGCGATGCACGCTTGATGGATTCTACCGACGCGCTCACGCTGGATGAGGTGCCGAAGACATTGTTGGTGATTGGCGGCGGCATCATCGGGCTGGAAATGGCGTGCGTCTATGACGCGCTCGGCAGCGAAGTCACCGTGGTCGAATTGCTCGACCAACTGATGCCCGGCACCGATCCCGATTTGGTGCGTCCATTGCAGCAACGCATTGGCAAGCGCTATGGCGGCGGTATCCACCTGAAGACCAAGGTAGTCAAGGTGGAAGCACACGAAGCTGGGCTATTGGCGAGCTTCGAGGGTGACAAGGCGCCGCCACCGACTGTTTACGATCGTGTGCTGGTGTCGGTCGGACGGACCCCGAACGGCAAGAAAATCGGCGCCGATCTGGCCGGCGTGCAGGTTAGCGATCGCGGCTTTATCTCGGTCGACAAGCAGATGCGTACTAATGTGTCGCATATTTTTGCCATCGGCGACATCGTCGGCCAGCCGATGCTGGCGCACAAGGCAACGCACGAGGGCAAGGTGGCGGCTGAAGTCGCCGCTGGCCACAAAAGTGAGTTTGTCGCGCGCGTGATCCCGAGCGTGGCCTACACCGATCCAGAAATCGCATGGGTCGGCGTGACCGAAACCGAAGCGAAAGCGCAGGGTTTGGCGGTGGGCGTTGGCAAATTTCCGTACGCCGCGAGTGGACGTGCGCTAGGAATCGACCGCACCGAAGGCTTTACCAAGCTGATCTTTGACGCGCAATCGCATCGCATCATCGGTGCTGGCATCGTGGGTCCAAATGCCGGCGACCTGATCGCCGAGACCACCCTTGCGATCGAAATGGGCTGTGATGCATCCGATATCGGGCTGACCATTCATCCGCACCCAACCTTGAGCGAATCGGTGGGCATGGCGGCAGAGGTATTCGAAGGCACGATTACCGATTTGTACATCCCGAAGAAGAAATAGCTTTCAGCGGCGGTTATCAGGGCGATATTGCGGTCCGTGCACGGCATACACCAGGCGCGGGCTTTCGCTCAGTTTGGAGCAGCTAGAATCGGCTCTGGTCTTGACGATGAATCCGTCCTTTGGCGCGTGCACTCTTCCTGTTGCTATTTGCGTTGAATCTGGCCGCAGGCGCCTGGGCCTACTGGCGCCCAGCGTCGATCAAGCCGGCATTCACCGCGACCGATGAGGGCGTACCGGGCTTGGTGCTGCTCAGCGAACGCGATGCGGAGGCGATGTCTGCTGCCGCGACTATGGCGCAATCCGCCAGCGCCGGGTTAGAGCCTGGCAAGCCGGCAGTGCAATGCGCGGCGCTCGGGCCGTTCGAGACCCAAACCGATCTACGTCGTGGGCTGGAGTTGCTGACGCCACAGGTGAACCGCATCCAGTTTCAGGAGCGCTCGCAAGATACGACGCGCGGTTATTGGGTGTATTTGCCAGCCTACAGTGATCGCGACTCGGCGCTGAAGGCTGCGCGCCAGCTCAATTCAGCCGGCGTGCGCGATTACTATGTGGTCACGGCGGGTGATCACGAGAACACCGTCTCGCTGGGATTGTTTCGAGATCGCGAGAATGCACTGCGCCGTCAGGGGCAAATTTCAACCTTGGGCTTTCCCGTGCGCCTGGAAGAGCGCACCGAGGTGGAGCGCAAGTTCTGGATCGAATTCGAACAAACCGGAGACTCTGCGCCCGACTTGTCACTATTGCCGGGCGCAGAATTCCTAAGCCTCAGGCCGCGACCCTGCTCATGAGCGCGCAGAGCGCACGCGACACGGTCATTCTCCTGCATGGGATCTGGATGCGCGCGGCCGTGACCCGGCAACTCGCCACACGTCTCACCACGGCGGGTTTTGATGTACGCCGGATCGATTACTCCAGCGTCTTTGGGCCCTTCGATCAGCACTTCGAACGCATTGATGCGCAGATGCGCGGTGCTGGCAGCGGTAAGGTGCATTTGGTCGGCCACAGCCTCGGCGGCGTGCTGGCGATGCAATATTTGCGTCAACGTCAGCCGCAATCTAGCGGTCGTGTGGTCTGTCTGGGATCGCCGCTACTCGGCAGCCGTTTGGCGCAGCGGCTACAACGCGCCGGCCTCGCGAAACTGAGCCTTGGTCATGCACGTGAAGCACTCACCCAAGCCCTGCCCGACTGGGACGGCTCGCGCGAGGTCGGCGTTATCGCAGGCACGCTGGCATTGGGCTTGGGACTGATTCTGGGCCCGCTTGGTGAGGATTGCGATGGCACAGTCGCCGTGTCTGAAACTCGCCTGCCCGGCATCCACGATCACCTAAGTTTGCGTGTCAGCCACACGGGCTTGCTTTATTCCGCACGCGCTGCCGATGCCACTGTGCGTTTCTTGCGTGAGGGTAGATTCACCTGATTGGCTGCACGGCATTGCGCTGTATTGGCGTGCCAGAATCGACCCGCTCTTTTGAGCTTAACCCCATGCGCTGTGATGAAGCGTTTAAGGTTGAGATCGCATTGTTGCGTCGTCTGGCCTGGAGACTCCCGGTGAATCGAATTTCGCTCATCCTGTTGTGGCTACTAATCCTCATCGGCGCGCCACTGGCGCATGCGCAAAATCCGAGCACCGAAGCGAGGCGTCCTGGCGTCTGGATTGAGCCGCAGCCGGATTTGAAGCCGATTCGATTGTCCGCACTCGATATCCACGTGCGGGTGCGCGGATTCATCTCGCGCACCACGCTCGATCTGACCTTCAGCAACCCGAATGCGCGCGTGCTGGAAGGCGAATTCGTGTTTCCGCTCGCTGCTGGACAAACCATCGCCGGCTATGCGTTGGAGGTCAATGGCGAACTGCGCGAAGGCGTGGTCGTGGATAAGAAAACTGCGCGCGTAGCCTTTGAGCAGATCACTCGACGTCAGATCGATCCCGGTCTGGCCGAACTGACCGCTGGCAACGTCTTCCGTACCCGCCTGTATCCGATTCCCGCCAATGGCGTGAAACGCGTGCGCTTGCACGTAGAAGCGGTGTTGCAGGACGTCGGCCAGGAATGGCGCTATCGCTTGCCCCTGCATTTCGCCGCCCCGGTGGATCAGTTGCATGTCAAAGCCGAAACGCTGTTGAACGAAAGCCAGCCGCTGATCGACGAAGTCGCAGGCGATCCACAGCTTAAATTCGAACGCGCTGGGGTGAGTTGGGTGGCCGAACTGACGCGCACCAATGTGCGCCCGCAAAAGGAATTGGCCTTCCGCATCCCCAAACAGACGGACGCTCAAAATACGTTGGTGGAGGCCGCCGATCCACTCGATCCGGCATGGCGCAGCGTGGTTGCTCAGGTAGAAACGGGCAGCCCGCGCAATGTCGCCGCGCCCGCGCCGCCAACACGCATTGTGCTGTTCTTCGACGCTTCGGGCAGTGCGCGCGACCGTGATCTGGTACGCGAGAAAGCCGCCCTTGGTGCCTATGTCTCGACGCTAAAATCCTCAGAAGTCCTGCTGATCGCTTTCCGCAATGAGGCCGATCCGGCACAGAGCTTCAAGATCAGGAATGGAAATGCGGCCGCGCTGATGGCCGCGCTCGACGCACTCGCGCTCGATGGCGGCAGTAGCTATGGCGCCATCGATCTGAAGCTACTGGGTGCGGTCGATCAGATATTGATTTTTGGCGACGGCTTGAGCAATTTCGCGGGATCGCAAGCCAACCTGCGCACGCCAGACGGCCGCCAGCCGCCGGTTTTTGTGCTGCACGCCGCGCAACGCGCAGATCACACGCGCCTTGCGCAACTGGCGCGTCAGGGCGGCGGACAGATCATCGATCTGACCACGACCACCGCGGGCGACGCAGTCAAACTGCTACAACAGCGGCCTTGGCGTTTGCTGGGCTCGAAAGTCACGGGTGGCGAATGTACGCAGGCATCGCCGCCCGATGCAACGCGCGCGGAAGCGGTGATCACGGTATACGCGCGCTGCCGCGGCAAATCGCAATGGACCTTGAGTTTTGGCAATGGTCAGGGCGATGAAACCCGTCGCGTGCTCAACATTGGCAGCGCCGATTCAGTCACTGGCGGGCTTGCCGACAGCGTGCACCGCTTGTGGGCGCAATCTTGGATTGATCAACTGAATGCGGCCAGCGCGCCAGATACTGCTGTAATTAGCACGCTGGCCAAGCGCTATAGCGTGGTCACCAGTAGCACCTCGCTATTAGTGCTCGATCGCATCGAAGACTATGTGCAATACCGCGTTGAGCCCAAAGAAGCGGCGCTAAAGGCCGAGTATCTTCGGATGCTGGCCAAGCAGCCGAAAGACGTGGCCGACTTGGGCTTAGCAGCGCGGCTGGATTCGTTGGCGCAGCGCTGGCATGAGTTTCGCGACTACCACGCCGCCAACTATCCGGGCATTGAGACCGCAATTGCACCGATGGCGACGGCCGAACTTAGTGCCTGGGGCAATGCCAGTGACAAAGCGTGGGCTGCGGGCCGCTTAGAAGCGCAGGCGCTAAAGACAGGTGCAGAGGAGTTATCTCGGCGCTGGCTACGCGATGGCGCTGAGCCAGATTCCCGCGCGACCTGGGAGCGCGAAGCGGCGCGAATGGTGTTCGCGCTTGAAGCGCTGAGAGCCCGACGCGAGAAGTTACCGGCCGCGACGGTCAACATCGCGCAGACACTGGAAATCGCGAATGAGATGGAGGCCGACGAGAGCCGCACCGAGCGTTCGCGGCCGGAATCGGCACCCGCAATGGCGATGCCCGCGCCCGCGCCACCCGCGTCAGAAGCGCCGTTCGCGATGGCCGATAGCGCGGCATATGAAGCAGTAGCTTCTGCCGACGCACCCGCCGGCGGCGCGGCCGCTGGACCGTCTGACGATGCGCGCAGACAAGATGGTGACAGTGGCGCGTCCGAGTCGCCTGCCATGAAGGCAAGCATCGAACTGGCCGGATGGAATCCAGACACGCCCTATCTGAAGGCGATTCGCGCCGCACAAGATCCCTACATCGAGTATTTGGCGCAGCGCGAGAATTTTGGCAAGACGCCTTCCTTCTATTTGGATGTCGCGGACTTCCTGCGCGGCGATGCGCGCCTGCCACGCTTAGGCTTACGGGTTCTATCCAATCTTGCTGAGCTCGACACCGAGAACACCGCACTCACGCGCGTTTTGGCCTACAGGCTCGGCCAATGGGAGTTGTATGCGTTGGCGGTGCCGCAATTCGAAAGCGCCCTCGCGCAACGTCCGGAAGAACCGCAGAGCTATCGCGATCTGGCGCTCGCATTGGCACGTGCGCCGCAAGCGCAGCCCGCACGCGCGGTGGATTTGTTGTGGCAGGTGGCGACGGGAAGCTGGGATGGCCGCTTCCCCGATGTCGAGTTGATCGCGCTGCACGAACTGAACGATGTGCTCGCGCATGCCGGTGATGGTGCCAAGATCGACCTGAAAAGCCTGGGGTTAGACGCGCGTTTTCTAGACCCGGTTGCGGTCGGACTCCGCGTGGTACTGAGCTGGGATGCGGACAACACCGATATTGATTTGTGGGTGGTAGACCCGAGCGGCGAAAAGGCCGTGTTCAGCAACCCGCGCACGCGCTATGGCGGCCGCCTGAGCCGCGATTTCACCGGCGGCTACGGCCCAGAAGTCTTCACCGTGCGCCGTCCGCTGCCCGGCACCTATGTCGTGCATGCCAATTATTTCGGTGATCGCCGCCAGAGCCTCACCGGCCCGGTCACCCTACAACTCGAGTTTCAGACACGCTTTGGCAACGCCGACGGGAAACGCGTATCCGTTACGCGGCGTGTCGAAGGCGGCAGCGAAACACTTGAGATTGGGCGGTTCAAGGTGGGCGAGTGAGAGGGAGGGATGAGCGGAGCGGGGCTAGGAGCTGGGGCGAAATGATTGGTTTAACCGCTGCTGCTGGGTTGCGAAACCCAGCAGCAGCGATGCGGGACGGCTCGCGGGCGATGCCGACAGCCGTCCGGAGCTATCGCGTCTCTACCTCGGCGTAGATCGCGATATTGACTTGGCCATCCGCACCCGCCCAGGCGCGGTACATGCCCTCGCTGTTGTAGGGCAGATCAATATTCCCCGCGTGGTCGATGGCGATTAGGCCACCGGTGCCGCCCAATTCGGCGACGCGTCTGAGTGCGCTGGCGCATGCGGTGGCGAGGTCTTGTTGGCCGTAAACCATGCGTGCGTGCACATCGTAAGCAAGCGCTGAGCGCATGAAGAATTCGCCATGACCGGTGGCAGAAATCGCACAACTGATGTCGTCGGCCCAGGTGCCGGCACCAATCACCGGCGTATCGCCGGCACGTCCCGGATGTTTATTGGTCATGCCACCGGTGGATGTTGCCGCGGCCAAATGCCCGCGCGCATCGCGTGCGACTGCACCAACGGTGCCTGTCTTGTCGTACGGATCCAGACCCGTGTCGGATAACAGGTAAGCGGAATCATGGTCCAGCGTCACCCGTCCCAATGCCGCCGCGACGCGTTGCTGATCGGCACGTTCCGCGGTGATGAAATAGCCTTGTGGTGCGGTTTCTACTGCCAGTTCACTTGCCAGCGCATCGGCGCCCGCGCCAACGAGCAGTACGTGCTCGGTCTTTTCCATCACCGCGCGCGCCAAGCTAATCGGGTGCCGAGGCGTTCGAGCAGCCGCGACCGCGCCCGCTGCGCGCGTACGCCCGTCCATGATCGACGCATCCATCTCGACCACACCGTGTGCATTGAGCACAGCACCACGGCCGGCATTAAATAGCGGGAAATCTTCCAGCTCGCGCACCGCGAACTCGACCACATCGAGTGCATCAGATCCCGCGAGCAACTGCGTCCAAGCGGCTTGGGCGATGCGCCGCAGGGCAGCGCGATATTCGGCCTCGCGCGCCGGCGACATCGACGCCCGATCAATGACCCCTGCACCACCGTGCAATGCAAACCGGCACGAAGCCCCGTCCATTATTCATCCTCGCCTTGCGCACCACCGGAATCACCAGCGATGGTCATTTCGCGCAAATACACCGGACCGGTGCGTACATTGCCGCGAAGGTCCACATCGCTGCCCACGGCAACGAGGTCCGCAAACATGGATTTCAAATGGCCGGCGATGGTGATCTCGTGCACGGGATGGAGAATTTTGCCGTTCTCTACCCAGAAGCCAGCGGCGCCGCGTGAGTAATCGCCAGTGAGCAAACTCACGCCCTGGCCGAGCAATTCAGTCACGTACAAACCGGTGCCCATCGCAGCGAATAGTTCCTGCAGATTGCCGGCGTTCGGCTCCACCGTCAGGTTGTGCACGCCGCCCGCGTTGCCGGTGCTGGATAGACCCAAACGCCGCGCGGAATAACTGCCGAGTACATAGCGCTCGAGTACGCCATCGCTGATTAACTCTTGCGCACGCGTGACCACACCCTCGTCGTCAAAGTTGGAGGAACCCGGCGCACGCTGGATATGCGGTTGCTCGTGGATGCGCATCCAGCGCGGGAAAATCTGCTGACCTTGTGCATCCAGCAGGAAACTCGCCTTGCGATACAAAGAGCCCCCGCTGACCGCGCCAACCAGATGCCCAAAGAAACCACGCCCAAGCTCTGCCGACAGGATCACAGGTGCACGTCGCGTCGACAGCGTGCGCGCACCCAGGCGCGCGATGGTGCGCAGCCCAGCCTCGCGACCGATCGATTGCGCACTCGCCAGATCACCTAGCGCGCGCTTGCCGTCGTAATAGTGATCACGCTGCATGGCGTCGTCCTCGCCCGCCACCACCGAGCAGGAGATGGAATAGCGCGTGCCGTATTCGCGTCCGCAAAAACCGTGGCTATTGGCATACACGCCATAACTGCGCGCGAAATTCATACCCGCGCCTTCGGAGTTGCTGATGCGTGCATCCACAGCCATCGCCGCGGCTTCACATGCCAGGGCCATATCGATGGCAGTGGCGGCATCCAGCGCCGACGGGTGCCACAGATCCAGATCCGGGAAAATCGTGGCCAGGCGATCGGCATCTGCCAATCCCGCAGCCGCGTCGGCTTCGGTATAGCGCGCGATTGCCAGCGCTTGATCGATGGTGATATCGATCGATCGCTCATCGAGATCGGCGGTGCTGGCCGAACCCTTGCGCTGACCCGTGTAAATCGTCAGCGACAGCCCGCGATCACGCGTGTGTTCCAGCGTTTCCACTTCGCCCAAACGCACATTGACCGCCAGACCCGCGTCCACACTCAAGCCGACTTCCACTTGATCAACCCCTCGCGCCTTGCAGCGCGCGATCACGTCTTGCGCGATCTCACTAATCCGATCAAGTTCTGTGCGGGTCGTAGCTTCCAGTGCCGAGCTTTCAGCAACCGTCAAATTCATGCAGGATTTCCGTCGATGGCTGAAGTCCAGAGCCTGCCGCCACGGACAAAGCGCGCGTCGACCCTGAACTTGAAGAGCGCGATAGGCTACGCTATCGACCATGCAGAACGATGAATTTGACGATAACGACCTTCCCCCGAGCCGCAGCCAACGCCGCCGCGAAGCCTGGGATGTTTTGGAACTGGCCGAAAAGCTGGTGGCTTTGAGTGCGTCTGCGCTCAAAGAGGTGCCGCTTGAGGAAAAGATTCTCGACGCTGTGAAAATGGCGCAGAAGATCACCTCGCACATCGCGCACAAGCGCCAAGTGCATTATTTGGCCAAGCTGATGCGCAAAGACGCGGATCTGGACGCGATCCGCAACTCAGTCGATAAACCGCTGGAAGTGCGCCGCCGGGAAACCGCGGAAATGCATCTGATGGAGCGTTGGCGCGATCGGCTCATGGCGGATGGCGATCCAGCCGTCGTCGAATTATTGGCTCTGTATCCAGACATGGATCGCCAGCGCCTGCGCCAACTCATGCGCCAAGCGCATATCGAGAAACGCGACAATCGCCCACCCAGCGCTTACCGAAATATCTTCCAGATGCTGAAAGCGCAGATCACCAGCACACCTGAGAACATGTCGGCTGCGATCAGTGACGACAGCGATGTGCAAGCCGAGGAATCGACGTAGCCAGCACCGGTAACGCAGCGGGACTGGACCTTAGACAAGCGGGACTAGCAGCCTGTCGGACTTAAAGGAAATCGGCTGCAAATCCGCCTGGACGATCCATATTCCGCCGCTTTCTCGGGCAATAGAAGAGCTATTACCCTTCAAAATCGACGAAATCTGGCTTCGCCCAGTCAGATTTTCGCTTCGATTCTTCAAGTCCGACAGGCTGCTAGGGCTTGGGGTTGGGGCGCTCGACGTGATATTTGGGTTTTGTTGTCGAGCAAAGCTCCGATTGGCCACCGATCGAATCTGGCTTTCCTTAGCCGGGGCCGGCGATGGGTTGCAGGGTCGTCGGTTTTCTTGTCGCCAGCCCCAGGATGAATTTTGTGGAAGCATTGCTCGCCTCCTTCGGCATGGTTGCCATCGCCGAAATCGGGGACAAAACCCAGTTGCTCTCGTTCGTGCTTGCGGCGCGCTTTCCTGGCCAGCAATGGCGCGTCATCGCGGGTATTTTCTTCGCGACCATCTTTAACCATCTGGTCGCCGCGGCGCTCGGCGACTGGGTTGCCGGGCACGTCGACCCGGATTGGATGCGCTGGATACTTGGCCTGTCCTTCCTGGCCTTCGCCGCCTGGGCACTGATTCCCGACACTTTGGACGCAGACCAAAAGCCGCCACGCCACGGCGCATTCTTCACCACCCTCGTGTTGTTCTTCATCGCCGAAATGGGCGATAAAACGCAACTGGCCACCGTGGCGCTAGGTGCCAAGTACGCGAATTTGGCGATGGTTTCGATCGGAACCACGCTCGGCATGATGGCTGCCAATGTGCCGGCAGTGCTCATTGGCGAGAAGCTTGCGCGACACTTTCCCATCTCAAAGATGCGTTTCGTGGCCGCTTTGCTATTTGCGCTCTTCGGCGCCTTGATATTGCTGAAGGTCGACTTCGGCCTCGGCTAGCCGGGCTCTAAAGCGCATTCCGCGCACCCCTCGCAGCGTTCAGTCTGTAGACGGCATTATCGCTCGTGGTACCCGCATCACGTGCCCAATCGAAGGAGTCATGCATGAAGAAGTTTCTGTTCGCACTGTTCGCGCTGTCTGCGCCAGCACTCGCTTTAGCCGACGCAGATTGCACCGCCAATCCCAAAGAAGAATGGAAAAGCGAGGCGGAAGCGCGCGCGAAATTTGAGGGTGAGGGCTATAAAATCAGCAAGTTCAAGGTATCCGGCAACTGCTACGAGATCTATGGTTTCACCCAGGATGGATCCAAGGCCGAGATTTATTTCGATACCAAAACGCTGGAAATTGTGAAGTCAGAGATCGAGTAAGCATGCAACCGGCGCCGCAGACGCAACCCGTAGCCGTGTGGAGCATTTTCGTCCGCATCGCGCACTGGAGTGTCGCGGCGCTGGTGTTGTTCAATTTGTTCAACGATTCGGGTAGCAAGATGCACCGATATGCGGGCTATGCTGCCGCCGCCTTCGTCGTCGCGCGCACGTTCCATGGCTGGTTTCAGCGTGGGCGGCCGGCAGGCTTGCATTGGCCGACGCCGGCGGCATGTTTGGCGCACCTGCGCGCCATGTGTACAGGGCGGCCGCCGCGTCTACCCGGGCACAATCCACTCGGTGCCGCGATGTCTATTTTGCTGTGGGCGCTGGTGCTCGGGTTGGCGATCACCGGTTGGATCAGCCGCTTGGACAAATACTGGGGCGCAGATTGGCCCATCGATATCCACATCGCTTTCTCCCTCGCATTGCAGATCGCTGTCGTGCTGCATTTGGCTGGCGTTGTGATCAGCAGCCTACTGGAACGGCAAAATCTCGCGGTCTCGATGCTTACCGGCCGCAAGTCTGTCGATCGTTGACGCCAGATGTGGGCATTGTCGTCCTGCAAGTGCGCTTGAAGGTCATGTTATCCGCGGAGGGGGGCAGGTAAGGCTGGGAGCACAGCGCACGCGAGTGTGCGGTGGGTGCCCGCGGCCCCTAATCTCGCCTAAAAGAACCGAACGCCAGTGGCGTGGTGCGGTTCTTCGCTCAACTAAACCTTAAAAGCTCGGCGGCGCTGGATCGTCAGCCGTTCGGCATGACCGCGGCAAGCGCAGCCAATCGCTGTCGCGGCGAAGTGATTCCTCCAGCCAATGCGGTAGGTGAGGGTTTCATTGTGGCCACCCAGATGCGCATTTGTTGGCATTGTTCCGATGAAACGAACTGCGTTGCGAGACCGGAGGCATCGCAGAGCATCGCCAAAGCCAGTGCATCGAGTTCATCGAGCCTCGGCGTAAGGCATCCGCGCTTGAGCTTAGCGATGCTGCTCGCGCGCGTTTGCGTCGACTGCAGCGCGAATTTTGGCTTGCGTAAGCGACCGAATAATCCAGTGCCCAAGCGATGCGTGATGCCATTTCGCTCGAGACCGTCCATCAAATCGCTGCGCAGCACCCAAAGCCGGCGACGCAAGCGCGCGGCGGCTGCATCGGGCGTCAGACGATCATCGCCAAAGGCGCGCAACGCGACTGTCAGTAAGCGGTGGCTGAGCGGCATTGGATCAATCACGCGCAAGAAACCGTGGTCCCAATGGATCGCGCCGCGCACACTGAGTTCTGCGAGCAAGGCGCGCACCAATCCGTCGCGCGTGGTTGCGGTGCCCGCTTCTACACAGACCAGCCCACCACTCGGCGCTGTGGCCAGCACCAGTATTTCTTCCGCCAACAACATCGCGTTCGAACATCCTTGTTCAGCCCATGCGCTGGAATTTAAAGTGCGGGCGGAGCCTGTGTAACGCAAGCCGGCATGGCGCGCGCATAGTCCTTGATCTTCAGCAACATCGCCGACAATCCATTCTTTCGCGTTGGCGACAAATGCGATTGCAAGCCGATGTGCTCGATGAATTCGGGCTCGGTAGCCAGAATGTCCGCTGCCGAGCGCCCTGAATAGCTGCGCAGTACCAGAGCAATCAAACCGGAGACGATGGCCGAGTCGCTGGTTGCCGCAAACTGCAGCGCCTCGGCAGAACCTGAGGGCTTCAGCCACACGGCCGATTGGCAGCCGAGCACGCGCCATGCGTCGATCTGATCCTCGGCCGCAAAAGCTGGCAGCTTGCGGCCGAGATCGATCAGATACTGATAACGCTCCGTCCAGTCACTGAACAACGCGAATTCCTCGACGATTTCCTGCTGGCGCGAATCCATCAGAGCAACAGACGCCGCACATCACCCAACTGCTGCGCCAGATAACTGGTGAAGCGGGCCGCCTGCGCACCGTCGATCACGCGATGATCGTAACTCAATGACAAGGGCAACAGCAGACGCGGCTGGAAGGCACTGCCATCCCACACCGGCTTGGTGGCGCTCTTGGAGACACCCAAAATCGCCACTTCGGGCGCATTGATGATCGGCGTGAACGCGGTGCCACCGATGCCGCCGAGTGAACTGATCGAGAAACATCCCCCCTGCATATCGGTGGGTCCGAGCTTCTTATCGCGCGCCTTGACTGAGATCGTGCCGAGTTCGCGTGCCAACTCCAGTAACCCTTTCTTGTCGCAATCACGCAGCACCGGCACCACCAGACCATCCGGCGTGTCCACCGCGATGCCTACATGGAAGTAGCGCTTCAAGATCAGATTCTCGCCACTCTCATCGAGCGAGGCATTGAACTGCGGGAACTGCTTGAGCGCCGCAACCACCGCCTTAATCAGAAACACCAGCGGGGTGAGCTTGAGATCTTTACTCTCCTCACCGAGGCGCTTTCGAAATGCTTCCATCTCTGTGACATCGGCATCTTCAAACTGCGTCACATGCGGGATCATCGCCCAATTGCGTGCGAGGTTGGCGCCAGAAATCTTCTTGATGCGCGATCTGGCCTGTGTTTCAACTTCGCCAAACTTGCTGAAATCCACATTCGGCCACGGTAGCAGATTCAATCCACCGCCGGCCGGCGCAGCGAGCGTGGTCGCGGGTGCGGCGAGCGCTTTCTTGATGAAAGTCTGGACGTCTTCTTTGGAGATGCGGCCCTTGCGATCCGTACCGCTGACGCGACTCAAATCGACACCCAGCTCGCGTGCAAACAGACGCACGCCCGGCGACGCATGCGGGCGGGCGGACACCGGTAACTCGCTAGCGGAGGCACTCAACGTCGCGGGTGTCGACGCGCCAGCCGCAACGGGCGCTGGTTTGTCGGCCGGCTTTACCGCGGGCGTGACGGCCTCTGGCGCGGGTTCTTTCACTTCGGGCGTTGGGGCCGCAGTGGGCGCTTTCGGTGCATCGCTAGGCGGCTTGGCCGGCGCAACTTCAGCGGCATCGCTGTCAATCAACGCGACCAACATGCCCTCACTCAGCGAATCGCCGAGCTTGACCTTGAGTTCGCGAATCACGCCAGCGGCTGGCGCGGGCACTTCCATCGTGGCTTTGTCGGACTCCAGACTGACCAACCCTTGGTCCAGCTTGACGCGATCACCGACCTTCACCAGCATTTCAATGACTGGAATGTCTTTGTAATTGCCGATATCCGGCACCTTGGCTTCGACCGTGGCCATCCGCTTCCTCCGAGTTTCTTTACGTTGCCGGTCCAGTGCGTGGCCGGATCGGGCAGTTGGCTATTCTGGCTGCTAGGCGAGAACGGTGCCAGCGGAATGCAGCATCGCGCTGCAAACTGGACCACGGCCGCATCGTGCAAAGCTGGGTATGCTCGCCATCCTCGACTTCGATGCCCCAGGGGAAGCCATGTTCAAGCGCGCCGCGACCATTGCCGATCTCGATCCTGAATTAGCCGCAGCCATCGCGTCTGAGTGCCAACGGCAAGAGGATCACGTTGAACTGATCGCCTCTGAGAATTACGCCAGCCCGCGCGTGCTCGAAGCGCAAGGCAGCGTACTGACCAATAAGTACGCCGAAGGCTATCCAGGAAAGCGCTATTACGGCGGCTGCGAGTATGTGGATATCGCCGAACGGCTGGCGATCGAACGCGCCCGCGAACTGTTCGGATGCGAATATGCCAATGTGCAGCCGCACTCAGGTTCGCAAGCCAATGCCGCGGTCTATCTCGCGCTGTTGCAGCCGGGTGACACGATTCTGGGCATGAGCCTCGCGCACGGCGGTCATCTCACCCATGGCGCCAAGGTCAACTTCTCCGGCAAGTTGTTCAATGCGGTGCAGTATGGCTTGGACCCGGCCACTGAGTGCATCGACTACGTGGAGATGGAACGGTTGGCGCAGGAACATCGTCCAAAGATGCTGATCGGCGGCTTCTCCGCGTACTCGCAGGTGGTCGACTGGGCGCGCATGGCGGCGATTGCCAAATCGGTCGATGCGATATTTATGGTGGATATGGCGCACGTAGCGGGCTTGGTTGCGGCGGGCGTCTATCCCAGCCCGGTACCGCATGCGGATGTGGTCACCAGCACCACGCACAAAACGCTGCGCGGCCCGCGCGGCGGATTGATCCTCGCGCGCTCTAATCCTGATCTGGAAAAGAAGCTGCAATCGATGGTGTTTCCAGGCACCCAAGGCGGCCCCTTGATGCACGTGATTGCGGCCAAAGCGGTGGCCTTCTTGGAAGCCCTGCAGCCCGAGTTCAAGACCTACCAGGCGCAAGTCGTCGAGAACGCACGCGCGATGGCCAAAGTGCTGATCGAACGCGGCTTCAAAATCGTGTCCAACGGCACCGACAACCATCTGTTTTTGCTTAGTTTGGTCGGGCGCGAACTCACCGGCAAAGATGCAGAAGCCGCCCTCGGGCTGGCGCACATCACCGTGAACAAAAACGCAGTCCCGAATGATCCGCGCTCGCCCTTTGTCACCTCGGGTCTGCGCCTTGGTACGCCGGCCATCACCACGCGCGGATACGGCGTGAGCGATGCCAGCGAACTCGCGCACTGGATCGCCGATGTGCTCGACGCGCCAACAGACACCGTGGTGATCGAGCGCGTACGCAATGCGGTGACCGCACAATGCCGGCGCCTGCCGGTCTACATCTGAGCCACGGCAAAACTTCAGGCCCGCCGCGTGCGTTGTCCATTCTGCAGCCATGAAGACACCCGGGTCGTCGATTCGCGGGCGACTGACGATGGCTTGCAGATCCGTCGGCGGCGTGAATGCCCGAATTGCTCGGCGCGCTTTTCAACCTTTGAAACCGCCGAGATCAAACTGCCGCAGATCGTCAAGCGCGATGGCCGTCGCGAGCCTTTCAGCGACTTGAAGCTGCGCGGCGGACTGGAGCGCGCCTTCGAGAAACGTGCTGTGTCTATCGTCGATATTGACCACGTCGTCGATGTAGTCGTGCGCAAACTGCGCACCAGCGGCGAGCGCGAAGTCCCCGCCAAGCAGCTCGGCGAATGGATGATGGAAGAACTCAAACGCATTGACCAAGTGGCCTATGTGCGCTTCGCCTCGGTCTACCGGCGTTTTGAGGACGTGCAGGCCTTTCGCGAAGAAGTGGAAAGGCTAGAAAAAGAAATGCCTGGCCTGAGCGCAAAGCAACTGCCGCTATTGAGCGAAGCGCCGCCCAAACGCTGAGCGGGCTCGGGGCTTAGGTGCCGGGTCTCTTTGCGTCCTCGCACCAGCCACACCAGACACGCCATTACGTCAACAGCCAAAGAAAAGGCGGGGCTGGGGGCTGGGGCGTGGGGCCACGCTGCACGGCTTCCTCCCCGCCCACCTCAAGCGCCCTGACATTTAGTTCGACGCCCCAGCCCCCAGCCCCGCTGTTGCTTCAAGTAGCCCCGATCTTGCTTAAAGCAGCCGCGCTCTGGGCTTCACCAGCCAGCCCCCTGCCGCTGCCCGTCCGCGTTCGGGCCACGCCTGAACGAGTTCACATCTCGCGACCGGATCCACTGCGACTTTTCTCGCGTTGAGGACATGTACTTGTAGAAGGGGTGCTTTCGCACCCGGATGGGCCTGCCAATGGATCAGTGGAACGAAAGTATGGCAATCCCGACCGTCGGCCATTGCGATGCGCATGCGGGTTTGTTCAACGGGCAGCAAGTCGCGGTGACCGTTGGCGAGGGCTTGGGCTGGATGGCGCATGTCGTAGCTCTTGAGCGCCGATTGCCCGAATGCGCCTATCGTGTGGAACTGGCCGACGGCCGCCGCCTAATCAAATGTGAAAGCGAACTCGAACCCCTCTCTGGCGACGGCCGCTGATGACCAAGGCTTTATGCGGCGAGCCTTGGCGCTTGCCGAAAAAGGCTTGTACACCACCGATCCCAACCCAAGGGTCGGTTGCGTGTTGGTCAAGGATGGGCAAATCGTGGGCGAGGGCTGGCACCAACGTGCCGGCGAGCCACACGCGGAAGTCCACGCCTTAGCCCAAGCGGGCGCACGTTCCGTGGGCGCTACCGCCTACATCACGCTTGAACCTTGCGCGCATTTCGGGCGCACGCCGCCGTGTGCCGATGCCTTAGTGGCAGCCGGCATCGCGCGCGCTGTGGTCGCCATTGAGGATCCCTTTCCATTGGTCAGCGGCATAGGCATGGCAAAACTGCGCGATGCCGGAATTCCCGTTCAATGCGGTGTCCTCGAAAGCGAGTCGCGCGAACTGAACATCGGTTTCCACCAGCGTCTGCACCAGAATCGACCATGGGTGCGATTGAAGCTGGGCCTGAGTCTGGACGCGCGTAGTGCGCTGGCCGATGGGCGAAGTCAGTGGATTACCGGGGCTGCGGCGCGTGCGGATGTACAGCACTGGCGCGCACGATCAAGCGCCATCCTGACGGGAATCGGCTCAATCCTGGCCGACGATAGCCGCCTGAATGTGCGCCTGGAGGACGCTGTGACGCATCTCGCGCCTTTGCGCGTGATTGTCGACAGCCGCGCGCAACTGCCCGCGAACGCGCGTCTGCTGCAACAGCCGGGGCCGATCCTGCTGGTCACCCGAGCGGACGCGCCCGCGCGTCCTGAGCTAGATTCCCGCGTTGAACGTGCAGCCTGCACGAGCGTGGTGCGCGGCGTCGACTTAGCTGAACTGATGAGCATGCTGGCCATGCGCGGCTGCAATGAGTTGTTGGTCGAATCCGGACCCACGTTGGCCGGCGCTCTGATCAAAGCCAATCTGGTCGATGAGCTATTGCTATATCTTGCGCCGAAGTTGCTGGGGTCGACTGCGCGCGGTGCCTTTGACATGCCGGGCTTGGAGAATCTCGACGACGCGCACGTGTGGCAATGGCATGCCATTGACCGCGTGGGCGCGGACCTGCGGCTGCGCTTGCGGCGATCCGGCGCGAACTGAGTCGATCAGCGCGCTTTTGCGAACTATGCTGCGCCCCGGCGTGCTCTACAGGTGGAAGCGATGTTCACAGGTTTGGTGCAAGCGGTCGGCCAATTGCTGGCTATCGAGTCGCGCGGTGGCGATGTACGCATGCGCGTGCACGCAGGCGCGGAATTCATGGCCGGAATCGGGCTCGGCGACAGCATTTGCATCTGCGGCGTGTGTCTGACTGCACTCGAAATCGGTACCGAGGATTTTGTGGTCGATGTGTCGAATGAAACTTTGGCATGCACCACGCTTGGGGATTGGAGCGCAGGCAATGCGCTCAATCTTGAGCGATCGCTGACTTTAAGCACGCCGCTGGGCGGGCATTTTGTCAGCGGGCATGTCGATGGTGTCGGCCAGCTTTCCCATATTCGCGAGGATGCGCGTTCGCAGCGCTGGGAGATCAGGTCACCGCCCGCCTTGCTGCGCTATATCGCGGTAAAGGGTTCGATCTGCGTCGAGGGCGTGAGCCTGACGGTCAATAGCGTCGATGCGCAAGGCTTTGGTGTGAACCTTATCCCGCACACCTTAGCCCACACGAATCTCGGGTCGCTTGGGCCCGGTGCGCGCGTCAATCTGGAAGTAGACCTTATCGCCAGATATGTAGAGAGACTCCTAGTCGCACGGACTTGAAGCGATCACGCCTGCCCCCATGTTGCGCCTCCCTCTTAATGTTTGCGGCGATCGCCATGCCGATTTATGAATACGAATGCGCTAGCTGTGGCAAGCGCTTCGACCAATTGCAGCGGCTGTCCGATCCAGATCCCACCGATTGCCCGACCTGTGGCGTATCCGCATTGAAGCGCGCGATCACGGCCGCCAGCTTCCGACTCAAGGGCGGCGGCTGGTATGAAACGGATTTCAAGAGCGAGCAGGACAAGAAGCGCAACTTGGTCGACGGGTCGGCGGATAAAGCCGCCACGGAGGCCAAGGGGGATTCGGCATCGGATAGTAAGACCGCGCCAGCGGCTGACTCGAAGTCTGAAAGTAAAGCCGAGACCAAGACAGAGACGAAAACCGCTGAGCCCGCCAAAGCCGCGCCCGCGAGTACGCCATCTGGCGGCGGCACGAGCGCTGCGAACTGAGGCGGACGCGCTGGCTGGATGGCGCGTCGTACCTTGGCGTGCAGGCGGGATACACGGCGTGATCCGGCCTGCACGCAGGCCATCGCAAACTCCATAACCTCGATTTGGCGCAGGCCGTGGGCTCACTGAAAATCGCGACTTTCAATATCAATGGCGTGCGCTCGCGTGTCGCCGCATTGCTGTCGTGGCTTAGTCGCGAGCAGCCCGATATCGTGTGCTTGCAGGAGTTGAAAGCGGATGACGCCTCTTTCCCGATCGGCGCGATCCGTGACGCGGGGTATGGCGCGATCTGGCACGGACAGAAATCCTGGAATGGCGTCGCGATCCTCGCGCGCGGAATGGACCCGTTGGAAAGCCGCCGTGGATTGCCCGGGAATAGCGAGGATCTGCAGAGTCGCTATCTGGAAGCGGCGGCGCATGGCGTCATTGTTGGCTGTTTGTACCTGCCCAATGGCAATCCTCATCCCGGCCCGAAGTTCGACTATAAGCTGGCTTGGTTCGAACGTTTGATTCGGCACGCCGACGGCTTGCTCAAGACCGGGCACCCGATGGTGCTGGCCGGCGACTTCAACGTGGTGCCTACGGATTTTGATATTTACGATCCAAAATCGTGGCGGAAAGACGCACTAGTGCAACCGGAAAGCCGCGATTGCTACACGCGTTTGCTCGCGCAAGGCTGGACTGACGCCGTGCGCCAGTGTCATCGGGATGAGCGGATTTATACCTTCTGGGATTATTTTCGACAGCATTGGCCGCGAAATGCCGGATTGCGCATCGATCATTTGCTGCTGAGCCCGGCGATTGCGCCACGATTGCGGGACGCCGGGGTCGACACTTGGGTGCGTGCCGAGCCGAGCCCCAGCGATCACGCACCAACCTGGATACGCGTGAGCAATTGAGCCTATCCAGCGTCGCCACACGTTTTGAATCGTCACGCAATCGCGCAATTTGCACGCTAGGATGTTCTCATCGGCGAAGCGTACAGAGGCGCGAATCACTGAACACTCGCCTGCGGAATCAGGCAGTGTCACACTGCAGGCTTGCCGCCGCCGATACCTTGAGTTATATAGCTCGGCGTGCTTTTGGGTGGGCCTAACTCGAGGCCTGACCCGTTGAGTTAAGGAGGACAATGCACGATGGCGACGACGAAAGCCAAACCTAAGCCCGGCGCTGCGGCAACTGATGCGATGGTGGCCGCGGTAAAGGCAGCGCCAAGAGCGCCAGCCAAGCCCCCGCGGGCAGACGCTCGACGCTCCGGCGCCGAAGCATCCCGCGCCGAAGCCAATCGCCGCAACGCAGCGATCAGCCCAGCCGATCTTCCGTTGCCACTTGGTTATGTGGCCAAAGTTGATTTGCCGAGCGGCTATCACCCAGCGCCGACGGAAGAATATATGTCCGCTGAGCAACTGGAATATTTCCGTCGAAAGCTGTTGATTTGGCGTCAGGAATTGATTGAAGAGTCGCAGCAGACGATAGAAAACCTGCGCGACGAAGTTCGGGATGTTGGCGATGAAGCCGAACGCGCCACGCGCGAGACGGAAAATTCGCTGGAATTGCGTACGCGAGACCGCTATCGCAAGCTGATTGCCAAGATCGACAAGGCGCTGCGCCGGATCGAGGAAGGCAGTTATGGCTATTGCGAAGAGACCGAGGAAGATATCGGACTTGAGCGTCTCGAAGCACGTCCGATCGCCACCATGTGCCTGGATGCGCAAGAGCGATGGGAACATCGTCAACGTCAGATGGGTGATTGATAGCGGTAAACCGGGGGCGCGATAGCGATGCGTTTTCAAGGAACCGATCGTTACGTCGCGCCTCGTGAACTTCAGTTGGCGGTGAATGCCGCTGTGGTGCTGGAGCGTCCGCTGCTGATTAAAGGCGAGCCCGGCACCGGAAAGACCTTGCTGGCGCAGGAAATTGCGCGCGCAGCGGGTGTGCCATTGATTGAATGGCACATCAAAAGCACAACCAAAGCGCAACACGGGCTGTACGAATACGATGCGGTCAAACGCTTGCGCGACGCGCAACTGGGTGACCCCAACGCCAGTGAAATCGCCAACTACATCGTGCCAGGCAAGCTTTGGGACGCCTTCGCTGCCGACCAGCGTGTGGTCTTGCTGATCGACGAGATCGACAAAGCTGATATCGAATTCCCGAACGATCTACTGCGTGAACTCGATCGCATGGAGTTCTTCGTCTACGAGACGCGCACGACGGTGCGCGCGAGCATACGGCCCATCGTCATCATCACCAGCAACAACGAGAAGGAATTGCCGGACGCCTTCCTGCGCCGTTGCTTTTTCCACTACATCCGTTTTCCCGACGAAGAAAGCCTGCGCGCCATTGTCGCTGTGCACTATCCAACGCTCAAACAAGACCTATTACGCGAGGCGCTGGCGGCGTTTTTCCAGTTGCGCGAAACGCCCGGACTGCGCAAGAAACCGTCCACAAGCGAACTACTCGATTGGCTGAAGCTACTGCTGGCCGAAGATATTCCGGTGGAAGTGCTGCACGAAAAGAATCAGCGCAAGACGATTCCGCCGCTATACGGGGCCTTGCTCAAGAACGAGCAAGACGTGCAGTTATTCGAAAAAATAGCCTTCATGTCGCGCGCGCGCTGAACGGACGCCAGTTCAGGCGATGTTGTCCGCGCTTTCGATCAAGCCCAGATTCGACAACTGCTGGATCAACTGATCCAGATCTTGCGCTGCGCGCTTCCCGCTGACCGCATAACGCGCCACGACGGCAGACACGGCGTGCGCTTCCGAATCACCTTTGAGTATGCGATCGAGCATCAGCGTACCGCTCGGATTGAGATCGAAGTATTGGCCACCGAGGGTATCCAGCAGAATCATCTCGTCCTGCAGGATTTGCGTGACGACGCCGCGCGCCAATCGCCAAGTCTTCATGTCTCATGCGGCCAGGTATCGAGGATGCGAAAGCGTGCCCGTGGTGCACCCAATTCGTCTAGCGCCTGACCGTCAACTTCCACCCAGGCATGCGCCGCAACGCGAAGCGCGTGGCGTTCGGCGCCGATCAGCATCTGTGCCCCAAAGCCATGCTCGCGCAGGATCGAGGTCAGAGCCAGGCTTTGATCAAGGCAGCGGCTACCGCGCCAGTGACGTCCGAGCCGGTGTATGCACCAAGCCCAATGCTGCGGATCTGTGGCCTGTGACTGTCCCAATGGTGCTGAGGCCCAACGTTGCACGCTTTTGGCAAAGCCCAGACGCGCGAGATCGCGACGCACTTGCCACAAGCGCCGAGCCGCGATCGCGTAGTCGATCCAAGCTGGCGCGTTCACATCCATTGCTCACGCAACTGCAGAAGCGCAGCACAGGCAGCAGTGAGCGGCGCTTCCGTATCATCAGCCAATTGCAGCTTCCCGGCGCGCAGCAGACCCTGGTTGACGGCACCTGCCAAGTTGGCCGCAAACTTCAAATGATGCGTGAGCCAGTCCGTGGGAAAGAGCCGCGATGCGACGGTATTGCGCAACACCATATCCGCAACCGCACGCGGCGGCAGTATCTCGATCAACAATTTATCGGCACGTGACATGAGTAGCACACCCGCCAATTCAAGCGCCGGCGGTGCGTTTGGCGGATATTGTTGCTCGGCTGGAAGCTTCAGTTGCGGAAAATGCGGCCGCGCCTCAATGCTCCCCGGCGCAGGTGCACTGATCGGCAGTACGTCATCTGCAAGGCGTAACCAGCCGAGCGTACGGGCGGCTTGTGCGATCGTGGATTTACCGACGCCGCTGCGCGCGATGATTGCGACCAACGGATCAGTGGGTGCAGGGCCGAGCCGCAGCGCACACGCATGCAGGGCAAAAATCTGGCGCTCAGCCAGCGCATACAAAAGTCCCGGCCCGAGTACCATCTCGTGCAGGTATTCCGGATCGATGGGTGCGCGTATCAGATCCAGGCGCTGCCTCAGGCTGCAATACTCGAGCGCTCCGAAGTCGCCGAAATCCAGTGAATGCGTGACCCCCGCGACCTGTACGTGCGCGCAGACAGCTTGATCCCGCAAGCTGCCGCGCGCATCGATTCGCTGCGCAAGCACCGAAGTCGACACCGCCATAGGCGTCAAGGGCTGGGCCGCGTGCGTGGCAAAGGCTGTTAGCGATTGGCCCAGATTGAGCCTGACTCCGGCAACCATCAGCGACACATTATTCAACCCGATAACCGGCGCCCTGACGGGCAAGACGGCGCGCGCGGAGGAAGGTGCTGCCATCGTTAACTTGATGAAATTCCAAATGAATGTCTGATTCGAGCCGGCCCCGAGCAGCACTCATGGCATTTCAGCTAAGGATCAACGCACGCTGGGAGTTATCAACGGCCGCCGAAGCGCTTAAAACGGCGACCGCAACCAGATCAGAAGCGCTGAATTGCCGCGCTGCCGCTATCGCCGGTCCCTAGCGAGCCGCCCATGGTCATATCGCGAATATCCCCCAGCGGGCGCAACTCGGGCGGTGCATAAACGGCGCGATCACTCTCAAGACCACGGTCTTTGTCACCCGCTTCGGTGGTACTCGGAACCATGGTGCTATTCATCCTTAGGAATCCCCATTTCATGCTATCCGCCGAGGCCTTTGCAGGCAAGCTATGCTTTTGCTAACAAAAGTTCCCGCAATCGCGAACTCGCTCACACTTTACCGCAGCCTGCGTGGAGTGCAAGCACTGGCTTTAGGGCGAATCGCGTCCCATGCCACTTTCGCCAGCGTGCAGCCACTGACCAAATCCCGCTAACAACCACAGCAAGACCGCCTGGTTACCGGTGGGCTTTTCTGCGGCCAACGCAGTATGGGCCACTCGCGGCTCGATGTATTCAGACCATATGGGTTGCGCTTGTTCGATCAGCGCGGCGAGCAATGCGTGCTGCGCTCGGATACTGCGTTCGAATAGCGGCTGCATATCGGCGCTTTTGCCGCGCGTACGCCATGCCTCCGGCAAGCGGCCGACCAAGCTCAGACGCATCGCAAACTTGCTGACATTCCCACGCCAGCTTTGATAGCCGGACAGGCTCAGCGCGAGTTGCACCAAGGCCCAGTGACGGAAGGGATGGCGCACCTCGATACCGTGGCGCTGGCTGAAATAGCATTCGCCCGCCGCATCAAAGGCAGCATAACTACCCAGCGCGTGCGCCGCCTGCTGTGCGCGCGGCCAATTCGCATGGAGCTCAATTGCAGCTCGCTTGCGCGCCAAACTTTCCGCCGCGACTGCGTCGCGCAACCACGGCGCAGTGGCGAAAACTGGCGCACGGCGCGCGTGCGCGAGTGCGCGCCAGCCCGGCTCCCGCCAGAGTCCTGACCAGCCACGGTCTACCAAGACGCGCCAATAGCTGGCGGCGACCATCGCGAGCCGTCCATGTCGCAGCGCATCCCCGAGCCAGAAGCTCGGTTCGGCGTTCAAATGGTCGGCGAAATTACCGGTTAGCACCACGTCGACGCCTGCTGCCGCAAAGCGCTGATAGCTGAGCGTTTTGATGGCGCGATAGGGATTGGCGATCGGCGTATCCGGGCAGATCTGTGTGCGCTGTAGCACGCTCAAAGGCCCCGCGGCATCAGCCGAAACTGTATCGAACTCGAGCCCGCATTGCTCGGCGAGAGCGGCGGCAAGTTCGCGCTCATCCGGCCCGTCTGGGTGCTGGCAGCCATAGCTCACCGCCAAGGGCGTCGCCCCCCGCGTGCCAGTGAGGTAGGCCGCAAGCGCACCTGAATCGAGTCCGCTACTTAAACTTAAGCCCAGGCGCGAACTGTCACGACTCGCAAACGCGACCGCCGCCTTTAGATGGGACGCCAATTGGTGCGCTACGATCGCATCCGGCCAGCGAAACGCATCGGCAATCGGTGCGGATAACAAGAGCTCTCGATGCTCGCCGAAGGGGTCGATCGTTAACGCCTGTCCAGGCGCCACATTGGCGATGCCGCGAAAAACCGTGGCCTCGGCGGGTGGGGCGCTTGCGCCGAAATAGGCCGCAAGATAGTTGCGATCAAAGGCGTCGTCGACATCCGGATGCGCGCGCAGGATGTCTTCGCCGGACGCGATCAATACTCCGCCCGGCACGCGTGCCCAGCACAAGGGCCGTTGACCCAGCCGATCGCGCAGCAGGCGGACTCGGCATCTTATCGGGTCGATCTCGATCACCGCGGCCGGCGAATCCATTGGCGCCTGCAGGCCATCGGCGTCGCCATCGAAGCGCTCGCCGTCGCGCAGGATCGCACCGCCGTCGCGTAATACGATCAGGGGTGCCGGCGCGAATGCGCGCGTGCGTATGGCCAAGGCGCGGTATCCGGTGCCCGCGTGGACTTCGGACGTGCCCTCGGCGCGTCCCGAGGCGCGCGCCACCAATTTTGGCCACAGGCCGTGCATTTCGACACGCGCATCCCACGAAATCCAAGCGAGCAGGATCGCCATCTCAGCCGTCAGCCAAGCTGCGCCAGTCGCGTGTGCGAGCGCGCGCGTTCAGTGCGCTGCGCCGGCATAGAAGGCGCGCACCAATGCCGCAACTTTTGGATAGGCGGTATGCAATAGCTGTGGGGCCAGAAAGTGGTACTCGGTGGCGACCGCAAAGAATTCAGCAGGCGAAGTCGCCGCATATGGGTCGATGGGCGCCAAGTTCTCGTCGGCGTCCGCCAGCACACACAATTGCTCGTAGGCCTCGCGAAAATCCTGCTCCCATCGGCGCGGATCGATATGGCGCGGTAATGGCGGCGCGCCATCACTGATACCCGACAGCGCGTCGAGCTTATGCGCGATCTCATGTACCACGACGTTCTGCGCATCTCCTGGCGCATCCAGATCTGCCTCCAGGTCCTCCCAAGAAATCACCAATGGGCCCTCATCCCAGGATTCCCCAGCTAGATCTTCGTCCCACTCATGGACCACGCCGGTGTCTTGCTCGACATCCTGACGATGCGCGCGAAATCCGCCTGGATAGACGATCACCTCGTGCCAGCCGCGCAGCCGCTCGAAGCCAAGATGCAACACCGGCCAGCATGCCAACTGAGCGATACGCGTGCGCTTGGGCAAATCCACATCCAGCCCCTGGGCGCCAAAGAAGCGCTTCTCCAGCATGAATTGCTGCGTCAGTCGTCGCAGTTTGAAGCGTTCGAGATCGCTCAGAAGTCCCAGATTCGGCACGCGATCGAAGGTTAACCGGAAACAATTCTGGTCGTATTGCACACGATCAATTTTGCGGAGGTGCCAATCTTTGATGAATTTGAACATAGGCTGCATCCGAAGCTGTCCTGGATGCTGCCATAGCCAAGATCGCGCAGGCCTAGCTGTCCGGTCGGACGCAAACGAAATCGGCTGCAAATCTGTCGGCGCGGTCCATACGGCCTCGCTCAGCCAAATTTTCGCTTCGATTATTCAATTTACACAGCCTGCTAGCCACGACACATCCAATCAATCACGAAGTACTTCGTGTCCGCTTTTGCGTGATTGATTGCACGGTTCGCTTCAACAATAGTCGCCAGATTATTTGAAGGCGCCCGGCAGGAAGGACTGCCACTGCACACTGACGTCGGGGCCGCCGCCTTCATTGGAACTGGAGTGTGAGGTTGAAACGGTGGCTTCTACTGCCACATTCGAAACCATCAACTCCGACCCGCTGATTGCCGATTCGCGGCTGGAGACGCCGATCACGCCCAATGCTGCATACATGGCGAGTACCAGAAACCCGAATCGCATGCGTTTGTTGTTCATGGCGTGCCTCTGTGAGCGTCAGGCTCGAAAATGAATACGCAGGAAATGTGCCAGCATCAAGACTAGCCCGACAGGTCGTCTGAGCGGGCATCCAATGCCGCGAACTGGCGCACCGGCGCGCCGAGTTGAATGACCGCCCCGCGAACCTGAACGTGGCCGTCCGGACTTGATCGCCAAAGTGTCCGCGCGCGGACACATCGGCGGACACATCGCGTTGCAGTGCAGCACGACCTTCCCCAGAAGCCGCACTATGCTCAAACGCCGCAGACGATTCAGGCCCATCGCCGTTGACTATTCTCCAGCGCCTCAGCGGAGCCGGACTCAAAGGAGCGCTGATCGCTGGCGCGGGCCGCGTATTGGCTAACCGCGAAGACCTCAATCGCATCAATGTTTTCCCAGTCGCAGACGGCGACACTGGCACCAATCTAGCGTTCACCATGCTCGCCGTCTTGCGCACGGTCAGACACTTGCCAGGCGCGGACGTGGGTACGGTGCTACGACAGGTTGCGCGCGAAGCCATTGATGGCTCACGCGGGAATTCCGGCGCAATTCTGGCCCAGTTTTTTCAGGGATTAGCCCAGAATCTGGGCCGAGCAACCGACGCCAGCGCAGGCGATCTGGCCGAAGCCACCGCCAGCGCATCCCAATCCGCGCGGGCCTGTCTGGCAGAACCGCGCGAAGGCACCATGCTCAGCGTTATTCACGATTTTGCGGGCGAATTGCGAAAACAAGTCGAGGCAGGCGTCGGCGATCTGAGTACGCTTTTTCACCGCGCACTAGAGCGTGCTCGCCAATCTTTGGCTAATACGCCCAACCAGTTGCCGGTCTTGCGCGCCGCAGGCGTCGTTGATGCTGGCGCTGCCGGATTCGTGAACTTTCTCGAAGGCGTGCAGGATTTCATCGTGCGTGGCCGCGGTGCTTTGCGCATGGCGCCCGATGCAAGTGCCGCACACGCCAACACGTCGGCTGCGCATGACCACGTACACCTCGATGCGGTAGAAGCCGCCAGCATCTACCGCTACTGCACCGAATGCGTTGTAAGCGGGCACGATTTGGACTTAGGCCGTGTGCGCGAGCAGTTGCAGAACCTCGAATTGGATTCGCTGGTGGTCGCCGGCGGCGAGGATCGCGTACGTGTGCATGCGCACATTGATCGACCCAACCAATTGTTTGAGCGTTTAATCGCGCTCGGCAACGTGACCATGCGCAAGGCCGACGATACGCAGGCGCAGTCTCGTTTGCGCGCGGCGAAATTCCAGCGCGTACGCGTGGTCACGGATTCGGCAGGCGATCTACCGAATAGCGAAATCGAGCGCCTCGGTATTTCCGTGGTGCCGGTGCGAATCTTGTTCGACACCGACGACTATCTGGATCGGATTACGCTATCGCCAAAGGAATTGTATGAACGACTGCGCCGAGAGCCGCTCACGCCGCGCACCTCGCAGCCGCCGCCAGGCGACTTCCGGCGCGCTTTCGAATTGGTCCTTGGCCATTGCGAACAAGTGTTCGCAATCGCCATTTCCAGCCGTTTGTCTGGCACCTTGCAGGCCGCACAAATTGCCGCGCGCGAGACCGCCGCGAAGCGCATCACGGTTTTTGACACGCTCAATGCCGCCGGTGGTCAGGGCTTGATCACGCTCGCGGCGGCTGAGTGCGCGGGCGCCGGTGGCGATTTGCAGGATGTGATTGCAGCCGCGCAACGCACCATGGCACGCACGCGTACCTTCGCCATGATTCGTGACCTGCGCTATGGCGTTCGCGGCGGCCGCATTCCCAAAGTCGCACAACAGATTGCGCGGCTACTCGGCCTGACCGTAATGATCGCCAACAAGAAGGGTTTGGTGCGGCCGTTCTCGGCGCTAATGGGTCGCAATAACCTAGTTGAGCGCTTTGCCAAAGTTGTTGCCGGGCACGCGGCGCGCAACTGCCGCTATCGGGCCATCGTTGGACATTGCGACGCGCGCGACGATGCCGCGACCTTGGCCGGCGCGCTGCGCGAACGTCTGCCCGCACTCGAGCGCGTGTGGGTGGTGGAAACAGGTCCGGCCGTGGGCGTGCATGCAGGACCGGGATCACTGGTCGTGGGCATCGAATCGATACCGATCACGCCACACGTCTGAGCCTGTAAATTTCAATCCACACAGCCGCGCGCAACCGGAGTTCTGATGACGTCGCTGATCATTCAATGTGCTCTGAGCTATTTGCTGGGTAGCGTCGTTGGTAGCTTGTTGCTCGGCAAACTGCGTGGCGTCGACATCCGCGAACACGGCAGCGGCAACGCCGGCAGCACCAATGCGCTGCGTACTCAAGGCAAGTGGTTCGCGTTTGGCACCGCCTTGATCGATGTCGGCAAGGGCATTGCCGCCGTGCTTGTGATTGCGCGCTTAGCTTGGTTTGGTCCCGCCACATTGGATCCCTTGTCCACTGGCTTGGCCTGCGGGCTTGCGGCGGCGATCGGTCACTGCTATCCGATATTCCATGCCTTTCGCGGCGGCAAGGGCGCAGGAACCCTATTTGGCGCGCTGTTGGTGTTGTTTCCGTGGACCGGCCTTGGCGCCATCGGCATCTGGTCGTTGACGCTGATCTGCAGCGGATATGTGGGCTTGAGCACGGTCATTGCTGGACTCGCCTTTCCGTTCCTGCTGTATCTGATCGACGGTCCAGTGCCGCCGGTGACTATGGGGTTGGCGATTGCCGCGGGCTTATTTCTTAGCTTTACCCACCGCAGCAATTTACAGCGCTTGCACGCTGGCACCGAGAGCCGTTTTGAGCGCGCGCGACTATTGCGCTTCTCCAAAGGCTGAAGTTGCCCATGTCGACGCTGGACGCCGCTCAGATCACGCACTACGCCCCTGAAATTTCGCTGCAATTGCATGCATGCGTTGAGTCGACGCAGGCGATTGCGCACACCTTGGCCGCGCTGGGCGAACGCGGTCCGACGGCCATCTTTGCCGACGAGCAGACGGCCGGGCGCGGTCAACGCGGACGGCGATGGCATTCGCCGCCAAATGCTGCGATCTATTTGACTTTGCTTTGGCCGAGCACGCGACGACTCGCTGAACTCAGCGGATTGTCTTTGGCCCTGGGCCTCGCCGTGCATTCAGTTTTAGCCGATCTTGGGATTAAGGCCGAGGTCAAATGGCCCAATGATGTGCTGGTGAATGGGCGCAAGATTGCCGGCATTCTGGTTGAGATCTTGTCTGATCCGCGAGGATCCATACAATTGATTGGCATTGGCTTAAACATCGACCTGCATCCGGAAGACGCGCGATCGATCGATCAAGCAAACACTGATATGTGCACGCATTTGCCCGACTGCCCATCACGCAGCGAGATCGCGGGCCGCTTACTGCGTGCGGCGAGCGCGCGCCTACGCGCTTTTGAGTCATCCGGGCTACAGTCGATGCTGGCCGAATGGCACGCTGCCGATGCGCTCGCGGGGGCTGACGTCAATTGGACGATCGGCGAATCTATCCAGCGCGCCACGGTTATCGGCATTGATGAAGTGGGGCGTTTGCGGGTAACGCTGCATGGCGTGGAGCGCTTGATCGTCGCGGGCGACGTGCAGGTGCGACGTGCCCATTGAGCCCGCAACGGAACTCCTCATCGACCTTGGCAATAGCCGTCTGAAATGGGCGCTGTGGTCGCCAGAGCGGCTGCACGTGGCGGTGCCGATTGAACCTGTAAATGGCACGTATACCGAACTACAGCCGTTGATCGCGGCCGCCAGCGTCACGCATGGCGCTAGGATCTGCTCCACAGCCGGCGCCGTGGCCGACGCCCTGTATTGGCAACTCGCGAAAATTTTAGCGCAGCCGCTACAAGTATTTATTTCGCCGGCCTCGGGCCTTGGTGTCGTCAATGGCTATGCGCAACCGGAACGGCTTGGCAGCGATCGCTATCTGGCGATGGCCGCTGCGCGCGCGTGTACGCACGGTGCCTATTTGGTCGCCGACGCTGGAACCGCGCTGACACTGGACTTGGTCGATGCGCAGGGCCGACATCAGGGCGGACAAATCATTCCAGGACCCGCGCTGATGCGCGATTCCTTGCATCGTGGCACGGCCGCTGTACGCAGTGAGACGCAGGCGCAGGTCCAGTGCTTTGCACGCAGCACCACCGACGCGGTTTGGAGCGGCGCCATATTCACTTGCGCCGCGGCAATCGACGTCAGTCTTCGGCTCGCCGCGAAACAACTCGATGCGCCAGTCTCCTTGCTGCTCTGTGGCGGCGCTGCGCCCTTGTTACTGCCACATCTTGAATCGTCAGCGCGACACTGCCCCGATTTAGTGCTGCAAGGTTTGGCGATCTGGGCCGCTGTGCAGCATTAATCTTTCACGCGCTTCGCGTTAAGCAGAGATCCCGCATCGCTGTCCGAATCTGCTGCATCGTGAACGCAGGCACGCCCCTTGGAAACCGCCTCCTTGGCGCTTGCGCTAGCCTGCAAACCTCGCCCGGAGTGCCCATGCCCATGCACAATCATCTGATTGTCAACGCCCGCCTAGTCAATGAGGGTCGTGTTTTCGAAGGCGATTTGCGTATTCGATCTGGGCGTATTGATCAGATCGGTAGCAACTTGGGCGCGCGCGCGGACGAAGTTGTGTTCGATGCCGCGGGCTGCGTACTCATGCCCGGAATGATCGACGATCAAGTGCATTTTCGTGAGCCTGGTCTCACCCACAAGGGTGATATGACCACCGAGTCGCGCGCCGCGGTCGCGGGCGGCATCACCAGTTTCATGGAAATGCCGAATACCTCGCCATGGACCGGCAGCGCCCAGGCCGTCACCGACAAATACGCGCGCGCCGCGCGTTCCTCGGTGGCGAATTTCGCCTTTTACCTCGGCGCCACCGACGACAATCTCGAAGACATCGCGCAGGCCGACAAGTTCGCCATCGCCGGCATCAAAGTATTCATGGGCGCCTCCACCGGCAATACGCTGGTGGATCGTATCGACACATTAGACGCGATTTTTCGTGATGCACCGTGTCTGATCGCGACCCATTGCGAAGACATGCCGAGCATTACTCGGAATCTTGAGGCCGCACGCGCGCGTTATGGCGAGGCCATCCCGCCCGATGCGCATGCGGACATCCGCTCGCGCGAGGCGTGTATCCAATCGACGCGTCTGGCGATCGAGTTGGCGCGGCGCCACAATGCACGCCTGCATGTGCTGCATCTGACCACCGCCGAGGAGCTCGATTTATTCACACCCGGTGAGTCGCTGGACAAAGGCATCACCGCCGAGACCTGCTTGCACTTCTTGCATTTCGACCGCAGCGACTATGCGCGCAAGGGCAATCGCATCAAATGCAACCCATCGATCAAGGAAGCCAGCGACCGGCTCGCGATCCTGGCTGCGGTGAAGGATGGGCGTATCGATGTACTCGCGACCGATCACGCACCGCACTTGCTCACCGAGAAGGGTCCGATCTATGAAAAGGCGGCGGCCGGTTTGCCCTTGGTGCAGTTTGCTATGCCGCTGGTGCTGGAACGTTTTTTCGATGGCGATTTCGACTTAGCTCTGATCGCACGGCGTACGTCGCACAAGCCCGCCCAGCTATTCGGTGTGCGCAATCGCGGCTTCTTGCGTGAGGGCTATCAGGCAGACTTAGTGCTGATGGATCTCAATCGTCCGCAATTGGTGCAACGCGAGCACATCATCAGCCGCTGTGGCTGGTCACCGTTCGAGGGCGATCGCTTTCGCGCCAGCGTCACGGCGACTTTCGTCAATGGTCATCTGGTCTATCGGGACGGCCAAATCGACCACTCCATGCTCGGGCAGCGGCTGGAATTTGATCGATAGCGTGGCGGCGAATGATGTTTCTTTGCTCCCCTCTCCATGCCTTTCGGGAGAAGCGAGCAGATTTGTGCCTCGTGCTTGATTCGTCGTCGGTTCCGGCCCGCGGCGAAAACTTAAACTCGCGTCACGTGACAGCCGCACCGTTTTCCAGCAGGGTGCGTTTAGATGGTCGTCACCCGCGCCCTTGGAAGCCACCAAAATATGTGCATCGTCAAAAATCTTGTGTTGTGGAGTTTTGTCCTGGCATCGGCGCATACAGCCGCCAAGGAGCCGCCGTCAGGGATCACGCTAGACGCGCCGCTACGACAAGGGCAATTGGTCGTCGGCACCACCGCGGCCGATGCACGCGTGAGTGTCGATCAGCGCAATCTGCGCGTCGATGCGCAAGGCCAATTCGTATTTGGACTCGGCCGCGACCAGACACGCGTCGCACTATGCGTGCGCCTCGCCGATGACGTCAAAGCACGTTGCGCCGGATTGGCGGTCTCACCACGCCAATACGCGATCGAGCGCGTGAACGGATTGCCGCCGAGCACAGTAACGCCCAATCCGGTGGAGCAAGCGCGGATCCAACGCGAGAATGCCGCGATTGCGAAGGCGCGCACGCGCGACGATGCGCGCAGCGATTTCGCCCTGCCCTTCGTGCGGCCCGCTAGCGGCCGTATCAGTGGCGTTTACGGAAGCCAGCGCGTGCTCAATGGCGAACCAAAATCCCCACACATGGGCTTGGATATTGCTGGCGGCGCTGGCGCACAGATCGTCGCGCCCGCAGGCGGCGTCGTCACTTTAGTTCATCCGGACATGTTGCTGACGGGCCAAACCGTGATTCTGGATCATGGCCACGGCGTCAGCTCAGTCTTTATCCACATGCAACGCACCGATGTACGCGAAGGCCAGACGCTCCAAGGCGGCGATGCCATCGGTGCCATCGGCATGACTGGCCGCGCCAGCGGACCGCATCTGCATTGGGGATTGAACTGGTTCGACGTGAAGGTCGATCCGGCGTTGATAGTGAATTTGAAGTAGGCGTTGCTTTCCGACTTCAGGACCGGACAGTCAAAAAGTTCAACGCAAAGACGCAAAGACGCAAAGGAGAGAAAAGAAAGGACAGCCAAGAAATAGCAGAGAGAACGCGAAGAAATGCACCCTGTCTGCGGGCGTTG